>Ga0183260_10001599_pt1 | contig 18822 bp, 15 predicted proteins | sample AntDrymUQ4972206_2_FD_129768 | JGI IMG/M metagenome (GOLD analysis project Ga0183260, IMG submission 129768) | Polar desert sand microbial communities from Dry Valleys, Antarctica - metaG UQ497 (22.06) (version 2) (version 2) | ecosystem: Environmental > Terrestrial > Soil > Desert | place...
ACTCCATGACCGTGCCGCCGTACGGTGCGACGACGGGGACGGAGTCACGGAGGCTGTGGACGGCTCCCACCAGGTGTGCGGTGAGCAGTGCTGCGCCGGTGCTGATGCTTCCCTCCACCCGAAACGTTCCCTTGGCCGGTGCAACGAGCAACCGCCAGGTGGGTGCTGAGTCGAGGGGCGAAAGATCACCGTGTGAGGCAACGAAAGCCCGCGCATCGTCGAGCTGGTCTGGTGTCTTGAGGGCGAAGGTCTCGACACCCTTCATCGCCCGCTTGGCGATGCCGGTGAGCGTGCCAGCAGGCGGCATCTCCAGCAGGCCGGTGACACCGAGGTCCAGCATGGTCTGCATGCACAGGTCCCATCGCACGGGCGTGGCCACCTGCGACACGATTCGCGCCAGAACCTCGCGCCCACTGTGGACGACATGTCCGTCACGGTTGGAGATCAGCTGCGCTCGGGCGTCATGGGTGTAGACGGCCTGCGCAAGCCGGCCGAGGGAGTCGACGGCCGGCTGCATGTGCTCAGTGTGGAAGGCGCCAGCCACCGAGAGGGGCACCAGGCGTGCCTTCGCTGGCGGGTCGTCGGCAAAGGCACGCAGCTGTTCCACTGTCCCTGCGGCGACGACCTGACCCGGCCCGTTGTCGTTGGCAGCTACGAGTCCGTGCGTCGAGAGCCTGGCGCGCACGTCGACGGCGTCCCCACCGAGCACGGCCGTCATCGACGTGGGCGTACGTTTCGAAGCCGCCGCCATGGCCTTGCCGCGCTCGCGGACCAGCACCATGGCCTGCTCAGCGGTGATCACTCCGACGCCGGCCGCCGCAGTGATCTCGCCGACGCTGTGGCCGCTTGTCGCGCCGATGGCGCCGAAGGCATCAGCGGGGTGCGGGAACAACGACAAGGCAGCGACAAGCCCCGAGGCCACGAGCAACGGCTGTGCGACAGCGGTGTCTCGGATCGTCTCGGCGTCGGCTGCCGTGCCGTAGTGCTCGAGATCGAGGCCGGCCACCGTCGAGAGCCAGTGCAGTCGGGTGCCGAACGCCGGGTCGGCCAGCCATGGCTCCAGGAACCCAGGGGTTTGGGCCCCCTGGCCGGGGGCGACGATGACCAGCACCTCTCAACCCTGCCGACTAGAGGCGTCGCGCGCGCGCCGCGAGGTGACGAATCTTCACCGCTGCATTTGGAGGATACCTACAACCGCGAGTGGGACGCCCTGCGACCAAACGTCACGAGATTGGGGGTCGCCGGTGCCAACAGGACTGGCACGTGCCCCGGTGCCAAGAGGTATCAGGCCAGATTGCTACGGGGAGCCTTCGGGGCCGAGCAGGCGGCCGAGAGTGAGAGCGATGCGCATCGTGTACGCATCGCGGGGGTCGGTCAGCATGAGGCCCGTGACCTCGGTGATCCGGCGGAGCCGGTAGCGCACCGTATTGGCGTGTACGAACAACAGTCGAGCAGCTGCCTCGATCGACCCACCGGACTCGACGAACGCCGATGCAGTGTCGAGCAGCACCTGATCGGCCTGGCAGAGCGGTGTGTAGACGTCGGTGACCAACCGATGGCGAGCATGCCCGTCGCCAGAGAGCGAACGCTCCGGCAGCAGGTCGTCGGCGGCCACGGGACGCGGCGCACTGGTCCACCCCTTGGCTGCACGGAGCCCCGCGACGGCAGCCCGCGAGGAGACATTGGCCGACAACAGGTCGGCCACCAGCGGACCCACCACTACGGGGCCGGGGCCGAAGTGCTCAGCGACGGCTGCGCCGGCCTTGTCGAGGTCGTCGACTCCGCCGAGCACGACCACCAACCGGTCACCTTGCACCGCGCAGAGCGAGTCGAGACCGACGTGACGTGCCGAGCGGCGGACGTCATCGATCACGTTGTGCGGTCCGCGCTCTCCGGTGGCCGCATCCGCAGGTGCGTACCCGAGGACGACGGCGACGCGTGAGGGGGATTCCCAGCCCAGTGCAGCCGCTCGGGACCGGACGGCTTCGTCGGCCTCGCCGCGGAGGACCGAGTCGACGATCAGCGCCTCCAGCCGAGCGTCCCAGGCGCCGCGCATCTCGGCCGCACGCGCGTACACCTCGGCGGCGGCGAAGGCGACCTCACGGGAAAACAGCAGGATCGCCTCGCGCACGGTTGCGCCGTCGTCTCCGCCGAGCAGCTCCTCGACGCTGCGTTCGACCTCATCCATCGTCATCCGGACCATTGCCACGGTCTGCTGCAGGGTCACGACGCGAGCCAGTGCTGTCGGAGCCGGTCCGAAGACTTCGCTACGGATCGCGGTCACCGGGCCCCCACCGCCTTCGCGGAACCACTCGACGAACGCCGAGATACCCGCTTGGGTGACCAGCCCGATCCACGACCTGTCGCGGGCATCGAGCTCGCGGAACCAGGGCAGGTCGCGTTCCATTCGAGCCAGGGCAGCCGTCGTCAGCGGCGCCACCGCCTTCTGCAGCCGCCCCGCGACCGTCGCGCGCGTCCCACTCGCCACCCCGCCAGCCTAACTACCGCCGGATCCGCCCCACATCACCGCGAGTGGCGCGAAATAGTGGTGATCAGGCGCGGCCAGGTCACCGGTTTGCGCCACTCGCGGCGTCGCCGGCTCTCAGTCGATGGCACCGTAGCTGCGGAAGACCGAGACTGCCCGCGGCGCGGCGTCGGCGAAGGCCGCCGCGAAGTCGTCCGGCGTCGCGATGCGGTGCGCCTGCGCCGCGACATAGTCGCGCAGCAGCCGGTCGAACGTCTCCGCGCCCACCGTGGTTCGTGCCTCCGCCAGCATCGCGGCCCCCTGGCGGTAGACCCCCTGGGCGTACGCCAGGCTGACCTCCGGCCGGGCGTACCAGGTCATGGGTTCGCCGACGTGCCCGCGGACGGCGGGGATGATGCTCGGCGGCGTCGTGGTGAGGGTGTCGTCGACGACCTGCTGGACGTATGTTGCCAGCGCCTCGTCGAGCCAGGGCGAGGTGCCTTGGTTGTTGCCGATGAGGCTGTAGAACCACATGTGCGCGACCTCGTGCGACACCAGCAGCTCGAACGCGTCGTGACCGGCTGGTAGGTCGGTGAACTGGATCGCGCCGGGGAACTCGATGCCTGTGGGGCAGTCCGGGATCACCGACAGCCACAGGTCGGGATAAGGGTACGGGCCGAGCAGTGCCGAGATCTCCGCGATCGCCCGGTCCGCTTCGTGGGCCCAGTCGGCCAGCGCGGTGCCCGTCCCGTCCGCCGGTCCGCTCACGTGCAGGCGCACACCGCCCTCGGTTTCCAGCTCGTACGTCGTCAGCTCCCCGACGGTGACGGCGACGTCGCGTACCGAGGGCGCGCGAAACGACTCGACCGCCGTGCCCGGCTCGGTCCCGGGTCGACGTGGCAGCCGCTCGCCGGTGGCGACCACCTCGTACTGCTGCGGCACGACGACCTCGAGGCTGCGTAGCCGGAATGCCTCACTGCTCGCCGTCTCACCTTTCTGGTTGACCACCGGATTGGTTGCCCAGCCGCGGCCGCGCTGCCAGCCGAGCACGGGGAACCCGGTGCCGAACCACGCCAGGTCCGGGGCCCACCCCAGGCGCTCGGCGGCGTGCTCACCGAGACGAAGCACGAAGTCGAGGGTGGCGGTGGTGCCGTGCCCCGGCCGCAGGCAGTGTTGCAACGGCAGCCGCAGCAGTGAACCCTGCGTCGAGGCCGGTGCCCCCGCGGCAGCGTAGTGCGGAGTCACCGAGCGCCCGTCGACCGAGGCGGCGGTCACCTCCAGCTCGCTGCCGAAGGCCACGGTCTCCGGTTTGTTGGCCCACAGCCTGAAGACCAGCCCGCACACTCGACGTTCTGCGGTGAACCGGACCGTCTCGCTGCCCTCGACGGTGTCCAGCCCGCTGCTGAGGTCGAAGCGCAGGTCGACCACCGGCCGTTGCTCCCATGGTCTGGCATAGCTGACATCGGCGGGCGCCGGTGTCGGCTCGTCCTCAGAGCCGGTGCATCCGGCGCTGAGCGCGAGTGCGCCCGCGAGCAGCAGCCGATGCGCTTTCACGCCATCAGCATCGCGTCCGCAGGCGGTGCCCCCAAGACTCGTTATCGATCCGGTACCGACTGCCCACGAATCGGCACCGATCCCCTGGTCCGCCAAGATGGGTGGATGGACCCGGTCGAGGCGCTGAAGCGGATCGCGTACCTGCTCGAGCGGCAGCGCGCCGAGACCCATCGAGTACGCGCGTACCGACGGGCCGCGTGGACGCTGGCGGAGCTGGCGCCGGCCGATGTGCGCACCAGGGCCGAAGAAGGGACGCTCACCGAGCTGCCGAACCTGGGGCCTAAGACGGCGACTGTGGTACGCGAGTCGCTCGCCGGCGGAGTGCCGGCGTACCTGGAGCGACTAGAGATTGAGAGCGCCCAACCGCTGGCCACTGGCGGCGAGTCGCTGCGGGCGCTGCTGCGAGGCGACCTGCACACACATTCGGACTGGTCCGACGGGGGCAGCCCGATCCCCGAGATGGCGCAGGCGGCGCGTGACCTGGGTCACGACTACATGGTGCTGACCGACCACTCCCCGCGGCTGACCGTCGCGAACGGGCTGTCACCGCAGCGACTGCGGCACCAGCTCGAAGTGGTACACCTGCTCAACGCGGAGCTGGCGCCGTTCCGGATCCTGACCGGGATCGAGGTCGACATCCTGGACGACGGGTCGCTCGACCAGGAGCCGGAGCTGCTCGATGAGCTGGACATCGTGGTCGCCAGCGTGCACAGCAAGCTGCGCATGGACAGCGACGCGATGACCCGGCGGATGGCGGTGGCCGTTTCGCACCCGCGCGTCGACGTGCTGGGCCATTGCACCGGGCGGCTGGTGACCGGCGGACGGGGCACCCGAGCGCAGTCGCAGTTCGACGCGGCGATCGTGTTCGAAGCGTGCCGGCAGTTTGACACCGCCGTGGAGATCAACTCCCGACCCGAACGCCGTGATCCGCCGGGCGACCTGCTCAATCTCGCCCTGGAGACCGGCTGTGTCTTCAGCATCGACACCGACTCGCACGCGCCGGGACAGCTGGAGTTCCTCGACTACGGCTGCGCTCGGGCGGTCGCTCACGGGGTGTCACCGGAGCGGGTAGTCAACACCCGTACCGCCGACGACCTGCTGGCCTGGTCCGGCGCCCGCCGCCGCCGGGACCCCATCAAGGATCGCTGAGACTGACCGGTACGCCCGATTCCACGGCGTGTCATGGCAAAGACGTCAGGCTCAGCGAAGGGATGGCAGCGGTCAGGCGTTGGAGCCTTCCTGCGGGATGTCGCGCACGGCGGTCGGGTCGTCGATCCGCAATCGCGTGAACGCGTCCACGACGGTCTCGGACTTGATCTCACCGCGAGCCGCCAGTGCCTGCAGGGTGGCGACGGCGATCGACGCCGCGTCCACCTGGAAGAAGCGCCTGGCGGCTGCTCGGGTATCGGCGAAACCGAAGCCGTCGGTGCCCAGAGACTGCCAGTCGGTCGGCACCCAGCGAGCGATCTGGTCCTGCACTGCTCGCATGAAGTCACTGACCGCGATCACCGGACCGGGGACACCGGACAGTCGCGTCGTGACGTATGGGATACGCGGAACGTCGCCGGGATGGTTGAGGTTCCACTTCTCCACGGCCACCGCATCGCGAGCCAATTCATTCCACGACGTCACCGACCACACGTCGGCGGCGACGGCGAACTCCTCGGCCAGGATGCGCTGCGCCTCGAGCGCCCACGACATGGCCACCCCCGACGCGAGTAGCTGGGCGCGGGGGACGTCATCGCCCGAAACTTGCGGCGCCGCCCGGTAGAGGTACAGCCCCTTGAGCAGTCCATCGACGTCGAGATCGTCCGGCTGCACAGGCTGCACCACCGGCTCGTTGTAGACGGTCAGGTAGTAAAAGACGCTCTCGCCGTGCGGGTGCTCTTCGGTGCTGCCATACATCCGCTCGATCCCGTTGCGCACGATGTGGCTGAGCTCGAACGCCCACGCCGGGTCATAGTGGACCGCTGCAGGGTTGGTCACCGCGAGCAGTGGCGAGTGCCCATCGGCATGCTGCAGCCCCTCGCCGGTGAGCGTGGTACGCCCGGCAGTCGCGCCGATGAGGAAGCCCCGCCCCAGCTGGTCGGCGAACGACCACATTGAGTCACCGGTCCGTTGGAAGCCGAACATCGAGTAGAAGATGTAGAACGGGATCATCGGCTCACCGTGGGTCGCGTACGCGGTGCCGGCCGCGATCGCCGAGCCCATCGCTCCTGCCTCGCTGATGCCCTCGTGCAGCATCTGCCCCTGCGCGGATTCCTTGTAGGCCAACAGCAGCTTGCGGTCGACGGAGTCGTACGTCTGACCGTGCGGGCTGTAGACCTTGGCGGTCGGGAACATCGAGTCCATGCCGAATGTGCGGTACTCGTCCGGTGCAATCGGCACGATGCGCGAGCCGATCTCGGGATCCTTCATCAGGTCGCGCAGCAGCCGGACGAACGCCATCGTCGTCGCCACCGCCTGCTTGCCCGAGCCTTTGCGCAACTCGGCGTACACGGGGTCGCCGGGCAGCTTCAATGCCTTGGGCCGCACCCGGCGTTCCGGCAGTGGCCCGCCGAGCTCGCGGCGCCGGTCGCGCATGTACTGCATCTCCGCGTCGTCCTCGCCGGGGTGGTAGAACGGCGCGACGTCGGAGTCGTCGATGGCTTCGTCGCTGATCGGTAGCCGGAGGCGGTCGCGGAAGGTCTTCAGGTCGTCCTTGGTGAGCTTCTTCATTTGGTGGGTGGCGTTGCGGCCCTCCAGGGAGTCGATCGTCCAGCCCTTGATCGTCTTGGCCAGGATGACCGTCGGCTGGCCGACATGTTCGGTGGCGGCCTTGAAAGCCGCGTAGACCTTGCGGTAGTCGTGCCCGCCGCGCGGCAGCCTGCGCAGCTCGTCGTCGGAGAGGTGCTTCACCAGCTCGGCGAGGCGCGGGTCGCCGCCGAAGAAGTGCTCCCGGATATATGCCCCCGACTCCACCGTGTACGTCTGGTACTGGCCGTCCGGGCAGGCGTTCATGCGGTTGACCAGCACCCCGTCCACGTCGCGGGCCAGCAGGTCGTCCCACTCGCGTCCCCAGACCACTTTGATGACGTTCCATCCCGCGCCCCGGAAGTACGCCTCCAGCTCCTGGATGATCTTCCCGTTGCCGCGTACCGGGCCGTCGAGCTGCTGGAGGTTGCAGTTGATGACGAAGGTGAGGTTGTCGAGCTCCTCGCGGGCAGCGACCCCGATCGCGCCCAGCGACTCTGGCTCACCCATCTCGCCGTCGCCGAGGAACGTCCAGACGTGTTGGTCCGAGGTGTCCTTGATCTCACGGTTGGCGAGGTAACGGTTGAAGCGGGCCTGGTAGATGGCGTTGATCGCAGCCAGTCCCATCGAGACCGTCGGGTACTCCCAGAAGTCCGGCATGAGTCGGGGGTGGGGGTACGACGCCAGGCCCTTGCCCACGCCGAACGACACCTCCTGGCGGAACCGCTCCAGGTGGGTCTGGGTCAGGCGGCCCTCGAGGAACGCCCGAGCGTATATGCCGGGGGAGCCGTGGCCCTGAATGAAGACGTGGTCACCCCCACCGGGAGCGTCCTTGCCGCGGAAGAAGTGGTTGAAGCCGACCTCGTACAGGCTGGCGACCGACTGGTACGTCGCGATGTGGCCGCCGACCCCGAGACCGGGTCGGTTGGCGCGCGACACCATGACGGCCGCGTTCCACCGGATGTATGCCCGGATGCGACGCTCGACGTCTTCGTCGCCGGGGAACTGCGGCTCTCGTTCGGGCGGGATCGTGTTGATGTAGTCGGTGCTGCGCAGGGCGGGCACGCCAACGTTGCGCTCACGGGCGCGCTCGAGCAGCTTGAGCATCACGTAGCGAGCACGTTCGCGGCCACGTTCGTCCAGGAGCGTGTCGAGCGACTCGAGCCATTCGTTGGTTTCGTCCGGATCGATGTCGGGCAGCTGTGTCGGCAGACCCTCATGGATGACGGGTGGTCGCTCGGAACGCTGCATGCGGGCATTCTCCCACTGAGTGGACGGGCTTTCACGTGGTCCAGTGGCGCTCGGCCGGCGGGCACTGCGGAGGCCTTGTGCATTCCCCGCAGCCCGACGACAGTGACCGACTAAGGTGACGTCCGATGCCGGCCACGCCCCGGCCGGTCCCATAGGAGGAGGCATCTCGTGAGCGCGACCGCGGAGGACGCGGACCAAAACAGCCCTGCCGCACGGCTGGGTTTCCGTCCCGACATGGTCGTCCAGGAGCTCGGTTGGGACGAGGACGTCGATGACGACCTGCGGGCATCCGTCGAGCAGGTCATTGGTGCCGAACTCGTCGGTGGTGACTACGGCGACGTGGTTGACGCGGTGATGCTGTGGTGGCGCGACGACGACGGCGATTTGGTGGACTCGCTCGTCGACTCGCTCACCGACCTCGCCGTGGGCGGGTGCATCTTGCTGCTGACACCGAAGGTGGGTCGACCAGGTTACGTCGACGCGAGTGACGTCGCTGAGGCGGCACCCATCGCTGGGCTGGCTACCACGACCACGCAGTCGGCTTGCCCCGACTGGTCCGCGACCAAACTGGTGACCCCCAAGTCCGCCCGGGGCACCAAACGCTGAGCATGGCGGTGCAGATCGGCCAACAGGCGCCCGACTTCCGCCTGCAGGACCAGCACGCCCAAGACGTGTCCCTGTCGTCATTTCGCGGTCGAAAGGCCGTTCTCCTGGTCTTCTACCCGTTCGCCTTCAGCGGAATCTGCAGCCGGGAGCTGGCTGCTCTGCAGGACGAGAAGGCCGCCATCGACAACGACGACGGAGCCTTGCTCGCGGTCTCCTGCGATTCGATGTACGCGCTGCGCATCTTCTCGGAGCGGGACGGGCTGAGCTACCCGCTGCTCAGCGACTTCTGGCCGCACGGCGATGTGGCCAGGTCGTACGGCATCTTCGAACAGGACCGCGGTTGTGCGTTGCGCGGGACGTTCCTGATCGACACCGCGGGGGACGTACGGTGGAAGATCGAGAACGGCCTTCCTGCCGTCCGCGACGTCGGTGAGTACAGGGCCGCACTGGCCGAGCTGGTCGCCTGAGCTGGCCGCGAAAATTAGCATCAACAATCTGGCCCGGCGAGTAGCGCAACGCCCGCATGATGGTGTGCAATATCACTGTTGTGGCCGCCGGTGACCCGAGACGCCGGCGGCCACGACCTATGTCGGGCCGCTGCCTGGGTACCGTCGGCATTGTCGCCTCGGGCGCATAGCTCAGCGGTAGAGCACCTGCCTTACAAGCAGGCGGTCACAGGTTCGATCCCTGTTGCGCCCACCATCATCACCGCAGCTCATCCGGCAGATCAGGCATCGCCGGAGAGTCACCGCACAGGATACGTGCGGAACGGGTGATCTCGGATCGCCTAGATCAGCTGCGGAATGGGCGGCCACAACGCCAACAGGGAACCGTGTAACGCGCTCAGGCCGTGGTCCACCACGCGAAGTCCTAGCGAAAGCAACCGTCGTCGGGGGGATGCTCTAGCGACAACCGTTGCTGTCGTGGTGGTGTTCGTTATGTCCGCGTTCTTCCTGCTCGGCTTCGCCGTCGGGGTCGGCCACGCGTTTCCCGACGACTGCGAGGAGCATCCCGCAGTGTGCGGCGGCTAGTGACTCGGCGAGTCAGCGGCGAGACGGAGCGTGCTACCCGGACCCCGGACGCTTACGCCCGAATGCGGTTTCGATGAGCAGCGCGGCCGTGACAGCGAAATTTATCAAGCGATCAGGGGCCGCCTAAGTGATCATTGGCCGTATGTGCTCAGCCCACATCGTCACCGTCAATGTGGTCTATCAGATCCGACCCGGTTACTTCCAGGACACTGCCATCGACAAGCGCCCGGTCAACGGACCGGTGGAGATCACCGAGCTCGGGCTCGTTGGAGACCAGCAGCTCAGTCGTGGTCACGGCGGGCTGGACAAAGCGGTCTATGCATATGCCGCCGAGGACGCCGAATGGTGGGCTAGCGAGCTCGACCGGGAGATCCCGTCTGGCATGTTCGGAGAGAACCTCCGTACCTCGGGACTGGATGTTTCCGGTGCATTGATCGGAGAGCGGTGGGCGGTCGGCGACGACGCGCTGTTTGAGGTACGGATGCCGAGAACGCCCTGTGAGAATCTCTCGCAGCGTATGAGCATCGAGCAGTTCCATCACCGATTCAACTCGACCGGCAGGGTCGGGGCGCTGCTGAAAGTGCTGGCGCAAGGGACGATCAGTGCCGAAGACCGGATCGTGGTCGAGGAGCGGCCCAATCACGGGGTCACCGTGGCCGATCTGGCCACAGGTCCAGATGCGTCACAAATGCGTGGACTACTCGACTCAGGAATCCCCTTGGCCAAGAGCGTCCGGGCAAAGGCCCACCGTACGGTCGGTGACCCTCGCCGCTCCTGGAGCTGACGCCGCGGGAACCGTGCAACCGGAGCTGGAGCTGGCAGTGATCAAAGTACATGTGTGCTCACACCAGCACGGTAAGTAGCGTTCAAACAGATGGCAGCACTAGTTTGCCGGTTGACATCAGGGCACGTCCACCAATGTGTGCGCCGTGCAAGCGGGATCGGGGACCACCCTCACCAAACGGTCGAACTCGACGTTCCAGATGCAGGTGCAACGGACAAGCGCCATCTTGATCACGACACCTTCACAATGCATTGCTGTTCCTACTGAACCTGATTTTATCGCTTCGTACCATTTTGTTCGTCTAAATGGACCCATTGGGCGCGGCGAACCGAATGATCTGCGGAGATGGGCCAGGGGATTTCGCCAAGATCGACTAGTCCGAGGAGATTCGCATCCGCTACCGCCCGGCATGCGCTGGCTCGAGGAAACCGTCTCGGATTGGTGTCGGATTTCTCCAGTGAGGGCAATCAGGTCGCTCTGCCGTTTGTCAGCCGTCCGTACCGTAGAGGCGGCGACGCGGCTGCCTCATGGACGGGATGTTCCACGGCACGCGATCCGTTGCAGGAACCGCAGCCTCGCATGGTGTGCGCAGTGACATGCCGCCTGCCAGCCAAGTCGCTGGCAGTGCAACCTAGGTCGGCGAGTCCGTCTTGCGCTGGAACCAGGCGTAGGCCGCCGTGGCGAAGAGCAATCCGAGTCCGATCAAAAACAGAAGGAACAGCCCCTTGATCACCAGGCCGACAACGGCCAGGACGAGCCACGCCACCAACACCACCGCGATCAATCCCCACATGTGCACAGTCTGCCTCGCAGGCCGTTCGAGTGGGGCAGGCGACGTGGTCCATATCGAAGTGGGCGCGAACCGAGGAGGTGTGCCCGCTGGCGTGCGGGGCACAGGGAGGCCAGCCGAAATCCCCATCGGATAGGGAGTCGAGATGCGAGCAGTCGCCTGGCACGGAAAGCGCGACGTCCGGGTAGACAACGTCCCCGAGCCCACCATCAGGCGGCCGACGGACATCATCGTGAAGATCACCACGACCGGACTCTGCGGATCGGACCTGCACTTGTACGAAGTGCTCGGAGCATTCCTGGACGAGGGGGACGTTCTCGGCCACGAACCCATGGGGATCGTGGAAGAGGTCGGTGGCGAGGTCGCCGCACTCAGCCCGGGCGACCGGGTGGTTATCCCGTTCAACATCTCGTGTGGCACCTGCTTCATGTGCAACCAGGGGCTGCATTCGCAGTGCGAGACCACCCAAGTACGCGAGCAGGGGATGGGTGCCTCGCTCTTCGGCTACACCAAGCTCTACGGCCAGGTCCCCGGTGGCCAGGCGGAGTACCTGTGGGTGCCGTTCGGGAACACGCTGCCGATCAAGGTTCCGCACGGCCCACCTGACGAGCGCTTCGTCTACCTCTCCGATGTGTTGCCGACCGCTTGGCAGGCCGTGCAGTACGCCGACATCCCGCCCGGTGGCAGCGTGGCCGTGATCGGGCTCGGCCCGATCGGGGACATGTCGGCCCGCATCGCGATGCATCAGGGCGCCGGCCAAGTCATCGGCGTGGACCTCGTACCCGAACGGCTGGAACGTGCCCGCGCGCAGAAGATCGAGGCCCTCGACCTCGCCGAGCACAAGGACGACCTGGCCGACGTCATCCGCGAGATGACCGACGGCCGCGGGCCGGACGCGGTCATCGACGCGGTCGGAATGGAAGCCCACGGCTCACCGGGGCCTAAGCTTGCCCAACAGGCGACAGGGCTGCTGCCCGATGCAGTGGCCGGAAAGTTCATGCAGAAAGCCGGGGTGGACCGTCTCGCGGCGCTCTACCTCGCGATCGACATCGTCCGCCGCGGCGGCACCGTATCGGTGGTCGGTGTCTACGGCGGGATGAAGGATCCGCTGCCGATGCTGACGATGTTCGACAAGCAGATCCAACTCCGCATGGGCCAAGCCAACGTCAAAGCCTGGGTCGACGACATCATGCCGTTGCTTGCCGATGGTGACCCGTTGGGCGTGGAAGGCTTCGCGACACACACGATGCCGCTGGACCAAGCCCCCGAGGCGTACGCCACCTTCCAGAAGAAGCAAGACGGAGCGGTCAAGATCCTCTTCCAGCCCTGATCGGGTTGTCCCTATCCCACGTTCACGTGGTACGGGGTCACTTCCAATGGGATCGAACCCATTGGAAGTGGCCCCAAGCCATTGGTAGCACGCCGGCCCCGGGGACGTACATCGAGACGGTTAGCCTTCGCGAATGACCGAGCGACCGACTCTCGCCGAGGTCGTCACGATTCTCGACCGCTTGTACGACCCACGCTGGGCCGCCGACTGGGACGCGGTAGGGACCGTTTGCGGTGACCCGGATGCCGTCATCGGCAAGGTCATGTTCGCGGTCGACCCAGTGGCCGCCGTCGCGGCTGAGGCGGTGGCGTGGGGCGCCGACCTGCTGGTGACCCACCACCCGCTGCTGTTGCGTCCCGTGCACGGGGTTCCGGCGACCACTCCCAAGGGCCGGATCGTGCACGTGCTCATCACCCACGGCGTGGCCTTGCACACCTGTCACACCAACGCGGACTCACCATCGGGTGGGGTGTCGGAGGCATTGGCGCGTGCCTTGGGTCTTTCAGCCGTACGCCCGCTCGAGCCCGAGTCGGCAGAGATGCTCGACAAGCTGGTCACCTTTGTACCGACAGCTAGCGCCGAGGCGGTCATCGACGCCCTTGCGGCGGCTGGTGCTGGTGCACTCGGCGACTACGACCGGTGTGCGTTCACGTCGACAGGTGTCGGGACCTTCCGGCCACTGCCGGGTGCCGCCCCCACCATCGGCACCATGGACGAGCGGAGCAGCGTTGCTGAGACACGGGTGGAGATGGTGCTGGCGCGTCCGCGTCGCGAGGAGGTCGTGGCAGCCCTGCGGGCCGTCCACCCCTACGAGGAACCCGCATTCGATGTCCTCGAGATGGCTCCGCTGGCGGGGGACCGGGGCAGCGGGCGCATCGGCCGGCTCGCGACGCCGTGCACTTTGCAGGATTTCGCCGCCTCCGTGGTAGCGGCTCTCCCCGCGGCCGCCAGCGCCGTGCGGGTGGCCGGTGACCCCGACAAGCACATCGCGACCGTGGCGGTGTGTGGCGGAGCCGGGGACTTCCTGCTTGATCGGGTTCGGACCAGTGCCGTCGACGTGTACGTCACCTCCGACCTGCGGCACCACCCCGTCAGCGAGTTCGTCGAACACGCGCGGCCCGGCAGCAGCACACCAGCGTTGATCGACGTACCCCACTGGGCGGCGGAGTCGACCTGGCTGCCAGTCGCTGCCGAACGCCTCGCGCGGGCACTGTCGAAACAGGGCACTACGGTGGAGATGCGGATCAGCGACACCGTCACCGATCCGTGGTCGATGCACCTGCCGATGAGCTGAGGAGTCCCGCTGAAAGCCGACGCCTTCGCCCAGCTCAAACTGCTCGACGTTGCCCGGCTCGACGCCGATCTGGCACAGCTGAAGCACCGCAAGAGCGCACTGCCTGAGCTCTCCGAGATCGAGCAGCTCAACGCCCGCCACGCGGAGCTTGCGGGTCGTCGCATTGAGCTGGAGACCGAGATCTCCGACCTCACTCGGGATCAGCACAAGGCCGACGCCGACGTCGAGCTGGTGAGATCGCGGCGCGTACGCGACCAGCAACGCCTCGCGGCCGGCCAGGTTTCGTCGCCTCGAGAGCTCGAGCAGCTCGAGCACGAAGTCGGGACCCTCGAGCGGCGAATCTCCGCACTGGAGGACGTCGAGCTGGAGGTGATGGAGGCGCTGGAGACCGCGCAGAGCGCGCTGGACCAGCTGCACCGCGAGATGGCCGACCTGGCGTCACAGCTCGGGAAGCGGGAGTCGACCCGCGACGACGCGGTCACCGAGCTGGATTCGCAGGCGCGGGAGGCACTCGCTGAACGGAACCGGTTGGTCAGCGAGCTCCCGGAGACATTGCTCACCGCCTACGAGCGGGTTCGCTCCCAGACCGGAGGGATCGCGGCGGCGGCGCTGCGTCAGCGGCGCTGCGAAGGCTGCCGACTGGAACTCACGGCGGCCGACATCGCCGACATCGCGGCGGCACCAGCCGATGAGGTGCTGCGGTGCCCGGAGTGCAACCGCATCCTGGTACGCACGGCGGAGTCCGGGGTGTGACGCCGCAACGGGTCATCATCGAGGCTGACGGCGGGTCTCGCGGCAACCCGGGGCCGGCGGCGTACGGAGCACTGGTACGTGATGCCGACAGTGGCGAGGTACTGGCGCAACGGGCCGAGTGCATCGGTGTCGCCACCAACAACGTCGCGGAGTACCGGGGTCTCATCGCGGGTCTGGAGCTGCTGCAGGAGCGCGCGCCGCGGGCGGACGTCGAGGTCCGCATGGACTCCAAGCTGGTGATCGAGCAGATGGCCGGCCGGTGGAAGGTCAAGCACCCGGATATGAGGCCGCTCGCGCTGCACGCCCGGCGGCTGGCACCGTCGAACGTCCGATGGACGTGGGTGCCGCGCGAGCGTAACGGGGCTGCGGATGCCCTGCTCAATGCGGCCCTCGACGGTACCCACGAGGAAGCGACCCCTGGGGAGCTGACCGAGCCGGACCGACCCGTTGCGCCAGCGGAGCCGAGCCAGCCCTACCAGCCCCTCGGAGCCGGTGTGCCCGACCCGTTGGTGAGCGGACGGGCGGCTGATCTAGGTCAACCGACAACCCTGGTGCTGCTACGACATGGCGTCACCGACGTCACCCAGGCACGGCGATTCAGCGGCTCCGGCGGATCCAATCCGCGGCTGAACGAGATCGGGCGGGCTCAGGCGCAGCGGGCTGCTGCCTGGCTAGGACGGCGCGGCGGCATCGACGTCGTGGTGACGTCACCGCTGCGTCGGGCCTGGGAGACCGCGGAGCTTGCCGCGGCCACGCTCGGACTCGAGGTGGACATCGAAGAGGATCTCGCAGAGGCGTCATTTGGGCTCTGGGACGGGTTGACCTTTTCGCAGGTCGCCGAACGCTTCCCTGCCGAGCTGGAAGCCTGGCTCGGCTCCAGCGCCGTGGCGCCGCCGGGAGGCGAGTCGTACGACGATGTGGCAACCCGGGCCCGTACGGTCCTCGACGACTTGTTGGCAACGTACGGCGGTCGCACCGTTCTGGCGGTCAGCCACGTCACGCCGATCAAGATGCTGACCCGGCTGGCATTGGACGCCCCGCTGGCGGTGGTGCACCGCTTGCAGGTCGCCCCCGCGTCGCTCACCACGCTGGCCTGGTGGGCCGACGGCGTCCCGGCGCTCCAGCAGTTCTCGTACGTGCCGGAGTAGTGCCTGCTGCGTACGACAGTCACCGTGGAATTTGGACCAGTTGGGCATCGGCCGTTGGCACGATTGCGTCGTCGTAGCCGCCGGCGACCAGGACTGTCTGGCGACCGACCGGGGTGGCCGTGACGAATGAGCGCCGGGGTAGCACCGGGTTGCGGAGCACTGTCATCGTGTTGTCGGCCGGGTCGTACACATTGATGCGCTGGCCACCGGCGATCACGACCCTGCCATCGCCGAGCGCGACGACGGCGCCGTCGAGTTTGTACTCACCTTCGGATAGTGACGGGCCGCCGCTGACGTCCCCGGTCATCAGGTGGATCAGCTCGGTGCTCGCCAACCGGGCGCGCCCCTCGATGCTGGCGGAGCCGCCAACCACAAGGATGCGAGCGCCCGGCAACGCTGCGACGGCGTGCTTGACCCGGGGCGTACGCAGCTCGGGACCGGGGCCCCAGCGGCCCTGGTGCAGGACATCGGTTGTGCCGAGCGCGGGACCGCCGACAGTTCCGCCGACGAGCACCACGAAGTCGTTCACCATGACGGCGCTGTGCGCCGCCCGTGGCGAGCTCAGGTCGGGGCCGGCCGTGAATGAGTCCGTCCGCGGATCGAACAGTTCAGTAGACGCCAGCGGCTCGTCCTGCCCGTCATACCCGCCGCTCATCAGAACCCGGCCGTTGCGCAGCAGTGTCGCGGTATGAGTGGCGCGCTCGGTCGTCATCGGTGCAACGGCGCTGAAGCGGCCGGTGCCTGGATCGAACACCTGGGCGTTCGACGTCGGCGCCATCCCCTCGCCGGGGTAGCCGCCCGTCAAGAGGACGCGTCCGTCGCCCAGGAGCGTCGCGGTGCCACTAGCACTCGGAGTCGACATGGTCGGCCCTGGAACGAACACCGCCTTGGTCGGATTGAAGATCTCGCTGGCGCGGGCTGCGTCGAACCCTTCGCAGCCTGGTTCGGTGCAGCCGCTGGTCACGAGTACTCGTCCGTCGGCGAGGACGGTGGCATGGTGCACGGCGCGTGGCTGGAGGAGCTCCACGTCGCCCGGCTCGAAGGTCACGGGCGGTGAGGGGTCGGGCTGCAGACCCTCGATCGTCGGCTCAGCGTCAACCGAACAGTTCGCGAGCCCGAGTATCACGACCGCGGCGAGGGGTACTGTCATCGGCCAGCGCACGGACTCACGGTGGCACGACCAGATCACGGATGGGCAGCCTCCGAGTCACGATCCTGCTTCGCGGTGATCTTGAGGGGTTAGGGTCGCTGCAGCCGCTGCCAGCCCTCAAGATCCGTGCGAGAGGCACCCGTGCCACGTCGTAGCGTTCGACTCCACGATGCCGACGCGTCGTTGTTCACCTCCGGTATCGCGGCGATCGCGGCCGAGCTCGAGGTCAGCCGCGACTTTCAGCCCGATGTCCTCGCGGAGGCGCACGACGCGGTGTCATCTGTCTCGCTGTCAGGCGACGACCGCACCGACATCCCATTCCTGACGATCGACCCGCCGGGCGCCAAGGACCTCGACCAGGCGATGCACCTCGAGCGCTCCGGTTCCGGATACACGGTGTGGTACGCGATCGCCGACGTCGCGGCCTTCGTACGCCCGGGCGGTGCGGTCGATGCGGAGGCGCAACGGCGTGGCCAGACGTTGTACGCGCCGGACCACCGCATCCCGCTGCACCCACCGGTGGTGTCGGAGGATGCGGCGAGCCTGCTGCCCGGGCAGCTCAGACCTGCTCTGGTATGGCGGATCGACCTCGACGCGCGCGGTGACCAGACAGGAGCCGAGGTCACGCGCGGCCGGGTGCGAAGCCGGGAGCAGCTCGACTACGCGACGGTCCAGCAGGGGTTGGACGCGGGCCGGGCGCCGCAGGTGTTCCAGCTGTTGCGGGAGGTCGGCCTGCTGCGACAGGAGCGCGAACGCGAGCGCGGAGGTGTCAGCCTGCCGTTGCCCGAGCAGGAGGTGGTAACCGCTGACAGGTGCTGGTCGTTGCGCTACCGGGCGCAACTGCCGGTCGAGGAGTGGAATGCCCAGATCTCGCTGCTGACGGGGATGGCGGCTGCGGACCTAATGATGTACGCCGAGGTGGGGCTGCTTCGGACGCTGCCGCCGGCCGACTCCCGGGCGATCAACCGGTTGCGCCGGACGGCGGGTGCTCTGCACATCGGCTGGCCGGCGGCCATGCTGTACCCGAGCTTCGTCCGCACGCTCGACCCGACGAAGCCAACGCACGCGGCGATGTTGGAGGCTTGCACCGGGCTGTTGCGCGGCGCCGGGTACGTGGCCTTCGAGGGCGGGGTACCCGAGCAACCATTGCACGCCGCGATCGCCGAGGAGTACGCGCACGCGACCGCGCCGTTGCGCCGGTTCGCTGATCGCTTCGTCGGAGAGATCTGCGTCGCGATCTGTGCCGACCAGCCGGTAGCCGGCTGGGTACGTGAACGGCTGCGCGACTTACCGCAGGCGATGAAGGACTCCGACCGACGCTCGGCCGCCTTCGACCGGGCCGTCCTCGATCTCGTCGAGGCGGGCGTACTCGCTGGTGCCGTCGGGGCCACGTTCTCCGGCGTCGTGGTCGACACGGAGGAGAAGGACCCCCGCTCCGGCACCATCGTGATCGCCGATCCTGCGGTGGAGGCGCCGGTTCGCTCTGAGCAGCCACTGGCACTCGGCGACGTCGTGGCGGTCCGACTCGACCGGGCCGACCCCGCGCAACGCGCCGTCCAGTTCTCGCTGGCCTGAGGCGGCGCACCCGCCCGTACCGCCACTCCGTTACCAGGTTCACCTGGTACGAGTGCACCTCACCTGGCGCAGACGCCAGGTGAGGTGCATGTGCGCCAGGTGAACCTGGGGCGCGTCACCGCTACCCTGGACGTGGATGAGTCGGCCGGGCGGCCGCGTCGGACGGTTCACCGTTCGCCGAGGAAGGTCCGGACTCCATCGAGCAGGGTGGTGGGTAACGCCCACCCGAGGTGACTCGCGGGACAGTGCCACAGAGACAGACCGCCAGCGGCCCGTCTGGAGCGCGTATGTACGCGCACCCGGCGGGTGCGGGTAAGGGTGAAACGGTGGTGTAAGAGACCACCAGCGCCGCAGGTGAC
>Ga0183260_10001600_pt1 | contig 18818 bp, 17 predicted proteins | sample AntDrymUQ4972206_2_FD_129768 | JGI IMG/M metagenome (GOLD analysis project Ga0183260, IMG submission 129768) | Polar desert sand microbial communities from Dry Valleys, Antarctica - metaG UQ497 (22.06) (version 2) (version 2) | ecosystem: Environmental > Terrestrial > Soil > Desert | place...
CGCGGCCAGCCTCGCGGTGTCAGCCGGGGCGAACGTGAAAGCCGTCCAACGGCTGCTCGGACACGCCTCTGCAGCGATGACGTTGGACGTCTACTCGGGTCTGTTCGATGACGACCTGGACGCCGTTGCGGAGCGTCTGGACGAGGCCGCTGCCGTTTCTCAGGTGCCCCAAATGTGCCCCGAGGCCGCGGTAACTCCGCTCACGTTGCGTGACACAGGCTCCTGACCTGCGTTTTTACTGGCGCGCCCGGCAGGATTCGAACCTGCGACCCATGGATTAGAAGTCCATCGCTCTATCCAGCTGAGCTACGGGCGCCCGCCAGTTTCGTGGCGCCCAGCAGTCTACTGAGCCACCAGTCGCCCCGTCTGGCTCATTGGCGCAGTCAAAGCGGGAGTCGAGAGCGCGGCTATCTTGGACGGGTGACTTCGGCGCTGGCGTCCTCAGAGCACGCCTCGTCGCGCAGGGGCGGCAACCCGTCATCCAGCTCCTCGCGTCGTCGCGGCCGGATCGCGACAGCCGTCCTGACCGCCGCTGCTGTCGTCGGAGGCGGCTGGTGCGCCTGGCTCATCTATGCGGACGTGGACCAAGTCATCGGGGGAAGGGCATTCGGCTTCGCCCTTGTCTTCGCGCTGTTGCCGGTCCCACCGCTCGTCTTGGTGTTCCTGTGGTTCGGTCGGATGCGACCCGAGCCCCTTCGGTTCTTGATTCTTGCCTTGCTATGGGGGGCTCTGGTCGCCGCCTTGGCGTCCCTTCGCCTCAACAGCTGGCTCGCCGCTGAGGTGGGCGACCAGTACGGTGTGAGCCCTCGCAGCGCCGTATTCGTCGCGCCGTGGGTCGAGGAGACCGCCAAGGGTGCGGTCGTCTTCGCGCTGATGTGGTGGCGTCGCCACGACCTGCCACTTGTGGTCGCAGGCATCATCTACGGCGGACTGGCTGGTGTGGGCTTCGCGTTCACCGAGAACATCGTCTACTACGGTCAGCTGTTCCAGTTCGTGCAGTCGAGTCAGAATGACAACGCCGCCGCTCTCGACTCGGTGCAAGCGCTGTACAGGTGGCGCGGCATCGCCGCTCCCTTCGTCCACCCGATGTTCACGATGATGACCGGCCTGGGTCTTGGCCTAGCCCTGCGCCACCGCCACGCAGGAGTCCGCGTCCTTGCACCGGTAGCCGGCTTCTGCGTCGCTGTCCTGCTTCACATGGGTTACAACACCATTGCCTCGTTCAGCGGTTCCACGGCACTTGCGGGTGCCTACGTGGGTGTCCTCCTGCCCACGCTCGCCGCTCTGACCTGGGCGGTCTTCGCCGTACGACGGCACGAGCGCCAGGTGCTGGAAGCGCGTCTTCGAGACTACAGCGCCTTCGGTTGGTTGTCGGCCGACATCGCCGCCTTTCTCGTGCTCCCCAAGGCTCGCCGTGAGGCGCGGCGCCACTCCCGGGACCTGCCAGAACCGGAACGCGCCAAGGTTCGGGCCCTTCAGCGCGTAGGGGTGGAGCTCGCGGTGCTTCGAGACCGGATGGTTCGGGGGGTCTCCGGAAAGTCCGCACCGGAGCGCGAGCGACAGCTCATCGCCGACCTACGCCGGTTACGTCGCGTTGTCGTCCTGCCTGGGGACTCGGCGTCACCGGGGGGCGACAAGGTTTCTGCTCCATCGAGCTGGTAGGCCCTAAACTTCTCGCGAAATCCAGATGCGATCTCATCGACACCCGGCGAGGAGGAGTGCATGACCGATCCTGGCACTCCGGTCGAGCTGATCGCGGCCGTCGTCCGCCTCAGGCAGGCTCTTGTCGACAACCCCTTGCCGTTCGAAGCACCTGACGCCGGACCGGCACGAGTCGAGCGGGGCAAGCTCATCAAGCAGCTCGACGACTATGTGCTGCCTAGGTTGCTGCAGATCGAGGCGCCTCTCCTTGTCGTTGTGGGCGGACCCACCGGGGCCGGGAAGTCCACCCTGGTGAACAGCCTGGTTGGCAGCCGTGTCACCGCATCCGGAGTGCTCCGTCCGACGACTCGTTCCCCGGTGTTGGTGCATCACGTCGATGACGAGCGTTGGTTCACCATTGACCGGCTGTTGCCGGAACTTGAGCGGACGCACTCCACCGCACGTGACCAGGGCAGCTTGCAACTGGTCCCCAGCTCCGAGCTGCCACCGGGGATCGCGATCCTCGACGCTCCCGACCTCGACTCGGTCGAGGCGCGAAACCGAGACTTGTCGGCGCAGCTGATGTCCACAGCCGATCTGTGGCTTTTCGTGACCTCGGCGGCGCGCTACGCCGACCAGGTTCCGTGGACCTCGCTGAAGTCAGCAGCGGAGCGCGGCGCGGCGGTTGCGGTGGTGCTCGACCGCACCCTCCCCTCCGCCACTCGTGAGGTGAGCAGCCATCTCGCTCGGATGCTGACAGCTCGCGGCCTAGCTGATGCCCGGCTCTTTACGATCGCCCAATCCGCCCTCGATGAGGACGGGCTTCTGCCACCAGACTCGGTCGCACCGATCCGGGCCTGGCTCGGCGCTCTCGCGGCCGACGCAGCAGCGCGGGCGGCCGTCGTACGGCAGACACTCGACGGAACAATGGCCTCTATCGGTCATAGAGCGCGCTCGGTCTCAGCAGCGTTGAGAACCCAGCAGCGACTCGCCACTGAACTTCGCGAGCACGTGATCAGGGTGTACGCGGCGAGCCAGGTCGACACGATCGCCACCTGCCTGGACGGCAGCCTGTTGCGGGGGGAGCTGCTGGCTCGCTGGCAAGACTTCCTGGACACAGGCGAGCTGATGCGCGGCGTCGAAGATCGGCGCGGCCGACTGCGCGACCGGCTGCAGCGGGGAGCCGGTCAGAAAACGCAACCGGCTGAAACCGTCAGAGTTGCGTTGGAGGCACGCCTGTCGACGCACCTTTTCCGGGCGGCCCAATCGGCCGCGGTACGCACGGCCGGGCACTGGCGCTCGGGGCAAGCCGGCGCCGCCCTACTCGAAACGTCACCAGCCGATCTGAGTCGGGCAGCCGCCGACCTCGAGGCGCGTGTGAATGCCAGCTGTCGCGACTGGCTGAGCTTGACCGTCGATCTCGTTCGTAGCGAGAGTGCCGACCGCCAGGCGACTTCGCGATTTCTTGCGCATGGAGCCCACGGCCTCGCGGCGGCGTTGCAGATTGTGGTGTTGTCCAGCACGGCCCCAGAACACTTCCAGAGCCCGACCTGGTCCGGCCGTCGAGTCCTGGGCGGTGTCTTCGGTGGCCAGACGATGCAGCGACTCACCGCCACTGCCAGTGCAGACCTCGCCAGCCGAGTTGAACAGCTCTGGCGGCAAGAGAAGCAACGATTCCTAGAGGTGCTCCCCGCTCATGCCCCCGACCACGGAGCTGCTGAGCGGCTGGTCCAGCTGTCACGCGATGTCGATGACAACCGTCTGGCACGAGCTCAGGCATGAGAACGGCAGACGGAGAGGTTCAACTACCTGTATCCGCCTCGGACACGACAGTTCGACTCGACGGGCTCAGCGCTGCCGTTGATGCTGCGCGGGGGCGCCTCGACGATGGTCTCCTCGACGAGGCAGCCGGTGTGGTCCGACGGGGGCGCCGCCGACTTGGCCTGTCGAGTGAGCTCACCATCGTGGCGCTGGCCGGAGCAACCGGCTCGGGCAAGTCGTCGCTGTTCAACGCACTGTGCGACCTTGACCTGGCCGCTGTAGGGGTCAAGCGCCCCACCACATCCTGGGCGCTGGCGTGCGTGTGGGGCTCCGACGGAGCCAGCGAGGTGCTGAACTGGCTGGACATCCCAGAGCGCCACCGGGTGAACCGGACCAGTCTGCTCGACGAGGATGCCGCTGATCGCGACCTGCATGGGCTGGTTCTCCTCGACCTGCCCGATCACGACTCCACAGAGGTGTCCCATCACCTCGAAGTCGAGCGGCTCGTCGAGCTGGCCGACGTACTGGTGTGGGTGCTGGATCCGCAAAAGTACGCCGACGCGGCCATTCACGACCGCTACCTTCGCCCCCTTTACTCCCATGCCGAGGTGATGCTCGTCGTCCTCAACCAGGTTGACCAGCTAATGGACGCAGAAGTTGATCCCTGTCTCCATGACGTCAGGCGCCTGCTTCTTCTGGACGGTTTAGCGGAGGTGCCGGTCATCGCCACCTCCGCCGTCAACGGAGACGGAATCGCCGAACTCCGCGACAAGCTGGTCGCCAAGGTGTCGGACAAGCGATCCGCACGGGAGCGCATCGACGCCGACGCCGTCGCCATGGCTCAGCGCCTGGACGAGCAGACAGGCTCCGCGCGGCCGGCGAGTCTCGATGCGGAGGTCCGGGCAAAGCTCCTTGACGCTTGTGCCGACTCTGCCGATGTGCCAGTCATCGTCAAGGCCCTCGAATCGACGTCGCTCATCCGAGCCCGACGCGCCAGTGCCTGGCCGGTCACAGCATGGCTGTCCCGGTGGCGTACGGATCCCATGAGCCGCCTTCCTACAGCCGACGCCCCGGGAAACGACGAGCGCGTCCATGTGGACCGCGCTGACTCAACCGAGCAGGGTGAGACCGCTGAAGCGGCTCGCACGACTGCACGTTTGGCGCAAACCCGTCCAGTGCCTCGAACAAGAGTTGACATCGCAGTGGGGGAGGTTGTCGATGACGTCACCACGTACATGGCGAAGCCCTGGGAAGTGGCGGTCCGGGACGCGTCCACCGCGCGGCTGGAGGCTTTCGCCCAGTCCCTCGAGTCAACTTTTTCACCTGCGGAACTTTCGGCAGCGGAAGGGCGCCACTGGTCGGACATGGTTCGCTGGCTGCAATGGGCGTTGATGGCGGCTGCTCTCGGCGGTGGCGCCTGGCTGCTGTCCATCGTCGCGGCAAACGCGTTCGACGCCCAGCCGTCGCAGGTTCGGCTCGGGAGCATCTCGTTGCCGCTCATCCTGCTTGGCGCGGGACTCGGCCTCGGTCTCCTGATCGACGTCGCAGGTCGTGTTGCTGCCCGGCCCTGGGCTCGACGCAAGGCCGCAGCCGCGGACAGTCGCCTTCGGGCAGAGCTAGCGACGAAGTTCGACGAGTTGGTAGTGGATCCACTCGAAGCCGACCTTGAGGCATACCGCAGCAGCCGGCAGGGACTGCGTGACGCGCTTCGCCGATGAGCCTCGTCCCCAGGCTTGGCTTCGCCGCAGCGACCTCCACAGGTTGATGATGACCTCTAGGGATCGGTTCCGTTGAGCCGCAGGCTGGGCTTTCCGGCTCGGCTGATGTGCGCGCGGGGCAGCGTTTCTCAAAGGGCGTCCAACCGGCCACAGCCACGTCAAAGAGGAGATACGGATGTCTGAAACCGCAATTTCGATGATCGGCCATGTGGGCACGGACGTCGACTACCGCAAAGTCGGCAGTGGCACCGACCTGAGCACGTTTCGATTCGCCACCACCCCACGCCGATGGGATCGCAACCAGCGCCAGTATGTCGACGGGACGACGAGCTGGATCTCCGTCCAATGCTGGCGGGCGTTGGCCGTTCACGTGAAGGACTCAGTCCGCCGCGGCGACCCGGTGATCGTCGTCGGCAAGCTCAAAACAGAGGAGTGGACCAAGGACGGTGTGCGCAACTCCCGCTTCGTCCTCGAGGCAGTGTCTATGGGACATGACCTCAACCGGGGGATCAGCACCTTTCACAAGGTCGCCCGCCAGGTTGAGGCGCCGGTCGACGAAGTCTTAGCTGCGACGGAGGCGTTGCAGGAGATAGAAGCGGCCGACGCGATCGGTGCAGGCGACTTCGAGTCCGACGCGAGCAGGTGGCGGGAGGCTTCCTGACCGATCGGGCTCCGCATCCGAGAGCGGGCACGCGATTGGGAAGGCGTGCGACTGGGTCGTAGGCTTCCTGACCATGGCCGAATACGTGTTCACGTTGCGCAATGTGCGCAAAGCCCATGGCGACAGGGTGGTTCTTGACAACGTCACTTTGTCATTTCTCCACGGGGCCAAGATCGGCATGGTGGGCCCCAACGGGACCGGGAAGTCCACCTTGCTGAAAATCATGGCCGGGCTCGAGCATCCCTCCAACGGCGACGCCCTGCTCGACCCGGGCGCAACGGTCGGGATCTTGCTGCAGGAGCCGCCGCTCAGCGAGGGCAAGACCGTCCTCGACAACGTCGAGGAGGCAGTCAGCGGCGTCAAGTCACAGCTGGACCGCTTTAACGAGATCTCGGTCGAGCTGGCTGACCCCGACGCCGACTACGACACTTTGCTGGCCGAGATGGGCGACTTGCAAACCGATCTCGATCACGCCAGCGCCTGGGACCTCGACTCCCGTCTCGACCAGGCGATGGACGCCCTGCGCTGTCCACCACCTGATGTCCTGGTCGACCGCCTGAGCGGAGGAGAGCGTCGACGGGTGGCGCTGTGCAAGCTGTTGTTGCAGCAGCCGGACCTGCTGCTGCTCGACGAGCCCACCAACCACCTCGACGCCGAGAGTGTTCAGTGGCTCGAGCAACACCTCTCGAAGTATCCAGGCGCTGTCTTGGCGGTGACTCACGATCGCTACTTCCTCGACAACGTGGCCGAGTGGATCCTCGAGCTCGACCGCGGCAAGACTCACCCGTACGAGGGAAACTATTCGACGTACCTCGAGACCAAGCAGCAGCGTCTTGTGGTCGAGGGCCGCAAGGACGCGAAGCGCCAGAAGATCTTGCTGCGTGAGCTCGAGTGGGTACGCTCCAACCCGAAGGCCAGACAGGCCAAGTCGAAGGCTCGGTTATCGCGCTATGAAGAGCTCGCCGCCGAAGCCCGGAGTCGCAAGGTCGACCTGCAGGAGATCAACATCCCGGCTGGTCCTCGACTCGGTGATGTAGTCCTCGAATCGTCCAACCTGGCCAAAGGATACGGCCAGCGGCCCTTGATGCATGGTTTGAGCTTCGCACTCCCACGTGCGGGCATCGTGGGTGTGATCGGCCCGAACGGTGTCGGCAAGACCACCCTGTTTCGCATGATCACAGCCGAAGAGACGCCGGACGCCGGCGAGCTCAAGGTCGGCGACACGGTCAAGATCTCCTACGTCGACCAGAGCCGCGGCGGCCTTGAGGCCAACAAGAATGTCTGGGAGGTCGTGTCGGATGGACTCGATCACATCAAGGTCGCCAACTTCGAGATGCCCAGCCGTGCCTACATTGCATCGTTTGGCTTCAAGGGACCAGATCAGCAAAAGTCGGCGGGCGTCCTGAGCGGGGGTGAGCGCAACCGTCTCAACCTCGCGCTCACGCTGAAGATGGGCGGCAACTTCTTGCTGCTCGACGAGCCAACCAACGACCTCGACGTCGAGACCCTGCAGTCACTCGAGGATGCCTTGCTCGACTTCCCCGGTTGCGCGGTGGTGATCAGCCACGACCGCTGGTTCCTCGACCGGGTGGCGACGCACATCTTGGCCTGGGAAGGCGACGCCGACGATCCGGCGCGCTGGTTCTGGTTCGAGGGCAACTTCGCTGACTACGAGCAGAACAAGGTCGAGCGACTGGGGGTGGAGGCGGCCCGTCCACACGCCGTGACCCACCGACGGCTCACTCGAGACTGACGGGCGAACCCATCGTCAGGCAGGCTGTGCTGAGAGCGTCGGATCGGGTTCGCCTGTCTGCAGCTCGTCGGCCACAGCAGTGAAAGCGCGGTGAATCGCGTCAAGGTCCTCTGGTGACACCACGTCGATCAACGAGGCGCGCACGCTGGCGACGTGGGCGGGTGCGGCGTCCACAAGCCGGTCGTAGCCGGCATCGGTCAGCCGGGCCCAGACACCCCGGCCGTCGGTTGAGCACTGGCGGCGCTCAACAAGACCGACCTGCTGCATGCGCGTCACCGTGTGGGTGATCCGGCTTCGGGAGTTCTTGACTGAGTCGGCGATCTCCGCCATGCGCAGGGAACGGTCCGGTGCCTCCGAAAGCCGCACCAAAATCTCGTACTCAGGCAGGGAAAGCCCATGCCTCTCCCGCAGATCGCGGTCGAGACGTTCGATGAGCAGGGTTGACCCGAGGAGGTACGCGCGCCAGGCACGCTGCTGATGCTGCGTCAGCCACTTAGCCGTCATAACGCGATCCCATCGAACAAGTTTATCGCTAAACTTCTCGGCGCGGGACCGAGTGAGCAAAACGCTCGGCTCCGGGTGGTGAGCTCACACTCGCTCGAGGATCATGGCCATCCCCTGGCCTCCCCCGACGCACAAGGTGATGAGACCAGTCGACTTGTCGTGGAAGTCGAGGGAGTTCAACATAGTCGCTTGCAGGCGGGCCCCTGTCATACCGAACGGATGGCCCACCGCGATCGCTCCGCCGTTGACGTTGAGCCGGTCGAGATCGATGCCGAGGTCCAGGTACGACGGCACAACCTGCGCCGCGAACGCCTCGTTTATCTCAACCAGGTCAATGTCGTCGATCGTCATTCCGGCGCGGCGCAAAGCCTGGTGTGACGCTTCGACGGGTCCCAACCCCATGATCTCCGGCGACAGGGCGCTGACGCCCGTGGAGATGATCCGAGCCAGTGGTTTGATGCCCAGCTCTCGGGCCTTGTTGTCGCTCATGATGACCACTGCCGCGGCTCCGTCATTGAGCGAGCAGCAGTTTCCGGCAGTGACCAGGCCATCGGGGCGAAAGACAGGCTTGAGCTGCGCGACCGCCTCATACGTGACACCTGGCCGAGGACCGTCGTCGGTCTCTACCTTGGTGCCGTCCGGTAGCACCACCGGGGTGATCTCCCGCTGCCAGAAGCCGGTAGCGATTGCTCTCTCCGCAAGGTTCTGGCTCCGGACTCCGAACTCGTCCAGCACCCGGCGACTGATCCCCCGGGACTGCGCGAGGTTCTCGGCAGTCTGGCCCATTGGGATGTAGATATCGGGCAGCGCGCCATCGTTTCGAGGATCGTTCCACAATGGCGCACCTCCTTGTGCCGCCTGAGCCGTGCGGTGTCCAGCGGCGGCGAAGGCCTCGTTGCGGGTGCCGGGGTGCGAGTCGGAGTTGCCGTTGACGAACCGGGATACCGATTCAACGCCGGCCGAGATGAAGACATCGCCCTCACCGGCCTTGATCGCATGCAAGGCCATCCGCGACGTCTGGACGCTCGAACCGCAGTAGCGGGTCACCGTTGTCGCCGGCAGGTGGTCGAAGCCGAGCAGCACGGCAACCACCCGGCCCATGTTGAATCCCTGCTCACCGCCGGGGAGCCCACACCCCAACATCAGATCGTCGATCTCAGTCGGATCCAACTCGGGCAGTTTGGCGAGCACTGCCGCGACAATGCTGGCCGCCAGGTCGTCGGGGCGGACATCTTTGAGGGAGCCCCTCTTCGCTCGGCCGATCGGTGACCGTGCCGTCGCCACAATGACAGCGTCAGGCATAGGTCCTCCTCAGCAGATTCGTGTGAGCCTCACCGAGCCTACTGTCACGCTGCCGACGGCCGAAACTGGCAAGATGAACTGTGCCTCGACACGTCTTCATGCTCAAGCCGCGCTGGTCGGACCTGGACGCCTATAACCATGTGAACAACGTGACCTGGCTCGAGTACCTGCAGGAGGCCCGGGTCGACATGTTGTTCGTCCACGCTCCAACCCGCGGAGCGGAAGGTCTCGCCTCTGGTGTGTTGGTTGTCCGGGCGGAGATCGACTACCGACGAACCATGCACTTCCGCCAGGAGCCGTACCCCATAGAGATGTGGGTCTCCAAGATCGGTGGCGCATCTTTCACGATCAGCTACGAAATCGCTGACGACGATGCTGACGGCACCCGCCGGGTATACGGCCAGGCGTCGACAGTGCTGGCCCCTGTCGACCCGGTCAGTGGGCGACCAAGGCGCCTGAACGCAATAGAGCGCGCAGTCCTGAGCCGGTTCGTCGACTAGTTTTGCGCGGGCAAGGGCTCCGGGTGGTGGCGGTTCACCGGCTGGGCGGTCGGCGTCTGGAAGGGGCAGACGGCGTCTCCTCGAGGGAGATCAGGTCAGGGGGGTTGTCCGGCTCATCCGCCGAGTTGACCAGAAAATGTGCCGCCCTCGAGACGTACGCCCAGAACTGTCCGACCTGTTCATCCGTCATGCCCGACGCTTGTAAGGCGGTGCGCATATGGGCCAACCACAGGTCTCGAGCCCGTGGGGTAACAGCGAAAGCGGCATGGCGCATGCCCAGTCGCGGATGCCCGCGCTGTTTCGAGTATGTCGTAGGACCGCCCCAGTACTGCTCCAGGAACATCCTCAGATGCACCTCCGCCGGACCCAGATCCTCGTCGGGGTAGAGGGCGCGAAGCTCCGGGTCAGCGGCCACGCCGACATAGAACGTGCGGACCAGCCGCACGAATGTCTCGTGCCCGCCCACGGCGTCGTAGAAAGACTCGGTCTGCGAGGACGTCACCGCACCAGTGTCTCAGCCCGCGGGCGGACATGCAGAGGGCCGCGTTCACTGAGGCAATATTGGGGCACACATTTATTACAGCTCGGAGGTATGTATGACAACCACTCGCAACGCCAAGGCCCACTGGGAAGGCTCCTTGTTCGAAGGCAAGGGCCAAGTGAAGCTCGAGTCATCGGGGCTCGGTAGCTTCGACGTCACCTGGGCCTCGCGCGCCGAGGACCCCAACGGTCGCACCAGCCCCGAGGAGCTGATCGCCGCTGCCCACTCCAGCTGCTTCAACATGCAGTTGTCGAACGTCTTGGTCAAGGCAGGCAACGAGGCACAATCCATTGACACGTCCGCAGAAGTGGACTTCAAGCCAGGCACAGGCATCACCGAGATTCGGCTGACCGTACGCGCAAAGGTCGAAGGACTCGACAACGATGCGTTTGTCACAGCTGCAGAGGCCGCCAAAACAGGCTGCCCCGTTTCGCAGGCTCTGAGGGCCACTCCGATCAAGCTGGACGCCGCGCTGGCGGAATAGGCCGACCCAGCCGGGCCCGAGAACCTCCGGGCGCTCACTCAGGAGGCGAGGATCGCCGGTCAGGTTGCTCGAGGTAGCTCAGACACCACTTCCTGCCGGAAGCGTTACTGGCTGTCCTCCGCCCGCCGGGCTCCAGAAGGTTCAGCGGACTGCGCTAGGGGGCCGGTGGCTCCCGGGCCGTTGGCATCGCCATGCAGAGGGCCCTCAGGAGCGCCGCTGGGCATGTCGCGGTGCCACACCATTCTCTGGGGGAGGGGAATCTCGATGCCGTCGGCATCGAAGCGGGCCTTGATACGTTCGCGCATCTCGCGGGCCACGCTCCACTGCTCGAGCGGAGCCGTCTTGAGCACCACCCGCACCACCACACCGTCGGGGTCCCAGCGCTCGACCCCCCACACCTCGGGTTCCTCGAGGATGTCGGAGCTGTACTCCGCGTCCTCCCACAACTGATGCCCGACATCGCGCAAGATCTCGGTGACCCGGTCGAGATCCTCCGAGAACGCGACCGGTATGTCCAACACGGTGCGCGCCCAGTTCTGACTCATGTTGCCCACTGCGAGGATCTCGCCGTTACGGACGTACCACACTGTCCCGTTCACATCGCGAAGACGCGTCACTCGCAGCCCCACCGCTTCGACGGTGCCCGTGGCGGTTCCGACGTCGATGACGTCGCCAACGCCGTACTGGTCCTCCAGGATCAAGAAGATGCCGCTGAGGAAGTCTTTGACCAGACTTTGGGCGCCGAAGCCGAGCGCCACCCCCAGAATGCCCGCGCTCGCGATCAACGGCGCGATGTTGTACCCAATCTGCCCGATGACCATGACGACCACGACGGCAGCAACAACACCGGTGGAAATGCTCTTGAGGAGACTGCCCATCGTGGCGGCACGCTGCTCACGGCGCTCGGCCGCGGCGGGGTTGGGCTCGAGGAGTACCTGCTGCACCTTTCCGCGGCTGATGATCGCCGGTAGCGGTCCCTCGGCCGCCCGCTGAGTCACCTTCGAGATGGCACGGTGGAGCAGCCATCTCACTACCACCCCGAGCAGGATCAGGAGCAGAATCGACAGCGGTTTGGCGATCAACCAGTGCGACGCCTTGGCCAGCCACTCATTGCCGGTCACCTCGTCGACCAGGTGACACAACTCACTCCGGTCGGTCGGGCAGACAGGGTCTGTCACACCGTTCCTCTCGCTCGAACACCGACTCGTTGATCGAACTCTGTCTCGTTCAGGCTGACGCACCCATGACGGTACACAAACGCTCGGGGCAGTAACGTGGACGCGTGATCCTCGCAGACACCCCGCTGAACTGGCCTGAACCGCCACCGATGTCCGCCCTCGAGGCGTTGTTCATCTTCGTTGGCATTCCGCTCCTCCTCGCCGTGGCCATCACCGTCATGGTCCTTGCCCCGTCGCTCGCCAAGAGCAAGTCACCACGGGCCGGAAGGGACTGGCATGCCGAACCCGAGTGGTTCGGTGCGCCTCGAGCGGTCAGAGCGATCCAGGCAGGGCGCAACTCACGCCAAATCGACACCGAATCTGGTGACGGCTACGACCCTGCCTCGGCTGGTCATCATGGCAACACCGTCAAAGACGAGCAAGCCCTAACCGTCGCGCGAGACGATCAGGGCACGAGAGGCAACCGCGACCTGCCGGCGGGCACGAACGTACCCGTCCGCACCGAGCCAGTCACCGCTGGCCCGCCCGACGACTCGAGCCGCGACCAAACAGGTGGTGCAAGTGTCCGGTGGTGACGCCTTCAGTCACTTTGAGCGCCACGAGATCGACAAGGCTATCCGCGATGCTGAGCGTGGTTCTGGCCGGAACTTCTATGTGCACGTGGGTCAGTCGGCCGGAGACAGCCGCCGCACTGCGCTAGCCCTGCACGGTTCTGTAGCCGAACCGGCCAACAGCATCTTGATCCACGTCGATCCCACGGAGCGAACACTCGAGATCGTGACGGGATCAAGAGTGCGGGAGACGGTGGATGACCGCCACGTCGCGCTGGCCGGCCTGTCGATGCAGACGGCCTTCGAGGCGGGTGATCTGACCCGCGGACTCCTCGCCCTGATACAGCAGTTGGCTCAGCTCGCACGTCCGGTTCGCAGCCTGCACACCGAAACCCCGTAAACCGCCAGCCGGCTGGCGATGCTCCGGCGGGCCAGAGCCGGGGAGGCTCGCTAGGAACCGTCGGCGTCGCGGCGTTGCGCGGTCAGGGATCTGGCCACGTCGTCGCGCCCCTCGCTCACATATCGACGGGCAGCCGGATTGGCCGTGGTCGTCTTGAGCCATTCGTCCACGGTCTCAACGGTCTCCTCGGTCGCCAGTACCCGCGGAAACATGTACTCGAGAACGGTCGACGCATGGTGGACACCTCGCTTCTCCCAGATGTCATTGGCGACGCCGAGATAACGCTGAAGGTACGGCGCCAACACGGTTTCTTGACCCGGCTGACAGAAGTTGATGGCGATGCTCCGCATGGTTTCATTCGGTATGTCGTCACGCTCGACGGCTTGTGACCAGGCTTGTGCCTTGGTCTCGGGGCTCGGAAACGCCGCTCGAGCCCCAGCTGCTGCCTCTTGCCCGGCGATGGTGTTGTCACGCTGCAGCTCAGTGGCGATGGCAGCGTCATCGACACGACCTTCACGAGCCAGACCGTTCAACATCTCCCAACGCAAGTCGGTGTCGACGACCAAGCCTTGCAGAGACTGCGATCCATTGAGGAGACCGGCCAGTAGGTCGAGCGCCTCTGCACTGCGAGCGGCCACGCATAGCCCTCGAATGAAGGCGAGCTGCTGGTCGCTGCGGGGCTCGGCGCTCTTCAACAACGCCAGCAGCCCTCCGTCCCAACGCTGCAACGCACCGGCTCGGTTCGGCGGAGCCGTATAGACGGTGGCGGCCATCGTGGTCCGTGCGATCAGGGAGCGCACGGCTGTCAGGTCGGTCTCCGTGCCGAGGGCCCGCAGGACCAGTTCGATCCAGTCACTGGCTCTCATCTCACCGTCTCGAGTCATGTCCCAGGCGGCACCGAAACACAGCGCGCGCGCCAAGGAGTCGCCAATGCGGTCGACATGAGCAACCAAGGTCTCGAGCGACCGTTGGTCGAGGCGCACCTTGGAGTACGTGAGGTCCCCGTCGTTGAGCAGGACGAGGTCGGGTTGCTTGACCCCGGCCAGGGCATCGACCAAGGTCTCCTCGCCCGACACGTCGGTTTCGACGCTCGTACGGCGGACGAGGCCGTCCCCGGTCATGTCATAGAGGCCTACGGCCAACCGGTGCCGGCGCAGGGTTGGGAAGTCGGGATGAGCGCTCTGGTGGATGGCGAACCTGGAGAAGTTGCCTGATTCGTCGACGTCGAACGAGGGGTGCACCGTGTTGACGCCTGAGGTCTGCAGCCACTCTTTGGTCCAAGAACCTAGGTCACGGCCGGAGGTTTCCTCGAGCGCCTTGAGCAGGTCTGTCAGCTCGGTGTTGCCGAAGGCATGCCGCTCGAAGTACACGCGCAGGCCGGCCAGGAACTCCTCTTCACCCACCCAGGCCACCAGTTGCCGCAGCGCCGAGGCGCCCTTGGCGTATGTGATGCCGTCGAAGTTGACCTCGACCGCCTCGAGGTCATAGTTGTCCGCTGCGATCGGATGCGTCGATGGCAGCTGGTCTTGCCGGTAGGCCCACGTCTTGCGGGAGTTGCAGAAACTCGTCCACGCCTCGGTGTACTTGGTCGCCTTGGTCGCCGTATGATGCGCCGCCCACTCGGCGAATGACTCGTTCAGCCACAAGTCGTCCCACCACCGCATCGTGACGAGGTCACCGAACCACATGTGCGCCATCTCGTGGAGGATGGTGTTGGCACGGCCCTCATAGGCCGCTCGTGTCTGCCGGCTGCGGAAGATGTAGTCGTCGCGGAAGGTAACACAGCCAGCGTTCTCCATCGCGCCCATGTTGTATTCGGGCACGAACAGCTGGTCGTACTTGCCGAACGGGTACGCCATGTCGAACGCGTCCTCGAAGAACCCGAAGCCCTGCTTGGTGACCTCGAAGATCTCCTCCGCGTCGAGGTGCTGCAGGAGCGACTCTCGCAGGAAGATGCCCAGCGGGATGTCACCCCGAGAGCCGTGGTAGGTGTCCTGAACGACGGCATACTCACCGGCCACGATCGCGGTGATGTAGGTGGATATCGGCTTGGTGGGCGCGAAGTGCCACGTTGCGGTGCCGTCGTCGACGCTCTCAGGCGCTGGCGTGGGTGAGTTGGAGACCACCTTCCACCCTGCCGGGGCGGTTACATGGAAGGTGAACATACTTTTCAGGTCGGGTTGCTCAAAGGTGGTGAACACGCGACGGGCGTCAGGCACCTCGAACTGCGTGTAGAGATAGACCTTGCCGTCCGCCGGGTCGACGAAGCGGTGCAGACCCTCACCCGTGTGGCTGTAGGTGCAATCTGCGACGACCCGTAGCTCGTTTTCTGTGGCCAGACCGGTGAGCTCGATCCGGTTACCGGCATGGGCCGACGTGTCGACGGACCGGCCATTCAGGCTGATCTCGTGGACGGTGGCCCCGACCAGGTTCGCAAAGGTTGTGGCTCCCGGGTCGGCGCAGCTAAACCTCAGCACGGTTGTCGAAGCGAACGTGGTCTCCGAAGTGGTGAGATCCAAAGAGACGTCGTAGCTCGAGACGTCGATCAGGAGCGCGCGCGCAGCCGCTTCGTCGCGGGTGAGGTTGAGTCCAGGCATGGTCGTTATCTTCGCATGATGGACCGGAATGTTTAGTGACGACCTCGGCTTGCATGTGGCATGAGTGCCATCACCCCCCGAACGCCACAAAGAGGACTGCCATCAATGAGCGACCCTTCGTCCTCCTCACACGTTGCCATCGCAGATTTCTGGTTCGACCCCATCTGTCCGTGGGCCTGGATCACGTCCCGGTGGATGAAAGAGGTCGAGCAGGTGCGTGGCGTCCGCACCCGATTCCACGTGATGAGCCTGACCTACCTCAACCAGGACAAGAGTGTCTCCGAGGACTACCGCAAGCTCCTGGCCACCGCCTGGGGTCCGGTGCGCGTGTGCATGGCCGCTGCCTCGCACCATGGGGAGGAGGTCCTGGACCAGCTCTACACCGAGATCGGTATCCGGTTTCACAACAAGGGCCTGGACCGGTCACGCGAAACCCTCGAAGAGGCACTCGACGCCGCGGGCCTGCCCGCCGAGTTGGCCGCCGCTATGGACTCCCCGGACTATGACGAATTCATCAAGGTCTCGCACCATGCCGGCATGGACCAGGTAGGAAACGAGGTAGGAACTCCGGTCATATCCGTGGAGGGGATAGCGTTCTTCGGCCCGGTCGTGACGCCTATCCCGCGGGGCGAGGCGGCCGGTCGGCTGTGGGACGGCGTGCGACTCGTGGCGGGCACTGAGGGCTTCTACGAGCTCAAGCGCACCCGGACCACCGAGCCAACCTTCGACTGACAAGATCGGATTCATGCGCGTTCACCTTGGCACCGACCATGCAGGGCTTGAGCTGAAGGACCACCTCGTCGAGTGGCTACGCAAGCACGGCCATGAGCCGCTCGACCACGGTCCAGATGAGTTCGACGCCGAAGATGACTACCCGGTCTTCTGCCTGCGCGCAGCATTGGCGGTGGTCGACGATCCCGGCAGCCTAGGCGTCGTCATCGGCGGCTCAGGCAATGGTGAGCAGATCGCGGCCAACAAGGTCGAAGGTATCCGTGCGGCGCTGGCATGGTCTGAGGAGACCGCGGAGCTGGCACGGCTCCACAACAACGCAAATGTGATCTCCATCGGTGCCCGGATGCACTCAGTCGAGGATGCGACTCACCTGGTCGAGGTGTTCCTGGCGACCGACTTCAGTGGGGAAGAGAGGCATGTACGGCGGATCACGATGCTCAAGGACTTCGAGGAAGCCGGCTCTCTACCCGAGGGACCAGCCGCCAGCGCTGTCTTGGGTGCGGGTCCGCCTGACTGAACGGCCGGGGCAGCGCGGCCAGGCTTTAGGCGCCCCAAATACTGGGCAACTGGCTTGGGCGGCAGACGGCTCGCTCTACCTGGACGTCTGAGGAGGACCGTTGCCGGAGGGCCACACTCTCTACCGGCTCGCCGCTGATCTCGAGCGTGCCCTCGGGCATCAAGTCGTAGCGGCGACAAGTCCACAGGGCCGCTTCGTTGAAAGCGCCAACCTCATCGACGGCAGTGTGCTCGAGTCAGCTGAGTCGGCCGGCAAGCACTTGTTCATGCGGTTCGACAACGGCCAGATACTGCATGTGCATCTGGGACTCATCGGAGGCTTCTCGATCATGAACGCACCGCCTGCGCCACCGGTCGGTGCGGTGCGGTTACGGCTGCTCGGACCCTCGTCTTCCGCCGACCTGCGGGGCGCAACCATTTGCGAGCTGCTGAGCGAAGAGCAGATCGAGAAGATTCTGTCGCGGCTCGGCCCAGATCCGCTGCGCCCCGATGCCGACCCGGGGCGCGGGTTCGCCCGGCTGCGTAGCAGCCGCAGGCCAGTGGGAGCTCTGCTGATGGATCAGCGAGTGCTGGCCGGGGTCGGGAACATCTTCCGAGCAGAGTCCTTGTTTCGCGCGCGACTGCATCCGCTCACGCCGGGGGAACGGGTCAGCAGACGCAGATGGGACGCGCTTTGGACCGATCTGGTGGGTCTGATGGCCTATGGCGTCCAGACCGGTCGCATCGACACGGTCAGGCCGGAGCACGAGCCTGAGGCGATGGGGCGGGAGCCACGGGCGGACAAGCACGGCGGTGAGGTCTACGTATACCGGCGGGGCGGCCAACCGTGTCACGTGTGCGGCGGGAGGGTGAAGACCCAGGTTCTCGAGGGACGCAACCTGTACTGGTGTTCCTCCTGCCAGCGGCGCCGCTGAGATTGAGCAACTAGTCGGCGGTGGCTCGACGCCCCTTGGGCCCGTGGTCGGCCGAATATTTCTGCGAATATTTCTGCCCCCACGTCGACCTCCCCGCCCGCGGAGAGGGCCAAACAACTTTCCCCAGAGCCGGGTTCGATACTGATAGTCACATATTCATTACTGAGAGTTCCGGACAATCTCGGACTTTCCGCTGCGCTGTGTGATCATTTAGTGACCGAGAGTGGACTTAGGCATACCGATAGATGGAGAATCGCAGTGACGAGAAGAGTGTCGTTGGCTCAGGCCGGTGTGCGCCGGGCGCTGATGGGAGCCGTGGCGATCGGAACTGTCAGTGCCATGGTGATGGTAGGCGGGATTGGCGGCACTCCATCCGCGTCGGCGGCTCAGTCCCCAGTGGGCCTGGGTACGGCCACATCCTTTGCGGTCCTGGCGGGCACCACGGTCACTAATACTGGTCCCTCACTGATCTCAGGGGACCTGGGTGTAAGTCCAGGGACCGCTATCACAGGATTTCCTCCCGGACAGGTAATAAATGGGACGCAGCACGCGGCCGATGCCGTGGCGCTCCAGGCCCAAAGCGATGTCACCACAGCTTATAACGATGCCGCCGGCCGCACTCCCGCCACGGCTCTTTCTGGCGAACTTGGTGGACAGACCCTGTCCCAAGGTGTGTACCGGGCGAACTCCTCGCTGGGTTTGACCGGGACAGTAATACTCGATGCGCAGGGCGATCCCAACGCCGTTTTCATATTTCAGGTGGGGTCCACTCTGATCACTGCACCCAACAGCACGGTTCAGTTGATTGGCGGGGCTCAGGCATGCAACGTGTTCTTCCAGGTGGGAAGCTCGGCGACGCTCGGTACCAACACCACTTTCGTCGGAACCATCCTGGCGTTGACATCAGGGACGCTGAACACCGGTGCCACCGTCATGGGACGGGTCCTGGCGCGCAACGGCGCGGTCACGCTCGACAGCAACACCGTGACTGTTCCGACTTGCATCACAGCACCGACGAGCGCACCGCCGACGAGCGCACCGCCGACGAGCACACCGCCGACGACG
>Ga0183260_10001602_pt1 | contig 18806 bp, 19 predicted proteins | sample AntDrymUQ4972206_2_FD_129768 | JGI IMG/M metagenome (GOLD analysis project Ga0183260, IMG submission 129768) | Polar desert sand microbial communities from Dry Valleys, Antarctica - metaG UQ497 (22.06) (version 2) (version 2) | ecosystem: Environmental > Terrestrial > Soil > Desert | place...
GCCTCAAAGTGTGACCGACGGCGCCGACAGCCGCGCGGGCACGCACGGTGGCGCAATCACCGCAGGCGTACCGGCGACCAGCTCTGGGCGTTGTCGGTCGTGTGCAGCAACTGACCGCGGAAGCTGGTCAGCCAGCACTGGTCGGTGGCGCGGTAGGTGTAGTCACCGCGGGCCAGCTCGAGGCCGCTCGAGCTGCCGGTCAGCTCGTCGGTGCCGGCTCGGGAGTCGACGCGGAACACCCGCTTGTTGACGGAGACGACCGCGGTGCCGTCGTTCCAGGCGCCGAGCCCCGCGTTGTCGGCAGCGGGCAGCTCGGTCGTCACCCAGGCCGGATCCTGTAGGCCATCGGCGGCGGCGGTGGCGGCCAGAACGCTGGTGGACCCGCCGTAGCACAGGTACCACAAGGTCGACCCGTCGGTGGCGACCAGCGGCGTCCGGCTTGCGCAGGGAGCCTCGAGGCGTACCCAGTCCGACCCGCTGGTTCTCGCGACGAGGGCGGTCGTCTCAGCAGAGGTTGCCGCCGTGACAGTGGCCCCGACCACGTCACCGCCGGCGAACGTCGTGCCCACCCGCTCGTCGGACGAGACCGGCAGCCGGGCCGCCGACCAGGTATCGGATCCCATCGGCGAGGTCACCACCGCGCCGTCACCAGCGTCCTCGACGATCGCCACCGCCTCGGCCGCACCCGCCGCCAGATCCCGCACCGAGCTCCCGGCTGCGATGTCGGCGGGACGCCAGGTGGCACCGGCGTCGTGGCTGGCCGCAATGCCTTGACCGGCCACGACGATGTCGGTGCCGTTGTCGGCGATGGCAAGGTCGCGCACCGCCGGGATTGCCTCGTCGCCGCCGGCGGTCTGCACCGATCGCGACCGCCAGGTGGCGCCGTCGTCGGTGCTGTTCGCGATGACCGGGCACAGCTCGGCTCGGCCGCACTCGCGCGAGGCGAGAGCCCATACCGACCTGTCGTCGGCCACGTGCACGTCATAGACCGCGAGCGATCTGCTCGATGCGCTCCGCCGAAGCGTTGTTGCGGTGGCGGACGGCCCGCCGTCGGCGGTAGGAGTGCTGGAGCTGGCGGTCGCCTCCTGCGCAACCGGGCTGCCGGGCGGGTCGAGGCCGCTGACGACGCTCGTGACGCCGGTCACGACGATGCCCACCGCAGCCGCGGCAGCCGCCACGACACCCACGGTCCGCCGGGCGCGACGACGCCGGCTGCCCGCGCGTACCCGCGCCAGGAAGTCGTCCGCGTCCACCGTGCGAGGGTCGCCGCCGATCGTCCCGCCGTGCCGGAACGCCGCCCGCAGCCGCTCGTCCCCGAGGCCGTCGCCGAGATCGTCGTCGCTCATCGCGACCCCCGTGCCGCCGCGGGGCCGGCGGGCCGCTCGTGGTCCTCGCGGTCGGGCACCTGGGCCCGCAGCTTGGCCATGCCCTTGGACGCCTGGCTCTTGACCGTGCCGGTCGAGCATCCGAGCACCCTGGCGATCTCGGCCTCGGACAGGTCCTCGTAGTAGCGAAGCGCCAGCACCGCTCGCTGCCGAGCGGGCAACGTCTGCAGCGCGTGCCACAGATCATGGTCGCGGTGGGTGTCCAGGTGGACCACGACCGGTGGCTCGTCGGTGACGCTCTCGCGCCGCAGCCGGCGCCATACGCTGATGTTGCGGTTCACCATGACCCGGCGCACGTAGGCGACGGGGTCGTCGCGGTCGTCCAGCCGAGACCACGCGAGCAAGGTGCGCTCGAGCGCGTCCTGCACCAAATCGGCGGCGGCTTCGTCGTTGCCGGTGAGCACCCGGCCGAAACGCAGCAGCTCGGGCAGCCGGACCCGGACGAAGGCGTCGAAGCAGAATGCGGTCTCCGCCGCGGTTGCCTCAGCATTGCCGCCGCCGGACTCGCTGCGACCTCCGAGCGCCGCATCCATGGCCGTCCCTGCCTTCTCGACAGCCCACTCAGTATCGAAACCGCCAGCAGACGGGTCGAGCGGACGGCCGAATCCTGTCACACCGGCCGGGGCCGGACAGGGCATCGCCACCGCGGTCACCCTCCCTTCACGTCTCAGCGCCCCGGTCGGTTGCCCGCACACCCGGCCGGGGCGCGACGCGACCCGGTGGACGGCAGGCCGTCGGAGCCGCTGCATAGGGTGCTCGGCATGGGGGGTGACGAGGCGCTGGTGGAGGCGCGAGGGCTGCGCAAGTCGTACGGCGCGGTGGAGGCAGTACGCGGTATCGACGTGACGGTTCGCCGCGGCGAGGCATTCGGCTTCCTCGGACCCAACGGTGCCGGCAAGTCCTCGACGATGCGGATGATCGCCGCGGTGTCGCCACCCAGCGGCGGAACGCTCCGGGTGCTGGGCATGGACCCCACCGATGACGGCCCGGCGATCCGGTCGCGGTTGGGCGTCTGCCCGCAGGAGGACACGCTCGACAACGAGCTCACGGTCCGCGAGAACCTGCTGGTGTACGGCCGTTTCTTCGGGTTGTCGCGGCCCGAGGTGGCGCGCCGCGCCGACGAGCTGCTCGCGTTCGTCCAGCTGAGCGACCGGGCGGGCGCCCGCGTCGAGCAGCTGTCCGGCGGGCTCAAGCGACGGCTCACCGTCGCCCGCTCACTGATCAACGAGCCCGAGATGCTGATGCTCGACGAGCCCACCACCGGCCTCGACCCGCAGGCCAGGCACCTGTTGTGGGACCGGCTGTTCCGCCTCAAGCAGCAGGGCACGACGCTCCTGCTGACGACCCACTACATGGACGAGGCCGAGCAGCTCTGCGACCGGCTGGTGGTCATCGACGAGGGAGTCATCGTGGCCGAGGGCTCACCGGCACAGCTCATCCGCGACCACTCCAGCCGGGAGGTCTGCGAGCTGCGCTTCGGCGCCGACGACCACCAGGGTGTGGCCGAGAGGATCCAGCACCTCGGCGAGAGACTCGAGGTGCTGCCCGACCGGTTGCTGGTGTACGCCGCCGACGGCGAGGCGGTCGCCCAAGCGGTGCACGAAGGCGGGCTGACACCACGCAGCACGCTGGTGCGCCGCAGCACGCTCGAGGACGTCTTCCTCCACCTCACCGGCCGATCGCTGGCGGAGTGATGGCCGGTCGGGTCGAGTCGGCGACGGCGGGGCTGGTCTGGCGTCAGCTCGACCACTGGCGGGTCCGGTGGCGTCGCACCTGGCGCGGCAGCGCGGTCACGACCTTCGTGCTCCCCGTGCTGTACCTGCTCGCGATGGGCGTCGGGCTAGGTGCCTACGTCGACGAGGGCGGTCCGCAGGCCTCGCTGGGCGGGGTGAACTACCTCGACTTCATCGCCCCCGGGCTGCTGGCGACCTCGGTGATGCAGACCGCGGTGGGGGCGTCCACCTGGCCGGTGCTGGGCGCCATCAAGTGGGACAAGACCTACTTCGCAATGATTGCCAGCCCGCTGCGCCCGCGCGACGTCCTGCTGGGCAACCTCGCCTTCGTGGCGGCGAGGCTGCTGATGACCGCGGCGGTGTTCTGGCTGGTGCTGCTGCTGTTCGGCGTTGTGGCGCTGCCCTGGGCACTGCTCGCCATCCCGGCCGGAGTCCTGATCGGGATGGCGCACGCGACACCGCTGTTCGCACTGTCTGCCCGGCTGGAGCGCGAGACCGGCTTCATGCTGATCTACCGCATCGGCGTCGTGCCCATGTTCTTGTTCTCCGGCGCCTTCTTCCCGGTCTCGCAGCTGCCCGACCCGCTGCAGTGGCTGACACAGCTGCTGCCGCTGTTCCACGGCGTCGAGCTCGTCCGTGCACTCACGCTGGGCCGACCCGACCTGCTGGTCGACGTCGGGCACGTGGCTTACCTGCTGCTGTGGTGCGTCGTCGGTCTCGCACTGGCCGACCGGTCGCTGGCCCGCCGGCTGGGGGGCTGATCGATGGCCGCCCCTGCCGTCCGCCCGCCGCTGGGCAGGTTCGCCGCCCAGCACCTGGTCGAGCGCAACTACCTGGTCTACCGGCGGGACTGGGTGGTCTTCGTCACTGGGTTCCTCGAGCCGCTGCTGTACCTGCTGTCCATCGGCCTCGGGATCCAGCAGCTGGTCGACGACTTCGTGCTGCCAGACGGCACCCGCATCTCCTACACCGAGTTCGTGGCGCCGGCCATGCTGGCGGCGTCGGCGATGAACGGCTCGCTGTTCGACGCGACGTTCGGGGTCTTCTTCAAGCTCAAGTACGAGAAGGTCTACGACGCGGTGCTGGCCACGCCGTTGCGACCGGTCGACGTGGCTGTCGGCGAGCTGGTCTGGTCGCTGCTGCGCGCGGCGATCTACGCCGCCGCGTTCGTGGCGTTCATGGCACTGCTGGGCCTGGCCGAGTCCTGGTGGGCGCTGCTCGGCCCGCTGGCCGCGGTCGTCATCGGCTACGCCTTCGCCGGGGCGGGCATGGCGCTGACCACCTGGATGCGCAGCTGGCAGGACTTCGACTTCATCACCTTGGCGGTGTTGCCGATGTTCTTGTTCTCGGCCACGTTCTTCCCGTTGGACCGCTATCCCGACGCGGCGCAGTGGCTGGTCCAACTCACCCCGCTCTACCACGGGGTCGTGCTGTGCCGTGGCCTCACAACCGGCGCCATCGGGCTCGAGATGCTGGTCGCGGTCGGCTACCTGGCGGTGATGGGCACGATCGGCCTCGCGGTGGCCTGCCGTCGGCTGGGCGCATTGCTGCTGCGCTGACCGGCGGCGACCGAGGGCGGCGGTGACGGGCCCGCGAACCCGTCAGCCGTCGAGGACTGTCGACGCGTCGGCGAAGCCGAGCTCGGCGGCGTTCTCGGCGAGCATGGCCACGAACAGTGGGCGGGTGTCGGCCAGTGCCCAGGTCAGGTGGCCGAACGCCTCGAGCGTGACCGTGCCGTACAGGCGGGACCACTGGCGCACAAAGACGTAGCGCAGGCCCAGCGGGAGCGGGTCCGGTCCCTGCTCGGAGCCGGCGAGCTGGCGGCGAATCTCCGGGTCCAGCTCGTCATCGGCCGGCACGGCGAAGCTCCGCTCGCGCCACAGCTGTGCGAAGACGTCACTGAAGATGCTGCCGAACAGCTGGGCTCCCCGCTCGGTGCACGCTCCCTGGTGGTGCGCTCCGTGCAGCGGGTTGGCGAACAGCAGGCCGTACTCGAAGCGATGGGCCAGTGCCCACTCGCGAAAGGCCCAGGCGATGGCGATGAGCCGGACCGGGGCGGTGTCGTCCGGTGCCGGGGCCGCCGCGGCGTCACGGGCGGCGACCAGGGTTGCGACGAGGTCGGCGTACAGGTGCTCGCCGAGCTGGTCGACGAGGTCGTCGAGGCCGGCGACGTAGCGGTACAGCGCAGGCGCGGTCAGCCCCACGTCACGCGCGACGGCGCGCAGCGTCAGCTCTTCTCCCCCGGACACGACGGCGCGGGCAGCGGCGAGGATCTCGTCGGTTGTGCGGCGATGGAGACTCTCGCGCCTGTTGACAGTCGTCATAGTCGGCAGCATAGTGAACACTGGTTACCGTGAACATTGTTCACGGACACAATTGGCGTTCACCCTGGTGGAACTGGAGGACTTCATGAAGCGATGGGGCCAGCTGGTCGCCCGCCGGCGTTGGGTGGTCCTGGCTGCGGCAGCACTGACTGCGGTGCTTGCCGGTGTCTGGGGGGCGGGGGTGTTCGGGGTGTTGTCCGACGGTGGTTTCGAGGACCCGGACAGCGAGTCGGCGCGGGCTGACCAGCAGATCGCCGAGACCTTCGGGCGGGTCGACGCGGACGTGCTGGTCCTGTACACCGCCACCTCTGGATCGGCTGCCGACTCACCTGCCGTCGAGCGCACGGTCACCGACGTCGTCGACGCGTTGCCCGCCGGCCTGGTCGACTCGGTAGCCACCCCGTGGACGCCCGGCGCCCAGGGGCTGATTTCCGACGACCGGCGCTCCGCACTGGTCGCGATCACCCTGGCAGGCGGCGACGACGAGGAGCGGGCCGACGCCTACGAGCAGGTCCGCCCCGACCTGGACGCCGCGGGCCTGCGGACGCAGGTCGGAGGCGGGGCGGCCGTCTTCAGCGACGTCGGGACCCAGGTCGGCGAGGACATCGCCCGGGCGGAGTCGCTGACGATTCCGGTGGTGCTGGTGATCAGCGTGCTGGTGTTCGGCAGCCTGGTGGCCGCGCTGCTGCCGACCCTCATGGGCGCGATGGCCATCATCGGGTCGTTCGCGGTGCTGCGCCTGTTCTCAACCGTCACCGACGTCTCGATCTTCGCCATCAACGTGATCACGCTGCTCGGGCTCGGGCTGGCGATCGACTATGCGCTGTTCATGGTGAGCCGCTTCCGCGAGGAGTTGGGCCACGGCCGGAACACCGCCGACGCAGTGTCGGTCACGATGGCCACGGCCGGGCGCACGGTGGCCTTCTCGGGGCTCACCGTCGCGGTCGCGCTGGCGTCGCTGCTGCTGTTCCCGCAGACGTTCCTGCGCTCGATGGGCTTCGGCGGCATGGCGGCCGTGCTGGTTGCCATGGTGCTGGCTCTCACGTTGCTGCCCGCGCTGCTGGCGGTGCTCGGACCTCGCGTCGAGCGCGGCCGGGTCCCGTTCCTGCGTCGGCGCGGGCGGCACGCCGCAGACACCGGCCGTGGCGCCTGGGCGCGGATCGCGCATGCGGTGATGCGCCGTCCGGTGGCGTTCCTCGCCGTCACGGCGGCTGCGTTGCTGGCGCTCGGCGTGCCCTTCATGCACGTGCAGTGGACCAGCGTCGACCACCGCGTGCTGCCCGAGGGCACCGAGAGCCGGATCGTCGCCGAGCGTATCGAGAGCGACTTCTCCGGCCGGCCCGGCTCGGTCGCGTCGGCCGTGGTCAGCGGGGCCGACCGAGCCGATGTCGAGACCTATGCACGCGCCCTGCGGGCGGTCCCGGGGGTAGACGATGTGCAGCGAGTCGACGAGGCCGACGGACGGTCGCTGCTGGAGGTCAGCTACCCGGCTCAGGCGCAGAGCGAGCCGGCACGCCAGTTGGTGCAGTCGTTGCGGGACGTGCCGCCGCCGAGCGGGGCGGCTGCGCTCGTCGGTGGCGAGACCGCAACGCTCGTCGACCTCCTCGGCTCGCTCGCCGACACCTTGCCGTGGATGGCCCTGGTGATCGTCTCCGCGATGCTGGTGTTGCTGTTCCTCGCGTTCGGCTCGGTGGTGCTGCCGATCAAGGCGGTGATCGTGAACGCGATCTCGGTGGTGGCGTCCTTCGGCGTGGTGACCTGGGTCTTCCAGGACGGCAACCTCGCCGGCACCCTCGGATTCACCCCGATCGGTGCGCTCGATGCCACCCAGCCGATCCTCATGCTGGCAATCTTGTTCGGGTTGTCGATGGACTACGAGGTCTTCCTGCTCTCGCGCATCCGCGAGCAGTGGGACCGCACCCACGACAACGCCGCCGCGGTGGCAACCGGCCTGCAACGGACCGGCGGCATCATCACCAGCGCCGCACTGCTGCTCGCGGTCGTCATCGGTGCCTTCTCGACGTCGGGGATCACGTTCATCAAGATGATCGGGGTCGGCATGCTGGTGGCGATCGTGCTCGACGCCACCGTCGTCCGGGCGCTGCTGGTACCGGCCGCGATGCGGTTGATGGGCACCGCGAACTGGTGGGCACCGGCGCCGATGGCCCGGTGGTGGCAGCGGCACGGCTTCCGCGAGGACGACGCGTCCGTTGCCGTCGCCGGAGCCCAGGGGACCGGGTCCGAGCTGTCGGAAGGCGCCCGCATACTGGCCCGATGACGGGGGACCGATGAGGCACAGCGAGCTGTGGACGCGCCTAGAGCGCCACCTCGGCAGCGGCTATGCCAAAGTCTGGTCCCAGCAGCAGGTGCTGGCTCAGCTCGGCGGTCACACCGTCGAGGAGGCGCTCGCGGCGGGCGAGCCCCCACGACGGGTGTGGCGGGCGGTGTGGGAGGCGCTCGAGCTGCCCTCGTCCGAGCGCTGAGCGGCACCTGTGCCGGCGCTACCAGGTGAAGCGCAGCACGCTGCTGATGACCACCGCCCACCCGGCCTGGGCGGCCAGCCAGCGCCGCCGGTCCCGGACGTCCAGCCAGGCCGCCAGCGGCACCAGCCAGAGCATGAACGGCAGCCAGATGCGTTCGACCTCCGACTTCGACAGCCCCGACAGGTCGGCGGCGAGGATCGCGACCACCGCGCCCAACGCCAGCCACCACGCCGCCGACGACTCCACCGCGCGGTGCCGCATCCCCGCGACGGCACGACCCAGGGCGGCGACCCCGGCCGGACCCAGGCAGAAGCAGACGATCGCGAGGTTGGCCCAGACCCAGTACGAGTAGGCCCGGTTGCGGGCGATGCCCATGTAGTAGCGGTGCACGAGGCGTTCTTGGCCCTCCACCCACCAGAAGCCGAGCGCGGCGAACACGCCGACCACCACCAGTGCGCCCACGACAGCAGGCACCAGCGGTCGCCACGACCGGGCGCTGGCCAACACTGCCAGCGCGAGGGCGCCGGCCAGCAGCAGGCCGTACGACAGGTTGATGCCGATGCCGAGGATGACGCCGGCCGTCGCACCCAGCACGCTCGCGCGGGGCCAGCTCGGGGCGACGGCGGCTGCGGCGAGCACCGCCAGCCCCCAGGCCGCCACCGCCATGAAGACGCCATCGGCGGACACGACCGACCAGGCGACGAGGGGTGTCAGCGCCAGGTAGGGCGCAACGATCCGGGCGCGGGACTCGTCGCCGAGCAGGCGCAGAGTCACGAGTACGGCGACGATCGCGGTCGAGGCCAGCACCGTGATGATCACCCCGCCCCAGGCCGGCCCGCCCATCCCGATGCGGTCGAGCCACAAGAAGCTCAGGAACGTCAGCGGCGGGTGGGCGGCCACGTGGGTCACCCACTGCTCGTCACCGCGGATGTCGACGCGTTCCAGGAAGTGCGGGATCAGCGTGGTCAGGTCGTCGACGCGGGGAACGTCCACGAGGTACTCGTGGTCGTTGGTCAGCGGCTCGGCGATGCCCGACCAGCCGCGGATCAGCGCCAGGCCGACCGACCACGCCAGCCCCGCCAGCCAGGTCGCCAGCAGCAACCGGCGCCACGACAGGCGTACGGCCAGGCCAGGTCCATGCGCCGTCACCAGCAGCGCGGCTGCGGCCGCCAGCGGCAGACCGGGCCCGATGGTCGGCGCGAAGTGGGCCGACAGCGGCTCGAGCCAGGCATGCACGTCACCCCACCAGCGGCCCCACTCCTCGCCGGTGAATGCCAGTACGAGCGCGACGGCCGCCACCACGAGCGCCGTCCACTCCGGCCGACGGCTCGGGTGCGACACGTCGGCCGAGGCCGCATTCGACTCCGGGGCCGGCTCTGAGGCCGGCTCCAGTGTCGGCACCCTCACGCGACGTCGACCCCGATCGCCCCGCCGACTGCCTCCCACAGGCGAGCGCGCTCGCCAGGCGTCTCCTTCTGCCACGGCGCGTACGTGAGCGGGCGGGGACGCCGGTCGCTCCAGAAGACACCGCTGGCGCCGGCAGTCACCGACCCGCCAGGCGCGGACACCAGCCAGACCGCGGTGTCGGCGCCCTGTTCGGTGGTGCGCAGCGCGGGCCTGATCACCCTGTGGAAGCCCGGCAGGGCATCGGCGATGCCGGGGGTGTCGGACCAGCCGGGGTGCATCGAGTGCACGGCGATGTGGTCGACGCGCATCCGGTCGGACCACATCTGCGCGAGCACCACCTGCATCCGCTTGGTGCGGGCGTACGCGTCGGTGCCGGACCACTCGCGCTGCGTGGCCTCGATGTCAGTGGTGTCCAGCGGGCGGGTGTACATGCCGCCGGACGACATCCACACCACGCGCGCATCGCCGTCGGCGGCCAGCACGGGCCGCAGGAGGTGGGTCAGCAACGACGGCCCGAGCACGTGGGTGGCGTACACCAGCTCGTGTCCCTGCGGCGACTCCCTGCGTTCCGGCGGCAGCACGCCGGCGTTGTGCACCAGTCCGTGCAGCTCGCTGATGCGGCCGCTGAGGTCCGCGGCGTAGTCGCGCACAGAGTCGAGGTCGCTGATGTCGCAGACCTCGGTGACGAGGTCGGTGGCGGGCGCAACCGACGAGCGGATGGTCCGGGCGGACTCGTCGAGCCGGTCCTTGTCCCGCCCGACCAGGTGCACAGTGGCGCCCAGGCGGGCACAGCCCGCGGCGATGCCGGCGCCCAGACCACCACTCGCGCCGGTGACGACGACGTGCCGCCCGGCCAGGGCGTCCGGCTTGGCGTCCGCCGGCCACCAGGCCCGGCGCAGGACCGGCCCGATGCGGGAGTAGCCGAGCACCACGGACTTGTCCATGGCCCAGTCAACGGTTTGAGAGATGCGCACGTCGGCCAGCCTAACCGTCCGACCTGCCGTGGCTGGCAGACTCGGCGCTCGTGACTCCCTCCGCAGCACCGCAGTCCGCTGACGTGGCCGTGATCGGCGGCTCGGGCTTCTATGCGTTCCTCGACGACGTCACCGACGTCGACGTCGACACTCCGTACGGCGCGGCGTCGGCACCGGTGTCGATCGGGACCCTCGACGGCCGAGCGGTCGCCTTCCTGCCCCGGCACGGCCGTGACCACACCTATCCCGCGCACCGGGTCAACTACCGCGCGAACATGTGGGCGCTGCGCTCCGTCGGGGTGCGCCAGGTGCTGGCCCCCTGCGCGGTCGGCAGCCTGCGTCCCGAGCTCGGTCCCGGTGCGCTCGTCGTCCCCGACCAGCTCGTCGACCGCACGACCGGCCGCGTGCAGACGTACTACGAGTCCGGCGCCTGCCACGTCGGGTTCGCCGACCCGTACTGCGCCCGGCTGCGCCGCCAGCTCCTCGACTCCGGCAGGGCGCACGGCGAGGAGCTGGTCGACGGTGGCGCGATGGTCGTGATCGAGGGGCCGCGCTTCTCCACCAGGGCCGAGTCGCAGTGGTACGCGGCGCAGGGCTGGTCGCTCGTGAACATGACCGGGCACCCCGAGGCCGTCCTCGCCCGCGAGCTGGCGCTGTGCTACGCCGCGGTCGCGCTGGTCACCGACCTCGACGCCGGCGTCGACGCCGACCACGCGGTCGACCAGGCCGAGGTGTTCGCGGTCTTCGCCGCCAACACCGAGCGGCTGCGCACCATGCTCCGTGACGTCGTCTCGGAGCTGTCGAGCGAGCGTGGCTGCGCCTGCCCGCACGCGCTGGACGGCATGAGCCTGCCCGTCGACCTGCCGGGAGAGTCGGCGTGAGGATCCTGCTCACCGGTGCCGCGGGCTTCATCGGCGGCCGGATCGCGGGTCTGCTCGGCGAGGCAGGACACGACGTGGTCGGGCTCGACGTGATGCTGGACACGGCACATCTGCCCGGTGCGACCCTGCCCGCCGGGGTCCGGCGTGCCGACGTCCGTGACCCTGCTGCGCTCGACCCCCTGCTGGCCGGGGTGGACGCGGTCTGCCACCAGGCCGCGATGGTGGGCAACGGCGTCGACGCGCAGGACTTGGCCGGCTACGCCGCGCACAACGACCTCGGCACCGCGGTGCTGCTGGCCGCGATGGCGCGGGCCGGTGTCGGCCGGCTGGTGCTCGCCTCGTCGATGGTCGTCTACGGCGAGGGTCGGTACGTGTGTCGCGAGCACGGGGAGGTGCCACCGCTCACGCGCCGCGCGGCCGACCTCGACGCGGGGGTGTTCGACCCGCGCTGCCCGCACTGCGAGGCGCTGCTGAGCTGGGCGCTGGTCGACGAGACGGCGCCGATCCGCCCACGGAGCAGCTACGCGGTGTCCAAGGTCGCCCAGGAGCAGTACGCCGCAGCGTGGGCCACCCTCGAGGCCGGCCGCTGCGTGGCGCTGCGATACCACAACGTGTACGGCCCCGACATGCCCGCCGACACCCCGTACTCGGGGGTGGCCGCGGTGTTCCGCTCCGCGCTCGAGCGCGGAGCCGCACCGCAGGTGTTCGAGGACGGCGGGCAGATGCGCGACTTCGTGCACGTCGACGACGTTGCCCGCGCCAACGTCGTCGCCCTCGAGCGGGTCGGCGAGCATGATGTGGGCGTCGCCGCGTACAACGTGTGCTCGGGCCAACCGCGGTCGATCGCGCAGATGGCAGGCGCACTGGCCGACGCCTTCGGCGGCGAGCAGCCGATCCTGACCGGCCGGCACCGCGCCGCCGACGTGCGCCACGTGGTGGCCTCCCCGGCGGCCGCGGTCGACGGGCTGGGCTTCACTGCAGCGGTGCCGCCCGAGCAGGGGCTGCGCACGTTCGCCCACGCGCCGCTGCGGCCGACCCGGTGAGCGGTCCCGCCGCGCCGGTGCGGTGTGACGTCGTGCTGCCGTGCAAGGACGAAGCACCCGCGTTGCCAGGCGTGCTCGCGCGCATGCCGGCCGGCATGCGCGCCATCGTCGTCGACAACGGCTCGCTCGACGACACCGCCGAGGTCGCGCGGAGCCTCGGTGCCGTGGTGGTGCACGAGCCTGCACCCGGCTACGGCGCCGCGGTGCACGCCGGGGTGCTGGCTGCCACCGCGCCGCTGGTCGGCGTGGTGGACGGGGACGGTTCGCTCGACCCCGGTGACCTGGGGCGACTGGCCGACCTCGTACAGCGCGGGGCCGCCACGATGGCCGTGGGCAGGCGCCGGCCGACCGGCACCGGCGCCTGGCCGTGGCACGCCCGGTACGGCAACGCCCTGGTCGCCGCGCGGGTGCGGTCGGTGACCGGCCTGCCCGTTCACGACATTGCGCCGATCCGGGTCTGCCGCACCCAGGACCTGCTCGACCTCGAGGTCGAGGACCGCCGGTTCGGCTATCCGCTGGAGCTGTTGTTGCGCGCCGGCCGGGCCGGCTGGACGATCGTCGAGATCGACGTCCCGTACGCCCGGCGGGCCGAGGGCACGCGGTCGAAGGTGTCCGGCAGCGTCGGTGGCACCCTGCGGGCCATGCGCGACTTCGCGGCGGTGCTGTCGTGACCGCGGCGACGCTGAGCGGGGCGGTCCTCGTGGTGGCGAAGGCGCCCGTGCAGGGGCTGGCCAAGACCAGGCTGGCGGCGCACGTCGGCGCCGAGGCGGCCGCCGATATCGCCGCCTGCGCGCTGCTCGACGTGCTGGCCGCGGTCCGGGCCAGTGGCGCGCGCCTGCTGGTCGCCATGACCGGCGACCTGGCCGAGGCCGCGCGCCCCGCCGAGTTGGCCTCAGCACTGAAGGGCGCTGACGTCTTCGCCCAGCGGGGCGACGGCTTCGCCGACCGGCTGGCCGCCGCACACGCCGACGCCCGTGCGCTCGTCGCGACCACCGCACCCATCCTCCAGGTGGGCATGGACACCCCGCAGCTGACCGCGTCCCTGCTCGCCGAGTCGCTGCAGGCTGCTGCCGGCTGCGATGCCGTGCTCGGTCCAGCCGAGGACGGCGGCTGGTGGGGGCTGGGCGTGCGTGATGCCGGCTGGGCCGAGGCGCTGCGCGACGTCGCGATGTCACAGGCCGATACCGGGGCACTGACCGCCGCCGCGCTGGCCCGGGTGGGCGCCGAGGTGACCTTGTTGCCGCCGCTTCGCGACGTGGACACCTGGGCAGACGCCCAGGAGGTGGCGCGACTTGCTCCCGGGAGCCGGTTCGCAGCCAGCGTCGCGCGGGCCGCCCGGGTGGCGCTCTGACCGGCGTGTCGCCTGCGCTCGAACAGGTGTTCGGTCTAGCGTGGTCCACAGACGCCGCAGCAGCCGGTCGTCGTCCACCAGGCAGGGCTGGCACACGCGCATTGTCGGTGGCGGCTCCTAGGTTCTGAGGTGAGGGACGACCGGGTCCCGGTGACACCGCTACGACATCGTTGTGCACGACACGACCCAAGGTGGGGCAATGGCTGCTGGAGACCGCGACAAGGCACTCGACACCGCGCTGGCGCAGATCGACCGGCAGTTCGGCAAGGGCTCGGTGATGCGACTGGGCGACGAGGTCCGTGCGCCGGTGGAGGTGATCCCCACCGGCTCCATCGCGCTCGACGTGGCCCTCGGCATCGGTGGGCTGCCCCGGGGGCGGGTGGTAGAGATCTACGGGCCAGAGTCGTCGGGCAAGACGACCGTCGCGCTGCACGCGGTCGCCAGCGCCCAGCGACAAGGCGGCATCGCCGCCTTCATCGACGCCGAGCACGCCCTCGACCCCGAGTACGCGAAGCGGCTCGGTGTGGACACCGACGCGCTTCTGGTCTCGCAGCCCGACACCGGTGAGCAGGCGCTCGAGATCGCCGACATGCTGATCCGATCCGGCGCGCTCGACGTCATCGTGATCGACTCGGTGGCCGCGCTCGTGCCGCGCGCCGAGATCGAGGGCGAGATGGGCGACAGCCATGTCGGCCTGCAGGCACGGCTGATGAGCCAGGCGCTGCGCAAGATCACCGGCGCTCTCAGTGGCGCCGGCACCACGGCGATCTTCATCAACCAGCTGCGGGAGAAGATCGGCGTGATGTTCGGCAGCCCCGAGACGACGACGGGTGGGCGGGCGCTGAAGTTCTACTCCTCGATCCGGCTCGACGTGCGCCGCATCGAGACCCTCAAGGACGGCACCGACATGGTGGGCAACCGCACCCGCTGCAAGGTCGTCAAGAACAAGATGGCCCCGCCGTTCAAGCAGGCCGAGTTCGACATCATGTACGGCCAGGGCATCAGCCGAGAGGGTGGCCTGATCGACATCGGCGTGGACGCGGGCCTCGTCCGCAAAGCGGGCGCTTGGTACACCTACGAGGGCGACCAGCTCGGCCAGGGCAAGGAGAACGCCCGTACGTTCCTGCGCGACAACCCCGACCTCGCCGACGAGATCGAGAAGCGCATCAAGGAGAAGTACTGCGTCGGTGCGAAGGTCGATGAGCCGGCCGTCCCCGCTGCGGTCGAGCCGGCCGACGTGGACTTCTGAGGCGCATGACCGACCACCCAGCCGGGGCACCGCCCGAGGACCCGGCGGAGGTAGCACGGCAGATCGTCCTGCGCCGTCTGACCGACCAACCACGGAGCAGAGCCGAGCTGGCGACGGTGCTGGCGAGCAAGGGCGTGCCCGACGAGGTGGCCGGTCGTGTGTTGGACCGGTTCGAGGAGGTCGGCCTCGTGGACGACGCCGCCTTCGCCGCCGCCTGGGTGAGCTCGCGACACCGAGGGCGCGGGCTCGGGCGCCGGGCGCTGGCCCATGAGCTGCGCCGCAAAGGCATCGACGGCGAGCTGGCCCAGATGGCACTGGCCAGCGTCGACGATGACGATGAGCGCGCGGTGGCGGCGGATCTGGTGCAGCGCAAGCTGCCGGCCATGCGACGCCTTGACCCTCCGAGCGCCCAGCGCCGCCTGGTCGGGATGCTCGCCCGCAAGGGGTACAGCCCCGGGATGGCCTTCTCGGTGGTCCGCGAGGCGCTGGCCGACCGGGCCGACGGCGGCGGAGCGCACGCCCCGTCAGGTCTTGGGCTAGCGGCGGACACGTCGCTTGACCTGCTGTGATGCCGCACCTACGGTGACAGGACGAAGGGAACCGTACGCCGCGCGGCGGCGTTCACGACAGCCAGTCGTCGGCCCGCCTGTGCGGGCCGCTTAGGTATCCACGTGAGCCGTGGCCGCCCTTGACGGGCACGGCAGCTGAAGCGTCGGCCCCTTCGCCGGCTCCGCGGGGAGTGGGGCGTCGCTGAGGGAGGCGTGGTGGACAGCAGTGCCTTGCCGTTGCTGTCCTTGCTGTTGTCCCTGGTGTTGACGACGGTGGTTGTCGCTCTAGTGGTCGTCTTCATCCGCCGGCTGCCCGCTTCCGGTGTGGCCCGGCACGCAACCGCCTCGTCCGGTGCAGCCTCCGGGACCGTGCTGGTGGATGCAGAGCTGGCCCGACAGGGTGCCGAGCTGACGAGGCTGCGCGACGACGTCGAGCGTCGCGAGCTGCGGCTGGCCGAGCGCGAGGACCGCATGGACTCCGAGTCCCGTCAGCTCGACGAGCGCGGGCGGGAGCTGTCGGCGCACGATGATGAGCTGGCGGTGCGGCGGGTGTCGTTGAGTGACCTCGATGCTGCCCGGCGCGCCGAGCTTGCGCGGGTGTCCGGCCTGGACGCCGACGCTGCCCGCGCTGAGCTGGTCGCAGGCCTGGAGCACGAGGCCAAGCTGGCGGCCGCACACACCGTCCGCGAGCTCGAACGGGAGGCGCGTGAGGACGGCGAGGCGCGAGCCCGGCGCATCCTCACCACCGCCATCCAGCGGTTGGCGGCGCAGCAGACGACCGAGTCGGTGGTCAGCGTGGTGTCGTTGCCCAGCGAGGACATGAAGGGGCGCATCATCGGCCGCGAGGGCCGCAACGTCCGCGCCTTCGAGCAGATCACGGGTGCCAACGTCGTCATCGACAGCACCCCCGACACGGTGCTGGTCAGCTGCTTCGACCCGGTACGCCGCGAGGTCGCCCGCATCACCCTGCGCGAGCTCCTCAGCGACGGGCGCATCCACCCCACCCGGATCGAGGAGGTGCACGCCCGCAGCGCGCGTGAGGTCGAGCGGCTCTGCCTGCGCGCCGGCGAGGATGCCGTCACCGAGGTCGGCATCACCGACCTGCATCCCGAGCTCGTCCGCATCCTCGGGCAGCTGCGCTACCGCACCTCTTACGGGCAGAACGTGCTTGGTCACCTGCTCGAGTGCGCCCATCTGGCCGGGCTGATGGCCGACGAGCTGGAGCTCGACCGCGCGGTCTGCTCGCGGGCCGCGCTGCTGCACGACATCGGCAAGGCGCTGACCCACGAGTCTGAGGGCAGCCATGCGCTGGTCGGTGCCGAGCTGGCGCGGCGTCACGGCGAGTCGCCCGACGTGGTGCATGCGATCGAGGCGCACCACAACGAGGTCGAGCCGCGTACGGTCGAGGCCGTGCTCACCCAGGCGGCGGACGCCATCAGCGGCAGCCGGCCCGGGGCGCGGCGGGAGTCGATGGAGGCCTACGTCCGGCGTCTTACGTCGCTGGAGGCCATTGCCAGCGGTAAGCCCGGCGTGACGAAGGTGTTCGCCATGCAGGCCGGTCGGGAGCTGCGGGTGATGGTGCAGCCGCTGGACGTGGACGACCTGCAGGCCCAGGTGCTGGCCCGCGACATCGCCAAGCAGGTCGAGCAGGAGCTCACCTATCCCGGCCAGATCAAGGTGACCGTGGTGCGGGAGTCGCGGGCCACCGAGATCGCGCGCTGAGCGCCGCGTCGCACGAGCGAGGGTGGGGTCAGGCTCCGGTGTCCAGCTCGGACGCCGGCTGGGTGCTGCGGCCCATCCGGCGCTCCAGCCACACCGCGAGGCGGGACAACGAGTAGTTGGCCACGATGAACATCAGCGCCAGCACGATGGCGACCGGCAGGATGTTGCCGAACTCGATGGAGACCTGCCGGCCGATGCTGGTCAGCTCCTCGTATGGGATCACATAGCCGAGGGAGGTGTCCTTGAGCGCCACGACACTCTGGCTGATGATCGCCGGCAGCATGATCCGGACCGCCTGCGGCAGCAGGATCAGCTGCATCACCTGGCTCTTGCGCAGCCCGAGGGCGTAGGCGGCCTCGGACTGGCCGCGCGGCACCGCGTTGACCCCGGCCCGGAAGACCTCGGCAAGCACCGAGCCGTTGTAGAGCACCAGCCCGATCACCAGCGACCAGAACTTGCCGAGGCCGTCGCCGTAGACCAGGTAGATGGCGAGGATCATCATCAGCAGCGGCACGGCGCGGAAGAACTCCACCACCAGCGCCGAGGGCCAGCTGAGCCAGGCCCGGTCCGACAGCCGCCCCACGGCGAACACGGCTCCGAACAGCACCGACAGCACGACCGCGACGACGGCGACCCGCAGCGTCGTCAGCGCCGCCTCGAGCAACGCCTGCACGTACGCCGGGGTGACGAACGGCTCCCAGAGGGCACCGCTGAGCTGGCCCTCGGTCTGGAGCTTGAACAGCGCGAGCGCTGCCAGGACCACCAACACCACGATCGTGATCGCGCTGGCCCGTCGCTGACGGCGTAGGGCCTGCGGGCCCGGGACGTCGAACAGCACGCTGCTCATCGGGCCACCGCCAGCTGCCGCTCGAGGCCCCGGGCGATGAAGGCGATCACGGCCACGATGAGCACGTAGCCGAGCGCGATGCCGACAAAGATGACATAGACGTCGCCGGGGTTGTTGTTGATGAGACCCCGCATCCTGAAGGTGGCGTCCGCGATGCCGAAGCCGGCGACCAGCGAGGTGTTCTTCGCCAGCGCGATCAGCACGTTGGCAAGTGGCGGGACGACAGCCCGGAAGGCTTGCGGCAAGACCACCAGCCGCAGGGACTGGCCGAACCCCATGCCGATCGAGCGGGCCGCCTCGGCCTGCCCCGAGTCGACGGCGTTGACGCCGGAACGGACCGCCTCACAGATGAACGCCGCGGTGTAGAGCACCAGCGCGATCGTCGCCCGCCAGAACTGCGGCGGCCGGACCTCCAGCTCGGGCAGGCCGTAGTAGATGAGCAGGAACACCACCAGCAGTGGGGTGTTGCGGAAGACCGTCACGTACGCCGTGCCGACCGCGCGCAGCGCGGGCACCGCCGACACCCGGAACGCGCCCAGGATCGTGCCGAGCACCAGGGCGCCCAGTCCCGCCACCACGAGCAGGCCGAGCGTCTGCCCGAACGCCGCGAGCACGACCTGTCGACTGTCCCAGAGGGTGTCCATCGGCGTCCGGTGCTCCGTCTCGTCAGGGCCCCAGGTCGGGCACCCGGTGGACCTGCGGCCCAGCCGGGGCCCGACCGCGGTGGATCGGTGCGCGTGCGGGTGTGGCGGCTACGCGCAGGGGTCCACCTTCGGTGGCTCGGGAGCCTCCACCCCGGACTGCCCCAGGGTCGCCTCGAACGCCTGCTTCCACGTGCCGTCCTGGTAGGACGCCTCGA
>Ga0183260_10001603_pt1 | contig 18796 bp, 13 predicted proteins | sample AntDrymUQ4972206_2_FD_129768 | JGI IMG/M metagenome (GOLD analysis project Ga0183260, IMG submission 129768) | Polar desert sand microbial communities from Dry Valleys, Antarctica - metaG UQ497 (22.06) (version 2) (version 2) | ecosystem: Environmental > Terrestrial > Soil > Desert | place...
GCCAAGCCCAGCACCGCGGCCTCGTTGGTCGGGCTGTGGCCGACGACGAGCGCGCGGCCACCTTCAGGCATCGCGTCGAACACGCCCCGAAGCGCGCTACCGAGCAGCATCGTCTCCCGTTCGACGAGGTCGGGATCCAGGGTGCGGATCGCCTCGACGTCGGCATCTTTCCCTGCGGCCTTGGCCGCCGTTCGCCAACGGTCCTCGACCGAGGAGCGGAGCCCACGGACCTCGGTAATTGGCACGTCCTCCTGGCCGACGATGCGCCGAAGGATCTCCACCATCTCGGTGGCTCGGCTCGCGCCCGTCGAGCCGAACAGGGCGTACGGCGGTGTCAACCGCTCGCGCCCGATCGCCTCGGCGGCCGCGATGCCTTGATAGGTCAATTTGTCCCCGTCGTTGTCGGTATGACGCAAGAGCTCCACGTAGCGCATAGCTAAAGTTTACGCCGTCGTTCTAGGCGTCACCCATCGTCGGAAGCACGTCCATGCCCCACTGCGCGACACCGGCGGTATCCCAGCGGCCGCGTCACCGCCGAGATCGCGTTCGGCCCGCCCGGGCACGTCCGGCTCCCGATCAACGACGACGAGATCGTCGATCGAGCGCTCGCCATCCAAGCCTCCGTCGGGCGCGACATCACGCTCGTCACCTACGACACGAAGATGAGACTCAGGGCGCGCACCGCTGGCCCGACGGTGAAGAAGTTGGACCAGGACCCGGAGCCAAATGCTCAGCGGGGCTCGTAAGTGCCGGTCCGTGGCATTTCACGTGGACGGAATAGTAGTTGCCCGTCGCAGCCAACATAGGCCACCAACCGGCCGACCACCGCGGCCGCCGCGCTCAGCGTGATCGGTGCGCGACGGGATCCCGACACTTCGTTGACCGCGATTCTGCACTCTCCCTTCTCCCCTATTTTGCCCCGGCCAAAGTTCAAAAGGGAGAGTGCACGCCCGATGAGGCGGCGAGAGTCAATCTGTCATCCGTGGGCGCAGCAGACCCCAACGCACTGAGCCGTCCCGGCGAGTCCGGAGTCTCCGGACCCGCCGGGACGGCTCACCTGGCCTCACTCGGCCGACTTCTTCAACGAACTACCGGCGCAGGACACTAGCGGGGCTGGGGCATGCTGGGGCCGGCGCCGGCGGGGTCGAGAATGCCCGACTCGGCCCATGTGTGGCGGCCCGCGAGTACACGTTGCGCTGCCGCGTAGTTGGTGGTGTCGTCATTGGCCCACAGCTCGTGGAACAGACCGTCCACTCTGCGCCGCGCTTGGCCGCAGAACAGGTCGGCGAGCTCGGGTGCCTGTTGGGCGCGGTCGGGTTCGCGCTCAGCGAGCGTCCGGGCATGGACGCAGGCGGCGGTGATCGCGAACAGTTCCGCGCCGATGTCGACGAGCCGCCCGAGGAACGCTTGTCGCTGCTCGAGCCGCCCTTGCCAGCGAGCCATGCCGTAGAAGGTGGATCGGGCGAGTTTGCGGCTGTTGCGTTCGGCGAAGCGCAGGTGCTCGGCCAGCGTTCCGAATTCTTCGTACGCCGTAGGCTTCTGGCCCTGCCCGACGGCGAGCGTGGGCAGCCAGCGGGAGTAGAAGCCGGCGGCGCGTACGGCCGCCTGGGCTCGTTGCAGGAGCTCTTCGTCGGGCGCGATGATGTCACCGGCCACTTGCAGGTGCCGGTCCACCGCCTCCCTGGCGATCAGCAGGTGCATGATCTCGCTCGAGCCCTCGAAGATCCGGTTGATGCGCATGTCGCGCAGCAGCTGCTCGACGGGGATCGGCTTCTCGCCGCGGGCCCGCAGCGAGGCAGCCGTCTCGTAGCCACGGCCGCCGCGGATCTGGACGAGTTCGTCCACGACGCGCCAGCCGAGCTCGGAGGCGTAGAGCTTGGCCAGGGCGGCCTCGATGCGGATGTCGGTGCGTCTGTCGTCGGCCAGCGCGCTGGTCACTTCGAGCATCGCGTCGAGGCCGAACGCCGAGCCGGCGATGAAGGCCACCTTCTGGGCGATCGCGTCGTGCTGCCCGATCGGTTTGCCCCATTGCACTCGCTCGTTGGCCCACTCCCGGGCGATCTTGAGCGCGTACTTCGACACGGCGCTGCAGATTGCCGGCAGCGACAGCCGTCCGGTGTTCAGGGTGGTCAGCGCGATCTTGAGGCCGAGCCCCTCCGCGCCGATCACCGCATCGGCGGGGATGAAGACGTCCTGGAACGACGTCACGCCGTTCTCGATGCCGCGTTGGCCCATGAAGGCGTTGCGGTGCTCTACCGTCACGCCGGGTGCCGCCGCTTCGACGACGAAGGCGGCTATCCCGCCGCGGTGACTCGCTGACTTCGGCACGATCGCCATGACGACGAGCAGGTCGGCGATGACGCCGTTGGTGGTCCACAGCTTTCGTCCGTTGAGCAGGTATCCGCGGCCGTCCGGCGTCGGTACGGCGCTCGTCGAGATGCGGGCCGGGTCGGATCCGACATCTGGCTCGGTGAGCAGAAAGGCGCTGATGTCGGTGCGGGCGACGCGCGGCAGGTAGGTGCGCTTCTGCTCCTCGGTGCCGAACAGGCGGAGCGGCTCCGGTACGCCTATTGACTGATGCGCCGACAGCAGCGTCGCGAGGGCGGAGTGCCAGGATCCGGCCAACCCGAGCGCCCGGTTGTAGTAGGTCTGCGACAGCCCGAGCCCGCCGTACTGCTCGTCGATCTTCATGCCGAGGGCGCCGAGCTCCTTGAGGCCCGCGATGACCTCGTCGGGGATCTTGGCCTCACGCTCGATCCGCTCCGGGTCGACCTTGTCGACCAGGAATCGGCGCAGGTCGGCCAGGAAGCGTTCACCGCGTTCGACCGCAGTCAGCGACGGCTGGGGCTGGGGATAGAGCAGATCGAGTTGGTAGTTGCCGAGGAACAACTGTTTGCCAAACGAGGGCTGGGTCCATTCGGTCTCCCGAGCGGCCTCGGCAACCTCGCGTGCTGCTCGTTCGCTCACAGGCGTGTTCATGGCACCTCCTCGGACGGCCGCGGGGCGCCGACGCCCACCTGTTCGGTCAGCCGTCGTCAGCTCCAGTATGCCCCCCAGCTGTGCGGTCGGCTCAGGATCGGCCACCACCGGATGGGACGTGACGAAACGCGTACGGCCAAGCATGATGGACTCGTGCACGGCTGGTGGGTGGAGTCGCCCGGACCGATCAACGGTTCGCCGCTGCAGTTCGGGGAGCGCCCAGATCCGCACCCCGGCCCAGGGCAGGTCCGGGTCGCGGTGCGGACCTGCGGTGTGTGTCGCACGGATCTGCATCTCGCCGAGGGCGATGTCCCCCCGCGCGCGGCCCAGATCATCCTGGGGCATGAGATCGTCGGGGTCGTCGACGAGCTCGGCGCCGGTTCGCAGCGGTTTGCACTCGGCGATCGGATCGGCGTGGCGTGGCTGCGGGGCACCTGCGGGCGCTGCCGGTGGTGCCGTGAAGGGCGGGAGAACCTCTGCCCGGAAGCGACGTTCACCGGTTGGGATGCCGACGGCGGCTACGCGCAGTTCGCCGTCGTCCAGGAGGCGTACGCCTATCCGGTGCCGGCCTGCTTTGATGACGAGCACGCGGCACCGCTGCTGTGCGCGGGGATCATCGGTTACCGGGCGCTGCGCCGGGCAGCGCTGCCAGCGGGCGGGCGGTTGGGCATCTACGGGTTCGGCGGCTCCGCGCACCTCGCCGCGCAGGTCGCACTCGCCGAGGGCGCGACAGTCCATGTTGTGACCCGCTCGGAGGCGGCGAGGCGGCTGGCCTTGGAGCTGGGCGCGAGCTCGGCGACCGATAGCGCTCCTCCCGAGCCGGTCGATGCGGCCCTGCTGTTCGCGCCTGCCGGCGAACTGGTTCCGGTCGCGCTATCGGCTCTCGAACAGGGTGGGACGCTGGTCGTCGCGGGCATCCATCTCACCGATATCCCGCCGCTGCGCTACGCCGAGCACCTGTTCCGCGAACGGTCGGTGTGCAGCGTGACCGCCAATACCCGACGCGATGGCGCGGAGTTCCTCGCCATCGCGTCCCGCATCGGTGCTCGGGTCGAGACCCAGCCGTACGCCTTCGACAACGCCGATGTGGCACTGCGTGACCTGGCGGCCGGTCGAGTCCGCGGCGCGGCCGTCCTCCATATCGGCTGATCGGGTGCACACATCTGCGGGCCTCCGCCTCGACGGCGGCCTTGGCCGGCGGGTCGACGGGTCGGTGACGACGGGGTCACGGTTGGCCAGGAGGACGCTATGGGGCAGAACGTCGCGCAGAAGCTGATCGCAGCGCACCTGGTCTCCGGTGAGATGACCGCTGGGGCTGAGATCGCCTTGCGTATCGACCAGACGCTGACCCAGGACGCCACCGGCACCCTGGTGATGTTTGAGTTGGAAGCCCTCGGCTTGGATCGGTCGCGCACTGAGGTGTCGGTGCAGTACGTCGATCACAACCTGCTGCTGACCGACAGCAAGAACGCGGAGGACCACGCCTTCTTGCGGTCGGCCTGTCAGCGGTTCGGTTTGTGGTATTCGAAGGCCGGCAACGGTGTCTCCCACCCCACCCACATGCAGCGCTTCGGGATCCCAGGCAAGACGATGGTCGGCTCGGACAGCCACACCCCCGCCGGCGGCTCGCTGGGCATGATGGCGATCGGGCTCGGTGGTATCGAGGTGGCGACGGCGATCGCCGGTGAACCGGTCTACCTGCGGATGCCCGAGATCTGGGGGGTGCGCCTGACCGGTGAGCTGCCGGCCTGGGTGAGCGCCAAGGACGTCATCTTGGAGATGCTCCGCCGGCACGGCGTCAAAGGTGGCGTGAACAAGATCATCGAGTACCACGGCCCTGGGCTGGCGCGGCTGACCGCGATGGACCGGCATGTGATCGCCAACATGGGGGCGGAGCTGGGCGCCACCACCACGGTGTTCCCGGCCGACGAACAAGTACGTGCGTTCCTGCGGGCCGAGCAGCGCGAAGACGACTTCGTCGAGCTGATGGCCGATCAGGCCGCGGCGTACGACGTCACGGAGGAGATCGATCTGGCCGCGGTGGAACCGCTGATCGCGCTGCCCAGCTCACCGGGCAACGTGGTGCCGGTGCGCGAAGTGGCCGGTCGAGACGTAGACCAGGTGGTGGTCGGCTCGTCGGCCAACCCGGGGCTGCGCGACTTCGCTGTGGTCGCCGCGATCGTCCGCGGGCGGCAGACGCACCCCCGGGTGTCCTTCGACATCAACCCGTCCTCACGGCAGATCCTGCAGGAATTGACGAAGATGGGCGCCACCTTCAACCTGATCGCCGCCGGTGCGCGGCTGCACCAGTCCGGCTGCCTGGGCTGCATCGGGATGGGGCAGGCACCGGCGACCGGGGGCAACAGCCTGCGCACGTTCCCGCGCAACTTTCCGGGACGGTCTGGAACGAAGGAGGACTCGGTCTTCCTGTGCTCCCCCGAGACCGCCGCAGCGGCCGCGCTCACCGGGCAGATCACCGACCCTCGCGACCTGCCACGGCTGCTTGGCATCGACTATCCGAGGGTCGAGCTGCCGACCCAATCCAGTGTGAACACCGCCATGTTCGAACCGCCGCTGCCGCTGGAACAGGCCGGTCGCGTCGAACTCGTCAAGGGGCCGAACATCTCAGCGCTGCCCGACTTCGGGCCGTTACCCGACCGCATCGAGGCGCCGGTGGCGCTGAAGGTCGGTGACAATGTGTCGACCGACGAGATCCTGCCGGCCGGAGCCCGAGTGCTGCCCTATCGCAGCAACATCCCCAAGTTGGCCGAGTTCACCTTCACCCAGCTCGATGAGAGCTACCCAGGACGGGTGATCGCGAGCAAGGACGGCAGCGGACACATCGTGGTCGGTGGCGCCAACTACGGACAGGGATCCTCGCGGGAGCACGCCGCGATCGCGCCGCGCTACCTCGGTCTGCGCGCGGTCCTGGCGGTGTCCTTCGCCCGCATCCACTGGCAGAACCTGGCGAACTTCGGGGTGCTCGCGCTGGAGTTCACCGACCCCGACGACCACCGTCGGATCGAGCAGGACGACGTCCTGGTGATGGCGGGCATCCGGAACGCGATCAGCTCCGGCACCGAGGTCAAGGTGCGCAACGCCACCCGCGACCAGGAGTACACCGCCCGACACCGGCTGTCCGGTCGGCAGATCGCCATGCTCCTGGCCGGTGGACTGCTCCCCTGGCTGCGCCAGCAAAAGGAGAAACCAACCACGTGAGCCCGAGCGCCGTCGGGTCGTTGACCCGTCCGGCCCGGGGCTCCGCAGATCCGCCGCGTAAGAGTCGGGGAGCTCACCTCGACAAGGAGGCGTGTCCCACGACGTCCACGACCCCTGGTCGAGGACGAGGTCGATTAGTTCGGTCGCGGACAGCCGACTAGGCATGCTCCACCTCGACCCCCCAAATCCCGCGCCTCGCGTTCGCCACTCTTACGCGTTCTCCAGGTGGACGTGCCGGAGGTCCTTGCTGATGTAGGCACCCACGAGCAGGCAGACGCCGCCGGCGGCAATGATGACGACCGGTGTGTAGTCGTAGGGCATCACGTTGCCGAGGCCGAGCATGTAGTAGGTGTAGAAGGCCGGGATGACGCTCGGCAGGCTGTAGGCGATCCCATAGCCGGAGGACCGGACTTCGGTGGGGAACATCTCCATGATGTAAGCGGTGATCATGGCCCAGACCGCCAGTGCCGTCACGATGGAGACCACCGCGAAAACCACCACCAGCGCGGGCTCGCTGACATTGCTCACGGCAAGCGCGAAGGCCAACGGCGCGACCGTGAGGTTGGCGGCACCCAAGACCAGGAAGACCTCGCGACGGCCGAAACGCTGGCCGGCGGCTCCGATGAAGGGGAACATGCACACGCCGAGTGCGGCGGAAATCAGCACGACCGTGTTGATGACCGACACGTCCGTCTCCATCTTCTTGAAGTGCCCGGAGAACACACCGACCGTTCCGTCGAGGGTCAGCCAGGCACCCGAGCCCACGACGAACGCGGTGCCGAGGCTCCGGATGTTGCGTCCGGAGAACAGCGTGCGGAGCGGGCTCTTGACCTTCGGCATCTTGGTCCACAGTTCGGACTCCGGGACCGAGCGCAGGTAGTAGAGGAACAGCGCTGCGGAAAGCACGAAGCCGATAGCGAAGGGGATTCGCCAGCCCCAGACGACGTACGCCGAGTCGATGTCGCCGCCGGGGAAGACCTGGAGCGTGGCGATCGTGATGAGCGTGATGACACCGAGCGCGGCGGGGTACCCGATGTTCAACAGCGACCCGTAGACCCCTCGCCGCTCACGCGGCGCGTACTCCATCGCGAGCGGGTTGGCGGCTGTGTACTCGCCGCCGAGGAAGACGCCGTCGAGCAGTCGCAGGAGAACGAGGAGGATGGGCGACAGCGCGCCGATTGCGGCATAGCTCGGGAGAAGTGCGATCAGACCCGTGCAGATGGTGAATCCGGCGGACACAATGATCGTCGTACGACGGCGTCCGATCCGGTCGCCCATCGAGCCGAAGATGATCGCGCCCAGCGGACGGCCCACGAGTGAGGCGGCGAAGATCGCTGGTGCCCGGCCGAGTACATCTTCACGATGACGATGGTGATCGGGCGCGACGAGGTGGCAGTGATGTCATCTCGCCGAGAGAACTTCGCGATGATGATCGAGAGTGCCGAGTACGCCCAGATGCAGGCCAATCTCTTCGAGGTCCTCTGGTCGGCCAGCAGCACCACGCCCTACTCCGTGGGCCACGACGAGTCGTCGTAGGGGCTGGGCACTGATCCAGGGCTCGTTCCGGGGCCAGCTGAGCCCAGACTGGGCCAGGTCAGCCCCAAATTTCATGGTCCGACGAGAATTATTTATGGCGTTGCCACGCTCGCCAGCAGCTCCCTCCGTGAGCCGACATGTTCCTACGCCGCTCCCCCGAGGATGGCGCGTTCCATGCAACGTGTTGCACCTGCATAGTCACAGACGGCGAGTGACGTGGACCCATGTTGACCGTTCAGGTTGTCGGGCGACAGGTCAGTCGAGTGGTGTGCCCGTGGGGCCAGTGGCGTCGGGGATAGCCGGGCGCTCAGCCAGTATGAATCGCCCCGCGCCCTTGTTCATCAGACCGGCACGGGACCAGCCGCGGAATCGGGACAGACTGTGCATCCACTCACGGACCCCATGCTGTCGCCCGCCAACACTCCAAAGGGAGAGTGCACCGGCCAGCACTCGCGCTTGCGCGCTGGCATGAGGCTAGTTGGCGTGTCCCGCCCTGTCCCACTGCGGGTCACGGCGAACTGATCGGTTTCCCCATGACAGTGTTCACTCCACCCCATGCGATCAGAGCCAGGGTCCCAGCACGCCGAGCCTGTGAGCAGGCGGACCGGCCAGCGCTAGTTGACGACCCAATGACCCTTGTCGTGGCGCATGATGTCGAGGTTCGGGACCGCGAGGTTGTCGCTGTACACGGCGTACTCGCTGCCGACGTGCTGGTAGTGCGCTGTGTGCTTGATGTTGAACACCGCGGCAACATCGGCCAGCGGTCACGGACGGCCCGCAACCTCAGCGGCGTATCAGGCCGAGGACGGTTACTCTTCCTGAGTGCGAGTGCGTCCGCACGCGCATCTACCTCCTCCGGAGATCTCGATGGCCACTGATGAATACAGCCACGAGCAGGGCGAATCCCTGCGCTTCACCTTCACCTTCGACGCCGAAGACGTCGTACTCGAGAACACTCCTCAAGGTGTCCGGGTCACGGTCGACGATTGCGGCACCACGGCCGAGCCCGGCGGTCCCGCACTGCCCGTGCGCATGGTCCAGGTCGCCGTACCACCCGGCATGTGGCCGGGCAGGCCGCAGATCCAGGAGGGCGAGCGCCTGGCACTGACTGACGAAGCGGTGGTCGTGCTCGCCGTGCAGCCTCTGCGACCGGGCGCGACTCGGGGGAAGGTCTCACCCGACCAGGACTCCCAGGGCGAGGAGCCTTGCTGCTGCGCGGATCGTCACTGCTGCCCACCCGAGGATCACGGTGACCCCGACGAGGACCGCGGATACGTCGTCGACGCGTTTTCCAGCCCGGAGCCGGTACGACCGAACCCTGTGCTGTACGAGTCAGCCGCGCAGGATCGAGAGGCTGTCGTCGTCCGCCGCGTCGACCAGGTCGGCCCCACCCCCGTGGTCACGCTCGAGCTTCGCCCGGTGCGCTACACCGACAGCGGCCGACTCGAGCTCGTCACCCGCATGGAGATCGAATTGCCGTACCGGGAGCGTCCGGCCGGCCAGGCAGCACCAGAGGACGTCAAGGACCTCCTGAAGAAGGCCGGCCTTGAGCTCGACCCAGCCAAGCTCCGGCCGATGCCGGAGGTCACGTTCACGTCGAAGGCGCAGCTGCTCAGACACTCCGCGCTCCTGAAGGGGCTCGTGCTCAACCACAAGGTCGCGATCGACCTGGAAGCGCACGTGCGGCCGATCATCGACTCGCTCCCGGCCGACTACCTCATCATCACCGACAACAAAGGTTGGGACGCTGCGACCATCAGGCCCACCGGCCCGTTGAGCGGTGACCTCGTGTCGGAGTTCCAGCGGCTCGCCAGCCACAAGCGCGCCCGGGGAGTCTCGTCGAAGGTCGTCACGATCACCGACATCGTCGGCGGCCGCTACGGCGACTTCCGTACCGGTGCGCGCGACCTCCAGGAGGTCATCCGCAGCTTCCTCAAGGACGTCCACGAACGCTGGGGCGTTGCTTGGGTCCTGCTGGGCGGCGACGTGACCGTGCTACCCATGCGTTGGGTGGCCGGCGGCCGAGAGGGCACGATGGACGTCGGTACGACCGATCCACCCGGCGACAACGCGTCGTTCTGGACCGGCTCCTTCTTGAAGATGAACGTCGCGAGCCCCGGAACCTGGTGGCCCGGCGACACGATGGCACAGCTGGTCAACGAGGCGACTGGTGCGCTCGTCCCGTTCGACGCGACAGGGGCGACAGCGACGTCGGGGACGGGCTGGTACTTCACCACGAACGACAGCTACAGCACGCGCTCGGTCGCAGTGACCCGGTTCGTGCGCGTGAACGGCCCGGCATCCGTGGTGAACGGCACGATGCGATGGCTCTACCAGTGGAACCAGATCCCGACCGACCTCTACTACGCGAGCCTGCGAGGCTGGGTCATTGCGTTCCAGTCCACCGACTTCGGCTTCCTTAGCTTCGACCTGCCATACGTGTTCTACCCGGACCACGACTGGGACCTCCGAGACAACGGCATCTACGGGCAGTTCCCGAGCGACAACAACAACATCGACGGCGTCGCGTGGGCCACGGACGTGAGCGTCGGGCGGGCGCCCGTCGCATCGGCCACAGAGGCCAAGGCGTTTGTGGACAAGGTCCTCAACTACGAGACCTACGGCCAGCGCCTCCTCCGGTACGGCGCGGACAACTCTGACGACTGGGTACGACGAGTCTTCCTCGCTGCCGACAATTGGGGCGGATCCCCGTACATCTCGCCGACAAACGCCAACCCGCCGGAGGACGACCGCTTCCGGACGGCATCCGAGGTCACGGTGATTCACCTCAAGGACGTCCCGGCGACGGGTCAGCAGCTCATCGCCCATGTCAGCGACAGCGACCGACGTGAGCTGCCCTACAACGAGTCGAGCAGTCCCGCGTCGAGGGGATGGCACTTCGCGACCAGCGCCACAGACCAGAGTGTCAACGGGTTCGACCTCGCGATTTTCGGCATTCACCAGTTCATTCCACTGCCCAGCCACTGGATCGTGGTGCACGGACCCGCCGCGGAACTCAACCCGGACCACTACCGACTCGACGATCCCCAGCAGGACGGGTCCATGGCCGACCAAGAACAACTCCGGCAGCAGTTGTCGGCGGACCTGCCGGCATGGAGCCGGGTGCGGCGGCTCTATGGGGACCTCACGGACCTAGCGCCTGCTCAGCGAGCAGCGGCTCCAGTGTCGTACCTGACGAGCACGCGCCTGCAGAACGAGCTCAATGCCTCACCGCACATCGTTTCCCTGTCCGGGCACGGCAACCCCAACGGATGCTGCGGTGGATCGCCTTGGATGGCCAGCAGCCTGACCAACGGTGACCCGGGCTTCATCGCGTACGCCGACTCCTGCCTCACGGCGGCGCACGACTGGGGTGGCTCCATGGGTGAGGCCCTGGTCAAAGCGCAGCACGGCGCCGTCGCCTACGTGGGCAGTACCCGGTTCAGCTGGATCACCCAGGGGGACGACGTGCAGCGATGGTTCTTCCACGCCCTGACGACGACCCGTCACCTCGGGCTCCTCAACGACATTCGGCTAGGGCTGATCGCGGCCCCCTTCTGGCCGGCGGATGCACGCTGGACTGCGATGGCCCTGACGCTCTACGGAGACCCACAGATGCAGGTCTGGCGACAGCCACCCGCCCGGGTCTGGCCGACAGTCAAGTGGTCCATCAAGGAGATCACGGTGCCGATCGAGGTGGTCGTTCCCCGACCACCGATCCCTGACCCGCCGCCGTATTTCGTGCACGTGAGTCAACCGGGAGGCTTCGAACGGATGGTCCTTGCCGAGGCGGGTTCCGTCGCCAGTCTGGATGTGTCGGAGGCCGAGGCCGGCGAGGTGTTCCTCACCGTTGGCATCGACGGGGATGTCGACCACCTGCCCTTCGAGCAGACGCTCACCGTAGACCGCCCCCAGTGGGTCACCGGCAAAGTCACGGCTGTGTCCCACCGCCACGACGGTCAACCGTGGACAGAGGTGACAGTGATCGGCCACGACATGACCCAAGAGGCGAAGCGGGAGACGACTCGCACGGTCTTCGTGGCAGCGGACGAGGCCGACCACGACGTCATCGTCGAGGCCGTCGTGGACGCGCGGCTGAACGAGACGGTGATCTCGCTCTACGTCGACAGCAGCCAGGAGGGCGCACGGGTGCAGCGCTTCCGCATCGAGTGATGACCGAAGTAGGCCTCGCGCCTTAACTAGTGACTCCCTCACCGGAAGACTGAACACCGTGCCGCGCGCCTGTCAACCCGAGTTCCGCGGTTCGGCGGCGATCCGGATGTGGATGAGGCGATGTAGGCGGCTCTATTCAGGCTGTGGCTGCCTCGAGTATTTCGAGGATGTGCTGGTACTCCCTTCCGGTGGCACGCGTCATCCCCAGCTCACAACTCCTGTTGCACGAGACGTAAACATCGAACTCCCGCGTGGCCACGCCTGACGCCTCTGCTCGGGTGGCTGCAGCGGTGAGCTCCGGGTGCAAGAGACCTCGATCGCCGGCGAAGGTAGCAACCCCAGTCGTCCCGACGACCACCGTGACAGCGACGGTGCGTGCCAAGCGGTGCAGATCGTCGTTGATGCCCAATTTGGTCGACGAGCACGCAGGGCGCGCCAAGCGGCGGTGTGCAGAGCCATGACATCCGCGAGATCGGCACTAGGCGGGAGCTGGAACGGTGGGCTTGCGTACGCGGTCTGACGGACGAGAGGCGATGGTCGGTGCCATCGCGATCGCCGGGACGAGCAGGACCAGGGCACTCCAGAAGGAGTGAGAGATGGCCACGGAGAGCCACGCGGCGGCGAACGCCGCGACGTGCCACCGTGTGAAGACCTCGCTGCGCCAGGCCGCGATGCACAGCAGTGCCCAGCCCACGGTCAGTCCGCCCATGAACCCGAGGAACAGGAGGATGCCCGGCCAAGCGGGCAGGGTGGTGAGGCCGGTGATGGACGCCTCGCGTGGGACGCCGGGAGAGGTGAGCTGGAACTCGCTGAAGAAGAACCATTGCGAGAGCGCGCCGCAGACGGCGCCGACCATGGCGAGCGTCCCGCCGATCGTGGCAAGCAGGGCCCCGCGTCGTCGGATAGCGGCGGTGACGCCGGCGAAGAACGGTATGAGGAGCGCGAGCCCGATCATCAGGAAGACCCCGGCCCACAGCGAGGCGCTGCGCTCGGCGGCGACCGCGGCGACGACTCGGGCGCCTTCGACTGGGTCGGAGGTGACGGTGTCGGCCAGCCGGGGCCCGATCGTCGAGCCAGCGAACAGTGCCACTGCGGCGAGCGGCCCCGAGGCTGCGCGAAGCCGCCGTCTGAGCGCGAGAGCAGTGCTTTCGTCAAGGGTGTCACTGATCGTCATGGGATGTCCTCTCCTAGGTCGACCGCCGGTGCGGAGGTGATTCCACAGTGGTCGGCCTCGCCCGAGCGCGCGTCGGGGCAGGCACTCGCTTGCCTGTCAGGGTTAACCCGGATACGGCGATGGCGTGTCAATGTCATCATCGGGACATGAGGCCTGGGAAGGACGTGACTGCCCGACGACCTCGACTCGCAGTGGCGCTCGCCCTCGGCGTGCTGCTCGCAGCGGTGGGTCCGTTGCTAGTGACGGACGCGCGCCTGGTCGCGCTGGGGCGTGAGGATCTGCGCGATCCCGCAAGCCTTATCTACCTGGTGGCGATCGTGAGTGCCACCGCGGTCGGGTCGATCTTGGTTGATCGGCATCCGTCGAATCCCGCGGGATGGTGCTTCGTAGGACTCGGCGCGAGCATGACCCTCTCGGGCGGGCTGGACGGTTACGCGCTCGTAGGCGCGGTCGCCGACCCGGGAAGCCTGCCCTACGCCGACTTCGCCGCGGTCCTAGGTGATGCGAGCTTCATCCCCTGGCTGATCATGGTCGCCCTCGCGCTGCATCTCACGCCCACCGGTGAATGGCTGACCCCGCGCTGGCGGGCGGCCGCGCGCGCCACCGTGCTCGCGGGGTCCGTGTGGTGGGTCGCCAAGTGCTTGTCCGCAACGGCACTGGACCCGCCATTCGCGGAGGTGAGCAACCCGATGTCGCTTGGCCAATGGTCCTGGGTCATCGAGGGTGTGCGCGGCGCTGCGGGACTACTGACTGGCGTGGGGTTGCTGATCGCTGGCTGTTCTCTGCTAATCAGGTTCCGCCGAGCCCGCGACACCGAGCGCCGGCAGCTGCGGTGGTTGGCCTTGGCGGTGATCCCTCTGCCCGTCTTTGTGGTTCTCTCCTTCGTCGGCGCCGGCACGGGTCGACCGCTCTTGGTCATCGTGTCGACGAGCGGGTTCGTGGCGTTGATCCCGATCGCGGCGGGCTTCGCGATAGGCCGCTACCAGTTGTACGACGTGGACCGGCTCCTCGGTCGTGCGGCGACGTACACGCTGCTCACCGTCGGCGTCCTGGTCGCGTACGTGGCTGGTGTGGTCGCCATCAACGCGCTCTTGCAAGGGTGGGCGGCGAGCGACCGGGCAACGGTGTCGGCAATGGTGGCCGCCGTCACCGTCGCCGTGGCGGCGCCCTTGCGCCACCGACTACAGGACGTGGTGGACCGGAACTTCAGTCGGCGACGGTACGCCGCCCTGGTGGTCGTGCGAGCCCATGCCCGGCAGGCCGATCCGGCTGCCACGGACGAATCTGTGCTTAGGTGGGCCCTGGGGGACGAATCCCTGACGATCGCGTACTGGATAGGCGCCCGGAAGCTGTGGGTCACCGCCCAGGGGCGCGACCCAGGCATCTATCGTCCAGACGTGGACGCCTGGGCCGCGGTGGTGGTGATACGTCACGGTCACCCGGTCGCCCGCATCTCCTTCGATCCGACGCTCTGCGAGACCGACCTCGTGGAGTCGGTGGGCCTCGAAGCCCTAGCCCTCCTGGAGAACACCGGGCTGCGTGCTGCGCTGGCGCTCGAGCTCGTCGAGGTCCAGGAATCACGGGCGCGAATCGCACAGGCGCAGCAGCAGGAACGGCAGCGCATCGAGCGCGACCTTCATGACGGCGCTCAACAGCGGCTCCTGGCCTTGGCGATGCGACTACAGGCGGCTGTGGTCAACGGAGACCCCGGCCGACTGCGGGAGGCGGCCCGCATCGGGGTCGACGAAGCCCAAGCGACGGTGCGGGAGCTGCGAGAGCTGGCCAACGGGCTGCACCCCGTCGCACTCGCCAGCGGCGGGCTCGCCGGTGCCGTCGACGATCTCGCCACCCGGATGCCGGGCGTCCTCGAGCTGGCCGTGTCCGACAAGCGGTACCCGGAGGCGGTCGAGACAACTGCCTGGTTCATCGTCTGCGAGGCGGTGACCAACGCCTTAAAACATGCACGCGGAGCACGCGTGCGAATCAGCATCGAACAATGCGGAGATCGCGTGCTGATCCGGATCTGCGATGACGGACGAGGCATCGCCGACCCCGACGGCAACGGGCTGCGTGGACTCGCCGATCGCGCCGCGGCGTCGGGAGGCAGATTGGTGGTGCGCAGCAGCCACCGCGGCACCGAGGTCGAAGCCGAGCTTCCGTGCGCGTCGTAATCGCCGACGACTCGGTCCTCCTCCGCGAGGGCCTACGACTGCTACTCGCCGAGGCCGGAATCGAGACGTGCGCGGTCGCGGGCGACGGGGACGCACTCGACCACTTGGTCGAAATCCATCGGCCCGACGTAGCCATCATCGACATCAGGATGCCCCCGTCCTTCACCAACGAGGGTGCCCAGACGGCTGTCCGGCTCCGGGCTCGCTGGCCCGACCTCGGCCTGCTGCTGCTCTCACAATCGCTGGAAAGCCGCTACGCGGCCGAACTCGCCCGGGAGCACCCCGAAGGCTTCGGCTACCTCCTCAAGGACCGAGTCGTCGACATCGACCGGCTCGTCGAAGCGCTGACCCAGGTAGCCAGAGGAGGCACAGTCCTCGATCCCGACGTGGTCGCACACCTCATGGGGCGACGATCCGCGCTCGAACGCGTCCAAGCGCTGAGTCCGCGCGAACAAACAGTCCTGGCACTGATGGCCCAAGGTGCGTCAAACGCGGCAATGGCGCGAGACCTCAGGGTCAACGACAAGACCGTCGAGAGCCACATCTCCAGCATCTTCACCAAGCTCGACCTCCTGCCACAACCAGATGCCCACCGCCGGGTGCTCGCTGTGCTCGCCTGGCTCGGACAGTGAGTCGAGTGACCGGGCAGGTCATCCGCGCTGGATGGCTGCAACCCTGAAGAGACGCGCAGCAGGTGCCAGGCTGCCACCCCTATCCACACGAAAGGTTGGCGGGAAGCTCCATCGATGGCCAATGGACGAGACCTCTTCTCGACCCTCGATAACCATGCCCATAGGCAGGGCTCCGCGGTCGGTAACGACCCGGCTCTTGTCGACGCCGTACGACTCCACCGCCCCGACCTGGCGATCCTGGAACTGCGCATGCCCCCCACCATGACCGACGAGTGGCCGCTGCCACCGATCATCTCGGGAGGCGTCGTCGCCCCGCGTCGTGACGTGTCGAAGGTGACGAATATCCGGGTACCGAACTGTTCAGCGCGCGGGATGGAAGCCCGGCCGCGCCGCGGCAAGCCGCGTCGCCAGGGCGGCCGCCCAGCCCACCAGCACCAAGGCGAGGACCCGCTCCGCGGTCCCGACCCAGGGATAGGGCACCGCGGCCCATCCGAGCAGGAACACGAGGACCGCGCCGCCGGTCGTCGCGGAGAACGTCGACCAGGGCCGGGGCAGCACTGCGGCCAGCACGATCGCGGCGCCGGCGATGCCGAGGATCTCCATGAGCGCGCCGGCGCCGTGCACCCAGTCGGCAGCGGTCGTGAAGGTGTCGCCCTCGCACCGGGGAACGGACTCCTCGCAGCTGTTGCGGGTGAGCGCACTAGCCATCGTCCCCAGGCTCGCGAGGGTCAGCAGCCCGCACCCGACGGCCCGGTGGTCCGTTTTGGGAAGGGCACGGTGCAGCCCGAGCACCAGGGCAGCGAGCCCGAGGGCGAACGCCGACTCCCCCGCCATCACGAGCAGCGGTCTCGGGGCGCCGGCGGCGTAGAGGTCGCTGATGTTGTACCGCCAGGATCCCGGTCGCAAGGAGGTGGCGAGCAACCAGCATCCCACCTCGGCCACGGCGGCTAACACCACCAATCGACCGAGCAGCCTCATGCGGCGGCGCGACGTCGCCGGAGCACGAACCCGGCGTACAGCGCGGCTACCGAGACGACGACCGTGATCGGCACGACGTAGACCACGATCCCGTAGTCCTCGCCGTGTTTGGGCGCGGAGGCGGTGACGACCGTGGCCGCAACCACCGCGAACGCCACCTGCAGGAGGATCGCGGTGCGCTTGGGAGCAAGCCAGCCGGCGAGCACTCCGCCGAGGAGAGGAAGCAGCAGGGACATGTCGGACTCCTTCAGATACTCTGCACTACAGAGTTGTTGACGAATCTAACTCTGCAGTGCAGAGTTTGGCAAGTGCAGGATCCGCTGATCGCCGAGCTCGCCTACCGGGAGGTTGTAGCCGCCCGGGAGCGGGTCCGCGCCGTCCGGCGGGCGATCACCTTGCCGCTGCGGCTACTCGCGGCAGTCGACCTCGGGGGCGCGGTCGTCGTCCTGGTCATCGGGCGCTTCCACCTGCTCTCGTACTTCGCGCCCGCCTTCCTCACCATCCTGGTCGTGTCCGCGCTGTGGTACCGCCGGTACGCCACGACCCACGGGCTGCTCCTCCCCACGCGCCCCTGGGTGCTGATCCTGGCGGCGACCCTCGTCGCCGGCGCGAGCATGTCGCGGCTGGGGGTTGCCCTGCACAAGCCCTGGATCAGCGACTTCGGACCCTGCCTGACGTTCGCCGTCGGGACCGCGCTCACCGCCGCCTGGCTGCAGTCCCGCCAGCTCGCGATGACCGCCGTCGCGATGGTGAGCGTCACGATCGTCGTCTCGCTGGCGGCCGACGGCGATCTCGCTATTGCCCTGCAACTGGCGGCATACGGCGCTCTGCTCCTCATCGCCTCCGCCGACCCCTCCAAGCAGAAGGATGCCGTGTGAGCGAGCACCCGATCCACGACCTCGACGACGACGTCCACCAGCGCGTCCGCCTCGGCATCCTGGCCGCCCTGACCGGCCTCGCGCGGGCTGACTTCGCGCACCTCAAGCGCGAACTCGCGCTCACCGACGGCAACCTGGGGCGGCACCTCGAGGTGCTCGGCGACGCCGGGTTCGTGAAGCTCACCCGGGACACCGCGGAGAGCCGGCCCCGGACGTGGGTCTCGATCACGGCCAAGGGCAAGAAGGCGCTCCGCAAAGAGCTCGACGCCCTCCGCAAGATCATGTCCCAGGTCGAGGACGCGGAAGCCGGCGCGAGTTCGAACGAGCCCTCAGCAGTTACTCGAGGCGACCATTGACGGCAGAACGAGTTTCGCCGCCGTACTAGCCATGAATGGTTCTGGTGGCCGTGCTCGTCCTGCGTCCAGGGGTGTGATCGCCACAGCCCCTCCCCCCAAACTAGAGGACCGTCGCGGGCTACGTGTCTAAATCCTGTTCTACGGGCGGGTCACTGAATTGGCGAAGGGTCAGGGCAAAGCAAGCCATCTACGCGACCTTGTTTGAGAGACATCCGCCATGCCGCGATGAGCGCTCGAGGGAGTGCGCCACTGCGCCGCGCGTGACTGTCAAGAACGCATGTCTCATTGAGCCAACGCCGCTCCTGGCCCGCGGCCATCCCACTCCCCCGACTCCCAGGCTGTCCTCCGCTGAACTCCGCCGAGCCCCAACATTGGCAGCGTGCAAATTCACGCTTGAAGCGTCAGGGGTATGAATCGCCAGCCAAAGTTCAAAAGGGAGAGTGCAAGTCCGTGCTAGTGCCGAACCCGGCAGCACCCGTCGTCGAGCATGACGCGTAGGCGAGATCGGAAAGCCGCCGCGTGAGACCCACATGGACTCCATCAGCACAGAAGGGACTCGAATAACTGACGTCGATCTTGTCGGCAGAGTGGAGTCCAGCAGAGTGGTGTACGGATGCCGGTGAGCGTGTCGCCTGAGTAGGCGACGGCCACCGCGTGATCCTTCGAGTGATCTCTCACAACGACTCGAAGAAGGACACCA
>Ga0183260_10001604_pt1 | contig 18796 bp, 12 predicted proteins | sample AntDrymUQ4972206_2_FD_129768 | JGI IMG/M metagenome (GOLD analysis project Ga0183260, IMG submission 129768) | Polar desert sand microbial communities from Dry Valleys, Antarctica - metaG UQ497 (22.06) (version 2) (version 2) | ecosystem: Environmental > Terrestrial > Soil > Desert | place...
GCAGCCGGCGTCCTCGGCGTCGCCGCGTTGATCGGCCTGGCGGTCCTCGCTGGCCGCGGGTCGGGCGCAGGGAGCGGCGTCAGCGACCCTGCCGCCTTCGACCTCCCCGCCATCGAGGGCGACGCCCGAGTCCGGCTCGGCGACTTCCGGGGCAAGCCAGTGGTCGTCAACTTCTTCGCGTCGTGGTGCACGTCCTGTGACTTCGAGCTGCCCGGCTTCGCCAGGGTCTCCGACGAGCTACGCGACCAGGTCAGCTTCGTCGGCGTCGCCGCCCTCGAGACCGGCGACCCCATGACCATGCCCGAACGCCACGGCATCACCTGGTGGCCGCTGGCCCGCGACATCGGCAGCCGCGACAACGACCTCCACGCCGCCCTCGGTGGCCTCGGCATGCCGATCACCGCCTACTACGACGATACCGGGAACCTGCTCCACGTCGACACCGGCGCCATCGACGAAGCCGCCCTGCGTGAACGAATCACGTCCCTCTACCAGATCGAGGTGTGAACGTGCCCCGATCCCGTCCCCTGCTCCCGGTTGCCGCGCTGGCGCTGACCGCCGCGATGACCAGGACTCCGGCGGCGGCGGTTCGCCCCGCACGAGGGTGACTGCCAAGAAGGTTCACAACGGGCACCACGGCCTGCCGAGCGCGCGTGCCTGCCGGACATGGGAAGGCCTCCCCACTGGGTTGACCGGAGGACGGCTCCGGGGCGGTGCCGCAGGGCTAGCGGGCGGCCACGACGTCGATCACGACCTGGGCGAGCTCCGGGCCACGATCCTCCTGGAGGAAGTGGCCGCCGCCGACGATGGTGGTGTGGGGCTGGCCCTCGGCGCCGGCGATGCGGCTGATCAGGTGGCGGTCGTTGCCGGCCGTGATCGGGTCCTGGTCGCTGAACGCGCACACGAACGGGCGCTCGAAGGCAGCCAGCACCTCCCAGGCCGCCCGGTTGGCAGGCGCCTCGGGGTCCTCGGGCGAGGTGGGCACCAGCGTGGGGAACTGGCGGGCACCCTCCTTGTAGGTCTCGTCGGGGAAGGGGGCGTCGTAGGCGGCCACCACGTCGTCGCTCAGCTCTGTCGTGGTGGCGCCGCTGATGATCCGACCGACCGGCATCTCGGGTACCTCCTGGGAGAACTTCTGCCAGGCGAGGAAGGCCTTGCCCGGCTGGCCGTCGCCGGTGGGCAGGAAGGTGTTGGCGGCGACCACGGCGGCAAAGCGGTCGGGGTGGGCGGCGACGAGGCGCAGACCCAGCAGCCCACCCCAGTCCTGGCACACCACGGTGATGTCCCGGAGGTCGAGGGCCTCGATGACGTGCGAGGTGAGCCAGTCGACGTGGCGGGCGTAGGTGTAATCGGCGCGCTGGGCCGGCTTGTCGGAGCGACCGAAGCCGACCAGGTCAGGGGCGACGGCCCGCAGACCCGCATCGACCAGCACCGGGATCATGTGTCGGTACAGGTAGCTCCAGCTGGGCTCGCCATGGAGCAGGAGCACGACCGGGGCGCCGGGGTCGCCCTCATCGATGTGGTGGACGCGCAGGATGCCGTCCTCGCCGTCGGGGATGTCGACGTAGTGCGGCTCGAACGGGTAGCCGGGCAGGTCGACGAAGCGCTCATCCGGCGTGCGCAGCACGTCCATGGTCATCCCCCGTGGTGACGTGGCAGTGAGGGTGACGTTAGTCCCACCCGTACCACGTCGATCGGACCGTCACCGCTCGTGCTGTAAGTGGTAGGAAAGGGGCATCCGAGGGCGAAGAAGAAGTGCGTCACGTAGCGCGTGGGCCGGCGGATGGGAGGTCCGATGGTCGACCGGCACCGACGCCACCGAGTCCTGTTCGTGCTGGGGCTCGCCGTTCTGCTGGTGGGCTCGGCCACCGTGGTCACGGCCTCTCCCTCGCCGCCTGCGCTGACCACGCCGTCGTCGCCGGTCACGACCGCGGTAGCCGCCGGGCCGACCGCCCGCCACGGGGTCTGGGGGGACTTCGTCCCGCCGATCGACGCCGACCTCGTCGTCACCCAGCCCGACGGCTCCACCTTCCGCGCCCGACTCACGCCCGCGGAGCTCGGCGCCGACCTCGAGGTGGGCGGCTTCACGGTCGTCAAGGGCAGCGACGGCTGGTGGCGGTACGCCGCTCGGCGTGGCCCTGACGGGTTGGAGCCCACCGACGCCCTCGTCGGCATCGATGACGTCCCGGCCGAGCTACCCGTTGGAGTCGGGCGCGTCCCGAACATCTGGGACGACGGCGGCGGCCAGGACGCGCGGAGCCAGTTCCTCCGTCAGCTGCAGGTTGCGTCTCGCGCCGCGCAGATGCAGGCCGCGCAAGCAGGCGAGCCGCGCCTCTTCCGGTTCCCTGTCCTCATGCTGGCCACCTGGTGGGACGAGGAGGCGGGGCAGACCTCGCCGCAGTTCCAGCCCGGCTCGGACACCGCCGAGCACTTCCAAGCCCTCCTTGACGGGTTCGGCGGGAACCCCCGCGGCACCCTCACCGAGTTCTACTTCGAGAACTCCCACGGCCAGTTCCTCGTCCAGGTGGACGTCTTCGGGCCGTACACGTCGGTCCGATCGGTGCAGGACCCCTGTTACTACGGCGACATCGACCCGCCGCCGGATCCGCTCGACGACCTCGACCCGACCGATTCCGTGCTCGGCGTCGGCGGTGTGGGCGTCGTCGGCATGGCCATCGAAGCCGTCCCGCAGGCGGATCCGGAGGTCGACTTCGCCGCGTATGACAACGACGGCGACGACTACGTCGACTTCGTCGGCATCATTCACTCCGGTGCCGACATGGCGGTCACCGGCGACCCATGCCACACGTGGTCCCATGCCCTCCCGGTCTCGGCGTTCGGCGCCGTCGCCGAGACCATCCTGGGCCTGCCGGCCGACACCGTCCGCGGCGGCGTGCCGACCGCCGATGGCGTCCTCGTCGACCGCCTGTTCACCATGCCGGAGTTCGATCAGCCCGGTGGAAGCCTGCAGATCGGGGTCGCCACCCACGAGATGGCCCACGCGCTCGGGGAGCCCGACTACTACGCGGTGAACGGCTCGTCGTCGGGCGACGGCGACTGGGACATCATGTCCGGCGGCTCCTACCTCGGGAACCCCGACGGCTCCAACCCCCCGTGGTTCAATCCCGCCAGCCGCGTCTTCCAAGGCTGGATGACCCCAACGATCGTCCACGACGATCAGCGCGACGTGGCCTTGGCGCCGCGTTCGGCGCCCCTCCCTGGCTACACCGCCCTGGAACCCAACCCGAACGTGATCCTCGTACCCACGAAGTGGATCGAGCCCGGGGACACCGACGAGCTGGGCCACACCTGGACAGACATCGACGTCTACGGCCTCGTCCGCGACGGTGAGTTCGGGTACGTGATCGAGGGCTACTACCTCGAGTTCGCCAGCCGGATGGCCCAAGGCGCGCCGATCCACGACGGAATGACCAGGGCCGCCTACTTCGATCGCGGGCTCCACGGCTCCGGGTTGCTCACGTGGCACTTCGACTACTGGCGGCGGTCCAACGTCTACTTCGGCGACAACGACGGCCAGAACGATCCGAACCGCATGCAGATGGACGTCGAGGAGTGGGACGAGAACGACAACACCCAGGAGATCGCCTTGAACCTCCACCGAGGCGAGGCGTCGGACCTGGCGCACGACGCTGCCACCGGGATCACGTCCGGCGGTCACGCCAACAACCCGAACGTCCCGGACGTCACCGGCGACCCTCAGGCTCCGATCGACTTCAGCGGGACCGCCGTCGGCCCCCAGACCTCCGACTTCGAGTTCGTGGTCGAGGGCAACCCGGCCAACTACACGATGACCGTCCGGGCGGGCTCGAGTGGCGACTGCACGCTGCAGCTGCTCTACGAGGGCGAGGAGGCGTCCGAGGTCGTCGACTCCGGGGGCCCTGGCGGCCAGGAGGAGATCAACGTCACCCAACCGGATCCGGGCACCTGGACGGCACGGGTCGGTGACTTCCTCGGTTGCCTGAACTTCACCGGGAGGATCGAGTTCAGCCCGCCGACCGGTTTCGATTCCACGGGCACGGGCGACACGTGGTCCAACTGGACCGAGAGCCCAACTGGGTGGGCGTTCACCAACATCCGCACAGGGGGAAGCGAGGGCATGGACTTCGGCGCTGACGCCGGCGGCGCCAACCAGCTGGTCCTCGACATCGTCAACCTGGGCGCCGACGAGATCGACGTCTCGCCCGGCTTCGCCAAGCCGGCGGAGAACGCCGTCCACGGAGGCGGTCCGGTGAACGTCGGCGCCGACAACGAGTTTGCCGTGCCGATCTTCAGCAACGGCGGCGGGTCACCGGGCTCGGTCGGCGTCTCCGTTCACGAAGGCTCACCCTCCGGCCCCACCGTCGCCCAGGGCACCGTCGACCTCGGTGCCTACGCCCGGCGCGACTTCGAGTTCACCTATCGCCCGACCGAGGAGGGCGGCTACGACCTCTACACGGTCCTGGATGCCGGTGATGCGCTCGACGAGGCCCACGAGACCAACAACGTGCAGAAGACCTCAGGATGGGCCGGACCGGAAGCGCCGGTGGTGCTGATCGTCGACGATGACGGCGCGCAGGATTCCGAGGACATGTACGCAGGGGCACTGGCCGCCCTCGGGATCCCGTACGCCATCGCGGAGCGGCACGTCGACGCCGCGACCATGGCCGCGTACGAGGCGGTCATCTGGACGGGGGCCGTCGACCGGGGTCCCGGGCAGCTGGACGAGGACGACCAGACCGAGATGGCGGCGTACCTCGATGGTGGGGGAGACCTCTGGCTCAGCTCCAACCGGGCCATCGGTGCCCTCGAGGTGATGGGCGACGACGCCGAGACCTTCGCCCACGACTACTTCGGGGCGGCGACGGTGGGTACCGACACCATCACCCAGCCGTTCACGGCGGTCGGCACCGGCGACCTGTTCGGCACCGCCCGCCACGGCCTCCAGCCGTACCCGATCCGTCCCTTCGTCGACCAGCTCGAGGTCGCCGCGAGCCCCTTCGGGACTGCGTCCGGCCTGCTGACGATGGCCGACTCCGGCAAGCCCGACGCCGACGGCAGCCTGCTCGGCATACGCCTCGACGGCACCACCGAGACGGGCACGTTCCGATCGATCGTGACAACGTTCAACCTGGCTGAGGTCTCCAACCCCGACTCAGCAGTGCAACTCACCCGCGCCGTGATGGACCACTTCGCGGTCGCCGGCGGCCGCTACGCCGTCGACTCCGACGAGCCCGTCGTGTACCACTCCGGGATCCGGTTCCAGGTCTCCAACCGCGAGACGCCGGTCCGGGCCTTCGTGCTGGGCGGCGACGCCGGCGAGCCGGCGTCGCTGTACTTCCGGCGCCACGCCCTCGGCCTCTACCACACCGCCTCGATGGTGCCGCAAGCGGAACCCGGGTCGTTCCTGGCGTCGATACCCGCCAACGCGGTGACCCCCGACGGCGTCGACTACTACCTGCGAGCGGGATCGGCGTCGACGTTCGACCCCCGTGCCGCGGCCGATGATGACCTCGTCCACGCCATCGCCGTGGCGGTGCCGGAGGTGGCGAACCCGATCGGGATCCTTGAACCGGAGATCGACGCCCCAGCCCCGGCCCCGGCCGCCCCCGCCGCCCCGCCCGAGCCTCAAAGCGCCGCCGCGGCACCCACGCTCCCGGCCACCGGCGCCGGGACAGCCGTCGAGACCCCCCTGCTGCTCCTCGCGGTCGTGCTCGCAGCCCGCTGGGCGTCGCGGCGCATCACCGCCTTCGGGGCAGGGATGGACCAGGGAGAACGGGCCGCGCGCTGAGGCGTCGCAGCACGAGGCCGTCGCCGTGGGCCCCAGTGCAGCTCGCCGATGGGCGCTACCAGACGGAGCTGCGGGAAGCGCCGAAGCAGCTCGCCGATCGCCACATGGCCCTCCATGCGGGCGAGCGCCGCCCTGGGGTGAGAAGTGTCAGTGGGGCTGACGATCGTTCAGCCAGCCAGGCCGATGGGGCAGCTGACGCCCGTGCCGCCGATCCCGCAGTAGCCACCCGGGTTCTTGGAGAGGTACTGCTGGTGGTAGCCCTCGGCGTAGTAGAAGGGCGCCTCGTCGATCGAACGGACTTCGGTGGTGATGTCGCCGTAGCCGGCGCCCGTCAGCACGGACTGGTATCGCTCCTTGCTGGCCTCGACGGCGGCCAGCTGCTGCGGGGCGACGTAGACCGCCGAGCGGTACTGGGTGCCGCGGTCGTTGCCCTGGCGCATGCCCTGGGTGGGGTCGTGGTTCTCCCAGAACGTGGTGAGCAGGGTCTCGAAGCTGACCTCGTTCGGGTCGTAGGCGACGAGGACGACCTCGGTGTGGCCGGTGCGTCCGCTGCAGGTCTCCTCGTAGGTGGGATTGGGTGTTGGGCCGCCGGCGTACCCGACGGCGGTGGAGTAGACACCCTCGAGCTGCCAGAAGATGCGCTCGGCTCCCCAGAAGCAGCCCATGCCGAACACGGCCGTCTCGATCCCGTCGGGGAAGTCGGGCCCGAGCGGCGCGCCGTTCACGTGATGGCGCTCAGGGATGGGCATGGCCTGGGACCGGCCCGGCAGGGCGGCGTCGGCGTCGATGATGCGGGTCTTGTCGCGTCCGAACATGGCTCCAGGCTAGGGGCGGAGGCGGCGATCCGAGCCGTCAGACGGCATCGTTCACAGACTCGCAAGCCATGGGCGAGCGGCCTGAGCGCCGTGCACTCCCTTGTAGGCGGTCATCGTCGGCGACCATGCCCCGATGGCCTTGGCCATCCGATGGGCGACGTCGGGTCGCTCGCCGAGGACTGCCAGCGGAACCTGCTGCGTTCGGATCGCGAACAGGATCACCTCGGCCGAGCCCAAGCGGCGGAGGGTCTGGCGTTCGCTGCGGAGCCAGAGGCCCTCGGGCGGGACGACCCGGTGCGGTGGCGTCGGGTCGGCGAGGAAGTAGCTGGGGTCGTCGTGGATGCTCCAGTTGCGACGCCACACCAGGCGGTCTCGGCCCAGCCGCGGCAGGAAGGTGTCGACCTTGGCGGCCAGCTCCTCGCCGTAGTGGGCGACGGGACCGTGGACGTCGGCCATCGGGCGGCCGAGCTTGTCGGCCAGCCGCCAGTAGGAGGGAAAGCACAGCGAGGCGGCGTCGAGATGGGGGGCGCCGTCGCGCAGCACGATGAGGCAGAGATCCTCCTGCACGAGCCGGCCGGCGGCGTCGAGCGGATGCAGGTCGGTCGGCACCGCCTGCGGGCCGGTGGCGGCCAGCACGAGCTCCAGCACCTCGATCGAGGCGGTGTTGACCGCAGGGGAGTCGAGGGCGGCGAACACCTCGGCGTGGCGCGTGTCCAGCAGCACGGCCTTGCGGATCAGATCCCGGTCGCGATCGTCGTCGGCGACGAGCCACTCGGCGGCCGGGAGGTTGCGGGTGCCCATCCCCAACCACGGTGGCCCGGCTTGGAGGGCCAGCTCGTCGAGCCAGTCGGGGGCGCTCACGACCGGGCGTCGAAGCGCATGGGGGTGTGCGGGATGCCGTCCTCCACGAACTCGGCGCCGTCGGCCACGAAGCCGTGGCGCTGGTAGACGGTGACGAGGTGGGACTGGGCGTCGAGCACCACCGGCGCCTCGGCCCAGGCGAGGACATCGTCGATGAGGCGACCGGCGAGGCCGCGACCACGGCGCGACGGCGCAGTGACGACCCGTCCGATCCGACGGCCGCCGCCGGGCTCGTGCAGCACCCGGACGTACGCCGCCACGGTGCCGTCGGCGGCCGCCAGCCACAGGTGGATGGTTCCGGCCTCGAGGTCTCGCCCGTCGGGATCCAGGTAGGAGCAGGCCTGCTCCACCACGAACACCTCGGACCGCAGCTGGAGCAGGGCGTAGAGCTGAGTGGCGGTGAGGCCGGGCGCGGCCACCCGGTGTTGCGTCAGCTCGTCCACGACCGGCGACGGTAGTGGCGGTGCCGGCCCTCAGGATCGGTGGGTGGGCAGGGCGCGCTGCCGGCACGGCTGCCGACGTCGGACCGGCTCCAGGGATGTCTCACCTCCTGCGTAGCCTGAGTCGATGTCCGCCCCCGGCCCCTGCCAGCTCGGTCGCGCCGTGATCGTGGGCCGGGACGCGCCGCCCCCTGCGGCTTGGGCGGCCGCTGATCGGGTGGTCATCGACGACCAGGCGCTGGCCGATCCGGGCCAGGCGGTGGGCCAGCTGCACGAGGCGTGGAGCCGCCGCACGCCCGTCGTCATCGAGCTCGGGGTGGACGCCGCCCGCTTCCGGGCGCCTGCCTCCTACCTCGATGCCCCCTGGGAGCTCTCCGCGGCGTTCGAGCCCTGGGCCGAGCGGCTGCACTTCCTGGTGTGGGCGAACAGCTACGACGCCCGGGCCGAGGGTGAGCCGATCTGGTGGTGGGCGCGCAAGGCCTCCCGCCTCGGCGCCACCGAGGGGGGTGGTGCCGACGTCCTGCTGTCCGATCGCACCGAGGCGTGGATCGACGGCGGCCCCCGCACCCCGCACGAGGGCTTGGTGGTGGTGCACAGCGAGTCCGTCGAGCTCGGCAGCCTGTCCCTGCAGCCCGCGCCGGTAGCGCCCAGCGCTCTGCTGGCCCCCGACCAGCTTGGGGCCGTGGGCCATGCCTCCGGCCCGGCCCGCATCATCGCCCCGGCCGGATCGGGCAAGACCCGTGTCCTCACCGAGCGCTGCCGCCACCTGCTCGCCGACCGGCGCTACGAGCGGGAGGCAGTCGTGGCGCTGGCCTACAACAAGAAGGCCCAGGAGGAGATGGCGTCCCGCCTGCCCGGCCTCGGCGCCCGCATCCAGACGATCAACGCGTGGGGCTACGCCATCCTCGGCCGGGCCACGGGCCGCCGCCCCGAGCTGCTCGACGAGCGGGAGGTGCGATCCATCGTCGAACGCCTCGTGCCCTCGAAGCAACGACGTGTCAACACCGACCCGATCGTCCCCTACCTGGACGGGCTGTCGCTGATCCGGCTCGGGCTGCGGGACCCACAGGAGGTGGAGGACAGCCTGGACGACGTCAGCGGCCTGGCCGCCGCCTACGAGCCCTATCGCGAAGCCTTGCGCAAGCGGGGGGCCATCGACTTCGACGAGCAGGTCTTCGGCGCCCTCGAGGCCCTCCTCCGGGACGGCGAGCTGCGCCGGGCGGTGCAGGCCGACCACCGCCACGTGCTCGTCGACGAGCTGCAGGACCTCACCCCCGCCCACGTCCTCCTCGTCCGCTTGGCCGCCGGGCCGGCCTCAGATGTGTTCGCAGTGGGCGACGACGACCAGTCCATCTACGGTCACGTCGGCGCTGACCCCCGCTTCCTCATCGACTACGCCAGCTACTTCCCCGCCGCCGCCGAGCACGCCCTCGAGGTGAACTACCGGTGCCCGGCGGCGGTCACGGTGGCGGCGGGCACGCTGCTGGCGTACAACGACGTGCGGGTGCCCAAGGCCATCCGGCCCGGCCCCGACGTGGTGGCCGACGCCGGTGCGTTCGTCGTGCAGACCCATGCGGCCGACACCGGGGCCCGAGCGCTCGTGGATGCCGTGCAGGGTTGGCTGGGGGAGCGCGGCGTCGAACCGGCGGATGTGGCCGTGCTCACGCGCGTGCAGTCCCTGCTGCTGGCTCCCCACGTGGTCCTGGCCGACTCCGGTGTCCCCGTCGACTCGATCCTGGACGAGAGCGTGCTGTCCCGCCTGGGGGTCCGGGCGGCCCTGGCCTACCTGCGCATCGCCGTGGACCCCGACCACGTCAGCGGCGCCGACCTCAGCGAGGTGCACCGTCGCCCGAGCCGGGGCCTTCCGCAGTGGGCGACGAAGTGGCTGGACAAGTGTCGCTCGGTCAGCGACGTCCGTCGGGCGGCGGCCCGGATCGACGACGCCAAGGTGGGTCAAAAGCTCGACGATCTGGCCGTCGACCTCGACCGCCTCGCCACCCGGGCCGGCCAGGGCGCCACCGCCCGCGACCTGCTCACCGCCGTGCGCGACGACGTCGGGCTGGGCTCGGCCATGACCCTGCTCGACAGCACCGGCGGGGCGAGTGGCTCCCACCTCGACGATCTCGAGGCCCTGCTCCAGGTCGCCGACCTCCACCCCGACGCCGGTTCCTTCGAGGCGTGGTTGCGGCGGTCGTTCCATCGCGAGCGCGTGGACGGGGGGATCACCCTCTCCACCATCCATCGGGTGAAGGGTCGGGAGTGGGACCGCGTCATCGTGTTCGGCGCCACCGAGGGCCTCATGCCGCACCGCCTGTCCAGGGACGTCGAGGAGGAGCGCCGGGTCCTTCACGTCGGCATCACCCGCGGCCGCCAGCGGGTCCTGGTGTTGGGCGACCGCAGCCGTCGCAGCCCGTTCTTCGCGGAGCTCGACGGGAGTGCCGCCCGGGGCCAGGTGCGAGCGGCGGTGGCCGCCTCGGCCGCGCCGGCCGCCGTGACCGCCCGCAAGGAGCCGGCCGTGCGCACCACGGTGCCGGCCGAGGTCGGCCAGGCCGTCAAGGTCCTCGGCGGCTACGAGGGCACCGTCGAGGCCATCGAGGACGCCGGCGTGCGCCTGCGCCTCGACGACGGCGGCTCGTTCTTCGTCCGCTTCGGGGAGCGGGTCACCGTCGACGGCACCCTGCTCACCTTGGCCAAGCCACCGTCGCCCCACGCCAAGGCGGCCGCCGCCGCCCTCCGGGCCTGGCGCCTCGATCGCGCCAAGGCCGACTCGGTGCCGGCCTTCGTCGTCCTCAGCGACAAGCACCTGGACGGCATCGCCGAACGCCACCCCACCTCTCTCGCCGACCTGCGCACCTGCCCCGGCATCGGCCCCGCCAAGCTCGACACCTACGGCGACGAGATCCTCGTGGTGCTGGGTGAGGTCCACGCCTGAGGTCTGGCTCGTAGCCTGCGGGGAACACCCCTGCCGCCGACGACGTCATCGAGGAGACCCATGGCCGAGCTCGATCGAACGGTGTGGACCGCACCGGTCCGCAACCTCGTGTGGGTGGCCGCCCACTTCGGCCACCGGTAGCGGTGACCGACGAGGGCGCCCTGTCGCGGCGCGACGTCATCGAACATCTCCGGTTCCATGACTGCGCGCCCTCCACCGGTGCGGTGAAGGTCGGCCTCGAGCAGGAGTGGCACACGTACCGGCTCCGCGACCCCGGGCGACACCTCCACCCCGAGGAGGTGCTCGGCGCGGCCGCCGGCGATCTCCTCCCGTGCGGGAGCACGGTCACCGTCGAGCCCGGAGGACAGGTGGAGCTGGCCACGCCGCCCACCGACCCGTGGTGGGCTTCGCTCGAGGCGCTGCGGGTGGACGGCGCCGTCGTGCGTCAGCGCCTGGCCGAGGCGGGCATCGTGGCGCTGGGGGCGGGCATCGACCCGTTCCGCGAACCCGCCCGCACCCTCACCCAGCCCCGGTACGACGCCATGCAGGCCTACTTCGACCTGTGGGGGCGGGAGGGCCGACGGATGATGTCGAGCTGCGCGTCGATCCAGGTGAACATCGACTCGGGCGACGTCGCCACGCTGGCGTGGCGCTGGGACCTGGCCCACCGCATCGGTCCGGCCATGGCGGCCGCCTTCGCGTGCTCACCGGATCCCGTCCACCGGTCCGAGCGATTGGCCATGTGGAACGCCATGGATCCCTCCCGCACGAAGCCGGTGCTGGCCACCGGTCGCCTGGTCGAGGACTGGAGCACCTACGTCCTGTCGGCCCGCCTGATGCTCCTCCGTGACGATGCCGGCGGCTGCGCCACGGTGGAGCCGCCCATCACCTTCGGCGAGTGGGTCGACCAGGGGATCTCCGGTCGTCGCCCGTGCCTGGCCGACCTCGAGTATCACTGCACGACGCTGTTCCCGCCCGTGCGCCCCCGTGGCTGGCTCGAGCTGCGGTGGCTCGACAGCCTGCCGGCCGGACTGGCCGAGGTGGCCAGCGCCGCGGTCACCGCCCTGCTCATCGACGAGGAGGCCGGGAGCACGGCGGCCGAGGCCTGTGCCTACGTTGACACGGTGGCGTCCTGGACGACCACCGCCACCCTCGGCACGCACGACCCCGACCTGGCCGCAGCCGGCGCCACGAGCCTCACCGCCGCCGCCGAGGCGCTCGACCGCTGCGGTGCCCCGGCGGCGTGGGCCGAGGCGGTGGCCGACGCCGCCGAGCGCTGGCCGGCCAAGGGCCGCTCGCCGGCCGATGACCTCGAGGACCGGTTGGCCGACGGCGCCACCGTGGTCGAGCTGGCCGATCCTCCGGAGGAGGTGCACCGGTGGCCCTGACCGACGAGCGGTGGCCCTGACCGACGAGCTGGTCGACGCCCTCGCCGAGGCGCGGGCGAGGTTCCGGTCGGTCACCGACGCCTTCGAGGAGTCGGTGCTCCGCCGCCAGCACGACGTGCTCATGTCGCCGCTGCTCTGGGACCTGGCCCACGTGCCCAACTACGAGGACCTGTGGCTCGTGCGCGCCCTGGGCGGAGCGCCCACCCAGGACGGGCTCGATGGGCTCTATGACGCCTTCCAACAGCCTCGCAACGTGCGGGAGGCCCTTCCGCTCCTCGGCCTCGAGCCGGCCCACGCCTATGGCGACGCCGTGCGCGCCCGGGCGCTCGAGCGGCTGGTCGATGCCGACGTCAGCCCGGATGCCGCTGAACCCCTCCAGCGCCACGGCTTCGTGCACAGCATGGTGGCCCAGCACGAGCACCAGCACACCGAGACGATCCTGGCCGCGGTCCAGCTGCTCCCACCCGCCGAGGGCCACCAGCTGCGTGCTCCCCCGACCCGCCGCGGCGGCCCCATCCACGGCGACGAGGTCCTCGTCGCCGGAGGCCCCTTCACGATGGGCACCCCCGACCCACGGGCCCTCGACAACGAGCGCCCGCCCCACGTCGTGGAGGTGGCGCCGTTCTGGATGGATGCCGCGCCGGTGACCAACGAGCGCTACCAGCGCTTCATCGCCGCCGGCGGCTACGAGGAGCCGACGTGGTGGACCGAGGCCGGCTGGGCATGGCGCCAGGAGGCCGATCTGACCACGCCGAAGTTCTGGCGCCGAGACGGCGACGGATGGCTGCGACTCCGCTTCGGCCACCTCGAGGCCGTACCCGCCGGCGAGCCGGTGCAGCACGTCTGCTGGTACGAGGCTGACGCCTACGCCCGGTGGGCCGGACGCCGCCTACCCACCGAACCCGAGTGGGAGAAGGCGGCTCGCCACGATCCCGACACTGGAACCAGCCACCGCTGGCCGTGGGGCGATCTCGAGCCCACCAGCGCCCACGCCAACCTCGGCCACGGCTTCCTCGGTCCCGCGCCGGTCGGGGCCTATCCCTTGGGTGTGAGCCCCTCGGGGTGCCACCAGATGGTGGGCGACGTGTGGGAGTGGCTGGCGTCGGACTTCCAGCCCTATCCCGGCTTCCAGGCCCACCCGTACCCGGAGTACTCGGCGGTGTTCTTCGGGGACGGCCACAAGATGCTGCGCGGGGGATCCTGGGCCACCCATGCCAGCGTCGGTCGGGTCACGTTCCGGAACTGGGACCTGCCGATCCGACGTCAGATCTTCGCCGGCTTCCGCACCGCCCGCACCGCCTGATGTGTCGCCACCTCGCCTACATCGGTCCGCGGCGCCCGTTGGCCTCCCTGCTCTACGAACCCGGGCACTCCCTCGAGGCGCAATCCTTCAAGCCGCGACACCAGACCGAGGTGACCATGAACGCCGACGGCTGGGGCGTCGGCTGGTGGAACCACGCGGTGCGGCCCGAGCCGGCCCGGTACCGCACCGCGACGCCGATGTGGGCCGACCAGGCCCTGCGCACCCCGGCCGAGCTGGTCACCACCTCAGCCTGCGTGGCGGCCGCCCGCGCCGCCACCCCGCCCACCGCGGTGGTCGCCACCGGCAACGCGCCGTTCACGGCCGGCCCCTGGCTCTTCTCGTTCAACGGCTACCTCGTAGGGTACGCCGGCCCTAGCGGCGAGGCGCTGCGCCGGAGCGTGTCGAGCGCCCGTTTCCAAGGCATCGAGGGGACGGCTGACTCCGAGGTCCTCTTCGCGCTCCTGCTCGACCGCATGGACGCCGGCGCCACCCCGGCCCGTGCCATGGCTGGCCTCGTGACCGACGTCGTGGCCCAGGGGGACGCCAAGCTCAACCTGCTGCTCAGCGACGGCCACGCCATCGCCGCCACCACCTGCCGGAACTCGCTCTTCTCCCTGGTCGACACGGGTCTCGCCCGGGGCGGAGTGCTCCTGGCCAGCGAGCCGCTCGACGATGACCCGGCGTGGACCCTCATCCCGGATGGGTCGTTGGTCGAGGCCAGCCGGACCACCGTGACCGTCACCCCCCTCGTGTCCCCTGGAGGGCCGCCATGACCGCCCAGCCCCTCGGCGAGCGCGGCACCATCGACGTGCACCTCACCGCCGAAGATCTCGCCACCGCCTTGCGGCGGGACGCCCTGGACGGCCTCACGTCCACCCCGAAGCACCTGCCCCCCAAGTGGTTCTACGACGAGCGTGGCTCGCAGCTGTTCGACGACATCACCAGGCTGGAGGAGTACTACCCCACCCGCCGGGAGACGGAGATCCTCCAGCGGGAGGCCCCAGCCATCGCGGCCTGCACCGGCGCCACCACCCTGTTGGAGCTCGGCTCTGGTACCTCCACCAAGACCAAGCTCCTGCTCGACGGGCTGGCCGGGGCCGGGACGCTCGAGCGCATCGTCCCCTTCGACGTGTGCGAGGCGGTGCTCCTCACGGCCGGACCCGAGCTGGCCGCTCGCTACCCGGGGGTGCGCGTGGACGCGGTCGTCGGCGACTTCGAGCGGCACCTCGGTCGCCTGCCCATGGAGGGGACCACGTTGGTCGCCTTCCTCGGCGGGACCATCGGCAACCTCGTCCCGGCTGACCGGGCCAAGTTCCTGCAGGAGCTGGCCGACCAGATGGCCCCGGGCGACTGGCTGCTGCTCGGCACCGACCTGGTCAAGGACCCGGCCCGCCTGGTGGCGGCCTACGACGACGTCGCGGGGGTCACCGCCGAGTTCAACCGCAACGTGCTCCACGTGCTGAACCGCGAGCTCGACGGCGACTTCGCCCCCGAGCGCTTCACCCACCTGGTCCGATGGGATCCGGAGCAGCAGTGGATCGAGATGCACCTGCGGGCCGACGGTGACCAGCAGGCCCGCCTCGGCGTCATCGACCTCGACGTCCACGTCGCCGACGACGAGATGATCCACACCGAGATCAGCGCCAAGTTCACCCGAGCGCAGGTCGGTGCGGAGCTGGCGGCGGTGGGGTTGGAGCTCGACCAGCTCCTCACCGATGCGGCCGGCGACTTCGCCGTCTCGCTCGCCCGCAAGGGATGAGCCGGCGGTCTCCTAGCCCTAGCCTGCCCGCATGTCTGAGTACACGGCCCCGCTCCGCGACATCCGCTTCGTGCTCGAACACCTGGCCGACCTCGACGGCGTGGCGGCGCTGCCCGGCTTCGACCACGTCGATGCCGACGGCGTCTTCAGCGTGCTGGAGGAAAACGCCCGCTTCCTGGAGGACATCGTCGCCCCGTTGAACCGGATCGGCGACGCGCAGGGCAGCGTTCGCAACGACGACGGTTCGGTCACCACACCAGACGGGTTCAGGGAGGCGTACAAGGCGTACGTGGACGCGGGCTGGAACGGCGTCGCCTTCCCGCCCGAGTACGGCGGCGGTGGCTTCCCGTGGCTGGTCGGCATCGCCATGCAGGAGATCCTCACCTCCGCCAACATGGCCTTCTCGATGTGCCCGTTGCTCAACCAGGGGGCCGTCGACATGCTGCTGCACCACGCCTCCGAGGAGCTCCGAGAGATCTACCTCCCCAAGATGGTGACCGGGGAGTGGACGGGCACGATGAACCTCACCGAACCACAGGCCGGCTCCGACGTCGGGGCGCTGACCACGAAGGCCGTCCCGCAGGACGACGGGACCTACCGCATCACCGGCACCAAGATCTTCATCAGCTTCGGTGAGCACGACATGAGCGAGAACATCATCCACCTGGTGCTGGCCCGCATCCCCTCGGCCCCGCCCGGGACCAAGGGGATCAGCTGCTTCATCGTGCCCAAGCTCCTCGTCGGCGATGACGGCAGCCTGGGCGAGCGCAACGACGTCACGTGCATGAGCATCGAGCACAAGATGGGCATCAAGGCCAGCCCCACCTGTGTGCTCAGCTATGGCGACGGTGGCGAGGGTGCCATCGGGTACCTCATCGGCGAGGAGCACGCCGGCATGCGCTACATGTTCACGATGATGAACAACGCGCGCCTCTCGCTGGGCCTGGAGGGCCTGGCGGTGGCCGAGCGGGCCTTCCAGATGGCCGTCGCCTACGCCAACGAGCGCAAGCAGGGGCGGGCTCCCGGCGCGCCGGCCGGGGAGCAGTCCTCCATCGTCGAGCACCCCGACGTTCGTCGCATGCTGCTCACCCAGCGGGCGTCCATCGACGCGCTGCGGGGCGTCATCTACGCCAACGCCGCCGCCATCGACCTGGCCGCCCGGCACGAGGATGACGCCACCCGCAGCTCCTGTGGCGAGCTGGCCGACTTCCTCACCCCCGTCTCCAAGGGTTGGGGCACGGACCTCGGGGTGGAGCTCACCAGCCTGGCCCTCCAGGTGTTCGGAGGCATGGGCTACATCGAGGAGACCGGGGTGGCCCAGCACGTGCGAGACGCCCGCATCGCTCCGATCTACGAGGGCACCAACGGCATCCAGGCCATGGACCTCGTGGGCCGCAAGCTCCCGATGCGTGGCGGTGCGGCGGTGGCCGACTACCTCGGCTCCATCGACGCCACGATCGCCGAACTGGCCGACGCCGGGGATGATCTGGCCTCCATCCGAGGCGCGCTCACGGATGGCTTGGCCGCCCTTCGCACCGCCACCGACTGGCTCCTGGCCAACGGGTCGAACGAGCCGCTGGACGCGCTGGCCGGGGCCACGCCCTACCTCCGGCTCTTCAGCGTCGTGACGGGCGGCTGGGTGATGGCGCAGCAGGCCCTCAAGGCCACTGCGCAGCTCGCCGAGGCGTCGGGGGCCGACGTGGCGTTCTACAACGGGAAGGTGGTCACGGCCCGCTTTTACTGCGAGCAGCTCCTGCCCCAGGCCGCCGGACTCGTCCCCGCCGTGACGGCCACCAATCGGGACCTCGCCGCCGCCGTGTTCTAGCTTCGCTCCCGACGCCGGCTGTCGGGATCGAAACGTCAGGTCCGTCCGCGGCCGAGGGTGTCGAGATAGCTCTTGCGCTCCACGACCCGTTGCAGCCGGTGGTAGGCGTGGAGGTCCTCGAGATGCCGGGGTGAGGCCTGGGGAGGGCTGGCCAGCAGGTCGCTCACGTCGTAGGCGATGGAGTAGATGCGAACTCTGTCGATCTGCCGGGGATAGTCGAAGAGGGATGGGTAGCACTCGGCCAGCCACCACGGCACGTTGACGTAGTCCTCGGCGCGGGTGCGGGCAACGAACGCGTCCCCGACGTGCAGGTGCGGGTAGGCCGCACAGCGCAGCAGGATGTCGAGGTCGAGGTCGCGCGGGCCGGCACGCGCCCACTCCACGTCCAAGAGTGCCGTCACCTCCCCGTCGTGCCAGAGCACGTTCTCGAAGGTCACGTCGCCGTGCACGAGCGTCCGGGCCTCGAAGGGCATGAGCGTAGGGGCCAGCTCGGTCACGAGCTCGGTCGCGTCGATCAGCATGACGGGATCGACGTGGTCGAGGTGCATGGCGTCGTGGAGCGCCGCCAAGACCGGACCGGTGGGATCCCTGGCCCCCACCTCCAAGAGCTGCGGGGCGTGTTCGACTGGCGGCAGGTCCTCGGGGGCGATGGTTCGGTGGAGGGCGGCCAGCCGCCCGGCCAGCTGCCCGACGGCCCGCTCCCGCTCGGACTCGGAGAGGCTCGGCCACTCGTGAGCCAGCGGCTCGCCGCGGACGCGCTCGGTCACGAGCCAGTCTTCGCTCCGGCCCCCACCGTGGGCCACCACGATCGGGTAGCCCACCTCCGGGGGCAGGACGTCGGCCACCAAGGCCTCCCGATAGAGGCGGTTGTTCGGATGCCGGTTGACCCGTACGGCGTGGGTCGGCGACAACCACACCTCGTTGGTGACGCTGCTGGCCCGCGCGAGTGGAACGGTCGGATCGAGGCCTGCGCTCCGGAGGGCCCTGCGAGCGCGCACCTCGGCCAGCGTTGTCCCCGTGCTCCCGCGTCCGGTTCCCATGGTGGTCGGTGGAACCTAGTGCGACCGCCCCGCTGCCGCGAGGACCTCCGACCCGAGGGCGGGCCAAGCCTCCATGGCCCAGTTGCCGAAGAGGCGGTCAGCCAGCCCAACGCACGCCACGCCCGCCACCGGGTCCACCCACAGGAAGGCCCCCGAGCCGCCGAAGTGCCCGAAGGTCTGTGGCGAGGAGTCGGGCGGGGTCCAGTGCGGCGCCTTGTGGCCGCGCACCTCGAAGCCGATGCCCCACTCGTTCGGCGTCTGCTTGCCGAACCCCGGCAGCACCCCGGCGAGGTGAGGGAGCTGCGGTGTCGCCGCCTCGGCCAGGATCTCCGGAGCGAGGACGCGGCCGGGTCGGAGCAGCTCATCGGCGAGTCGGAGCAGGTCGCTGAGGGTGGAGCGCCCGCCGTGGGACGGCGAGCCAGCCATGGTGGTGGCGGCCATCCTCAGCGGCACCAGCACGCCCTCGCGCAGGTAGCCCACGAAGTCGACCTCGGCCCGCTCACCGACCAGAGTCGCGACCAGGTCGAAGGCGGCGTTGCCGTAGACCCGTCGCTCACCGGGCGCCGCGATCGGCTCCTGTCCGTCGAAGGGCAGCCCCGAGGCGTGGGACAGGAGCAGCCGCACCGTCGCACCGGGTGGCCCGCA
>Ga0183260_10001605_pt1 | contig 18793 bp, 17 predicted proteins | sample AntDrymUQ4972206_2_FD_129768 | JGI IMG/M metagenome (GOLD analysis project Ga0183260, IMG submission 129768) | Polar desert sand microbial communities from Dry Valleys, Antarctica - metaG UQ497 (22.06) (version 2) (version 2) | ecosystem: Environmental > Terrestrial > Soil > Desert | place...
CTGCCGGACCACCTGGCCGAGTCACCCGTCTTCTCGCGCCTTCCGCCGATGCCCGAGGCGGAGGCGGTCGCCGAGCTGGAGAGTGACCTGCAGGACCCGCGCTACACCTACCTCGTCGCCGCGCACGAGGGCCGGGTTATCGGTTCGGCGATCGCCTGCTCCCTGGAGATGTCGAGCGGGGCCACCGGGCTGAACCGCCCGCTGAACGCCGGATTCCTCGGGTTCGCGGCCGTCATGCCGGAAGCGCGCCGGCTAGGCGTCGGGCGAGCGCTGGGCGAGGCCGTGCTGGCCTGGTCCCGCGACCAAGGCTATGCGTCGATCGCCACCGACTGGCGCTCGACCAACCTCGAGGCCGACCGCGCCTGGCGCGGGATGGGCTTCCGCCCGACCTTTCGCCGCCTGCACCGCGCGATCACCTGACCCCGGCGACCTGACCCCAGCCCGAACGCGCCGGGCAATGGACCGTGCCGAGCGCACGGGTCGCGTCAGCGGACCTTGGCGGGCTCCGCGGCCTTCGCGCCCTCGTTCGCGGCAGCCCGGGCGGCTTCCCAGTCCCGCTTGAACTGGACGATGCCCTTGTCGGTCAGCGGGTGGCTGACCATCTGCTGGAGGACCTTGAACGGCAATGTCGCGATGTGTGATCCGGCGAGTGCCGCCTCGGTGACGTGCCTCGGGTGACGGACGGAGGCCGTGAGCACCTCGGAGTCGTACTCGAAGAACCGGATGATCTCCGAGAGTTCGCGGATGACGTTCATGCCGTCCTCGTTGATGTCGTCGACGCGACCCACGAACGGCGAGAGCAGCGACGCCCCGGCCTTCGCGGCGAGGAGCCCCTGGTTGGCGGTGAAGATGAGCGTGCAGTTGGTCTTGATGCCCTCGGCCCTGAACCGGCTCATCGCCTCGAGCCCGTTCTGGGACATCGGCACCTTGACGACGATGTTGTCGGCAAGCTTGGCGAAGTGACGGCCTTCGGTGAGCATCCCGTCGACGTCGTCGGCGACGACCTCGGCCGAGACCGGTCCGTCGTTGATCGAGCAGATCTCCTGCAGAACCTCGTCATAGGTCATGCCCTTGACCTTGCCGAACAGCGTCGGGTTCGTGGTCACGCCATCGAGGACGCCCCAGCTGTTGACGGTGCGGATCTCTTCGATGTCGGCGGTATCGAGGAAGAGCTTCATGGACGTGCTCCCGGGTGCTGCGGATTGAGCGTCGGTGATATTGATTCTATGCCTCCCACGTGACGGGCGGCCCAACCGCGGCCTCCCGGGCATGCCGGGAAGGTGAAGGACGGCTAGTTCGAGCGGATCCGGGACCGTCGAATACGGACGGCTACAACTGGCTCGGTAAGGCGGCTCGACAGGCTGCGGCGCAAACGGCGAAGATGGACAACCGAGCTCAGGCCGGCGATCGCGGACCACGGGTGTTCGTCACGCCGGTCGTCAAGTTGCAGGTGTCCGGTTGGCCGAGGACGGGCAGAGGAGCGACAGCGGGTCGGCGCGGCGATCGGATACGCCCCCGATCCCGGTCGCGTCACCGGACCAACGGATAGACGGGGCCGCCCGCCGTCCCGGCCCGGCCGGCAAGGACAGCCTGGCGATCCTGCGTTTCGCCGCTGCCGCGCTCGTCGCAACCGCGCTGCTCGGGGCCGTTTATGGCGCCCTCGTGCTCACGGAGCCCGGGCAGCGGCTGGAGAACCTCGGGCTGGCCGGTGCCGAGCTGCGGGATACGGCAGACCGTCAGGAATCGCTCGGAAGTCTGTCGCATATCTCGGTGCTGTCGTTCGGCGGCGCGATCCTGTTCGTCATCGGGGTCGGGCTCGCGCGGCGGCGGCCGGGACTCGGCCTGCTCGTCGGGGTCGTCATGGGGATCTCCGTTGTCGCCGCCGAGGTGCTCAAGGAGGTCCTATCGCGGCCGGAGTTCTTCCCGGCGCCCGCATGGCTGCTCCGCAACACCTTCCCCAGCGGTCACGCGACGGTCGCGGCCGCGATCGGGATCGGCGCCATCCTTGTTGCGCCCAACCGCCTCCGGTGGGTTGTCGTGCCGGTGGCGGCCGCCTATGCGTCGACGATCGGGCAGGCCACGCAAATCGCCGGCTGGCACCGTCTCAGCGGCACGATCGGAGGCGTCCTGCTTGTCGTCGCCGTGGCGTCCTTCGCGCTGGCGGTGCTCGCGGATCGCGGCCACCTTTACCGCTCGACGGCGGGCCACGTTCATGCCCGGATCAAGACGGCGATGCTCGGCGTTGCGGGCTTCATCGTGCTCCTCGCAGCCGTCATCGCGGCCCTGCCCGTCGCCTTCCCGCTCCTGCAGGTGCCCAGAGGCGCGGATCTCGCGTTCGTGCACACGGCGAACGCCCTGATCGGGGTCGGTGTCACGATCGCTGCGATCGTCACATTCGGCGCGCTCCTGGAGCCCTTTTCGGTGGGCCGACGCGATGGCGCGCCCGCCCGTGCGAGCCTGCCGATCCCGTAGCGGCCCTGACGCGTCGCCGAGCAGCGAGGCTGTCAGGACATCGGGCGCGCGACCTCGACCGAACCGCGTTCGCCTTGCCGGCGCTCGTCTGATGCCGCGTGCCGTTCGGGCGGTTCCGCCTGGAGGGCGGCCCGCACGAAGCCGTCGAACAGCGGATGGGGCCGCTCGGGGCGGCTCTTGAACTCGGGGTGGAACTGCGACGCGACGAACCACGGGTGGTCCCGGAGCTCCACGATCTCCACCAGGCGCCCGTCGGGTGACTGGCCGGACAGGATCATGCCGGCGTCCTCGAGCGTTGCGCGGTACTGGTTGTTCACCTCGAAGCGGTGGCGGTGCCGCTCGTAGATGACCTCCTGACCGTACGCCTCGGCGGCCTTTGAGCCCGGCGTCAGCTTCGCCGGATACAGGCCGAGGCGCATCGTCCCGCCCTTGTCCCCCAGCTCGCGCTGGTCCGGCATGAAGTCGATGACCGGGTTCGTCGTGAACATGTCGAACTCGGTCGAGTTGACGTCCTTCGAGCCGACGATCTCGCGGGCGAACTCGATCACGGCGCACTGGAGCCCGAGGCACAGGCCGAGGTAGGGCACCTTGTGGTCGCGCGCGAAGTGCGCGGCGAGGACCTTGCCCTCGATGCCCCGATGGCCGAACCCGCCGGGGACCACGACTCCGGCCGCCCCGTCCAGCGCGGCATGCAGGGTTTCCTTCGAGAGCGCCTCCGAGTCGACCCAGCGGATCTTCACGTCGACATCGTTGGCCCAGCCGGCGTGCTTGAGCGCCTCGGTGACCGACAGGTACGCGTCGGGTAGCTCGATGTACTTGCCAACGAGCGCGATCTCCAGCTCCGGCTTGTCCGCCTTGATGCGGTCGACGAGCGCACGCCAGCCGGCGAGGTCCGGGAGCGCCTCGGGATCGCCGAGGGACAGCTCGCGGACGATGAGCCGGCCGAGGCCATAGCCCTCGAACTGCAGCGGCACCTCGTAGATGGTCTCGGCGGTCGGCGCGGGAATCACCGCGTCGACGTCCACGTCGGTGAACAGCGCGATCTTCTCGCGGATCTCCGCCGGCACCTCGTGGTCCGATCGGAGGACGATCACGTCCGGCTGGATGCCGATCCCGCGCAGCTCCTTGACGGAGTGCTGGGTCGGCTTGGTCTTCAGCTCGCCCGTCGCGGCGAGCTCCGGCAGCAGCGTGACGTGGACATACATGACGTTCGCCCGGCCGACGTCCTTGCGGAGCTGCCGGATGGCCTCCAGGAACGGCAGCGATTCGATGTCGCCGACCGTCCCGCCGACCTCGACGATTACGACGTCGGGATTGCCGTCGCGCGCGACGCGCGTGATCCGCTCCTTGATCTCGTTGGTGATGTGGGGGATGACCTGCACCGTGCCGCCCAGGTAGTCCCCGCGGCGCTCCTTCGCGATCACGGCCTGGTAGATGCGGCCGGTGGTCACGTTGGACAGCTGGGTCAGGTTCTCGTCGATGAACCGCTCGTAGTGCCCGAGGTCGAGGTCCGTCTCCGCGCCGTCGTCCGTGACGAAGACCTCGCCGTGCTGGTACGGGCTCATCGTGCCCGGATCCACGTTGATGTAGGGATCCAGCTTGAGGATGGAGACCCGCAGGCCGCGGGCTTTGAGGAGCCGCCCGATGCTCGCGGCAGTGATCCCCTTGCCCAGGGAGGAGGTTACCCCTCCGGTCACAAAGACATACTTCGACACAGGTTTGCGCCTCCGGGGGGTTTTTCGAATGCTACCGAAAACGCGGCCGCGACGCCAGACCCGGAGGTTTCAGAGGGGAGGCTCGAGAGCCGGATCCAAGCGTCGAATCCCGGCGACGCTGTCGAAGCCGCGGTCCGGGCTGACAATGTCGGCGATCCCCTCCTCCAGGCAGGTCGCGACGTGCACGAGGTCGCGGGCGGCGAGTGCTGGGTGGAGCTCGATCAGCTCCGGTAGCCGGCACATCACCGCGTGGGTGACCGGGAGCACCGGCGCGAACAGCGGTTCTCAGGTTGGGAGTCGCGACCGGAGCCATCCGGCGATGTCGCCGGCGCGATCCGACCGGGTGAGAGCCACGCCGAGGACGATCACGGTCCCGCCAAGGAGCTGCTCGATCCGAATTGGCTCCGAGAGGAACGACGCGCCCATCAGCACCGCGATGAACGGCACGAGGAACTGGTACGCGGTGATCCGGGTGGGCCCCAGGAGCCGGATCGCGCTGAACACGATCACGTTCGCGACGCCCGCTGGGATGAATGCGGAGAACACCAGGCCAGCCCAGGCGTTGACCTCGACGCTGCTCCAATCCATGCCAACCGCCTGCGCGATGCCCGGCACAGCGAGGACGAGCGATCCACCAGCCATCGCCCAGGCCGTGGTCCGGAGGGGCGAGTGCCGCCGCAGGATGGGGGCGCCGAACGCCGTGTAGATCGACCAGCAGACGGCCGCCGCAAGGGTGAGCAGGGCGCCGATGGCCGAGGTGAGCGCCAGCCCGGGGCCGGAGCCAATGACGATCCCGACGCCGGCGAACGAGACGATGCCGCCAACGAGCTTTGCGCGGGTGAGGGTGTCGGCGCCGCTGTATACCGCCAGCAACGCGGTCATCACGGGCGTTGCCGCGATGAGCAGGGCTGAATCGCCGGCTGGGATGTCCTGGAGCGCCGTGGACCACAGGATCTGATAGACGCCGAAGCCCAGCGCGCCGAGGCCCAGCACTGGAACGACGTCGCGTCCTGGCAGTCGCACGCTGCCCTCGCGCCAGCGGAGTGCGATCAGCAGCGTGAGGGCGGCGATCCCGAAGCGCAGCAACGCGAACGTGATCGGCGGGATCTGCTCGTTCGCGGCCTTGACAACGATGAAGTTCGCCGCCCAGAAGACCATGACGAACACGACGCCGATCTCGGCGAGGCGCCGCTCTCGGGACGTAGATGGCGGAGTACCGGGGGCGCTCCCATCGGGCCGTGACGCCGAGACGCCCGCCGGTCGGCCGGCGGGCGTCGAGCCCGGTTCGTGCAGGATCTGGCTGTCGATCAGACGTCCTCGTCGAGCTCCAGCGCCTCTTCGTCATCCTCCTCGGTGAGCTTGAGCCACACGAACAGGCCGGCCAGGACGATGAGCGGGATCACGAGGATCGCGCCGAGGGTGATGCCCAGGGCTACGGCGACGGTCTTGAGCACGCGCATGGGATGGGGACCTCCTGATGGTCAGCTGTTGGTAGCAGGGTTGCCGTTGCCGCGCCGCAGCGCGGGCGCCTTGGCGAGGAGGTCGGCGATGTCCTCCCGGGTGAACTCGACGAGCTCCTGCTTCAGGCCCCCAGGGCTTCCGATCGTCAGCCGGGCGATGTAGGCGCCGTCCAGCTCGAAGAAGAAGATGTCCTTCGGGTGGTGCTCATCGAAGTATCGACCGATGACGCGAAGCTGCGACTCGTAGTGCTTGGGCGTCGGCTCGGCGGGCCGGCCGCGTCGGGCGATGGCCTCGTCCATGAACCGGCCGACGTCGTCTTCCTCCAGGTTCAGGGTCTCGCGGGACGCTTGGCCCATCGACTCGCCGGCGCCACCGACGGAGCCATGGACCGCGCTGCCCTGGATGATGAACCCGGTGTCGGTCTCCACGAACACCATGTTCCGCATGCCCCGGTCGTCGAGGTACGCCCCGACGGATCGCAGCACGTCCTCCCAATCCTGCCGGGGACTACCTTCGTAAATCCGCATCGGCTCTCCAGGTGGCGACGGAGGTGGGCCGGGCCAGTCTACCGATGCCTCGCGGACGCGACAACGAGTACCGCGGCCAGGCGGCCCGCGACGCGAGCGTTGTTCACGATCAGCGCGGTGTTCGCGCGCACCGCGGCGCCATCCGTCAGGGCGGCGATGCGAGCGAGCAGCCACGGGGTGAGGTCCGGGCCGTGGATTCCGGCCGCCTCCGCGTCGGCGGTCGCCTGGTCCACGGCGGCTCGCGCTGCGTCCTCCGGGAGCGCCACGTCGGCGGGCACGGGCACGCACACGAGGATCCCGGAGCCCAGGCCGAGACCGAGGTGGACCCGGACGAGCTGGGCCGCGGCGGCCTCGTCGGGGACCGAGTGCGGCGCGGCGACGCCGGCGCTCCGGGAGTAGAAGCCGGGCAGCTCCGCCTGCCCGATGGCCACGACCGGCACGCCTCGCGTCTCCAGGACCTCCAGGGTGTTGGGGACATCGAGGATCGCCTTGGGACCCGCGCAGACGACGGCCATCGGCGTCCGCGCCAGCTCGTCCAGGTCGGAGGAGATGTCCAGCGAGAGCCCACCGTCTGGCGACCGATGCACGCCGCCGATGCCGCCGGTGGCGAAGACTCGGATTCCCGCGGCGTGGGCCGCGATCATCGTCGCAGACACGGTCGTCGCGGACCAGCCCCCGCGGGCCAGCGCCGGCGCGAGGCTCGGCCGGGCGGCCTTCATGACCGATCCGCGCTCCGCGACGGCGAGCGCTTCGAGGTCGGCGTCCGCCAGGCCGACCAGCAGCCGGCCGTCCCGGATGGCCACGGTGGCGGGGATCGCGCCGCCCTCGCGAACCGCAGCCTCCGAGGCGCGGGCAACGGCGAGGTTCTCCGGGTACGCGAACCCATGGCTGATCAGGGTGGATTCGAGCGCGACGACAGGTTGACCGGATCCAAGGGCCGCCGCGACCTCCGCTCCGACCTGGAGCCGTTCGCGCACGCCGCCCGCTGCCTCGAGCGCCTCCATTCGGCCCCCGCTCATCCGGGCGGCAGCTCCGCACGCGGGCTGCGCAGGTGGCGCGAGGCCGCACGATGACCCGCCAGCGTCCCGCGGTGCAGGGCGTCCGTGCCGCCGTGCCCGCTCGCCAGCGCGCCCAGCCAGCCAGCGATGAACCCGGCATCGAACGCGTCCCCGGCCCCGGTCGTGTCCTCGGCAGCAACCGCGGTCGTCGCGATGTCGAACTGGAGTGGCGGCTCGCCGGCGGCGCGGTCGTCGCGCGCGAACACCCGGGCGCCCAGCGGGCCGCGCTTGATCACCGCGACCTTCGCGATCTCGAGGATGCCCTCGGGCGCATGCCGGCCGAGGAGCGCCTCGACCTCGGACTCCGTGGCGAGCACGACGTCCGGCTGGAGCCGTGAGATGAGCTCGCGCGCCTCCCGGCGGCCGTGGGCGAGCAGCGGGCCCACCGACGCGAGGTCTATCGACACCCGCACCCCGCGAGCCCCGCGCGAGCGCGACAGCTCGACGGCCCGCACGCCGGCGCTCCCGAGCGGCTCCACGAGGAGGGAGTACGCAGGCAGGTGGATGAGCTGGAGGCCGTCGAACCACTCGGGCTTCAGGTCGTCCGCCTTCATCAGCGTCGCGGCGCGGCGGTCGGCGACGAACGAGCGCTCGCCGCTCGGTGCCACGAGGACGCCGATCCGCCCCGTGCGATGGCCCGCGATCCGCACGGCCCGCACGTTGACGCCGTCCTTCCGGAGCTGCGCCACGAGCGAGCGGCCCGCCCCGTCGCGGCCCACCGCGCACACCAGCTGCGATCGGACCCCGAGGCGCGCGAGCCAGCGCGCGACGTTGGCCGCGGACCCGCCCTGGCGGATCTCCACACGCCCCGGGATATCCGTGCCGCTCTCGATCGGGACCGACGCCATGAGCACGACGTCCAGCACCAGGTCGCCCAGCACGAGCACGCGCGCCGGGGTCGGGCGAGCGGGGCTCGTGGGGGCGGGGGCTGTCACAATGCGGATGGTAGCGATCCGGGCTTCGCGTCAAGGTCGCGTTCCCGGGTGCATTGGTACGATTCCCGCGAATGACGCCCACATTCGAACGGCTCGCGATCGACACGATCAGGACGCTGTCCATGGACGCCGTCCAGAAGGCCAACTCGGGACACCCCGGCGCACCCATGGGCGCGGCGCCGATGGCCTTCGTGCTGTGGACCCGGTTCCTCCGTCACGCGCCCAGCCGCCCGGACTGGCCGGACCGCGACCGGTTCGTCCTGTCGGCGGGCCACGCGTCGATGCTCCTGTACTCGCTCCTGCACCTGACCGGCTACGACCTTGCGCTCGAGGAGCTCATGGCCTTCCGCCAGTGGGGCTCGCGGACACCCGGCCACCCGGAGCACGGCCTGACCCCGGGCGTGGAGGCAACGACCGGCCCGCTCGGCCAGGGCTTCACGAACGCGGTGGGCATGGCCATCGCGGAGCGGCGCCTGGCCCACGAGTTCAACCGGCCGAACCACACGCCGATCGACCATCGGACGTACGTCATCGCGTCCGACGGCGACCTCCAGGAGGGCATCACGGCGGAGGCGGCCAGCCTCGCCGGCCACCTGCGGCTCGGCAGGCTCCTCGTCCTCTACGACGACAACCGCATCCAGCTCGACGGGCCGACCGAGATGGCCTGGTCGGAGGACGTCCTCCAGCGCTTCGAGGCGTATGGCTGGGACACCAGGCGGGTGGAGGACGGCAACGACACCGAGGCGATCGCGGCGGCGATCGAGGCGGGCCGCGCGGACGATCGGCCCTCCCTGATCGCAGTCCGGACGCACATCGGCTTCGGGAGCCCCAACAAGCAGGACACCCAGAAGGCCCACGGCTCACCGCTGGGCGAGGACGAGGTGCGGCTGGCCAAGCAGGCGTACGGCTGGGACCCCGACAGGCACTTCCACGTTCCGCCGGAGGTCCGCGAGGGCATGGGTGCCGCGGTCGGCGAGGGCGAGCGCCTCGTCCGCGAGTGGGAGGCGCAGCTGGATGCCTACACCGCTGACCACCCCGATGACGCGGCCGAGCTGCGGCGGCGCATTGCCGGCGACCTCCGCGCCGACGCCTTCGACGGGCTGAAGACGTACCCCGTCGGCGAGGAGCTGGCGACGCGTCAGGCCAGCCAGGCCGCGATGCAGGCGCTGGCCAAGCCGGTGCCGGAGCTGTTCGGCGGTTCGGCGGACCTGTCCGAGTCGAACCTGACGCTGATCAAGGACGAGGACCCGTTCGAGCCCGGCGAGGCCGGCCGAAACCTGTGGTTCGGCGTTCGCGAGCACGCCATGGGCGGGGCGATCAACGGCATCGCCTACCACGGGGGCTTCATCCCGTACGGAGGCACCTTCCTCAACTTCAGCGACTACATGCGCGGGTCCGTCCGGCTCGCCGCGCTCGCGAACATGCACGTCATCTACGTCTGGACGCACGACTCCATCGGCCTCGGCGAGGACGGGCCCACCCACCAGCCGATCGAGCACTACGCCGCGCTCCGCGCAATGCCCAACCTGTGGCTCATGCGGCCCGGCGACGCCAACGAGGCAACGATCGCCTGGCGGGCGGCCGTGGAGCGCGGCGGTGGCCCGGTCGCCCTCGCGCTGACCCGCCAGAAGCTGCCGACGCTGGAGGGCAGCGCCGAGCTCGCGCCGGAGGGCGTGCGGCGGGGCGGCTACGTGCTCATGCACACCGGGGGCGCGGGCGAGGACAGGACGCCGGACGTCGTGCTGATCGCGACGGGTTCGGAGCTGCAACTGGCCGTGGCCGCAGCCAAGGCGCTGGAGGCGGACTCGATCTCCGCCCGCGTCGTCTCGCTCCCGTGCTGGGAGCAGTTCGAGGCCCAGGACCAGGGCTACCGCGACTCGGTGATCCCGCCCGACGCCCGGCGGCGCGTGACGATCGAGATGGGTGCCACCACCGGCTGGGAGCGCTACGCGGGCGACGAGGGCGCCATCATCGGCATCGATCACTTCGGGGCCTCGGCGCCGGCCGGCACGGTCTTCGAGAAATTCGGGTTCACGGCGGAGCGGGTGACCGACGTCGCGCGCCGCGTCGTCCGCGAGGGGCTGCGGGGCAGGATCCCAACCCTGGATCCCGGGCACCAGCCCGCCGGCCTCGGCCTCGGCCCGCTCGGGCACGCTGCGGATGCGGGTGCCCGCGGCGCGCCTGACGGCGAGCACCCGACGGTAGAAGGCGGCGACCCCGGCGTGGATCGGACCTCCAGCTCCGACCCCGGGCACTCATGACGGGCACGTATGACGGGCACTCGTCACGGGCGGCCATGATGGGGCGCGGCTGATGGGCGGGCTGCGCGTCGGGCTCTCGGCGGATCACGCGGGAGCGGCACTGAAGGCCGAGCTCCTCCGGCGCGTGGCGGAAGCGCGACCGGATGATCGCCTCATGGACCTCGGTGGTGACGGCTCCGACCCCAACGATGACTACCCCGACTTCGCGCAACGGCTGGCGGTCGCGGTCCGGGACGGCGAGGTGGACCGGGGAATCCTCGTCTGCGGCTCCGGGGTGGGCGCGAGCATCGCCGCGAACAAGGTCCGCGGCGTGCGCGCGGCGGTCTGCCACGACACGTACTCCGCCCACCAGGGCGTGGAGCACGACGACATGAACGTCCTGACCCTGGGTGCTCGGGTCATTGGCTCCGAGCCGGCGCTGGAGTGCTCGCTGGCGTTCCTGGGCGCGACGTTCAGCGGCGAGCCTCGCCACCGCCGCCGGCTCGACAAGGTCATGGCGATCGAACGCGCAACCATCGAGGAGGACAACCGATGAGCGCGCGAATGAAGGTGCGGCTCTCGCCCGCCGACCAGGCACGCATCGACGAGCTCATCGCCCGGGCCCGCGACGAGCGCTGGGCGGAGCGCATGTTCGACCACGACACGTCGCTGTGGACCGACGACCCGGACGTGGGCACGACCATCGCCGATCGCCTCGGGTGGCTCGAGTCCCCGGCCCACTTCGCGCTCCAGGTCCCGGCGCTGGAGGCCTTCGGCGACGGGGTCATGGAGGCCGGCTTCGACACTGCCGTGATCATGGGCATGGGCGGCTCCAGCCTTGCGCCGGACGTGCTGCATCGGACGTTCGGCACCACGGAGGGCTACCTCGGGCTGCGGATCCTCGACTCCACCGACCCGGCGGCCGTGGGCGCGGTCATGGACGAGCTGGACCCGCTGGAGACCCTGTGGATCGTCGCCAGCAAGTCGGGCACGACGACGGAGCCGCTCGCGTTCATGGCCGAGGCCTGGTCCCGGGTCGAGGCGGAGCTCGAGGCGCGGGGCTCAAGGCAGAAGCCGGGCGAGTTCTTCGCCGTGATCACCGACCCCGGCAAGAGCGTAGAGGCGATTCCCAACCACGACGACATCCGCGAGCAATTCCTGAACCCGCCGGACATCGGCGGGCGCTACGCGGCCCTCACGTACGTGGGCCTGGTGCCCGCGTCCCTGATCGGCATCGACATCGACGCGCTCCTGGCCGCCGGGCTGGCCATGCTCGACGCCTGCCGCGAGCCGGAGCCCCGGGCCAACCCCGGCCTCCAGCTCGGCCTGGTCATGGGCGGGCTGGCCCAGGCCGGGCGCGACAAGCTCACCTTCATCGCCGACGAGGCCATCGCCAGCTTCGGCGCATGGGGCGAGCAGCTCATCGCAGAATCGACCGGGAAGCACGGCGGGGGCATCGTGCCGGTGGACCTGGAGCCGCCCCGAGCCGCGGACGCGTACGGACCGGATCGCGCCTTCGTGCACCTCTCGCTTGCCGGCTCCAGCGCCGGCGGCGCGGCCCAGAGGCAGCTCGTGGCGGACCTTGAGCAGGCGGGACACCCGGTCATCGAGATCGAGATCGACGACCCGATCGACCTGGCGGGCGAGATGGTCCGCTGGGAGGTCGCCACCGCCTTCGCGGGCGCCGTCCTCGGCATCGACCCGTTCGACCAGCCGGACGTGGAGGACGCCAAGGAGCGCACGCGCAAGGTACTGGCCGACGCCCGGGATGCCGACCTGACCACCATCGCGGATGACGCGCTCCTCGTTCGCGAACGCGGCGTGGAGGACCTCGCGCAGGCCCTCCGGCCGTCGCTGCGGCTGCTGGAGCCGCCGAACTACGTGGCCATCCAGGCGTTCATCGCGCCGGGCGCGGCGCAGGACGCGGGGATCGCCGGCCTGCGCGTCGCACTGGAGGCCACCGGCTGCGCCACGACCGCCGGCTACGGCCCACGCTTCCTGCACTCCACCGGCCAGCTGCACAAGGGTGGACCGTCGACCGGCGTCTTCCTGCAGCTGACGTCCGACCATCCGGACGATCGCCCGATCCCGGGCTGGCCGTACACGTTCGGCCGGCTGATCGATGCCCAGGCCCGGGGTGACCGGGAGGCGCTTCGGGCACATGATCGACCGGTCGTGCACCTGCACCTCGGCGAGGACCTCGAGGGCGACCTCGCGATCCTCGAGCGGGCGATCGCCAGCGCGCTGGCCTAGGAGGACGACATGCAACTCGGCTTCATCGGGCTTGGGCGGATGGGCGCGAACATGGTTCGGCGGCTGATGGGCGACGGGCACGCCGTAGTGGCCTACAACCGCTCGCCGGAGAAGACGGAGGAGATCGCGGGCGAGGGCGCGACACCGTCGTTCTCGATCGGCGAGCTCGTCGGTAAGCTGGAGAAGCCCCGGATCGCCTGGATCATGGTCCCCGCCGGCGACGCCACCGAGGCGCAGATCAAGGAGCTCCTGGAGCACCTGGAGCCGGGCGACACCATCATCGACGGCGGCAACACCAACTTCCACGACGATGTCCGGCGCCACAGGGAGCTCGCCGAGCACGGCATCCGCTACGTAGATGCCGGCACCTCCGGCGGTATCTGGGGCCTGCAGAACGGGTTCTGCCTGATGGTCGGGGGCGATAAAGAGGCGGTTGAGCCGCTGGAGCCGATCTTCCGCTCGCTCGCCCCGGTCGATGGCTACCTGCACGCCGGCCCGCCCGGCGCGGGCCACTACGTGAAGATGGTCCACAACGGCATCGAGTACGGGCTGATGCAGGCATATGCCGAGGGCTTCGAGATCATGCACGCGAGCGAATACCCGCTGGACCTCGCCGGGATCGCCGACCTCTGGAACCACGGCTCCGTCGTGCGGTCGTGGCTGCTCGAGCTCGCGGTGGACGCGTTCAAGACGAACGGCCCGGATCTCGAGAACCTCAAGGGCTGGGTCGCGGATTCCGGCGAGGGACGCTGGACTGTTCAGGAGGCGATCGATCGCGACGTCCCGGCCCCGGTCATCACCCTCGCCCTCCTCACCCGCTTCCGCTCCCGCCAGGACGACTCGTACGGCGCCAAGGTCCTCGCCGCGCTCCGGAACGAGTTCGGTGGACACGCGGTGAAGCCGTCATGAGGCTGCCCCGGACGTGACCAGGGCCGCAGCCCCCTCAGCGCCACCGCAGACCATCCGCGAGGAGCGGCTGGCCCGGGATGGCAAGCGGAAGCGTTCGGCCGCCCACCCGGAGGTCAACCCGCTGCGCGAGGGGCTCCGGCTGGAGCGGGTCCCCGACCCGCACGTCATGGTGCTGTTCGGCGCCACGGGCGACCTGTCGCATCGCAAGGTGATCCCGGCGCTGGCGCAGTTGTGGCGCACGAACCTGCTGCCCTCCGACTGGGCGCTCGTTGCGATCGGGCGCCGCCCGTACGACGAGGGTACGTTCCGGATGGACCTCGCGGAGTCGCTCCACAAGCACTGTCGAGTGCAGCTCGACGAGGAAACCGAGCGGCAGTTCCTGGACCGGGTCTTCTACCACCGGGGCGACTTCGGCGACGACGCCATGTACGACAGCCTGAGCGAGAAGCTGGAGGGCCTGCACGTTGAGCAGGCCACGGCCCACAACCTGCTGTTCTACCTGGCCACCCAGCCCTCGGCCTTCCCGACGATCGTGGGCGAGCTTGGCCGCGTTGGCCTGGACCACGAGAAGCACGATGGGGGCTGGCGGCGGATCGTCATCGAGAAGCCCTTCGGCCGCGACCTCGACTCGGCGCGCAAGCTCAACCGCGAGGTCCTGCGCGTCTTCCGCGAGTCGCAGGTCTACCGCATAGATCACTACCTGGGCAAGGAGACCGTCCGGAACCTGATGGTCTTCCGGTTCGGGAACGGGATCTTCGAGCCGCTCTGGAACCGGCGCTACGTCGACCACATCCAGATCACGGTCGCAGAGTCGATCGGGATCGAGGAACGGGGCTCGTTCTACGAGGAGACCGGCGCGGTGCGCGACGTCTTCCAGAACCACCTGCTCCAGCTCCTGAGCCTCGTCGCGATGGAGCCGCCGGCGACGTTCGCGGCCGATGCGCTGCGCGACGAGAAGCTCAAGGTCCTGCGGGCCTGCGGGCCGCCGACCCGCCAGGAGATCACCCGTGACGTCGTCCGCGGCCAGTACGGGCCGGGCTGGGTGGGCGGGCAGCCGGTGAAGGGCTACCGGGAGGAAGAGGAGGTCGATCCCCAGTCGGAGACGGAGACGTTCGTGGCGGCGCGGCTGGAGATCGACGACTGGCGCTGGTCCGGCGTCCCGTTCTACCTGCGCACCGGCAAGCGCCTGGCCAGGCGCGCGAGCGAGATCGCGATCCAGTTCCGCGACGTGCCGCACCGCTTGTTCGCCGAGTCGTCCACCGACCCCCAGCCGAACCTGCTCGCGATCCGGATCCAGCCGGACGAGGGCATCCTCCTTCGCTTCGGCTCCAAGGTTCCGGGGCTCGGGCTGGAGATCCGGCCGGTGACGATGGACTTCACCTACGGCACGGCGTTCTCGGTGGATGCGCCGGATGCCTACGAGACGCTGCTCCTCGACGCGATGCTCGGCGACCAGTCGCTGTTCACGCGCGCGGACGAGGTCGAGGCAGCGTGGGCGATCGCCACGCCGATCCTCGACGGCTGGCTGGACATGCCCGCGCCGGACTTCCCGAGCTACGCCGCCGGGGCGTGGGGGCCGGCGGAGGCGGATGACCTGATCGAGCGCGACGGCCGCCGCTGGCGGCGGCTGTGAGCATGGAGGGCGCGGCGAGCATGGAGGGGGCGGTTGCCCCGCCGCTGTCGGTCACGCCGCTGACGGCCCCCGCGACGCCGGGGCGTCCGGTCCTCCGCTGGGCGTCGCGTGCCCGGACCGTCGACGGCGTCGCGGCGGAGCTCGGCAAGATCTGGTCCTCGATCTCGCTGACGACGCCGGGCGAGCACGGCGATCCCGAGCGGCGCGTTGCGGCGCGGTCCAGCGTGATGAACCTGGTGGTCGTGGCCGGCCGGGGCGAGATGGGCGAGCGCACGGCGGCAATCGTCGAGGGGCTGACGGGCCGTCATCCGTCGCGGACGCTCATCGTCTCGACCGCGGATCCCGACGGGCCGGCATGGCTGGACGCCCAGGTCCAGGCGCACTGCATGCTCCCCTCCCCGACGGCACCGGAGACATGCTCGGAGCTCGTCTACCTCACCGCCGGGGGTGAGAGCGGCCAGCACCTTGCCGCGATCGTCGCGCCGCTGCTCATCCATGACCTGCCCGTGACGGTGTGGTGGCCGGGCGAGCCTCACTTCGAGTCGCGGGCCGTGTCCGAGCTGCTGACCATGGCGGATCGGATCCTGGTCGACGGCTCCGGCTGGTCCGGCGACGGGCTCGCGGGCCTCCACGCGATGGCGGACCTGCCCAAGCGCTTCGACGTGGAGATCGCCGATTTCGCGCTGCTGCGCCAGGCGCGCTGGCGCGAGGCGATCGCGTCCACGTTCGATCGCCCGAACCTGCTGCCGTTCCTCTACTACCTCGACCGGATCGACGTTCGCTACGCGGCGTCCGACGGCACCCCGGGCATGGCCAACGTGGTGCGCCCGATGTACCACGTCGCTTGGCTCGCCTCGCGCCTGGGCATGTCGGTGGTGTCGCCCGTACGAGCAGGCGCGGAGGCGTGGAGCGGTTACGACGTGGTCCTCCAGCTCGGCCGGCGGAAGGTGCCGGTGACCTTGTGCCCGGTCGAGTCGACCGCGCCCCGAGGGACCACGCTCGCCGTGGGCCTGCACGCGGTGCGCAACCGCTCGGAGCTGGCGGTCGACGTCACCGCGTACGCAGATGGGGTGGTCGTGCGGGCGACGCTCGACGGCCAGGCGATCCCGGAGCGCCTGTTCTTGGCCCCGCGGCGGCGCGAGGCGGAGCTGCTGGCGGAGACGATTGATGCCGCGGGGCGAGATGCGATCTCCAAGGACGTCCTCGCGATGGCTGCCGTGCTGGTCGAGAAATGAGCGGCGAGCCAAGGATCCACGTGCTGCCCGACCCGGAGGCTGTGTCACGGGCGGCCGCACAGGCCATCGTCGGGGCGTTGCGCGATGCCGTGGAGGAGCGCGGTCGCGCGGACTGGGCGACCACCGGTGGCTCGGCGCCCATCGGGATCTACCAGGCGCTCGCCACCGAGCCCCTGAGGCGCCAGGTGCCCTGGAAGGACGTGCACGTCTGGTGGGGCGACGACCGATTCGTGCCGCGCGACCATCCCCTGTCCAACGTCCTGCCCCTGGACCAGGTGTTGCTCTCCGCGTCCGCCCGCGCGGGGCTATCGGGCACCGGCGCGGACGCCGCCGAGGTGGAGGCGGGCATCGAGCCCGGCGTGTACATCCCCGTCGGGAACATCCACGCGCCGCCGATGACGAAGGCGATCGCCGACGCGGTGGGCGTCGAGTCGGTGGCCGAGGCGTACGAGCGGGAGCTCCGGGCCGATGGCCCGCCCGTGGCGGACTCTGGCTTCCCGGCGTTCGATGTCGCGCTCATCGGCATCGGGCCGGACGGCCACTTGCTCTCGGTCTTCCCCGGCTCACCGCTGCTCGACTCGGAGGCGTGGGTCGCCGCGGTTCCGGCGCCAACCCACGTGGAGCCGCATGTCGCCCGGCTGAGCCTGAACCCGCGCATCCTGGACGCCGTCCGGTTGCCCCTGATCGTGGTTCACGGGGCGGGGAAAGCGGAGATTCTCGCCTCCGTGCTCGGCCCGGAACGAGACCCCACGAGGTGGCCGGCGCAGGTCGCGCGGCGCGAGGGCGCGGAGTGGTTCCTCGACCGGGCCGCGGCCGCCCAGCTTCCCGGCTGATCGGCGCACCAACGCGGCATCGACACGCGTGCTGAGCCCATTCGGCGCGACCCCCTCGTTCGAGGCGATCTCACCTGACGGGACGGCCATCGCGCTGTTCGCGCTGCGACCGGCGGCCTCGCACGACGCGGACGCCGCTGATCCCGACCACGAGCGACGCCCGGCGTTGCTGCTCGTCCACGGCGCCACGGCGGACCACACCACCTGGCGCGCCGTGGGGCCTGCGCTTGCCCTCGGTCGGTCCGTATACGCCCTGGATCGCCGGGGCCGCGGCGCGTCCGGCGACCGGGAGCCGTACTCGATCGAGCGCGAGTTCCGGGACGTGGCGGCCGCCGCCGAGGAGATCGCGCGCCGGCACGAAGGACCTGCGGACGTCGCGGGTCATTCGTACGGTGGCCGCTGCGCGCTCGGTGCCAGCCTCCACTCGGGGGCCATCCGTCGCCTGGTCGTCTACGAAGGCGCCCCGGCGCCACCCGGCGTCTCCTACAGGCCCCCGGGCCTGGTCGAGGCGGTGCGCGCGGCGCTGGAGCGCGGCGACGACGAGGGCGCGCTGACGACCTTCCTGGCCGGCATCGTGGGCATGTCCGAGGCGGAGCTCGCCGCGTACCGCGCCAATCCCGTGTGGCCGGCGCGCGTCGCCGCGGCGTCCACGATCCTGCGCGAGGTCGAGGCCGAGGCGAGCCCGGTGGCATCCATCGACGCCCTCGCTCGCGTGTCCGTGCCCGTGCTGCTGCTGCTCGGCTCGGCCAGTCGCTCGCCGTTCCGTCTCGGGACGGACGCCCTCGCCACTGCCCTCACGCTGCCCGAGGTGGCGGTCATCGACGGCGCGGCCCACGCCGCGCACCACACCCATCCGCGCGAGTTCGTGGAGATCGTGGAGGCGTTCCTGGACCGACCCTGAGGCGCTTGCCGCCCTGGCGTCCCGGTATCCTCGGCGGACCCGATGACGACCTCGATCGACGTGATCGCCGACCTCCGACAGCGCCTGCGCGGGCAGGTAGTGCTCCCGGACGCGTCGACGTTCGACGAGCTCCGCCGGACGTTCAACGCGATGCTCGACCGCCGGCCGCGCGTGATCGCCAGGCCCGTCGATGCCGCGGACGTGGCGGCGGCGGTTCGCTGGGCGGCTGAGCAGGACCTGCCGATCTCCGTGCGCGGTGGCGGCCACAGCGTTGCCGGGCATGGGGTCGGGCCCGACGCGCTGATGATCGACCTCCGGGAGCTGCGGACGGTGACCGTCGATCGCGAGGCCCGCATCGCCGATGTCGGCGGTGGCGCGCTGCTGGAGGATCTCGATCGAGCCACGACGGCGCTCGGGCTCGCCGCCCCGTCGGGCACGTACATCGACACGGGCGTGGGTGGCCTCACCCTGTCCGGCGGCATCGGATTCCTGCTGGGGCGGGCGGGCTTCGCCTGTGATGCGCTGATCGGGGCGGAGGTCGTCGCCGCGGACGGGTCGCTCGTGCACGTCGACGAGTCGAGGGACTCCGACCTCCTCTGGGCGCTGCGCGGCGGCGGTGGC
>Ga0183260_10001607_pt1 | contig 18786 bp, 24 predicted proteins | sample AntDrymUQ4972206_2_FD_129768 | JGI IMG/M metagenome (GOLD analysis project Ga0183260, IMG submission 129768) | Polar desert sand microbial communities from Dry Valleys, Antarctica - metaG UQ497 (22.06) (version 2) (version 2) | ecosystem: Environmental > Terrestrial > Soil > Desert | place...
ATCCCGCCGAAGATCGAGAAGATGGGCTACAAGGGCGTCGAGACCACGGAGATGGTCTTCGCGGGGCACCGCGTCCCGGCGTCGTCGGTCCTCGGTGGCGAGGACGGCCTGGGTCAGGGTTTCTACCAGATGATGGACAGCATCGAGGTCGGCCGGGTCAACGTCGCCGCGCGTGCCTGTGGCGTCGCGATGCGCGCCTTCGAGCTGGCCATCGCCTACGCCCAGCAGCGAGAGACCTTCGGCAAGCCGATCGCCCAGCACCAGGCGATCCAGTTCAAGCTGGCCGAGATGGGCACCAAGGTGGAGGCCGCGCACCAGATGATGGTGATGGCGGCGCGCAAGAAGGACTCGGGCCGGCGCAACGACGTCGAGGCGGGCATGGCCAAGCTCCTCGGGTCGGAGTACTGCTCGGAGGTCGTCGCGGACTCCTTCCGCATCCACGGCGGCTACGGCTACTCCAAGGAGTACGAGATCGAGCGGCTCTACCGCGAGGCGGCGATGCTGCTGATCGGCGAGGGCACCGCCGAGATCCAGAAGATGATCATCGGCAAGGGCCTGCTCGCCGAGTACGCGCTGCGCGGCTGACCCGTTCCGTCCCGCCGAACAATGACCCCGGTCAGGCTGCGAAGCGGCAAGGATCGGTCATTGTCCGGGCGGGGAGCCCGGTGAGCGACGACGTCATCGCCGCGGTCGAGGCGCATCTCGTCGACTGCCTCGGTACGCCGTCCGGCCGGGCCGGCGTGACGTTCCTCGGCATGGAGCCGATCGAGGTGCTGCGGTTCGGCCCGGCCGGCGACGGGCTCGTGCGCTACGTCACCCTCGGCATGTCACGGCACCCGCTGCCCGACCCGCGATCGCCAGTGGTCGAGCCGGTCACGGGCCCCCGCGCCGAGCTCGTGCTCACCGTGCGCGGTAGCCGCGATGACGTGCTGCGCCCGCTCGCGGTGCTCGCGGCCGCGCCCTTCGTCGAGGGGACGCGGCCCACCGCCGGCTCGTCGTTCGACCTCGGCGCGCCGCTGTGCGCCGGCGCGACCGTCAGGGCCGTGCTCCTCGGCGAGCCGGACGGGCTGGTGGCCGACATCCCGCTGGCCGACGCCGGCGACGGGACCCCGCGCGGCCCGGTGCACGTGTTCCCGCTGCTGCCGATGACGGCCGACGAGGCGGCGTGGAAGCGGTCGCGCTCCGCGGCCGACCTCGAGCACCGTTGGCTCGCGGCCGGGACCGACCTACGCGACCCCGAGCGGCTCGGCGTACCCCTGGACTGACCGCCGGCGCAGCACCGCCGGCAGCCGCAGGTGCTCGAGGCGGAAGAACGCCAGCAGGCACATGACGTGCGGCAGAAAGATGATCGTGATCGTCGCGTAGGTGACGACGTGGAACACCACGCAGAGCGCGACCATGCCGCGCCCGACGCGCCCGCGCAGGAGCAGCAGCGGCGAGAGCAGCTCGAAGGCGATGATGCCCCACTGCGTGAGGTGCAGCAACCACGGCACCGAGAGCAGAGGTGTCCCGAGGAAGGTGCCACGGCGGAGCACCGCGCGGGTCAGCGTCGCGCCGTTGGCCCAGTCCCACCCGCCGAACCGGAACTTCGCGAACGCGGCCAGGAAGTACGTCGCGACGACGGCGACCTGGATGCACCGGACCGCCCAGCCCGCGCCGTCGTCGGGCTCGGTGTCCCGGTGCCGCGCCGCTGCGACCGTCGGCAGCACGGCTAGCGCGACGAGGAAGGCGAACCGGTCGTGGTCGACCTTCCCATAGCTCATCGCGATGAGCATCCACTGGAAGTAGAGCGCGAAGACGACGGCGCCGAGCAGCCGGGGCAGGCGCCCGCTCGCGGCGACGAGGGCGGCGACCACGACCGCGACCTGCAGCCCGCGGACGAGGCCCGCCGTGGGCACCGGGAACGGCATCAGCCGCGCGACGTAGAGCGGCTGGTAGAGCCGGCTCGGGACGTCGGCGTGGTCGACGACCCATGACGTCGTGAGCAGGACGTCGACCGGGATGAACAGGTAGAGCAGCGTGCGCAGCCAGGCGACCCGGCCACGACCGACCGGCTCGAACCACCACCCGGACAGCGCGCTCACGGCCGCCGCCACACGGCGACCGGCGTCTCGACGTACCCGACCCGGCGGCCGTCGTCGAGCACCCAACGGGCCGAGATGAGCCGGACCTCGCGCAGCGGGGTCGAGCCGGGCCGGGCCCGCTCCCGCGCCTCGACCAGCACGCCGAGCAGCGATGGGTCCTGGGCGATCCGGTCGAGCTGGCCCTCGAACTCGGCGCGGCGCAGCCCGAAGCTGGCCATCGACAGCCGGACGTCACGGCCGTCGATCGTCACGCCGCGGACGAGCGCGACCTTCACCGCGCCGTCGCGGGACGTCTTCGTCGAGAACATGCGGAACGGGCCGACCGGGAAGTGGTCGTCATCGCCGTACGCAGTGCCGAGGAGGGTCAGGGCGACGACCGCGGCCGTCGCTCCCCCCCGCAGCCGTCGCCCCAGGGGGCTGAGCATGGGTAGAGGGTAACCTCCGGACGCCGTCGCGACGACCCAAGGGGAGCACATGCAGTTCGGTCGGTTCTTCGAGGAGTTCGAGGTCGGCGCGACCTACAAGCACTGGCCGGGCAAGACGGTCACCGAGTACGACGACCACCTGTTCTGCCTGCTCACGATGAACCACCACCCGCTGCACCTGGACGCCAACTACGCCGAGAAGACGACGCAGTTCGGCAAGAACGTCGTGGTCGGCAACTACATCTACTCGCTGCTGCTCGGCATGTCCGTCCCGGACGTCTCGGGCAAGGCGATCGCCAACCTCGAGGTGGAGTCGCTGCGGCACGTCGCGCCGACGTTCCACGGCGACACGATCTACGGCGAGACCACGGTCCTCGACAAGACCGAGTCGAGGTCGAAGGAGGACCGCGGGGTCGTCCACGTGGAGACCAAGGGCTACAACCAGGACGGGACCCTCGTCTGCGTCTTCCGGCGCAAGGTGATGGTGCCGAAGCGCTCGCACGCGTCCGGCGGCGAGCAGCCGGGACGCCCCGAGCTGCGCGAGGTTTGATGGCCGCTCAAACCTGACCGTCGTCACGCTTCGTGCTCGGGCGCAAGCGTTTCGTTGCCGTGGCGACCGGGCACTCTTCCCTCGACAGACGAGATCCGATCCCGCCGGAGCGGATCCGGCCCTGACGAGGAGGACCCCGTGGCACGCCGCATCGTCGAAGAGGATGTCTCTAGCCCGTCCAGCACCACCATTATGGAGGGTGACGGCTCCTGGGTGGGCCGCACCATCATCGCGCTCGTCCTGATCGCAGTGCTCGTGCTCGGAGCGATCTGGCTGTTCAACAACGTCGGTGACGGCGACGGCGTCGGCAACGGCGGCGACACGAACATCGAGCAGAACGAGGGCGACACCAACGTCGAGCTTCCGGACGCTCCCGGTGGCGGCGACGAGCCGGCTCCGGCGCAGAGCTAGGACCGAGGGATGAACCTGATCCTGTTCCTGATCCTGCTGCTGATCATCCTGGCCGTCGTCGCGTCCGTCGGCGGGCCGCGGGTCTACACGCGACGCCGTACGACGATCACGAACGACGACCCGGTCGTCCGCCGGCGCACCGTGGTCGAGACGGACGACGACCCGGTTGTCCGCGGGCGCACCGTGGTCGAGACGGACGACGACCCGATCGTCTGATCCTGCTCACTGCCCGTCACGAGAGCCCGCCGGAACACCTCCGGCGGGCTCTCGTCGCGTGTCACCCCGGGGAAGCCGTTCGTGCTCTTGACGGTCGCGCCGACCGCCGAGGAGCGTGGTGGGCATGAGCGAACTGCCCACCTGCCCGCGCTGCGCAGGCGACCTGCGGCCGCCGGGGTTCTGGTCGAGTGCATGGCAGTGCGACCGGCACGGCGACGTCCATCCGCTGCACCTCGCGCCCGTGCCGACACAGGCGGCGCTCGACAAGCTCGCCGCGGACTCTCGGGTGCCCGTGTGGGTGCCCGCTCCGCTGCCGGCCGGCTGGACCATCACCGGCGTCGGCGGGGCCGGCGACGACCGCACCGGCGTCCGCGCCTCGGTCGTCGCGATAAGCGGTCCGCACGCGGCCGGCGGCCCCGCTGACATCCTCCTCATCGCCGAAGAGCCCGGCATCGGGCTCGGCGCGAGGTTCGCCGGCCTGGTCGGCACCGACCCGGGCGCCGAGCCCGACGGTCCACCGGACGCGAAGCTCGAGGCTGCCGGGCACCCGACCGCGCTGTGGCGGACGGCGACCGGCGACGGCGCGCCGTGCGCCTACGCGGGCGAGGCGAAGGGCCTGTGGCTCTGGGTCGTCGCGTGGCCGGACGAGAGCCTGGCGCTGGTCAACTCGATGTCGCTGCACGACCTGTGCGACGGGCCGGTCCCCGAGCTCGAGATGGTCTTCGGCGCGCCGACGCCGCGACTGCTGCCGCACCCCGCCGTTTAACTCGGTCCGGCCCGCGCCACGCCGCGCATAGGCTCCTCCGGTGCGCATCGACCTGCACGCCCACTCCACCGCATCCGACGGCACCGAGCCGCCGGCGCAGGTCGTCCGGCGCGCGGCGGCGGCCGGGCTGGACGTCGTGGCGCTCACCGACCACGACACGGTGGCCGGGTGGTCCGAGGCGGCGCACGCGCTGCCGGCCGGGCTGACGCTGGTGCCGGGTGCCGAGATCTCCTGCGCCGTGCCCGGCGAGGGCCGCCGCGTCTCGGTCCACCTGCTGGCCTATCTTTTCGACCCGACCGCCGAGCCGTTCGCCACCGAGCGCGACCTGATCCGGACCGACCGGACGCGTCGAGGCGAGGCGATGGTCCGTCGCCTGGGCGAGCTCGGCGCCCCGGTGACGTGGGAGCGCGTGCAGGAGATCGCCGGCGGCGGCGCCGTCGGCCGGCCGCACGTCGCGCGAGCCCTCGTGGAGGCCGGGGTCGTGCCCGACGTACCCAGCGCTTTCACCGACGAGTGGATCGGCAACCACGGTCGCGCGTACGTCGAGAAGCGGAGCCTCGACCCGGTCGAGGCGGTGCAGCTCGTGAACGCGGCCGGCGGCGTGTCGGTGCTCGCGCATCCGGGCACCCAGAACCGCGGTGGACAGGTCGACGAGGCGGTCATCGAGGCGATGGCCGACGCCGGGCTCGCGGCCCTGGAGGTCGACCACCCCGACCACGACGACGACACGCGCGCGCATCTGCGCGAGCTCGCCGGGCGCCTGCGCCTGCTGGCCACCGGCTCGAGCGACGACCACGGCTCGCTCACCGGGCACCGCCTCGGTGCCAACCTCACCGAGCCGTCGGTGTTCGCGCAGCTCTGCGAGCGCGCGATCGGCGCCACGCCCGTCCACGGGACCGCGCCCGCCTCCTGAGAACTGTCCGACCGAGGCCGCACAATCGGCGGTGATGGAGCAGATCGAGCTCACCGGGATGCCGCAGCGGCTCTTCCGCGCCGCGCCGGCCCGGTTGACGACGTGGCTCGACTGCCCGCGACGCTACCGGTTCAGCTACGTCGACCGGCCGGCCCCCCCGAAAGGCCCCCCGTGGGCGCACAACTCCTTCGGCAACACCGTGCACAACGCGCTGAAGGCGTGGTCCACCGGACCGGTCGAGCGCCGTACGCCGGACGACGCGCGCCGTCTCGTCGACACGGGCTGGTTGGGGGAGGGCTACCGCGACGACGCGCAAGCCGACGTGCACCGTGAGCGCGCGCGGGAGATGGTGGCCGGCTACGTCGCGACGCTGGACCCGACCGACGAGCCGGCCGGCGTCGAGCGGCAGGTGGCGGCCAAGCGCGGGTCGCTCGCGCTCGAGGGACGAGTCGACCGCATCGACCGTCGCGGCGACGAGCTCGTCGTCGTCGACTACAAGACCGGCCGCGCGCCGCTGACCGACGCCGACGCCCGCGGCTCGCTCGCGCTGGCGATCTACGCGATCGCCGCGGCGCAGACCCTGCGCACGCCGTGCACGACAGTGGAGCTGCACCACCTGCCGACCGGCGAGGTGCTGCGGCACGAGCACTCTGAGGAGTCGCTGGGCCGGCACCTGCGTCGCGCGGAGGCGATCGCCGACGAGGCGCGCCGGGCGGTCGGGCCCGAGGACTTCCCGCCGCGGCCGAGCGACGGCTGCCGCTGGTGCGACTTCGTCCGGGCCTGCCCCGAGGGCCGCGCCCGCGTCCCCACCCTGCTCGACCCCTGGGCCGCCCTCCCCGACTGACCCCCAATTCTCCCGGTGATCATGGAGAAGTCCTGCCTCTGACGCCCTTCAGGCACCGGGTTGCTGCAGTCTCGCCAGGTCGAGCGACGATTCCGCCGCGTCGAGGGCCTCGCGCACCGTCGTCACGACGTATGGCCGGTCGCGCCGGATGTCGTACGTCGTGAATCGCAGGATCAGCCAGGTTCGCCGGCGCACGATCGCGTTCTGTCGTCGCCGGTCGCCGACGAAGCGTGCCTCGCGAGCGCGCCCCTCCCGGCCGTCCACCTCGACGCCCACCCGGTGCTCGTCGTAGGCCATGTCGAGGCGGTACTCCGTGTCGTGCTCGACCACGGTCGTCTGCAGTGACGTCGGCGGGATGCCCCCGTCCGTGAGTGTCAGTCGGCACTCCGTCTCGAGCCCGGACTCGCTGCGCAGGTCGACGCGCTTCAGTGCCCGGCGAGCCTGCACCGCGCCGCGTGCGCCGTGAATCGAGCTGATCCCGGCGACCACGTCGTCGAGGGCAACCAGCCGGCGGCGTACGCCCGATTCGATGACGACCACGGCGAGATACGGCGACAGGGTGCGCGCGCAGTCGACGACGGTGCGCAACGGCGAGGTGAGCCGTATCCCGCCAATCTCGACGACGTCGTCGTCGTACGCCTGCAGCTGGTGCATCACGACCCCGGGACCGACCGCCCGTCGGGCAGCGGGCGCTGCTGACGCGAGGTGGATCGGTCCGTCGAGGGTCGCGCCCTCGAGCCCCAGCAGCTCCGCCGCGGTCGGGCCCCACATCACGACGTCGCGCAGGCCGGTCGCCAGCACCGACGCGACCACTCGGTCGGTCCACGACGGGCGCTCCGGTGTGAGCAGGTAGATGCCGCGGCTCGTCCGTCGCCACTCTCCGGCGGCCACCCGACGCAGGATGACGTCCTCGGACCAGCGTTGGCGCAGCTCGGCGTACGTCGCGATGCGCGACCGGGCGGTCTCGATGCGGAGGTGGCCGTCGAACATGCCCCTACGGTGCCTTGGTCGGCTGGTGTGCTGCTGAGGTTGTCCACAGTCCTGCGGGCCGGGTCCGCGCGAGACTGCAGACGTCCGGTGCCGTATGGCACTCGAGCACCGGACTTCTCCATGATCACCGCGAAAGTAGGGTGGGTGGTGGGGTGGCCGCGGGACGGACGGGCGGAGGAGAAGCGGCATGCGGGTCAGCGCGAAGGCGGCGAGCTTCACCGGCGGCGCTGCGGCTGGCCCGTCTCGCCGACGCGTAGGACGACCGCAGGCCGCTAGCCGGCCACGACGTGCAGCTCGGCCGCGCGGCGCTCGGCGTCGCGCACCTGCGGCCCCTCGCGCACAGCGGCGGGCACGAGCAGCGCGGTACGCCGGAACGCCGTCGCGCCGGCCGAGGCCAGCAGGTCGGTCGTCGGCAGCCCCGGCGCGCGGTACATCCGCCGCGCCCACCGCGGCTGCAGCGCGAACGAAAGGCCCGCGATCGCCGCCCACGCCGGTCGAGTCGGCCACGCGACGGCCGGCATCGGCGGCACGTGCACGAACCACAGTGCGTCGCGAGCCGGCGCGGTGACGCGCAGCTGTGGCCGGGTCGCGGCGAAGTAGTCGGCCATATCCGCCTCGGTACGCGGCACGTCGGCGGCGTCGATGCCGACCAGCTCGGCCGCGCGGACCTGCTCGGCGTAGTAGCGGGCCGCGTCCCCCTCGCGCAGGCGACCGCCGGCGCGACGGTACGTCGTGAAGAACGACTCGACCTCGGCACAGTGCACCCAGAGCAGCAGTGCCGGATCGTCGACGCGGTACGGCGTACCGCTCTCCGGCTCGATGCCCGACAGCGTCCGGTGGATGCCGCGCACGCGGGCGCCGGCCCGCTGCGCCTGCGCGGTCGTGCCGAAGGCCACGACGGTGACGTACTCGGCGGTGCGGAAGAGCCGTCCCCACGGGTCGGCGCGGAAACCCGAGTGCTCGGCGACGCCGGCCATCGCCAGCGGGTGCAGCGCCTGCAGGAAGAGCGACCGCAGTCCGCCGAGCAGCATCGTCGGGTCGCGGTGCACCCGCCAGGTCACGCTCTCGGGTCCGAACAGTCCCAGGTCGGTCGACACCGGATCACCCTGTCATGCCGGTGCCGCGCTCGCCCGGCGGTCCGGTCTCCGCGGCCGACCAGAACCGCCTCAGCGCCTCGACCGTCGCCGCGGGTCGCTCGACAGCCGGCGAGTGCGCCGCACCCTCCACGACGACGTACTCGGCGCCGAGTCGGGTCGCCATGTCGCGCTGCACCGCCGGGAGCCAGACGTCGTCGCCCTCGCCGTGCACGACGAGGACCGGCAGCCCGGTCGAGCGCAGCTCGCCGACCCGGTCCGGCTCAGCGAGGATCGCGGCGCCCATGCCGTCGTACGACGCCGCTGCGGTCACCTCGAAGCGGTGGCGCAGGAAGGCGCGGGTCTCCTCGGGCCGGGCCGCGACCTCCGGGTCGCGCGCGGCGAGGTCGGCGATCTCGGTGAGCGTCATCGTCGCGAGCATCGAGCGGAGCGTGCGCACGCGCTCCGCGGCCGCCCCGCCGATCGCGGCCGGCCCGCTCGACATCAGCGCCAGCGAGACGACGGCGGGCGGCCGGGCGATCGCCGCGGCGCGGGCGACGAGGCCACCGAAGCTGTGGCCGACCAGGTGCACCGGTCCGTCGCCCAGGGCGTCGCACAGCTCGAGCAGGTCGGCGGCGAGCCGCTCGACGGCGTACGCCGAGAGGTCATCCGAGCCGGGCGAGCCGAGCTGCCCGCGCTGGTCGATCGCGACGAGCCGGCGGCCGCCCTCGGCCACCGCGTCGGCGATCGGACCGAAGTCCTCCTTGCTCCCGGTGAATCCCGGCACGGCCACGACCGTCGCGCCGACGCGGGTCTCCGGGGCGGCATCGAGCACCGCGAGCGGGCCGGCATCGAGGCAGATCCGGCGTACCGGGTGACGGCTCGGACCGACGACGCTCACGACCGGCCGTTCCGTGCGGACATCGCGCCGCTGGATCTAGATCGCGGCGGCGGCGTCGCTCGGCGACAGCCCGTTGGCGGCCATGTCGGTGATGCCGTCGATCGTGCCGCAGCCCACGCAGCGGATGCCCAGCGCCAGCCAGTCCACCGACCCCTGGTCGGTGAGGTGGAATCCGCCCGCGACCTCGAACATCGACTGCCCGCACGTGCTGCAGGTGCGCATCGGCGGGTGCGTCCAGCGCTCCTCGGAGTCGAGCACGCTCTTGATCCCGCCGCAGGCGAGGCACCGTCGACGGACGACGCCCTCCTGGGCGTCGCCTTCGACGTAGAACCAGCTCGGCGGGTCGTCGCCGTGCACTGGGTTCTCGCAGTGCGCAAGCGCCGTGACCGTGATCGGGGGACACCCCTCGAGCCCCTCGAGCCACAGCCGGAGATCGGCGCTGTCTTCGCCGACCTTCTTGCCGGCCACCTTGTGCAACGTCACGACGACCCTCCGGGCAGGTTGTGAGGTGATCGTCGGCCGGTCGGTGGGTGGCCTTGAGTTCAGGACGTCGAGGTCTCGCCGGCCGGCGACATCTCGCCGCCTGCGGCGTCACCGCCGGCGCCGCGGCCGGACCCGCGCCTGCGACGTCGCGGTCGCGACGCTGAGGTCCCCTCGCCCGTGGGGCCGCTGCCGGCTGCGGCCTTGCTCGTACCGCCGTCGGCCGTGGACTGCGTGGTCGCGACGTGCGTTGCCGCGCCCGCGCCACGGGTGCGTTGGCGTGGGCGGCTGCGCGGCGGTGCATCGGTGGACGGAGCTACCCGCCGCTCCGGCGCCCGGTGCTCCGGCGCGCGGTGCTCCCTGCCCCCGGAACGGGGACCATCATCGGTGCGCGCGCGCCGGCGCGACGACCCGGTGTCGCCGATGTCCTCGAGCTCCTCGGCCTGCAGGCCGACCCGGACGCGCGCGCTGCGCGGCAGACTGCCGCCGGTGCCCTTCGGGATGTCGAGCGCCTCGTAGAAGTGCGCCGAGGAGGAGTAGGTCTCCGGCGGCTCCGGGAACGGCAGGCCGAGCGTGTCGTTGATGTCCTTCCAGCGCCCCAGGTCGTCCCAGTCGACGAACGTGACGGCGATGCCGGACTCGCCGGCCCGCCCGGTCCGGCCGATGCGGTGGACGTAGGTCTTGTCGTCCTCGGGGCACTGGTAGTTGATGACGTGGGTCACGCCCTGGATGTCGATGCCGCGCGCGGCGACGTCGGTGGCGACGAGCACGTCGATCTTGCCGGTGCGGAAGGCGCGGACGACGCGCTCGCGCGCTGCCTGGGCGAGGTCGCCGTGCACGGCGGCCGCGGCGAACCCGCGCTCGGCGAGGTCTGCGCCGACCCGGTCGCAGCTACGCTTGGTCCGGCAGAAGACGATGGTCAGCCCGCGGCCCTGGGCCTGCAGGACGCGCGCGATCATCTCGACCTTGTCCAGCGCGTGCGCGCGGAACACGTGCTGCGCCGTGGTCGGGACCATCGACGTCTCGGTCGGGTCCTCGGCGCGCATGTGCACCGGCTGGTTCAGGAACCGGCGGGCCAGCGTGAGAATCGGCCCCGGCATCGTCGCGCTGAACAGCATCGTCTGCCGGTCGCTCGGCGTCTGGGCGAGGATCTTCTCGATGTCCGGCAGGAAGCCGAGGTCGAGCATCTCGTCGGCCTCGTCGAGAACCAGGGTCCGGATGCCGCCGAGGTCGAGATGACCCTGTCGGGCCAGGTCGAGCAGGCGGCCCGGCGTGCCGACGACCACCTCGACGCCGGCGCGCAGCGCGTCGACCTGCGGCTCGAACGCGCGGCCGCCGTAGATCGCGACCACCTTCACCGAGCGGGTCTTGCCGGCCCGGTGCAGGTCGTCGGCGACCTGGATGCACAGCTCGCGGGTGGGCACGACGACGAGCGCCTGCGGGCGCCCGTTCGCCGGGAGCAGGCGGTCGAGCAGCGGTACGCCGAAGGCGAGCGTCTTGCCGGTGCCCGTGCGGGCCTGGCCGATGACGTCGGAGCCGGCCAGCGCGATCTGCAGCGTCAGCGACTGGACCGGGAACGGCTGGGTGATGCCCATCATCTCTAGCGCGGCGACGGTCTCGGGCGAGGCGCCGAGGGCGGCGAAGCCGTTCTCGGCGGGGGCCTCTGCGGCCGGGGCGCTCTTGGCCTCGGCGGCTACGGGCAGGGTGGTGTCGGACATGGACGGGTCGTGCCTCTCGACGGTGTCCGACTCGGCTCTGCGCGCCTGCGACCCGTTGCCAGTGGAGCGGCGGGGCGACGTATCAAAGAGTCGGACGAGGGTGGGACGACCCTCCCTCGGGCCGTCGTCACACCGAGGCGACGCCTCGGTGCCGTGGTGCTCGCCCCCAGTCTAACCTGCATCAATGACAGACGCGGGGACCTCTGACCGACGCCGGGCGGTCATCGACCTGCTCGGTGCGCTGGCGTACGGCGAGCTCACCGCCTTCGAGCGGCTGGCGACCGACTCGGGGCTCGCCCCGACCATCGCCGACCGCAGCGCGCTGGCGCTGATGGCGACGAAGGAGTTCGCCCACTACGAGCGGCTCGTCGCCCGCCTCGAGGAGATGGGCATCGACCCCGAGGAGGCCATGGCGCCGTTCGAGGAGCCGTTGAACGCCTTCCACGACTCGACGACGCCGAGCGACTGGGCCGAGGGGCTCATCAAGGCCTACGTGGGGGACAACCTCGCGGCCGACTTCTACCGCGAGATCTCGACGCTGCTCGACGACGACGACGCGCGGGCGCTCGTGCTGGAGGTCCTCGCCGACACCGGCCACGCGAGCTTCGCCGTCGACCACGTCCGGGCGGCGATCGAGGCGGAGCCGGCGATCGCCGGGCGGCTCGCGCTGTGGGCGCGGCGGCTGGTCGGCGAGGCGCTGACCCAGTCCCAGCGGGTCGCCGTCCAGCGCGACTCGCTCTCGCAGCTGATCGGCGGCGCGGAGGACCTCGCCGAGGTCACCCGGATGCTCGCCCGGATCACCGAGCGCCACGGCGAGCGGATGAAGGCCCTCGGCCTGTCCGGCTGACCGACGCGCCCGCGTGCTTGCCGGAAGCGCTGCTCGGTTCGGTAGCATCTGCGCGCCTGCCCGGCCACGGGCGTGCGCACGGGCGAGAGGGACAACGGCCATGGGTCGCGCGTACGACGCGTGGAAGAAGATCAGGGCTGCCTGGACCGACGGCGACCCCGAGCCGCTGCTCGACGTCTACGCGCCCGACGGCGTCTACCTCGAGGCGCTCAACCCGCCGCACGAGGGCCCGGAGCTGATCCGGTCCTACCTCAACGACTTCGTCACCGCGCGTCCCAACATCGAGATCACCGAGACCCGGGTCATCGACGGCGGCGACTCGTGCGCGGTCGAGTGGACCTTCTCCTACGACCAGCCCGGCCGGCGGGTGTCCAACCTGCGTCGCTGCTCGGTCCTCGTCGTCGACGCGAACGGCCTGGTGAAGTCGCACCGCGACTACACCTGAGCTGTGCCTATCCGCGGCTGAAGCCGACTGTGCCTAACCGCGGCTGAAGCCGACTGAGCGGTTCTCGTCGGCGGAGGCGATCTCGACGTAGGCGAGCTTGTCGACCGGTACGACGACGCGGCGGCCCTTGTCGTCGACCAGCGTGAACAGGCCGCCCTTCACGAGCGCGGCGTCGAGGGCGGACTGGATTTCCTCGGGCTTCTCGGCGCTGTCTATGACGAGCTCTCGGCTGCCGAACTGCACGCCGATCTTGACCTCCACGCCTGCCACCTTCCGATGCTCCTCGACCGACCGTCCCGAGGCTATCCGACGCGGCGCCGTCGTACGCCGTCGGCGGGGTGCGCCCTGAGCGAACGCGCCCGGTTCAGGCGCCGGGGCGGGGGCTGCCGGCCAGGCCGCGCCAGGCCAGCGCCGCGAGCAGCTCGACCGCACGTGCCTTCGACACCCGGCCGCCGGAGGCGAGCCACCACCGGGCCGAGACCTCGGCCTGGCCGGCCAGCGCGACCGAGAGCAGCCTCGCCTCGGCGGCGTCGACGCCGGTGTCGGCGGCGATGGTGTCCGCGATCGCGTCGACGCAGGCGTCCAGCGCGTGCTCGACCCGCTCGCGCACGCTCGGCTCGTTGCGCAGGTCCGACTCGAACACGAGGCGGAACGCCTCCCCCTCGTGGTCGACGAAGTCGAAGTAGGCCTCGACGGTGGTCCGCACCCGCAGCCGGTTGTCGGTCGTCGAGTCGAGCGCGGCGCGCACCCGGCGGACGAGGTCGGTGACGTGCCGGTCGAGCAGGGCCAGGTAGAGCTCGAGCTTGCCCGGGAAGTGCTGGTAGAGAACGGGCTTGCTCACCCCGGCCCGCTCGGCGATGTCGTCCATGAGGGTCGCGTGGTAGCCCTGCGCGACGAAGACCTCCTGCGCGGCCCCGAGCAGCTGCGCGCGCCTCGCCGACCTCGGCAGGCGCGCCGCGCGCGACGCCGGCGCCGCTGCCGGTCGGGGCGTCGTCACGAGTGTCCTCCTCCGCGGCGGGCTGCTAGCGTGTCGCGGTAGAACCTACTCGCCAGTAACAACGCTGTCAGCCCGCCTGGAAGGACCGACCACCGTGGTGTTCTCGATGAGCCTCACCGACGAGCAGGTGGCGACCCAGAAGTGGGCCCACGAGTTCGCCGAGAAGGAGATCCGGCCGGTCGCGCCGCAGTACGACGAGTCGGAGGAGTTCCCGTGGCCTGTCGTCGAGAAGGCGCGTGAGGTCGGGCTCTACGGGCTCGAGTACTTCCAGATGGCCGGCTCCGACGAGTCCGGCCTGACGTCGGCGATCGTCAACGAGGAGATGACCTGGGGCTGCGCCGGGATCACCCTCGCCATCTTCGGCACCGGCCTCGCGCTGGCCGGCCTGGCCGGGACCGGCACGCCGGAGCAGTTCGGCAAGTGGGCGCCGAAGATGTTCACCAAGGACGACGGCTCGACCGCGCTCGGCGCGTTCTGCGTCACCGAGCCGGGCGCCGGCTCCGACGTCAGCTCCCTGCGCACGCGCGCCGAGAAGGTCGAGGGTGGCTGGCTGCTCAACGGCCGCAAGTGCTTCATCACCAACGGCGGCATCGCCGACGTGCACGTCGTCGTCGCGACCGTGGACCCGAGCCTGGGCCACAAGGGACAGGCGACGTTCCTCGTACCGCCGGGTACGCCGGGGATCGCCGGCGGCAAGAAGGAGCGCAAGCTCGGCATCCGGGCGTCGCACACCGCCGACGTCGTACTCGAGGACTGCTTCGTCCCGGACGAGTGCCTGCTCGGCGGAGAGGACAACCTCAACCGCAAGATGGAGTCGGCGAAGACCGGCACGTCGGTGCGCAAGTCCGGCGCGCTGTCGACGTTCGAGGCGACGCGGCCGATCGTCGGGTCGCAGGCGCTCGGCATCGCCCGCGCCGCGTTCGAGTTCTCCCGCGACTACGCCAAGGAGCGGGTGGCGTTCGGCAAGCCGATCATCAGCAACCAGGGGATCGCCTTCAAGCTCGCCGACATGGCGACGGAGATCGAGTGCGCGCGCCTGCTGGTGTGGCGTGCCGCCTGGATGGGCCGCGCCGGCGTGCCGTTCCGGCAGGCGGAGGGGTCGATGTCGAAGCTCAAGGCCGGCGAGGTCGCGGTCAAGGTGACCGACGAGGCGATCCAGATCCTCGGCGGCTACGGCTACGTGAAGGACTACCCGGTCGAGAAGTGGCACCGCGACTCGAAGATCTACACCATCTTCGAGGGCACGTCGGAGATCCAGCGCCTGGTCATCTCGCGCGCCCTCGCGGCAGTGGCCAGCTAGTCCCGGTCCTCGTCCAGCACGAACCTCGAACGCGAATCGTCGCGGCGTACGACGACCGCGCTACGCGCCGCGGCCGTCCTGCTCGCGACTGCCGTCACGGGTGCGCAGGGCCTCCGGCACCGTGCGGTCAGGGAAGCGGCCCGCGTACTCGGCCTCCAGCTCGAGCATCCGGTCGGTGTGCACCTGGAAGGCCTGCTCCGAGCCGTTCATGAACGTCTCGTGCCGGGTCTCGTGCAGGTGGGTGAGCTCGCGCTCGAGGTCCGCGTCGTCGAGCTCGGTGGCGGGCTTTCCGGTGGTCAGCATGGGGAATCGCCTCTCTCGATGAACGTGTCGTCCCCAGCGGCATACCCATCGACGGTGGGGCCTCACGCTCGGTTTCGCCGGGTTGCGGCGAGGGGACGTTCGGGTCACCTGTTGGTGAGGAGCGGCATGTGAAGTCCGACATCGAGGTCCACCCGCGATCGCGGACAGACACCACGCCCGACTGGTACGGGATCTCACGCGTGCGGCGAGGCCGGCTCGCGCGGCGCGCCCTGCTCTGCGTGTTCGCGGTCTTCCTCGTTCTCGGGGCGACCGGCTTCCTCGGCGTCCGCACCGGCCGCGTCTCCGCCGTCGCCGAGGGCTACGAGCTGCACGTCGAGTACCCGCGGATCACGCGCGCGGGCCACGCCGTGCCGCTCGCGGTGGAGGTGCGCAAGGACGGCGGGTTCGGCGACGAGCCCGTGGTGATCGCGATGCGCGCCGGCTACTTCTCCCTGTTCGACGAGAACGGCATGCTCCCGGGCCCGAGCGCGGAGACGGCGGACGGGCAGAACGTCATCTGGGAGTTCGACCCGCCGCCCGGCGAGGTGCTGCGCGTGCGGTTCGACACCCGCACCGGACCCAACCGGCAGACCAAGGAGTCGGGCACTGCCGCTGTGCTCGTCGACGACCGGCCGGTCGTGCGCGTCGCCTTCACGAGCTGGGTGATGCCCTGATGGACGTCGTGTGGCGGGCCGCCACGATCTACCTGTTCCTGTTCGTGTTCACCCGCGCGCTGGGTAAGCGCGAGCTGGCCGAGATGTCGGCGTTCGAGCTGATCGTGCTCGTGACGATCGGCGACCTCGTGCAGCAGGGCGTCACGCAGGAGGACTTCTCGATGACCGGGGCGGTGCTCGCGGTCAGCACGTTCGGCTTCCTCGCGCTGATCGGCTCCTACGTCTCGTTCCGCTTCCCGCGCACGCAGCCGATCCTCGAAGGCCGGCCGGTCGTGGTGGTCCACCAGGGGCGGCTGCTCGACGACGTCATGCGGGTCGAGCGGCTGAGCATCGACGAGGTGCGTGAGGAGGCGCGCAACCAGGGCATCATCGACCTCGCGGAGGTGCGCCTCGGCATTCTGGAGCCGGACGGGAAGTTCTCGTTCTTGAAGGACGAGTCCGACCAGCACCCGCCGGCGGAGAAGCACAAGAGCTGACGCGCCACGAGCTGGAGCCGTACCCGTGGACTTCGTCAGGGAACGCCGGTCAGGAGCTCGGGAGGCGCTGCTTGCACGTGAGCACCGGCGCGAACAGGTCGCCGTGGGTGTCGACGCGGGCGAGGACGTCCTCGGTCTCGAAGACGAGGCGAACGTCGCCGGCGGCGCACGCCGCGACCTCGTCCCACGCCACGGGCGTCGAGCAGGTCGGGTGCGTCCGCGCCCGCAGCGAGTAGACGCACGCCGTCGTCTTGGAGTCGACGTTCTGGCTCCAGTCGACGAGCACCTTGCCGACCCGCAGCTCCTTCTTCTGCTTCGACACGACGAGGTCGGGGTGCTCGCGCTCGAGCCGTTCCGCCACCCGCTTCGACCACGGCGTCGTGACGTCGTACGTCGCCGGCGTGTTGAGCGGGACGTAGACCTGCAGCCCCTTCGACCCCGACGTCTTGGGGAACGACTGCAGGCCGAGGGAGTCGAAGTGGTCGCGCAGCAGCAGGCCGACCCGGCAGCAGGTGACGATGTCGGCCGGCGCGCCGGGGTCGAGGTCGAAGACCACCATCGTCGGCTTCTGCGGCGTCTTGGCCTTCGCCATCGTCACGTGCATCTCGAGGTCGGCCAGGTTCGCCGCCCACACCAGGGTCGGCAGATCCTGCGCCAGGCAGTAGTCGATGTCGCGGTCGTTCGACTCGCTCCAGACCGCCTGCGTCCTTACCCACGGGGGCCGGTGCTCGGGGCAGTTCTTCTCGTAGAAGAACGGGCCGTCGACGCCGTTCGGGTAGCGCTTCAACGTCAGCGGGCGGTCCTTGAGGTGCGGCAGGATCACCGGCGCGATCCGCGTGTAGTAGTCGATCACCTGGCCCTTGGTGAACCCGACCTCCGGGTACATGACCTTGTCGAGGTTGGACAGCACTAGCTCGCGGTTGCCGACCTTGACCCGCACCTCGGTCCGCGCGGGGCTCACGCGACTGCCCTCATGTCGGCTCCCGGACGACGTCGGCGGCCGGCTTGTCGTACCGCAGCCCTTTGTACGACGGATGCCGCAGCTTCCCGTCGCGGGTCCACTCGGTGAACTCGACCTCGCAGACCAGCTCCGGCTCGACCCAGGTCGACTTCGCCGCGTGCGCGCGGGGGACGGCAGCGCCGAAGGGGGAGTCGACCCGCTCGAGCGGGCCCATCTGCGCCGCCAGGTCCTTCAGCGTCGCCTGGGTGAAGCCGGTGCCGACGTGCCCGGCGTACCGAAGGGTGCCCTCGTCGTCGTGGTAGCCGACCAGCAGCGCGCCGATGTGCCCGGACCGGGTGCCCTCGCCCTTCGTCCAGCCGCCGATGACCAGCTCCTGCCGTCGGGTGTTCTTGACCTTGCGCCAGTGGTCGCTGCGCTTGCCCGGCACGTAGAGGCTGTCGAGCCGCTTGGCGATGATGCCCTCGAAGCCCCGGTCGATGCTGGCCTGAAGCACCGCTGCTCCGTCGCCGGGGAAGTACGGCGGCACCTGCCACGTCGGACCGGACAGCCCGAGCGACTCGAGCAGCGCGCGTCGCTCGACATAGGGCAGGCGCATCGTCGAGCAGCCGTCGAGGTGCAGCACGTCGAACGCGAGGTAGACGACCGGCAGGGTCAGCGCCATCCGGCGCACCGCGGCTCCGGTCAGCTTCATCCGCTGCTGCAGCAGGCCGAAGTCGCTGCGCCCGTGCTCGTCGAAAGTGACCAGCTCGCCGTCGAGCACGATCTGCCGCGCGCCGACCGCCTCGCCGAGGTCGGCCAGCTCCGGGTGCGACGCGGTGATGTCGAGCAGGTTGCGGCTGTGCGCCCGAGCGCGACCGCCCTCGACGTGCACGATCGCCCGGACGCCGTCCCACTTGAACTCGTTGCCCCAGCCGGCGTCGTCACGGGGGAGCCCGCCACCCGAGGTGGCCAGCATCGGCACGAGCATCTCCGGCAGCGGCTCCGCGGTCTTCGCGAAGTCGCGCTTGCGTCGGTACGTCGTCAGCTCCGGCACGACGGTCACCTACCCGGGTGATGTCGGGCCACGCGCCACCGCCCCGATCAGGCCTGCGCCGTTGGAGCCGACGGAAAACTCGCTGAGAACTTCTCGGTATGAGGCCTTGCGCGATCCCCGACTATGAGTATAGTCGAACACATGTTCGACTCAGTGGCCATGGACGACCGCCCCGCCGCGACGGTGTTCCTCGAGATGCTCGCCGAGATGGAGCCCTCGGCCGAGGTGATCCACCAGATCACCCGCTACGACGCGGCGACGCTCCCGCCGTACGACCAGGTGGTTCTTCTCAAGGCGATCGAGAAGCAGCGGCACTGGCTCGACGCGCTGCAGCAGCAGGTGCTCGCTGCGGTGGCCGGGGAGCGCGACTCCGACGGGC
>Ga0183260_10001608_pt1 | contig 18785 bp, 19 predicted proteins | sample AntDrymUQ4972206_2_FD_129768 | JGI IMG/M metagenome (GOLD analysis project Ga0183260, IMG submission 129768) | Polar desert sand microbial communities from Dry Valleys, Antarctica - metaG UQ497 (22.06) (version 2) (version 2) | ecosystem: Environmental > Terrestrial > Soil > Desert | place...
GTGTATAATACCGCAAATAAATAAAAGCTGTAGCAAGACATAGTGCAATAGATATTATAAATAATGGCAGAAAGCGTACATATTTATAAAATAAATCCTTAACACCAAGCCGGGAAAGTTCTGTTCTATTCGATAATAATCCGCTTTCCATTTACTAAAATAGATTTAAATTGATCACTTTCTAAAGAGGCTTATTATTACTGCGGCTGCGGTAATAACACCAGTTACCAAAGATATTTGGTTACTTATCCGTTGCCGCTCTAAGTCCTGAACTTTGAAACGGGTTTGTTCCACCATTACTACATCATTTTGCTGTAGTTGATAATAAGGGGATTCAAACATAGTCTGGGAAGTAAGGTCAATAATACCCAATTGTCTTCTCCCGTTATTCTCACGAAGAATTTTCACTTCCTTTTTTTTACCAAACTCTGTGATATCACCTGCCATACCTAAGGCTTCCAGTAATGTAAGCTTTTCTGTTCTAATGGTTAAATCGCCAGGCCGGCCTACCTCGCCTAATACGGTTATTCTGAAATTTAAAAAACGCACGATAACAGATGTATTTGTTAACTCTGGTCCTATTTTTGACTTTATTTTCTCAGCAAGTTGATTTTTTGTTAGTCCTTCCGCATGAATAACTCCTACTCTTGGAAATTCAATATTCCCCTGCTGATTTACTAAAATACCGAGCAATTCTTCTGACTGACCCATTCCTTGTGTACGTACATTATAAAGCTCATCAGCTTTTGAGTCCAGGCTGGCACTATACACCTGTATATTGAGTAAATCGTTTTTCTGAATTATGGTTTCTGTTAATAAAATTTCTCTTTTTATTGAAGTGTCCCTTGTATCTTCCAGATAATTATAAATGATGCGATTTTTCGGAGAACATGATGAAAAAAACAATGTTATTATTAAGGAAAAGGGTACCAGTATTTTCATGAACTATGATTGTTTTTAGGGCGCTAAAGTTAATTTAGTTCTGTCAATGTGTGCTATTAAAGTATAACCCATGCTTTCAATAGCCACCTTTACGATTTTATTCTTCACTTCCAGCACATTGCCTTCTTTATCCATCATTGAGCCAGAAGTTACGATCACTTTTTGTTCAGGCTTAAAATTGAGAGATTGGATCTCTACGTTTTCATGTTCACTTAAAAAACGCCTGATAGTGAGAATCTCTTTCTCTTTAATAATTGCCGGTTTTCCATTCCAATAAACAAAGTTAATGACTCCGTCTGTAACCCTTACCCGGGTGCGGTCTGCATCATTTACTTTCACAAAAACATAGGATTTGAAAAGTGGTTCTTCGATAATTTTCACCCGATCACTCCATTTTTTGCGAACTTTATTAAGCGGGCAGTAATTTTCTATGCCTTTTTGATCTAACAGGCTATGAACCTTTTTTTCCCATCGGGGCCGGGTATATACTGCAAACCATTTACTACTCAAAATCTCTTTTATTTGCAAAGCTTCGCCATCTCAGTCCCAAAAAATTTTTTTGAGACTGATATCTTATTTTCACTTGCGGGTGCAAATATAGGGGTTGCCCTGTGAGTGACAAACTCATAAAAAATGCAGATTTTGAATTAGTTATTGAATAATTTTTATATTTTGGCTACTTCCCCGGATTCCAAAATATACTTTTCAGTTGAATTTTTGGCAATAGCTTCACCGATTTCATTGAAAACCAAAGGATAACCTTCTTTGCTGACCCAACCTTTATGACAGGCGGGGTTGCCGTATACCAAACTAAAGGGCTTAATATTCTTTGTGACAACCGACCCTGCACCTAACATAGCATAGTCGCCTATTTCTACACCACATATGATAGTACAATTAGCGCCCAGCGTGGCACCCCTACCAATATATGTAGATTTAAATTCATTTTTTCGCTCAATAAAACTTCTTGGATTGATAACATTGGTAAATACCACAGAAGGCCCAATAAAAACGTCATCTTCGATGCTCACACCTTTATATACCGATACATTGTTCTGGATCTTTACTCCATTTCCTATGACCACGTCATTGTCAATGAATACATTTTGCCCGATTATACAATTGCTTCCAATAATAGCTCGGGACATTACATGGCTGAAATGCCAGACTTTAGTATGTGCACCGATGATTGCACCTTCATCAACGATAGCAGATTGATGAATAAAAGCATTAACCATAGAAGCTCAAAATACAAATCATATTGTACATTTAGCGAAAACTGCGTTATTGAAAACACGTTATCATTCTTTAGATGTTTTTCGTGGTGCTACGGTAGCTCTTATGATACTGGTAAATAATCCGGGATCGTGGTCGCATATCTATAGCCCGCTTGAGCATGCACCTTGGCATGGATTAACACCCACTGATCTGGTATTCCCCTTCTTTCTTTTTGCTGTAGGCAATGCTATGGCCTTTGTAATGCCTCGCCTGGAAGCAGCCGGGGATACGGTTTTCTGGAAAAAAGTGCTAAAGCGCACTGTAATTATTTTTTTAATTGGCTTGTTTTTAAACTGGTGGCCTTTTGCCCGGTGGCAAGATGACCAATTGATCTTCAATGGGTGGACTTGGTTGAATGTGGAAGGAAAATTAACGGGCGTCCGCATATTTGGTGTATTGCAACGAATTGCTCTTTGTTATTTTTTTGCCTCAGTAATTGTGTATTATTTAAAAAGGAGAGGCGCTTTCCTTGCAGGACTGATTCTGTTATTAATTTACTGGGCTTTATGCATAGCCGGAAATCCTGTTGATCCATATAGCCTTGCAGGCTGGTTTGGTACTGCCATAGATAAAAACATCCTGGATGAAGTGCATATGTATAAAGGTGAAGGCATATCATTCGATCCGGAAGGATTAATAAGCACTATACCAGCAATAGTTCAGGTGATCTTTGGATATTTAGTGGGTGATTATATTTTGAAACAGTCAACCTTCAAGATGGCAGATGATGGAGGGCAGATGACAGCTGACAGTAGGCAGAGGGCAGATGACAGTAGACAACAAAGGGTAAGAACACAAAGTACAAATGACAAACTACAAACTCTTTACCGTATTCTGACTGGACTTTTCATTGCAGCAATGGGCTTTTTATTGGCAGGGTATATATGGGGTTTGAGTTTTCCTATCAATAAAAAAATATGGACAAGCTCTTATGTAATATTGACTACCGGAATGGCGATAGCTATATTGGCTACACTTATTTATTTTATAGAAGTAAAAGGAGTGAGGGCCTGGTGGACCCGCTTTTTCGATGTATTTGGAAAAAATGCACTTTTTGTTTTTGCTTTAAGCGCTTTTCTACCCAAGGGACTTCGCTTACTTCGCATTCCAAACGGCTTGAGTGAAGCCGGTAAACCACTTTATGTAAGCCCATGGAACTGGCTTTATGAAAAGGTGTACAAATTTGTACCTGGTCCACCTGAGATCGGATCGCTTCTCTTTGCGTTGACTGTCATTCTTTTTATGTGGGCTATCTGTTATTGGATGGACAAGAAAAGGATTTATATTAAAGTGTAATAGACTATGATTAAACAGGATTGAAAAAGATTGAGCTGGAAGTAAGAGGTTCTATTTTTGTAGATTTCTTTCTGCTGCATCTATCTATTCTCCCGTCAGTCCTTTAAATCCTCCTACATCCTTGTTCTGACTTTTCTTTCTCCACTGCTTCGGTTGCGCACCATCCATCTTCACAATTTTAGGATGAAACACACCAACTGTTTCAACTAATGCAGTTTGTGCTTTCATCACTTCATGAATATCCTTGTAAGCAAAAGGCGCTTCATCTAATCCGCCGCCTAAAAGTTTTACACCTTGCTTTGCAAGTACTTCATTCAACTCTTTGTGTGTCACAGTTTTCAATGCAGCAGTACGGCTCATCTTTCTTCCGGCGCCGTGTGATGCAGAATTAACGGATGACATCTCTCCTTTACCTTTTACGATAAAACCTGGCGATGCCATGGAGCCCGGAATAATTCCCAGCACATCCTTTCCTGCAGGAGTTGCACCCTTACGATGCACAATCACTTCTTTGCCTTCCCATTTTTCTTTCCAAGCGAAGTTGTGATGATTCTCTACCATCTTTAATGGTTTCTGTCCCAACTGCTTTGCAATTTTTTGATGAATGATGTGGTGACAAGCAGAAGCATAATCACCGGCAAGATTCATGGCCAGCCAGTATTGAATGCCCGCTTCTTCATCCAAACTAAGCCAGGCAAGATTGACCGCATCGCCGGGCAAATGTCTTTTCTCTTTTGCCAATTTTGTAAAATGATTCGCCACATTTGCTCCTAATGCTCTTGAACCGGAGTGTGATAACAAACCAACATAATTTCCCGGTTCAATACCAAGAACTTCATCTTTTTCTTTCACTTCCACTATACCCCATTCCACGAAATGATTACCTGAGCCTGAAGAACCCAGTTGCTTCCAGGCCCTTGCCTGCAAGCTTTTCAGCAAGCCTAAGCTATCCCATTCTTTACGTTCCATCACTTCGTGGTCACCAGGATTTTGAAACATAGAACCGCTACCAAACAAAGTTGCTTCATTCAATTCACGGGTAAAATAATGTTCCCTGTCGGTTAACTCTTTTGGTTTGATTTCAAACACAGAAAGACACATACGACAACCAATGTCCACACCGACACCATAAGGAATAATTGCATTTTCTGTTGCCAGCACACCGCCAATCGGCAAGCCATAACCATGATGCGCATCAGGCATTAAAGCTCCCGCAACTGCTACCGGCAATTTAGCAGCCGTGTACATTTGGTTCATTGCACCTTGCTCAATTCCATCAGCACCAAAAACAGAAAACTCAATTCCTTTTTCCGCCAACTCAACGCTGTCACCCTGAGCTTGCCGAAGGGTTGGTTTTGGTAAAAGCGCCTCCGCAATTTTATTCAGCACACCGTCATGTGCATATTGATTAGGACTTTGCAGAATGCTCCCTAATATTTCCAAGGCATCTTCTTTGGAAAGATGCTTGAAACTCTTTTCCATGATGTTCATGGTAAGGGAAATCACCGGGCCTTCCGGGTAACCAATCTTTCGTAATTCCTTCCCTGTTAATTTCAACTTTGCCATAATTTAATTTTTTATGAAACCGGCTGCATCACTCCGATTGTTCTTTTGTTGCCCGTCCGTACCGGCACGGGCGGACGACGCTCCGTTCATCGTTCTGTAATTCTATTGAACAAATTTTAAATACCTTCCCTCTTCATAAAAAGCGTAAGGAAACGAATCAAATTCTTATGCCATAATTTAGTAAACTATCTTTTACTTATGCCTGAAATTCCAGATATCGAAGTCTTCTCACGCAATCTGAAAAAGCTGTTAGCCGGCAAACAAGTTGCCAAAGTAAAAGTAGTCAATGGCAAAAAATTAAAGGACACCGCCAAAGAACTTTCAAAAGCTTTGGAAGGTCAAAAAATCCTTGACGTGTTCCGTTCAGGCAAGGAACTGCGTATTCAATTTTCTAAAAAAGTTTTGCTGGGCATTCACCTCATGCTGACAGGCGATTTCCATTTTTTTGAAGATGCAAACAGCCGCAAATCAACGATTGTAGAGTTGCAGTTTAAAGACGGCACCGGCCTTGCTCTAACCGACCGTATGAAAAATGCAGCCGTAAAATTAAATCCCGTTGACAAAGACGGCATTGATGCTCTTGACCTGAACTATAAAACGCTTAAAGAAATTATGAGCCGCAAGGCTGCCATCAAAAATGTTTTGTTAGACCAGGACATCATACGAGGCATTGGCAATTCTTACTCCGATGAAATTTTGTGGCGGACAAGAATTTCACCTTTTTCAAAAGCGAATGCCATACCGGATGAGAAAATCAAAGAACTCGCTACTACTATAAAGAAAGTTTTAAAAGAGGCTACTGAAAAAATCTACAAGGCTCACCCAGGTAAAATCAACAGCGAGGTAAAAGACTATTTGCAAATCCATACCAAGAAAAAAACAGAAAGCCCAACAGGCAAGCCGATACTTACTGCAGAACGAGGCATGCTTTTGACTTATTATACGGATGAACAAGTATTATATATATAATATAAACTGTTTTCCGCTGTCAATTCAAGCTTGACCATTTACTATCCTTACTAACTCATAATCCTTTTTGTCTTCAAATCACCACGACCTTTCTGAATGTATACAATCACCGGTGCAAACTGGGTTTCCGTTCCTTCAACGTGGCTGGCAGTACCAATGCAAGATGTCCTGCTACTTTCTCGCTAACAATCCCACTGCGCATTTCATCTTCCATCGAATGTTTGATTCGTGTTCTATCCAAGTTTCTCCTTTTTTGTTGCTGATCCAGCATTTAGACAGGCTTTGAAAGCCCTTGCCAGAAAGACTTTCAAAGCATTAAAATATTACCATTTTATCTCTGCCACTTCCACTCTTCCATTTTGATTATTCATAATTACGTTCTCAATATTGATAGATTGATTTCGCTGTCCAAAATTTCTAAATGTTGTCAGTTTGATCATCACAGGAATATCAGAATCGTGTTGATATTGATCATGATAATTTATGCGGACTTTATACTTACCTGTTTTTGCTTTCTTTCTTATTCCATTTTTGATCTTTCGCCACTCCTTTGATCTCTTGCAGGTATTCCATATCCTCCATCTCACTTAGTTTGTAGGGCTTTTCACTGTAAAAATTATTAAAACTTCTTCCCCTTTTTGTTTTGATATGAATAACGCCATTCCCGCCACGAGAACCATAGATAGTAGTAGCTGAAGCATCTTTTAAAATTTCTATTGATTCTATTTCGTTTGTGTTTACAAAATTGTTGATGTTGTCCGAAACAGGCATACCATCTACGATAAATAACGGTTGATTATTATTTGCAAGTGAAGACATCACTCGTATCCGTATAGAAGAAAGATCTCCAATTTGAAAATTATTAGCAGGTGTTATACTTACTCCTGCCACCCTTCCACTTAATATTTGCTCTACAGAGGTAGAGCCAGCATGAATTTCATTTGCACGAATGACAGTTATAGTACCTGTTAAACTGCTTCTCTTTTGCATCGAATAACCTGTTACAACTACTTCATCCAGGTTGTTAGAGAATTCCTGAGCAATAAGGCCGGGAGCTGTTGAAGTAATTGCAGAAACAGCATCTTGTTTTCCAGACCTTTCTATGCTCGATCCATTATCTGGCTTTGCGATGGAAAGAGAGATTAGACTTTCATCATCCAAATTCTTCATTCGTGCATTATAGGTTTGTACAACGCCATTTAATATTTGATACTCTGTCAGTTTACTATGCTGATGAAGTTTTTTCTGTTTATCCGCTTTTACAAAACCCATTTTCGCACATTCATCTTCGAGTTCTTTCGGCGGTTCAATCTGGTATTTCACATAATCTTCTATTCTTTCTAAAACGATGTAAGAAGTATTTGGCGTTACAACTTTTTGCTCCTTTCCAAAATATAAAATCTCCTGCCAGGCATTCGTTTTGATAAGTGCACCAAACTCTGCTAAAGTTTGAATGCGGTCAATTGTAAAACCCAAACAAGCACCGGCATTCAATACTATCATTTCTTTTCCTGATGCACGGTTATTGTTTCCATAAAAGAAGATCAATGAATCGGAAGCCCCGCCCGTTATACCTGTGATCAATAAAATATTCTGATCTTTGTAATGATGCTGAAAATTAATGATTGATTTTCCTGACGCAGACCGGATATCCATCAGCATGTTTTCTGCACTGCTTCCCATTTGTATGGCTTCATGCATGCTCACTTTAAGCAGGTCAATATTGTTACCACCGCTTTCGCCAACAATTTTATCCAGTTGAATATTATCAGTATTATCACTTGCATGTACACAATAGATATACTGATTTTTTCTTTTTGGCAAAGCATTTCCATAACTATTGTTACCATCTGAAAATAAAAACACCGCATCTGTACTTACCTGGCTGAGATCAATACAACCAATTTGTGTGGCGCCTTCATATTCCAGCTCTCTTAAGTAAGATGCCCATTTTCCATTCTGTTCATCAACAATAAAATTTTGCGAATCTTGTATTTTAAAATTGAAGGTTGTGATCTCCATTTCCTGAATATTGTGATACGCTATATACTGTTTCAGGAAATTGATCTCCTTGTTCGTATTTCTCTTATTCCCTGATGCCGAAACATCCCAATAAACTTTTATCTTCTTTGGTGAAACAGAATAGGTTTTTTGAAAAGACGGCGACATTCGCACAGCGAAGTAAGTGTTACCGATGACCTGTTGTGTGCAAACAACACTATTCTTAAATAAGGGAATGTGAAATGCAATAGGTTTATTCAGAAGCAGATCACTCGCAGTGTAAGCCAATTTTTGCATTACATTGGTTCCTGAAAAAAGATTGCTTGTCAGCAAGCCATCCTTGATGTAAGGAATGGCGTGGCTGTTACTCACAACAATTTCAGCTTTGAAAGATCGAACCGTGTCTCTCACATTTAAAGGAAGATAGTATTCCAGCGATTCATTATTGATCTTCAATAACTGCTGAATGGTCATTGTAACCTTTCGGGTACTCTTAGCAGCTATAGGATAAATGCGCAGACTGTAATTATTGTAAGAATCCATTTGCAGCAAAGCAGGGTCTATACGTTTACCAACAATAGTGTTATAAGCATTTGCTGCCTTCCACTTTTCTTCAATTGAACCATCGCGGTATTGGCCATGTAGGTCTAACTGAAAAGCCGTGATGGCCTGTCCGGGCTGCAATTGAAACTGGTATAATCCTTCGACCTCCTGGTTGTTGGGATTATAAAATTCCATTTCAATAAAAGTCGTGGCAGTAAACAGATCGGCTTTTACATGTATGGAGCACCGTTGCATTTGCATGAACTTATCCCAATTACGGGTATTCTGACTAAAGCCACTATAACATAAAAAGCTTACTGTAAAAAGTAAAAATAATTTCTGCATAACAATGATTTAAAAACTATTGATGCAGTAAGGCAAACAATTACATAACGAGGCAAATTACAATTGCAAAAAGAAAGAATCCAAATCGAAAAGCATTAAGTGTTTTCAATCATTCAGATCATTTAAAATAAACTCATAACTGAAGTATCAGTGCCCAGCGGAGGCAGATTTTCCCATGCAAAGCGGTCTGTTTTAGTTTTCAGATCAGGTCTTTCTTTTGTAGTACGTATTGTAAAAACCGGGTGATATTCCAATGCATCAGAATGCATTTCAAAATCAAGAATTACTTTTAATTCATTATCATTTAAACCAGGCAACAACCATTTTTGTTCCAATTCCTTTGTAAGAAATAAGGGCATGCGAAATGCCTGGTCGCCACTGTTATGTATTTGTTTCATTACATCGTTTGCAGCCCTTGTTATGATGGTGTAGTTACCCGTAATTTCGCCTGTTTCAACATCTGCTTTATTAGGATAGTGGTATAGCCCGGGCAAACAAAATAATGCCCTCTCTTTTAATGAAACATGATATGGAACTTTGTTCTTCCAACCTTTTATTTCCCTGTGTTCAAAAATGCCGGTAACGGGAATTAAACAGCGGGTTGATTTAATTTTATGCCAGTAAGAACTTTTGTCTAATATTTTTTCGCTCCGGGCATTGCACATCTGAGGCCTGAGTTTTTTAATTTTCTCCTGCGTATTCATATAAGGCGCAATTATGCCCCATTCAAAATTTTTAAGCTTGTTTTTTCCATCGTCAAAAATTATGATGGGAAACTTTTGATATGCCTGGGCCTGTGTGTGAAGTATAGGTTCAAAGGAAATTTTTATTTGAGGATCTATTTCAAGGTCAGGCAGGTAATCGGTGATCAATTCAATCTGAGTACTAAATGATATATCATAACACATCAGGCAATATTTTCTATTTCTTCAAATTTAATCCTTACAATTTTTTTTTTGAATTTCAGTTCTACATACAGGTGTCCATAATATAAATAGTACTTGGGGTTTATTATATCATTCCTTGAGGGTTGCCAGCCCATAGACTTTATATATTTTCTTATTTTTTCTTCTAATTCTCTTGTTATGAGCCGTTCCCAATTCTTTTGAAAAACACCGGCCCATATTTTGAAACCCTCAGGCTTTCCTGCTGCTATCACTAATCTTTTCCTGTGTGCTTCGTTGTTCCAATCATATACATAACGGAATAGATCGTTTTCAATAGTTCCGAAATGATCCATCGCTGATGCTATATTGGGATAATGAGTAAATATAAAATGGCGCTCCATTCCTTCATCTGCTTTTCCCGAGTAACCATACTGCTGCCTTACAAAATATTTTTTTCCGTTTTGGATAAAGGCTTCCAATAATTCTGGCGTTAATATGCAAAATGGATTAAACATTATTTTGCTTTTGCTCTAGGTATGTCTTGAAAACAGGTGCTATAACAGGGAGATAGCTGTTCTGCTTTAAGCTTCCATTTTCTTCCATAATCATGTGTGCCGAACCGTACAAAATCCTTTCCAAATACTTTGTTGACAGAATCTAATGAACTCATTATAGCTTTATCTTTTACACGATCTTCATTATCGAATAGCCCTGCCTGTATTACATTTTGACGAATCAGGTCAAGCACTATCACACCGGCTTTTTGATAATTATAACCGGATTTAAAAATAATTCTCAGGGCCTTCATCGCATACCTGATCAATTCCCTGCTCGAATTAGTTGCTACCGGTAGCTGCAGGGTTACGGAACTAAAATATTGTTTGTCGGTGCCCCGATGAGGATTGGTTTGAATAAATACATGAATCTTTCTGGCACAACTGCTTTCTTCCCTCAATTTACTTCCGCATGCGGAGGTATGTGCAGCAATGGCCTGCTCTATTGTACGTTTATCTGAAATGTATTGTCCAAAAGAACGGGAGGTACAAATGTTTTTTTTGGGTGGCGGAGCCTCCTCCCATTTTATGCAGGATGTTCCTTTCAGTTCTGCCAGCAATCTTTGCCCGACGACAGACATATTTTTTCTCACCCATTCTTCAGGGATTGCCAGCAGGTCAGATGCGGTTTTATAACCATTCTCAATAAGTAATTTTGCATATTGACTGCCTATGCCCCAGATTTCGTCCACTTGGGTGTGCTGTAGCATTTGCATGATCGAATGATCAGTGTTGGCACAATAGACTCCCACATTTGCAGACTTTTTCTTTGCATACCGGTTGGCCATTTTAGCTAAAGTTTTTGTTTGCGCTATGCCTACACAAACCGGGATGCCGGTACATAGCGATACTTCTTTTCTAATTCTGCTGCCTAACCGGGCAAGGTCGTGATGATTAAACCCCGAAAAATCCACAAAGAGCTCGTCTATAGAATACACTTCAATCTTTGCCGTATAAGATTTTATAATGCTCATTACCCGTTCACTCATATCTCCATACAGTGTATAGTTCGATGAGCGCACCTGTACATTATGTTTTTTGATCAGATCTTCTATCATAAACACGGGCATAGCCATGGTGATGCCCAACTCTTTGGCTTCATCGCTGCGGGAAATAGCGCAACCATCGTTGTTGGATAAAACGATAAGGGGCTTACCCTTAAGCCCCGGATCAAAAACTCTTTCGCAGGAGCAATAAAAATTGTTGCAATCTATCAAAGCTATCATCTTACACCTCCCTGGCATCTGTGATGATGTAGGCTACTACGCCCCAGATCTCGCACTGCATATCCTCAGAAATATGTATAGTCCGATACCTGGGATTTTCAGGTGCCAGGTATCGCTTTGCCAATTCCAATACCAGCCGCTTTACCGTAAACTCTCCATCCACTACTGCCACTACTATTGAATTGTTTTTTGCTTTTTGCGACCGGTCCACCACGAGCAGTGCCCTGTCAGGTATAAAAGCACCAATCATAGAATCGCCTTCTACCCGAAATAAAAAGGTAGATGAAGGATTTGTGATCAGTTCTTCATTCAGGTCTATCCTTTCTTCCATGTAGTCTGATGCAGGAGATGGAAATCCTGCACTTACGTAACTAATCAGTTTGAGCGCCATAATTTATTCTTGAAAGTTTTTGCTTTAACTTTTAGAGCTCATGCAAAATCCTTGTATGATTACAATTTTTTCTATGTTTCATTAAAACACTTCTTGACTGCCGCCTCATGCCAGAATTATTTAAATAACGATGAACCTGTGGCTGTGGAAAATCAAAAATTTACGAATATCCGCAATAATGTAAATGCCCGATCCCAATTCATATTTATGAAAGTTCCTGTTTCATTCGTATTAAAACTTTATAGACTAAAATACCAGTAATAAGCTTTAAAAATTTTGCTAAAACAAACTTCCCTGTCCGCCCGGCCTTTGAAAACGAGTGCCATCCAGTTCCCATCGCTCTGCATTCATGCCATACAACTTTCCATATTTTTTATACTGCTGTGCTACTATCTGTGCCATGTTTCCTTCGCCGCGCATTCTCACTCCCCAGCGGCTGTCATTCACTTTACCGTCGTGCCCGTCTTCTATGAGGTGCCATACCTTATCTGCACGGTCGGGAAAATTTTTATACAACCAATCATGAAATAAAAGCTTGATTGCTCCATTCAACCGTATAAAGGTGTAGGCAGTAAACGATGCCCCGGCATCTTTTGCAGCTTTCATAATACTTTGCATTTCATGCTCATTGAGTCCCGGTATCATAGGCCCCATCATAATGCCCATGCGTACACCAGCCTTACTTAATTCTTCAATCACCCGGAGACGCTGTTTGCCTGTAGTGGTGCGGGGTTCCATTACTCGCCACAGGCTATCGTCGAAGGATGTAATGGACACCATAGCAGAAATAATTTTCTTTTTAGCCATCTCCTGCAGTATGTCTTTGTCTTTAATGATCCAGGCATTTTTGGTAAGGATGCCCACGGGCTGATTGAATTCATTACATACTTCAAGCAATTGGCGGGTAAGCCTGAATTTTTGTTCGGCAGGCTGATAACAATCCGTGTTGCCACTAAGCATGATGGGTACAGGTTCCCATTTGGGGTGCATCAAAAACTTACGCAGTAATTCCGGTGCATTTTTCTTGACCAGGATCTTGGTTTCAAAATCGACCCCTGCACTGTAGCCCCAGTACTCAAATGAGTTGCGTGCATAACAATAAATACAACCATGCTCGCAGCCCTGGTATGGATTCATGCTGTACATCATACCTACATCAGGGCTTTCCACTTTATTTACTATTGTTTTTGGAAAGATTTCAATGTATTGGGTTTTAATGTCGGGTTCTATCCATTCGTCAATGCCTTCAATGTGTTCGCGGGTGCTTTCGTTTTTAATGAATTTATTTTTGGTGTTGAACTGGGCACCGCGACCTTTTTTGTAGGTGTTCACTACTTGTTCATTTATCTCTTCCATAATTTGGGTTTGTATGTTTACTGGTTGACCGCACAATGCCTGCACAGTATTTCTTAGAAAGTACAAGTGGATAGCATATGTATGGCCAGCTACCTAAATAAGCTTCCTTGTTTGGTTACCACAGGTAAATTCTGAAACTCGAATCGCTTGAGAATCTGGTACCCCTTATCGCCCACTTCACGCTTTAGCAGCAACATGGCATCAGCAATGAACCGCCCGGTAAACTCCCGGTTTGAATACTCGAGCCAGCCTTGCTCATATTGCCATGGCTTAAGCTTCCTGCAAATGGCTATGTGTGGCTCTTCTATAAAATGGGGCTTGTGCTCATTATTGAGCTTCATCAGGCGCTGTGCATCCTTGATGCGTTTGACCAGGTTTTGCACAGGCAGTTTGCTGGTAATATTGATCAAAATAGTATGCGATGGATAGGAACCGTAACCCCTGAGTTCCACTTTAAACGGGGTAGTACCCATAGCAATGCCTTCAATGCGGTTAATGATTTTTTCTTCCATCATACTAAAATGTGTAAAGCGTACCAATGCGATATGTGGCCTCATATATTTTGCTCCAGGCACTTTATACTTTTCGGCAAATTCATTTTTTACTGCTTTTATCTTATGACGCAACTCTTCATGGGGATTCAGAACCATTAAGTATTCGAATAATTGATAACCGGGCATCTGCACATTCGGCGTAGCCGCATTGATGGGTTTATTTAATAAGATATTGCTCATGGAGAACTTTTTTATTAATAAAATATTTAGCATAAATTTACTAACAAATTTAGTAAATAATAAATCTTTTTATATGGATACTGACTTTCATTTTTTCTCCAGTGCTTATAGCGGCACTAAAGAATTTTCGCAACAAGAGATCTATACAGCCAACGCAACGGGCTTTGGTGCGGCAGCAGACGACTATGCCGAACGGGGCATTGACCTGAATGAGCAACTCGTAAAAAATAAGCCGGCTACTTTTTTTATGCGGGTAAACAGCGATGCTATGATGGGGGCGGGCATTCACGAAGGGGATGTGGTAATCGTAGACCGGTCGCTGGATGCAAAAAATGGCAAAGTGGTGATCGCCATTATAAATGGTGAGCTGCTGATCCGCAGGCTTGAGATCAATAACAGCCGGGCAAGGCTGGTTCCCGAGAGTAAATTATCAGCTATTGACATAGAGGCTTATTCCGAAAAATGTATTTGGGGGGTGGTGACCTATGTAATTCATAATGTGTGAACCGGTCGGGGAATTAGTTATTTAAAAATGGAAGATAAAAACTGCTTCAGATGGTAAAAATAAAGTCGAACTATAAAATCCGGATGTATACCGATAATTAACTGAATCAATGAATAATTATGTACGCTATTGTTGATTGCAATTCTTTTTACTGCTCGTGCGAACGGGTGTTTCAGCCTCAACTTGATGAAAGGCCTGTCGTAGTATTGAGCAATAATGATGGCTGTATTATCTCCCGCAGCGATGAAGCTAAAGACATCGGCGTGGGTATGGCTGGTCCTTACTTTATCGCAAAACCATTGATTGAAAAACATGGCGTCGAAGTATTTTCATCTAATTACAATTTATATGGGGATATGAGCAGGCGGGTAATGGATACCCTTAAAACGCTGGCAGGGAGTGCCAATGTAGAGGTGTACTCTGTGGATGAAGCTTTTGTGTCGCTACATTTTATACGCCAGGCTGAACTACGTGCCTTTGCTGCGGTAGTAAAAGAAAAAATTGAAAAATGGACGGGAGTGAAAGTATCGGTGGGTGTGGCGCCTACCAAAACATTAGCCAAGTTGGCCAACGGCATTGCCAAAAAAAATAAACATCAGACAGGTTGTGTCGCTGTTCTGGAAACCGATGAAAAAATAATAAAGGCACTCACCATGACGCCTGTAGGAGAATTATGGGGTGTAGGCGGACGATCTCTCAAAAAGTTATATGATATAGGCATTAACACAGGTTGGGATCTAAGACAGATCCCCGAAGAGTGGGCCCGTAAAAATTTAGGAGGTGTAGTGGGTGTGCGACTGATAAAAGAATTGCGGGGTGAAGAAGTAATAATGATGGATGAATATAAAAGCAAAAAGATGATTGCTACTACCCGCATGTTTGGAAATGCTGTAACAGATCTTAGCGATATCAAAGAAGCAATAGCTACTTACACTGCACGTGCTGCTGAAAAACTACGCCGGCAGGAATGTGCTGCAGGAATGATCAATGTGTTTGTAGTAACCAATGAAAAAGAAAAAGAGACTGGAACGCATTTCAGCCATGGTCCTACATACAGTACCCACGCTATCTTGCCCTCGCCCACTTCTATTACCAATGAGCTCATAAAACCTGCGGTGGCATTAGCAGAACGCCTTTACCAGCAGGGTAAAAAATACAAAAAGGCGGGTGTGATGTTAAGCAGCATTGTACCTGATGATTCTATACAGGGAAATTTGTTTGAGAAAGGAAAAACCATGGGACGCTTTTTAATGGAGCAGATAGACAATATTAATTTCAGCATGCGGAACGATGTAGTAAAATTTGCTTCTTCAGGGACCAAACGTGATTGGAAAATGCGAAAAGATTTTCAGTCGCCGCGCTACACTACACGATGGGAAGAATTGTACCAGGTTAAATAGCTTTATTTGTTTCCTGCACTAATAATTCACAGGGTGTATAACGTGCATGCGCTCTGCTCAGTTTATTCAAAAGATCAACAATATTTTGCACCCCGATCTTATTTGCCCATTCAAACGGTCCATAAGGGTAGGCTGTGCCCAGCTTCATGGCCATATCTATTTGTTCCGGTGCGCTTACTCCCTCGCCTAATGCGAAATATGCTTCATTAATGATCATACTTACTACCCGGGGAGTAACGAATCCAGGTTCGTCCGGAAGCCATTCTATTGTTTTTTCAAAGTAAACAAACGCTTCTGCTGCTTTTTCTTTTAGATTGTCTTTCAAACATGTTGCTTCAATAAGCCCGCCTTTTAAGAAAGTAGGCCATCCGTTGATGCGTATAAAGCCTTCATCTATCTCCGCCAAAGTATCTACCACACTATTCACAATGACAGTTGATTGTAATTGTTTTAATATTTCAATCCTTTCTTGTGTATTCTCAAAAAGAAAATCAATAAAAACGTCGGCAGTGCGGTGTTGCTGAAAAGAAATTACCTCATTTACCCATATCACCTCTGCAGGCGCAGGGATGCCATTGCTCATTAGTTCAACCTTCAACGCATCGCTTATGAGAACAACTATCGCCATATACTTTTTTGCAAAGAAAGATAAACATGAATTGCACGAATTATATGAATCGTGCAGATAATTCATAAAATTGACCTTAATTCGTGTTCATACTATCATTATGGCTAAGCAAATCATTACTACTAAAAGCGCCCCTGCCCCAATAGGGCCGTATAACCAGGCAGTACTCGTAAATAAAACCTTATACATATCCGGACAGATCTGTATAGACCCTTCTACTGATAAATTGAAAAACAGGGATATACAAGATGAAACACACCAGGTAATGCAAAACCTGCGAAACATTTTACAGGAAGCCGGTATGAATTTTAACCATGTAGTGAAAACCACCATTTTTCTTACGGATATGAATCAGTTTGGCGCCGTCAATGAAGTGTATGGTAAATATTTTGAACGCGATTTTCCTGCAAGGGAAACGGTACAGGTTTCTGCCTTACCCAAATTTGTGAATGTAGAGATAAGCATGATCGCTACGCAATGATATGCGGAAACTCCTCCGTAGAATATTATTGAAGCCCATTCTCCGGCTTACCAATAAATATACCTCAAAGCCTGACAGGCAACGCATCTTTATGGCTCTGTCGGAGTTGTTACAGTACATCCTGGATGAAGACAAGTCTAAGGGGTTAGTTATTCCTTTTGATTTACTTACCGGTAAATTCATCATTTTTTCTGACCAGCATAAAGGAAGAAAAAATGGTGCGGATGATTTCCTCACGAATGAAGTGAATTATCTCTCAGCGCTTGACTATTATTTTGAAAACAATTTTCATTTTATTGCTCTGGGTGACTCTGAAGAGTTATGGGAAAATAACCTGATCCCCGTAAAAAAAGCACATGTTCCTTCTTTTGCCATGGAGGCGAAATTTATTCCAAAGAATGCCTTTACTAAAATCTTCGGTAATCATGATCTCTTTTGGGATAATGACCCACTCGCATCTTTTCAGGTCGAAGAAATTTATGGTTTTCCACTCAAAATTTATGAAGGAGTAATACTGCAAACTGTGATAGCCGGTCGCAAGATCAATATCTATTGTACCCACGGCCACCAGGGCGATGCAGTGAGTGATGGCAACTGGTTTAGCAAATTTTTTGTTTCAAAAATATGGGCACCGCTACAAGCTTTTTTAAGGATCAATCCAAATACACCTGCTTACAATGCACATTTAAAAACCCAGCACAATAGTTTCATGTATGAATGGAGTGCACAGCAGCAGGATCTATTATTAATCACCGGTCATACGCATCAACCAATTTTCGAATCACTCACTCATATTGAGCGGCTCTACAGGCAACTTCTTTTTGCCCGTCAGCAAAACGATGGCAGTATGATAGAAACTTTGCAAACTGAAATACAATTACGAAAATTCGAATATGCTGCTGTGTCCGAAGAATATTTGAAAACAAAACCCTGTTATTTTAATAGCGGTTGCTGCTGCTATGATGACGGAGCCATTACAGGTATTGAAATAAGCGAAGGTGTGCTTCGCCTCGTAGAATGGAAACAAAAAGAAAGCAAAGCTTTCCGCATAATTTTAGAAGAAGCATCCCTTGAAGAATTATTTCAACAATTGCATTTGGAATAATGGTCGTTGGCTTAATCCTAAATTCAGTCAGACTGATAGAGCTTACAATCATAGCAGCTCATGTTTGAAGAAATAATTTTTCAACCTTGAACAGATATACAATAATCAAAAACTTTTTTTGTTGGCGCTGTTGTTATTGCGGTTTGCATCAGGTAGTTTTTTATCAGGATCCAATGTCACCTCAGTGATGCGGCTGGTAGTAGGAACAGTAAACGTCCATACACTTCCTCTTTGCCATACTTCCACAGGCAGCGTCATCTTATGAGTTTTTCCATTGCTTTCCTTTACGAGAATGGGCACCGGCATAGCCATCTTTTCTAAGTTTTCAATAGTAACAGAGGCTCCATTCGTTGCTTTGTCTTCTACATAACTCACAGATTTTACTGCCATATCCAATTTCCAATTATTGAATACCCATCCCCTCCAAAACCAGCTCAGGTCTTCGCCACTCACATTTTCCATGGTATGAAAAAAGTCCCAGGGTGTAGGATGCTTGAATGCCCACCGGCGTGTGTATTCCTTAAATGCAACATCAAATCTTTCCGGACCAAGTACAACATCTCTAAGTGCATTCAACA
>Ga0183260_10001609_pt1 | contig 18764 bp, 13 predicted proteins | sample AntDrymUQ4972206_2_FD_129768 | JGI IMG/M metagenome (GOLD analysis project Ga0183260, IMG submission 129768) | Polar desert sand microbial communities from Dry Valleys, Antarctica - metaG UQ497 (22.06) (version 2) (version 2) | ecosystem: Environmental > Terrestrial > Soil > Desert | place...
GACCGCTTCAACGAGCTCTCGATGAACTACTCCGACGAGACCGCCGACGAGTTCTCAAAGCTCCAGGAGCGCATCGACGCGGTCGACGGCTGGAACCTCGAGACCACGCTGGAGATCGCGATGGACGCGCTTCGCCTGCCTCCCGCCGACGCGCCCGTGGCCGAGCTCTCGGGAGGAGAGCGCCGCCGGGTCGCGCTCTGCCGGCTGCTTCTGCGCCAGCCCGACCTGCTGCTCCTCGACGAGCCGACCAACCACCTCGACGCAGAGTCCGTCGCCTGGCTCGAGCGCCACCTCCACGACTACCCGGGCACCGTCGTGGCCGTGACCCACGACCGCTACTTCCTCGACAACGTCGCGGGCTGGATCCTCGAGCTCGACCGAGCGCGCGGCATCCCCTTCAAGGGAAACTACTCGAGCTGGCTCGAACAGAAGCAGGCGCGCCTTGCTCAGGAGGCCAAGCAGGACTCCGTGCGGCGTAAGACGATCGAGCAGGAGCTCGAATGGGTGCGCCTCAACGCGAGCGCCCGCCGCACCAAGCCCAAGGCGCGCTTGAACAACTACGAGCGACTGCTGGCCGAGGACCGCAACGTCAAGCTCGACCAGGTCCAGATCCACATTCCGGCCGGCCCCCGGCTCGGCGAGGTGGTCCTCGAGGCCGACGGCCTGCGCAAGGGCTTCGGCGACCGACTGCTCATCGAGGACTTGACGTTCTCGCTGCCCCGCGGCGGGATCGTCGGGGTCATCGGGCCGAACGGCGCGGGAAAGACGACGCTCTTCCGGATGATCGTCGGCGAGGAGGAGCCCGACGCCGGGAGCCTGCGGCTCGGCGAGACGGTCGAGCTCGCCTACGTCGACCAGAGCCGCGACGCACTGGACGGAGACAAGACGGTGTGGGAGGAGATCTCGGGCGGCGAGGACCAGATCCTCGTCGGCGAGCGCCGCGTGGCCTCGCGGGCCTACGTGGGCTCGTTCAACTTCAAGGGGGCCGATCAGCAGACGAAGGTCGCAAAGCTCTCCGGGGGAGAGCGCAACCGCCTGCATCTGGCCAAGCTCCTGCGTCGCGGGGGCAACCTCCTGCTCCTCGACGAGCCGACCAACGACCTCGACGTCGACACCCTGCGCGCGCTGGAGGAGGCGATGCTCTCTTTTGCCGGCTGCGCGGTGATCATCTCCCACGATCGCTGGTTCCTCGACCGCGTCGCGACCCACGTGCTCGCCTTCGAGGGCGACTCGCGGGTGACCTGGTTCGAGGGCAACTTCGAGGCCTACGAGTCCGCGCGCCGCGAGCGCCTCGGCGAGGAGGCCGACCGCCCGCACCGGATCACCTACAAGAAGCTGATGCGGGGGTAGGGCGCCGCGGCCGCCGCCTCGAGCGACCGGCGGCAGCGTCGGGTTTCGGCTTCCGGGCGGCGCGGTGCGTTCAGATGAGCAGGCCCAAGAGCCCGCTCGCGTCGCGGGCGACCGCGTCGGCCTCGCGCAGGTCGGCGACCGCGAACGGTCCCGTGGCCACCGCCACGCAGCGCACGCCGTCGGCGTGCGCGCAGGCGATGTCGCGGGGAGTGTCGCCTATGACGACCGTCTGCTCGCGGGGGTACAGAGTCCATCCGCCCCGGCCGACGCTCCCGGCCCGGCGGCGGGCGATGCCCGGGAGCTCTGAGCGGTCTTCGTGGTCGGAGCCAAAGCCGCCTTGACCGCGCTCGAAGAAGGCGCCGATACCGGCCCGGGCGAGCTTGAGGCGGGCGATCGGCTCGTAGTTGCCGGTCACAAGCGCGAGGCGCACGCCGTCGCGGATGGCCAGCTCGGAGAGCAGCTCGCGCATGCCGGGCGCGACGGCGTGGGCGAGGTCATCGGGAGCGCGGCGCGCGTAGGCGGCGCACGTCGCCTGGCGGGCGTCGGCGATCCCCTCGTCGATGCGCTCGGCCGACAGGCCGCACTGCAAGGCGATTAGCCGCACTAGCTCTGAGTCGGTCCGCCCCGGCGCCTGCACACGGGCCGCCGCCGGATCGGCGATGCCGTAGACCTCCCGCAGCGCCTCGTGCAGCGCGTCACGGTGCTCTTCGTGGGCTCCCAGCAAGAGGGCTCCGTCGATGTCTAAGAGGAGCAGCACGTCAGCGCGACTCGGCTTGGTCGCCGACCGGCCGCCGGGCGCAGCGTCGCGACGGGGCCGGACTCGGCGGCCGAGCCCGCGTCAACGCTCGAAGGAGGTCTCGGGCTCCAGTCGCCGCGCGAAGGCCGCAACGAGTCGGGCGCAGGCCTCGACGTCCTCGAGCGCGACCAGCTCCACCGGCGAGTGCATGTAGCGCAGAGGGATCGATACGACGCCGGTCGGGACGCCTTGGCGAGAGATATGGATGGCGTCGGCGTCGGTGCCCGTTCCCCGCGCGCTGGCCTCGATGGTGAAGGAGATCTCCTCCGCCTCGGCCGCCTCGTGCAGAAGCTCGAAGACCCGTGGATTGATCGTGGACCCGCGACCGATCACCGGGCCGCTGCCCAGCTCGTGCTTACCGGTCTCCTTCGGATCGATCCCGGGCGCGTCGGTCGCGTGGGTCACGTCGACGACGATGGCCACGCCCGGCTCGAGCGCGTAGGCGGAGGTGTGCGAGCCGCCGAAGGTGATCTCCTCCTGGACGGCCGCCACCGCAGCGACGTCCCCGGGCGCGCCGCCGGCCTCGGAGACCAGCCGCGCGGCGGTGAGCGCGACGTAGGCGCCAAGCCGGTTGTCGAGCGAGCGGGAAGCCAGGCGCCCGTTGGGAAGCGCGACGGGCTCGCCGGCGATCACGGCGACGTCGCCGACCCGGACCATCCCGCGCGCCTCGTCGCCGTCCTTGGCCCCGACGTCGATGTGGAGGTCCTTGATCTCTGCGACCTTCTTACGCTCCTCCTCCTGGAGGAGGTGGATCGGCTTCTTGCCGATGACCCCCGGAATCGTGCCGTCGCGCGTCGTGATCGCAACGCGTTGCCCGACGAGGATCTGCGCGTCCCACCCGCCGACGCCGGTGAAGCGCAGGAAGCCCTCGTCGTCGACGTGGGTCACGATCACGCCGATCTCGTCGATGTGGCCGACGAGGGCCAGGAGCGGCCCGCCCGCGGTTCCCACCACGCGGGCCACCGAGGAGCCGAGCGTGTCCGAGTTCACCTCGGCAAACCCGCGAGCGGCCTCGCGCCAGATTCCAGCCGGCGCACCCTCGTAGCCCGAGGGGCCGGGCGCGGTGAGGAGCCTCATCAGGAGCTCGGGTGCAGCCATAGTCGCGTGACCATAGTGGTCTCGGGGCTATGACCCCCGCTCTTACGGGCGACGTGGACGGCCGCGTCCCGATCCCAGGGAAGACCGGCGAGATCGCGATGAAGTGTCAGACGGCGAGCAGCTCGCGCAGCACGAAGGGAAGGATCCCTCCGTGGCGGAAGTAGTGCTGCTCCTGGGGCGTGTCTATGCGCACGCGCGCGCGGAGCTCCTTGTCGTCGGCCTGAACCGTCACCTCGCGGGGGATCTCCTCGGCGCCCTCGAGGCCCTCGATCGCAAAGGTCTCCTCGCCGGTCAACCCGAGCGAGGAGACCGACTCGCCGTCGAGGAACTGGAGCGGGAGCACGCCCATGCCGACCAGGTTGGAGCGGTGGATGCGCTCGTAGCTCTCGGCAAGGACCGCGCGGACGCCGAGCAGCTTGGTGCCCTTGGCCGCCCAGTCGCGCGAGGAGCCCGAGCCGTACTCCTTGCCGGCCAGCACAACCAGCGGCACGCCCCCTTGTGCGTAGCGCATGGCGGCCTCGTATATCGTGCTCTCCTCGCCCGACCCCTCGCCAGGCCCGAGGTACCGGGTCACGCCCCCTTCCGTGCCCGGCGCGAGCTGGTTGCGCAGCCGGATGTTCGCGAAGGTCCCGCGCACCATGACCTCGTGGTTGCCGCGCCGCGACCCGTAAGAATTGAAGTCGCGCGGCTCGACGCCGTGCTCGACCAGGTAGCGGCCGGCTGGGGAGTCGCGCTGGATCGACCCCGCCGGGGAGATGTGGTCCGTGGTGACGCTGTCGCCCAGCACTGCGAGCACCCGCGCTCCGCTGATGTCGCGGATCGGCTCGGGCTCTCGCTCCATCCCCTCGAAGTAGGGCGGGTCGCGGACGTAGGTCGACTGCTCATCCCACGCGAAGCGGTCCCCCCCGGGGACCTCGAGCGAGCGCCAGTTCTCGTCGCCGTCGAAGACCTCGGCGTAGGTCGAGCGGAACATGTCCGACTGCACCGCCTCCTCGATCGTGCGGTGGACCTCCTCCTGGGAGGGCCACAGGTCGCGCAGGTAGACCGGCTCGCCGTCGCGGTCCTCGCCCAGCGGGTCGGCGTAGAGGTCGATCTCCATCGTTCCGGCGAGCGCGTAGGCGACGCACAGAGGCGGGGAGGCGAGGTAGTTCATCTTTACGTCCTGGTTGATGCGCCCCTCGAAGTTCCTGTTGCCCGAAAGCACCGAGACCACCGCGAGGTCTGCCTCCTCCACCGCCGCCGAGATCTCCGGCGCAAGCGGCCCCGAGTTGCCGATGCACGTCGTGCAGCCGTAGCCGACGAGGTGGAAGCCCAACGCTTCGAGCGGCTCGACCAGGCCGGCGCGCTCGTAGTAGTCCATGACGACCTTGGAGCCCGGCGCCAGCGACGTCTTGACCCAGGGCTTTCGCTCGAGGCCCCGCTCGACGGCGTTGCGGGCGAGCAGCCCCGCCGCGAGCATCACCGAGGGGTTCGAGGTGTTTGTGCAACTGGTGATCGCCGCGATGACGACGTCGCCGTGGTCGAGCTCGAAGGACGCGCCGTCCTCCAGCGTCACCGGCGTCCCCGCGCGCGGGCGCGCGGCCACCGGGGTCGCCGCCGTCGGCGGTGCGGCCGGCCCTCCGGGGGCGTGGATCCCGCTTCCCGGGGAGGAGTCCGAGGGCGGATCGGAGGCCGGGAAGCTCCCGTCGACGTCTTGGTCGTGGCCGTTCATCTCTGGCACGAAGCCCTCGAGCGCCTCACGGAAGCGCTCGCGCGACTTCGTAAGGGGAACGCGATCCTGCGGACGCTTGGGCCCTGCCAGGCTGGGGACCACCTCGTCGAGATCGAGCTCGAGGGTCTCGCTGTAGACCGGATCCTCGCTGCGCTCGTCGTGGAAGATCCCCTGCTCGCGCGCGTAGGCTTCCACGAGCTCGATCTGCTCGGCCGGGCGGCCCGAGAACTCGAGGTAGCGCAGGGTCTCCGCGTCGACCGGGAAGATCGCGCAGGTCGAGCCGAACTCCGGCGACATGTTGCCGATGGTGGCCCGATCGGCGAGCGGCAGGCCGGCGAGGCCCGGGCCGTAGAACTCCACGAACTTCCCCACCACGCCGCGGCCGCGCAGCATCTCGGTGACCGTGAGCACGAGGTCGGTCGCCGTCGAGCCCTCCGGCAGCCGCCCCTCGAGCCGGAAGCCCACGACCTGGGGGATGAGCATCGACATCGGCTGACCGAGCATCGCCGCCTCGGCCTCGATGCCGCCCACCCCCCAGCCCAGCACTCCGAGACCGTTGATCATCGTCGTGTGGGAGTCGGTGCCGACGAGCGTGTCGGGGTAGGCCTGCCCGTCGTGCTCGAAGACCACGCGGGCGAGGTACTCGAGGTTGACCTGGTGGACGATCCCTGTGTCGGGTGGCACGACCGAGAACGCCTCGAAGGCCCCCTGCCCCCAGCGCAGGAAGGCGTAGCGCTCGCGATTGCGCTCGAACTCGAGCTCCGCGTTGCGCGCGAACGCCCCGCGGGTGCCGAAGGCGTCGACCTGAACTGAGTGGTCGATGACCAGCTCGGCCGGCACCCGGGGCTCGATGGAAGCCGGGTCGCCCCCCATGTCGGCCATGGCGTCGCGCATCGCGGCGAGGTCGACCACGGCCGGGACGCCGGTGAAGTCCTGCATGAGGACGCGCGCGGGGGTGAAGGCGATCTCGCGGCTAGGCTCGTCGGAGGCGACCCAGGTGGCCAGGGCCTCGACGTCCTCCGCGCACACGCTGGAGCCGTCCTCGCAGCGGAGCAGGTTCTCGAGCAGGATCTTCAGGGAGTAGGGAAGGCGAGCCACGTCCCAGCGCGACTGAAGCGCGTCGAGCCGGAAGATCTCGTGCTCGTGGTCGCCTACCCGAAGGGTCGCGCGGGCGTCGAAGCTGTTGGCCGACATGGCATCCAGTCTCGCAGGCGCGCCAACCAATCGCGCGAGGCGCCGGCCGGCACGCCACCCGCGTTCTGCGGCGCCTCGACCGCGCTTCGCGCGGTTCAGCGACCGCAGAACGTTCGGACCGCCACTACCCGCGTGACCCGTCCAACCTGGCCACGCCCGGGCCAGAGGCGGTGAAGGCGTCGGCCAGTGCCTCGACGAGGCCGTGCAGCCGCCTGGGGCGGCGGGCGATCGCAAGCTGATCGATCGCGCCGGGTGCGGAGGCGTGGCGGCGCAGCGCCTCGAGCTCTGAACGGCAGCCCAGCTCGTCGGCGTGCGGCGCGAGCGCCTCGAGCAGCGGCTCGAGCAGCTCGAGCGCCGGCACCCGGCGCCCGGCGATGGGGTCGATGAACTCGGCTTCCATGCCGTCGCGCGCTGCGATGAAGCGGTTCTCGTCGAGGATCTCGGGGGAGCCGAGCAGCTCGGGCGACAAGAACCCCTCCTCGAGCTCGAGGCGCACGACCGACTGGACGAAGGCGACGAGCGACGCCGTCTGGTCGACCGTGGACTGCGCGTCCATGATCCGCACCTCGACGGTCCCAAAGGTCGGTTGGGGGCGGACGTCCCACCACAGGAAGGTGTGCTCCGGGAAGGCATGGCAGCGGATCAGCAGGTCGACGGTCGCCACGTAGTCGGCGTAGTCGGCGAACGCCCGCGGGATCCCGACGCGCGGGAAGGCCTGGAAGAGCGGCGTGCGGACCGAGGCAAGGCCCGTGTCCCGGCCCTGCCAGAACGGCGAGTTGGCCGACAGCGCGAGCATCATCGGCAGGTGGCCGCGCAGCGCGTTGACCGCGCGAATGGCCTCGTTGGGATCGTCGACGCCGACGTGGACGTGCAGCGCGGCGGTCGGCTCGCGGCGGGCGAGCTCGCGCATGGAGCCATACACGAAGCCCTGGCGCTCGCCGCCCGAGACGACCGTGTCGTGCCAGACCGCGAAGGGGTGGGTCCCGACGCTGGCGGCGCGCAGGTCCTTGGGGCGCAGCTGCTTCTCGAGGAGCCGGCGCGTGCCGAGCAGCTCGCTCGCGGCCGAGGAGACGGTCGGATGCACGTGGGTCCGCAGCTCGATGACCGAGCCGTGGGTCTCGTGGGTGACGCGGTCGACCAGCTCGGGACTGAGCGACGGGAGCACCGTGTCGGCCGCGTGCGCGAGCGACCAGCCGATGCACTCGAGCAGCATGACCTCCTCCTCGACCCCGAGCGTGTACGCGGTCGCGGGCTCGCCGCCGTTCCACGCCGCCCACGACATCGCCGCGGGCGCGGTCACGCGGCCCTCTGCGCGGGAAGCATCTCGCTCCACGGGAAGGCGGGCGCGGTCACGCGGCCCTCTGCTCCCCGAGCGCCGCCCCATGACTGCGGGCCGCCTCGACGAACGCCTCGAAGAGCGCCATCTGCGGCCGCCGCGCGACGAGGCACTCGGCGTGCCACTGCACGCCGACGAGGAACGGCCGGCCGGGCGCCTCGATGCCTTCGACGACCCCGTCGGGCGCGAACGCGACCGCGCGAAGGCCGGAGCCCAGCCGGCGGACGGACTGGTGGTGGAAGGAGTTGACCCGCAGCAGGCGCCGCTTGCCCAGGATGCGCGCGAGCTTGGTGGCCGGCTCGACCTCGACGGAGTGGCTGACGCGCTCGCCGGGCCCGGTCTGGCGGTGCTGGCACTCGGTGCCGGCCCGGTCGGGGAGGTGCTGGTAGAGGGTGCCGCCGCGGGCGACGTTGATCGCCTGCATCCCGCGGCAGATGGCAAGGATCGGCAGCGCGCGCCGGTCGGCCTCACGCGCCACCGCGAGCTCGAAGCGGTCGAGGTCTGGCTCGGTGGGCCCCAAGTGGGGATTGCGACGCTTGGCGCGGTAGGTGTCGGGGTCCAGGTCGGGCCCGCCGGAGAGGCAGATTCCGCTCAGGCGGTCGAGCAGCGGCTCGACGGCCGCGAGCTCGAGCGGCGGCATGACGACCGGGATCCCGCCCGCCGCCTCGATCGCCCACAGGTACTTCATCCCGAGCGCCATCTCGCGGTCGATGGGAGGCTCGCCCTCCGGCGTCTGCTGCACGCGCTCGGCGACGCGGACCTCCGAGGTCGACACCCCGATCAGGGGCCGCTCCTTCACGCCATCACCCATGTGTCCTTGCCGCCTCCGTTCTGCGACGAGTTGACCACCATCGCGCCCGCGCCGAAAGCGACCCGGGTCAGGCCCCCGGGCAGCACCGCGACACGGGCGCCGCTGTAGGCAAAGGGTCGCAGGTCTACGTGCCTCGGCTCCAGCCGGCCGTCGATGACGGTCGGATGGCGCGAGAGGGCGACGGTCTCCTGCGCGATGTAGCGCTGGGGCTCGGCGAGAACGGCCTCGCGCACCTCGGCAACCTGCTGATCGGTCGCGTGCGGACAGATCACCACGCCCTCGCCCCCGTAGCCCGCGCGTGGCTTGACCACCAGCTCCTCCAGGCGGTCGAGCGCGCCGTGCAGGATGTCGGGGTCGCCGAGGTCGTAGGTCGGCACGGACTGGAGCACCGGAGCCTCGCCGAGGTAGAAGTCGACCATCGCCTCGACGTAGGCGTGCGCGAGCTTGTCGTCGGCCACGCCGGTGCCAAAGGCGTTGGCCAGCCCGATCCGCCCCTTCCGCCAGGGCTCGAGCAGCGCCTCCCCGACGGCGGTGAGCTCGTCGCCGACCGCGAGGCGATCGAGGTCGGTGCGCCGGTAGACGACGTCGACCCGCTTGGTCCCGTCCTCGAGGCACGCGACGAGCTCGGCGCCCCGGCGCTCGAGGTCTGCCAGGGCGACGATCGGGAGGCCGACGCGCTCCGCGAGCACGCGGTGCTCCCACCACGCGCTGTTGCCCGGCCCGTCGGAGAGCAGCACGACCAACGGCTCGTCGACCCCCTCGGGCGCGGCGTCGCAAAGCGCCTCGCCGAGAAGCTCGAAGGCGAGCGGGTCGACGGGGCGCGGTGCGAAAGGCCGCTCGCCTTCGCGCGCCGCGCCGCCACGGTCCTGGACCGCCTCGCCCGCCTCGCGGACCGCCTCACCCACCTCCCGGACCGCCTCGCCCCCCTCGCGTGCCGCTCCGGCCAGCGCCGCCGCCACCTTCTCGCGCGCGGCGAGCGCGTAGGCGACACCCGATGGGGTGCGCAGATTGTCCTCCAGGACCGTGAAGCGCCCGTCGGCGCCGCGGACGAGATCGAGCCCGGCGACGGTCGCCCACGCGTCGTTGCGCACCTCGACGCCGGCCAGCAGCGGCTCGTGGTACTCGGCCTCGTCGACCACGCGTGCGGGCACGATGCCTTCCCGCACGATCCGGCGATCCCCGTAGACGTCGGCGACGAACGCGTTGAGCGCGCGCACGCGCTGGGCGATTCCGCGCTCGAGCAGCATCCATTCGCCGGCGCCGATGATGCGAGGCACCGGATCGACGATGAAGGGCCGCACGCCGTCCGCCCCCGCGAAGACCACGCCGTCCGCCTCCATCTCCTCGACCAGCGCCGCCCGACGCGCCTCGAGGTCCTCGCGCGCGAGCGCGTCGAGCAGCGCGGCGTACTGGGGTCGAACCTCGCCGCGGCCCGAGAATGCCTCGTCCCAGAAGCCCGCGGGCTCGTAGCCGGCCAGGCGATCGGGAGGCGTCGCGCGGTTCACATGGACGGTGGTCCCCAGGATCGGCCGACTCTATGCCCACCCCGGCGATCCTTCGGTGGACCGTCGGTCCGAACGCAGGTGGACCTCGGGTAGAACTTCGGCCCATGCCCGGTCCACTTCGCCTGGGAGTCGACGTCGGCGGGACGTTCACCGACCTCGTCGCGCTGGTCGGCGGGGAGCTGCGCACCGCCAAGGTGCCCTCGACGCCTCGCGACCAGTCCGAGGGGGTGATGGCGAGCGTGGACGCTGCGGGACTCGAGGGCGGCGACATCGCCGCCCTCGCGCACGGGATGACGGTGGCGACCAACGCGCTGCTCGAGCGCCGCGGCGCCCGCGTCGCGCTCGTGACCACCGAGGGCTTCCGCGACGTCATCGAGATCGGTCGCCAGAACAGGCCCTCGCTCTACGATCTCGCTCAGGCCCGGCCGGCCCCGCTCGTCCCCCGTGAGCTGCGCTTCACCGTCTCCGAGCGCACTGGCCCCGAGGGCGAGCTTCGCCCGCTCGACGAGGCAAGCGTGCGGGCGGCGATCGACGCCGTGCGCGAGGCCGATGTCCAGGCGGTGGCCGTCTGCCTGCTGTTCGCCTTCCTCCACCCCCAGCACGAGCAGGCAGTCGGCGAGGCACTGCGCGGCGCGCTGCCCGGCGTCCGCGTCTCGCTCTCGAGCGAGGTACTGCCCGAGCTCCGCGAGTACGAGCGCTTCTCTACGACCGTCGCCGACGCCTACCTCTCACCTACGCTCGCCGCCTACCTCTCGCGGCTGGCCGAGCGGACGCAGGAGGCCGGCATCCCGTCGCCGCTGGTCATGCAGTCCTCCGGCGGGGTCGTCGACCTCGACATGGCCGTCGGCCAGGCCGCGGGGTGCCTGCTCTCGGGCCCGGCGGGCGGGGTGGTCGGCGCGGCCCACGTCGCGCGCGCCTCGGGCTATGAGGACGTGCTGAGCTTCGACATGGGCGGCACGAGCACCGACGTGGCGGCGATCATCGGAGGCGAGGCGCAGACGACCACCGAGGCGGTCGTCGCCGGCGTCCCGATCAAGCTGCCGATGGTCGACGTCCACACGGTGAGCGCCGGCGGCGGCTCGATCGCATGGGCTGACGAGGGCGGCGCGCTGCGGGTCGGGCCGCGCTCGGCGGGCGCCGATCCGGGACCGGTCGCCTATGGCCGCGGCGGCGAGGAGCCGACGGTGACCGACGCGAACCTCTTCCTCGGCCACCTCGGCAACGGGGCACAGCTGGGCGGCGACGTGACCCTCGACCGCGGCCTGGCCGAGGCGGCGCTCGCGCGGCTGGGCGATCGGCTGGGGCTCGATGCGCTCGAGGCCGCGCGCGGGATCGTGCGGGTGGCAGACGCCGAGATGGTGCGCGCCCTGCGGGTCATCACCGTACAGAGGGGCCTCGACCCCCGGGAGTTTGCGCTCGTCGCCTTCGGCGGCGCGGGCGGAATGCACGCGTGCTCGCTGGCGCAGGAGCTGGGGATTGGGACGGTGCTCGTCCCGCGTGCCGGCGGGGTGCTCAGCGCGCTGGGCCTGGCGATCTCCGACGTGCGCCGCGACTACGTCGCGCCGCTGCTCGGCCAGGTCGACGCGAAGCGCATTGCGACGACCTGCGAGGAGCTCGAGCGGGCGGCACGCGATGACCTCGACGACCCGGCCTGCCTGCGGCGCGCGGATCTGCGCTACCGCGGCCAGGCCTTCGAGCTGACCGTCGACGCCGACGATCCGCCAGCCCTCGCCGATCGCTTCCACAACGCACACGAGCGCCGCTACGGCTACCGGATGGAGGAGGAGGCGATCGAGCTGGTGGCCGTGCGGGTGGCCGCGACCGTCGAGGTGGCCAAGCCGCAGCTGCGCGAGGAGCCTCGGGCCGAGGAGCCGACGCCGGAGCGCCGCGATGTCCACGTCGAGGACGAGGGCTGGGCGGAGGTCCACGTTTGGCGCCGCGAGGCGCTCGGCGCCGGCTCTCACGTCGAGGGTCCGGCGCTCGTCGAGTTCCCCGAGGCGACGTGCGTCGTCGCGCCGGGGTGGAGCGGAGCCGTCGACGAGGCAGGGACGCTCGTTCTGGAGCGAGGATCGTCGTGAACCTCGACCCGGCCACCCTTCCGGACCACTGGCGCGCGTCGCCGTGAGCCCCGACCCGGTCACCCTCTCGGGCCACTGGCGCGCGTCGCCGTGAGCCTCGATCCCGTCACCCTCTCGGTTCTCTCAAGCGCGCTCTCGGGAATCGCCGAGGAGATGGGCGCGGTGCTCATCCGCGGCGCGTACTCGTCGAACATCAAGGAGCGCCGCGACTGCTCCGCCGCCCTCTTCGACGCGCGCGGACGCATGGTCGCCCAGGCGGAGCACATCCCGGTGCACCTCGGGGCGATGCCCGAGGCGGTGGCGGAGGTGATGAAGCGCGACCCTCTCCCAGGCGACGTCTTCCTCCTCAACGACCCGTTCACCGGCGGCACCCACCTCCCTGACCTGACGCTCGTCTCCCCGGTGGCCCTCGACGGCGACGTGCTGGCGTTCGCGGTGACCCGCGCCCACCACTCCGACGTCGGCGGGATGCGGCCGGGTTCGATGCCGGCGGACTCGCGCGAGATCTACCAGGAGGGCCTGGTCATCCCGCCCACGCGGCTGGAGTCCGGAGGCGAGCTGGTGGCCGACACGCTCGCGCTCATCCTCGCCAACGTCCGCACGCCCGAAATCCGCCGCGGCGACCTGCGCGCGCAGCTCGCCGCCAACCGGCTGGCGCAGCGGCGCCTTTCCGAGCTCGTCGAGCGCCGCGGGCGCGAGACCGTCGAGGCCGCCTTCGAGGAGGTCCTCGCCTACGGGGAGCGGCGAACGCGGGAGGTCCTGCGCGAGCTCGAGGACGGCGTCCACTGCGCCGAGGGGGAGATCGAGGGCGACGGCACCGAGGACGAGGATATCCCTATCCACGTGCGCGTGGAGATCGACGGCGACCGGATGGAGATCGACTTCGAGGGCACCGCCGAGCAGGTTCCCGGCAACGTCAACTGCCCGCTCGCGGTCACTCGGTCGGCGTGCTACTTCGCGCTGCGGGTGCTGCTCGGAGACGACGTGCCGGCCAACGCGGGCACCTACGCGGCCCTCGACATCTGCGCGCCGGAGGGCAGCCTGGTCAACGCTCAGCGGCCGGCGGCGGTGGTGGCGGGCAACGTCGAGACGAGCCAGCGGGTGGCCGACACCGTGCTGCGCGCCCTGGCCGGAGCGGTGCCCCTGCCAGCCGAGGGTCAGGGCACCATGAACAACCTGATCATCGGGGGCCGCGGCTGGACGTACTACGAGACGATCGGCGGCGGGCAGGGGGCCGGCGCCGACGGGCCGGGGCCCTCGGGCGTGCACGTCGGCATGAGCAACACGCTCAACACGCCCATCGAGGCGCTCGAGCTCGAGTACCCGCTGCGGGTCGAGCGATACGAGCTCCTCGAAGCAACCGGCGGGGAGGGCGAGCACCGCGGCGGCGACGGCATCGTGCGCGCCGTCCGCACGCTCGAGGACGCCTCGCTCTCCCTGCTCACCGACCGCCGCCGCCACGCGCCCCAGGGTCGCGACGGCGGCGACTCCGGTCGCCCGGGCGAGAACCTGCTTGACGGGGAAGAGCTGCCCCCGAAGGCCTCGCGAGCGATGCAGGCCGGCTCGGTCGTCGAGGTCCGCACGCCGGGGGGAGGAGGGTGGGCCGCGGGGCGCGGCTAACGTCTTGGTCCATAGGGAACCGAGGAGAGAGGAAGAGGATTCATGCCCGTCGCCGACCTTTCAGCCTGTGACCGATGCCGTCGACCCACGCCCCCGTCTACGCACGTCGAGTTCGGCCGTTGGACGGTCGTCAAGGACGAGGCCGGAAAGGTGTCCGGAATGCGGTGTCCGAGATGCCAGACCCCTGAGGAGCAGCAGGAGGGCTGAGTCCCGCGCTATCCCCGCGCGCGCCAAGCCCGACGTCTTCGCGGGCCGTCGCGTAAGGCGGCAGTCCCTTACCCAGCCTCACGCGTCTCGCCTCGCGCAGTCGTTCGGCCTGCCTGCAACACTGACGCTCGATGGCCCCCCGCCGGTTTCGAGCCGCCGCGCGCGTTGCCCTGTTCCTCGCTGCTCGCGGGCGCTGCGCGGAGTGCGGGAGGGCGCTCGATCCGGGGTGGCACGCCGATCACGTGACGCCGGTCAGGGCGGGCGGGGCGACCGAGCCTGCGAACGGAAGAGCCCTCTGCCCCCGGTGCAACTTGACCAAGGGCGGCCGGGTCGCGTGAGCGTGGCGCCGCGACGCTGGCAGGAGACGTTCCTCGCCCGGCACGCCAAGACCACGGACAGGGATTTCCTGCTCGTGGCGACGCCCGGCGCCGGCAAGACGCTCGCCGCCTGTCAAGCGGCTCGCGTGGCGGGGTGCGACCAGCTGATCGTCGTTTGTCCCACGACCGCGCTCCGCGCTCAGTGGGCGGATGCGGCAGACCTCGTGGGCCTCCATCTGGACCCGCGGTGGCGAAACGCGGACGGCGCGTGGCACGCCGACGTCGACGGCGTCGTCGTGACATACCAGCAGGTCGCCTCGGCCCCCGATCTGTTCGCGCATCACCTCGCTCGCCCCACGTTCGTCGTGCTCGACGAGGTCCATCACGCCGGCGAGTCAGCGACGTGGGGGACGGCGCTGCGGGCCGCGTTCGAGGGCGCCGAGAGGCGCCTCGCTCTCTCGGGAACCCCCTTTCGCTCGGACGCCCGCGCGATTCCGTTCGTGCGCTACGACGAGGAGCGCCACTGCGCGCCCGACTTCGTCTACGGCTACCCGGAAGCCGTCGCCGACGCCGTATGTCGCCCTCTCGTGTTCCGGCTGCTCGACGCGACGCTGCACTGGCGCGTGGACGCGCAGGAGACGATCGCGGCATTTGCCGACGAGCTCGAGCCCCGCGACGACGCGCGACGTCTGCGGACCGCCATCGATCCCGCCACGCCGCTGTTGCCGCAGATGCTCCGTGACGCCGACGCCCTCCTGACCAAGGCCCGCGCGGTCATCCCGGACGCAGCCGGCCTCGTGCTCTGCGACGACCGCTCTCACGCACGCGCGGTCGCCGCGCTCCTGAGAACCATCTCCGGGGCCAAGCCGGTCGTCGTGGTGAGCGACGAGGCGGGGGCCCACGCCCGAATCGAGCGCTTCGCACGGGGCGAAGACAACGCCCCGCGCTGGCTGGTGGCGGTCAACATGGTGAGCGAGGGCGTCGACGTTCCCAGGCTTGTCCTCGCGGCCTATGCGACGGTCAAGCGCACGGACCTCTTCTTCCGGCAGGCCGTCGGCCGCGTCGTTAGGCGGCGCGCTCGGGATCCCGACGACCTGGTCGCGACCGTCTTCCTGCCCGCCGACCCGACGCTGACGGCCTGCGCGGAGCGCGTGGAGGTGGAGTTGCGCCAGCAGGTGAGCGACGAGGTCGGGGCGGCATTCGACGTCGAGCCGCCGCCGGGTGTCGCCCACCGCGCGGACTTCCAGGCGCTCGACGCGCACGTCGAGCCCGGCGGGATGATCGTCGCCGGAGTCCACTACAAGCGCGAGGAGGTCGACGCCGCGCGGCGCCTGCTGCGCGAGCTCGGCCAGTCCGAGCGCCGGTTGCGCGCCGTCCTCGAGTTCGTTCGCCGCGAGAGCCCGAGCCTCGCTCCGGCCTCCCCGCCGTCTGGTCCACCGGTTCCGGCGCACCGCCGGATCGAGACCAAGCGCCGGGCGCTGGATCGCCTCGCCCGCCGCTGGGCGCAGTTGAGGCGGGCGCTCGACCCGGAGTACTCATGGCGCCAAGCCCAGGCGCGCGTGAACCGCGCGATGGGTGTCAAGCGGCGAGCCGACGCCGGGGAGCGCGAGCTCGACGAGGGCCTCGCATTCCTGCGCGCCGAGCTCACCAAGCTGGCCGAGCTCTACCCGGAGGAGGCCGAGCGGCTGCGCATACGAGACAGCGTCGAGGCGATCGCCGGGGGGCTCAGCGAGCCGCGTCGACAAGGGATCGTGCCCGGGTAAGGGACGCCTTGCTCAGGGCCGGGCAAGGACGCGGCCCTCACGCAATGCGCGCTCGACCATGGTGCCACGAACCCGAGAGCGCCGTCTGGCGAGATCCTCGTCGACGACGATCACGTCGATCGGCACGCGCAGCTCTCTGAGGGTGCGTCGCAGACGGAGAGACTCCTCGACGGTGTTCGCCACAGCAGGCTCGATGACCAAGACGTCGTAGTCCGAGCCCTCGTCGGCTTCGCCGCGCGCTCGAGATCCGAACAGCAGCACGCGCGAACCAGCCGGCGTCACATCAGCCAGCCGCCGTCCGATCTCCTCAACGACTTCCGACTCGGTCATGGGCCGGACGCTAGAGCACATGCGGGACGCCGCGCGAAGCAAGCGAGATAGGGGTCTTCTTCGGCGACCTGGCAGGACTCTCGTGCCTTCCGGCGCAAGGTGTCGTCCGGAGGTCCGGCGATGATCCCGGTCCAGAAAGGCGAACGCCCGGGGGTGGTAGCCCGGGCGTTCGCGAAGTCAGCTTGGCGTTGGAGTGCTGACGAGTGGGACAATGGGAACACTCGCACAGCGCTCGGACAGATCGGACACGGGTGCTGTATGGAGAAGGAGCGGCAGGGAAAGAAGGGGTCCCAGATTGCATCGAGGACCCTTCACGGCCGGAGACCTCAAGAAGGCGATCAAGCTCGATGGGTGGGAGCCCGTGAAGTCGGGGATCACCTCAACTACAAGCACCCAAGCCGCAGGGGCAAGATCCAGATCGACGACAAGTGGACTGCGGTGAAGCCTGGCTACTACACGTTCAAGGGGATCTGCACCCAGGGCGGCTACCAGAAGAAGGAGCTTCTACAGCTCCTCAATGGGATCCCGTTGAACTAGATCAGCAGCTCGCGTAGCGGCCTACATGAGAGCCACTAGGCACCATAACCTGAATGTCTCGAGCGCGGCCAGCACGATGGAGTACGCGAAGGGCGGAACAGAGCGCTCCGCGCGCGCGGAGCTCGAGACGCCACTTGATCGGCAGCGGTCGGCGAGCCTCGGCCAGCGTCTTGCCCTCCTCCTCGCACACGCGGACATACTCCCAGAACAGGCACAGCATCCGGTCCACCGCCTCGTCGGGCGAGGCGCCGACGCCCACGATGGTGTAGTCCATCGCGATCGCCACCCAGTGGTCGTCCTCGATGTCGAGGAACGCTCGGATGAGGAAAGGCGTCTGGGGCTCGGGAGGGGCGGTCCCGTCCGAGCGGTCTGCCAGTGCTTCGGTCGCCATTGCCTCCCCCCTTTTCGTATGCTCACCCAAACCCGCAAACTGCGGGAATTTGAGGGCTAGCTCGCGAATAGTCGCAGACTGTCGCGACATGTGCTACGCAAAGGAGCAGCGAACGTTTCATCTCCATGGACGAATATGAGCCGTTGGGCGCGCTTGCCATGTGAGCGCCCACAACCGGCCTCTCGCAGGCAGGCGCAGTGAGAAGCTCCGAAGAGGAACGAAGGCAGGCCATCGCGCCGTCGGCCGCCTCGTCGATCCGCAGCGAGAACGCCTCGAACTCGGCGCTGAGCGCCCGTAGCTTGCTCGCGTCTGCGAACCACGGCCCGTAGCGCTCGAGTGGACCGAGGCCGACCGGCGTACGGCAAGTGGTCGCGTAATGGTCAGCCCGTCATCCGCGCTTTGGGTCGCGCGGCGGTGGAGCCCGACGGCAACGGCGGGTGGCGTCGCAAGCGCGGTCGACCGCCCGAGGACACGCTGACGGAAGCTCAGGCGGCTGAGCGGATGCTTGCCCTCGTGCGCGAGCACGATGCCGAGCAGGCTCTGCTCGAGCGCGATGCCGACGAGCGCCGCCGCCGCGGCGTCACCTTCCGTGGGCTGGCGGCGGAGTACGTGGAATGGCTCGAGCACGTGAAGGGAGCGAAGCCGTCGACGCTTCGGGACCACCGTCTCCTTCTCGCCGAGCCTGGCCAGGCTTACCGCCGCGGCAAGGGCGTTTCTCGTGGGCTCGTTATGGCAGCTCTTGGCGATCGTCCGGCTCGGGAGGTGACGACGCGTGACGTCGAGGACCTCCTGCGGTCGGTCTCGTCAACCGGCGTCGCGCCGCGTACAGTCAACAAGGTCCGCCAGCTCGTCAGCGCGATCTTCAACTACGGCATGAGGCCGAGCACGTACGGCCTCGTCATGAATCCTGCTGCTCACGCCGATCGTCGTGCTGAGCCGGAGCGCGGGCCGCTTGCCTTCTATTCGCCTGAGCAGCTCGAAGCGCTCGCTCACTCACTGGCTGCTGGTGCTCATCGCGATCCCTCTCGACGCGCGCTGAGCGACGATGAGATTGCCGCTCGTGCCCGCGAGGACGTTCAAGACGCGGAGCTGGCGCGGGTGGCTGCCTACGCCGGACTCCGCCGCGGTGAGCTGGTGGCGTTGCGCTGGCGTGACATCGACTTCGCCGGTAGGAAGATCATCGTCCGTCGGGCGCTGTCGGGTGACACCGAGCTCCGTTCCACGAAGAGTCGCCGTGCGCGCGAGGTGCCGCTTCCCGACCAGGCCGCAGCCGCCCTCGACCGGCTCAGCCGTCGCGACGAGTTCACCGGCCCCGACGACTACGTCTTCCCCAACCGCTTCGGCCGACGACTGGATCCATCAGCGCTGCGCCGTCGCTTCGAGCGGGCCCGCGACGCCGCTGGTCTCGAGCCTCTTCGCTTCCACGATTATGCCGACCTCCTGATTATGCCGACCTGGCTTCGGAAACCGGCTCTGAGAGCGGTGATCGCCGCGTAGAGGTCGGCATAATCCGACGGCCCAAATGGAGGGGGTTGCCCTGCGCCGCGCCTACATCAGTAGGGGGATGCGGGCCCAGAACGGGCCCAAAGCCGCCCGGACCGGCTCCAGCCGGCGAGGCTACCCGCGAGCGACCAACTTGTCGCCTGCCCGACAGGGTCTCTGATTATGCCGCCCTTCCGACGCGTCGAAACTCTCTTGAGCAGGCAGAACGTTGGTCGCC
>Ga0183260_10001610_pt1 | contig 18764 bp, 16 predicted proteins | sample AntDrymUQ4972206_2_FD_129768 | JGI IMG/M metagenome (GOLD analysis project Ga0183260, IMG submission 129768) | Polar desert sand microbial communities from Dry Valleys, Antarctica - metaG UQ497 (22.06) (version 2) (version 2) | ecosystem: Environmental > Terrestrial > Soil > Desert | place...
CTTCTCTTTGCTGTCATTAGAATGATCTCAATTTTATTCTCCGGGATTTCCAAACTTTGTAAGAATTCTACTGTAATTTCTTCCCGTTTTCCAACTTTAGATACAATATTTGCATATGTTACAATATTTTGAAGTATATTATCCAATTCAGGAAAGTGAAGCCCATACCATTCTCTCATACGAGTTCCAACTGTATTTAATATCTTGTCTATTTCATCCAATGCATTGATGGATTGACTGATATGCAAATCCAATTGCTCTGATGCCTCCTGAACTCTTATTGAAGACCATTTGAGAGAAAACTCTCTTAAATCATCTGAGATATTCCTCCCTCGGTCTGAATGGTCCTGTTGATCAGAATCATACACCTTTGTGTAAAAACTAATTTTATCGATCTGTAATTGTCGTTCATCGACTGCAGAAATTTTTTCAGCATTAAACGTATTGTTTCTCAAATAATCTATTATTTCAGGGAAATTAGTTTGTAATAATTCTGGTTTAACTTTAAAAAACTCCAAGCTCTCCGAAATTTCTTCATAGTCCCTATTCTTAACTTTAATGTGGGATTGTACCGGGTCGTGAAATTTCTTAAAGGATTGGATCTGATTTTTTTCATCTACAATAGCAATGCCTAACTCAAGAATCAAAAATTTGTACACATTGTCAGTCATAAATCTAAATTCAAGATAACTTAAAAGATAAAGAATAATAACCTTGTTATTTCTTGATTGCAACTCTAATCAAAAAGATGATTCGGTTTAAAAAAAATGAAAACATTATCACGTCCTAAACCAAATGTAATTATTGATGTTGTTAATCAAATACACGTAATGTACAATTAGTTAACCCATATGTGTTCTATCCAAATGGGAGAGGAATATTAATTCCCTGCTCACTTAGTTGCTTTTGCACATCATCGAATATTTTATCTGCAAGATCCTCTTCGTTGTTTGTTACATCACGATTATCAGTATCAGATGTGGGTGGAGTTGTTTCATCAGTTACCGCAGGTGATCCTTCAAAAGTAGTACTCGTCTTTTTAATCTTATAACCATCAGCAGAAGCCGAAACTGATACGTTAATGGTTGCACCAGAATCTATAACACTAGATGGTATAGTTACGCGGTATTTCCCAAGTGAATCGGAAGTCCCCGAAAACGGATTATTGTTAATTGAACCAGTAATAGCACTACCTACCAAAGGATCATTTGTAGAAGCGTCATTTACACCTATGATGATTTTTTGGTTTGTACCTTGCCCAGTTTTGTCGATACTGACATCCATTGCTTTGAGTTCTAACGGTTTAGAAGTATTTGTAACAATATTTACTTTGGCAAATTTCACGGAAGATAGCGGAGAATAGCATTGCAATTTTGCAGTTAATGACTGTGAGCCATTCTTTAGGTTATTAAATCCAGGTTCAAGTACCATACTCCAACTTCTAAAATCACTCGTGCCGTTAATGCCTCCAGGTTTTGTTTTCTTAAAATTAGAATGGTTAGCGCTAGTTGGTGCTATCACGCCTGCAGTATTACCATCAGCTACAAGTACTTCACAATCATAATTAGTTGGATATTCCGAACTACCGTTAATATTTATAGGCTTATCAATATCAATTGTTTCACCATTGGAAGGAGATGCGATTTCGATCCCAGTCACAGGAAGTGCTAAATCTTCACTAGACGAGTTGATATCGCTTGAACTTAAATTACTTTGAAAATTACCTGCAATATTTGAGCTTGGAGGTAAACTATTACCTGTAATACCTTCGTTAGCTAAAGCCAAATTTGCGGAGGATGTAGGAAATGTCCCATTAAATTTTGTTCCAGTTACATTAACACTATAATATGCCTTTGCAGTACCCCCTTCACAAGCTAATTTTGAAGTGATCTTATTTGAGCCTTCATGTAAGTTTGCGTAGTCGGAATTGAATTTATAGTTCCATTTGGAAAAGTCCTTTACACCCAGTGGACCAGTCCCATTTACATTTTGATAGGGAAAAATGCTGTTAGTCACTATCGACACATCGCAATTAGTCAAATTACCGCTGTTTGATACAGAAAAACCTTCAACGGAAAGTCTTTTTCCTGTACTGTCAAAATAATCGGTACCATTGATAAAAACCTGAGCACCATTTGTGGGATCTGTATTTCTGATCCCGTAAGGATTCTTAACCAAAGAAGGAGTAGATGAAGGAGCAGTAATAGAGGTGGAATCTGAATTTTGATTATTGTTTTGTGGGAGAATTTGCGCACTTGCACCGGATAAAAGCCCACCAAGGAATACAAAGGTAGTAAAAATAAGCATAATGGAAATCTGATAAATCAAACTAAAAATAATGCTTTCCAAAAATATTAAAAGTTTGTTATTTTATCAACAAGTTAAATATAACATAAGAATTCAGGTAATTTTTTTAATATAAAAATTATGTAGTTACGATTTTTAAATGAATCCAAATATTATTTTTTATCCTAGTAAGTTCTAAAATCTAATATGGATTTTGGGTTTCTGAGGGGTAAAAAAAATAAAGATCCGGACGGAAATAAAAGCAAAAAAAAAATTGTAGCAATTACCCATAATGTAATTAACGGATTAATTTCTTATGCTAAAATGCATCATCCCTATGAGGGAATACTAATCTTAGAGGGTGAAAGAAAAAAAACGGAGATATTCATAAACAATTTAGTTATTCCTCCTTTCTCCGTACATGGTCCCTTCTATTCCGGGTTTCCAATAAACGAATTACCATTTGACTTGAAGTATCTTGGGACAGCTCATTCCCATCCTAGTGGTTCAAGTCAACCTTCCATTGAGGATCTAAATCATTTCTACGGTTTAATCTCTATTATTATATGTCATCCCTATGATGAGGAGGATATCCATGCGTACGATAGCCAAGGTAGGGAAGTACCACTCGAAAGGAGGATTTAAAATGGCAATTATTGTTTTTTGCTCAGTTTAGCCCTGTACTCTAAAGATCTTCCTATTAGAATAAACGCCATGCTAGTAATCGAAATCATTAGTCCAGGCGGTAATATCCACCACCAATATCCTAAAATTTCAGCGGATGAGAAGTGAGCATCCTGCAACATTTGACCCCATGTTGGAAAAGATGGATCTCCAAATCCCAAAAAACTCAAGGCTGATTCAGCCAATATTGCTGCTGGCACCGAAAGTGCAAAATTGGCAAGGGTAAAGGGGATTAACTGAGGGATAATATGCCTCAATACAACTTTAAAATCAGATTCACCCATCAATTTAGAAGCTTCAACGTAAGGATAGTTCTTAATTTGAACACTAAATGTTCGATTTATCAATGCCAATCCTGGCCATCCAAATAAAACAAAAAGTCCAATTAAGAATAATAAACTCCTTCCAAAATTAAGTGATAATATGATAAATAATACCATCGTTGGAATCGAAAGAAAAATATCAATCATTATTACCATAAGCGTTCCTGTTTTTCCCCCTTTATATCCAGCAATCAATCCATAGAAAAGACCAATAGTGGTTGAAGATGAAGCTACTGCGATCCCGATTAGGAGTGCTACTGGAGTTCCAATCATGATCCCAAAGGATATATCTCGCCTAAATTCATCTGTTCCTAACAATCCAAACACTTTGCCTTCTATTATGAGATTTATATCTTTTAGAATGGTGTCATTATCAAAAGAATAAGTAGTAAATACAAACTGATATGTTCCTTTGAGAGGTATATTTGAATCAGTTTCAGAAAAGATAATTTTTTCGGCAGGCAAATCCCTTAAAGAAAAGTTAAACAAATTTGCATATTTCATTAAAGTATCAATTACCTCTTTAGATGATGAAAAAAGTCTTTGAGATTGTTCGTAGGGTTGGCTACCGCCATTAGATAATTGAGCCCCAACCTCGTTTTGAATGCTTGGTATAGAATCTAATGAATTATAGTATAGATCAAATGTCAAACCATCTGGCCTTTTAACCGAAATTTCTACTGCTGGAGGAATTTCACCAATCTCCAATGAAAATGGTATGCTAAAAGCAGATGGAAATTGCCCATATACATATTCGTATAAAAATGTAAGGTTACTCACCTTAAAGTCGGTTTCAGAATAAGATGAAATTACTGCTTCTTCCCTGGAATATATCTTATGTTCAGGTAACTGCTGGTCAAATGGCATCAAGAAATAATTAACCCAAGCAGGGGCCGCATTTTTGGGATAGTCGATCCAATAGAAGGGATTATTCCATTCCGACCGTTCCTTTGCTGGAATATAAAAAACAGTATAGATAGTGATCCCGATCAAGAACAAAAACAATACAAAGCCCAAGACACCGCCCTTGTAGTTCTTTAGACGAAGTTTCATTTTATTCGTCAAAATAAATAAACCACGTCCATTAGCTCATTCGTCTCCAGTTCTAATTCGGGGATCCAAAATTGACAGTGTAAGGTCCAGTACCAATCTTGTCAATAAATAAAGCAGTGTAAAGAAGTATACCAGGCCTATAATTAAAGGAGAATCATTCTGAATAACTGCATTGTAAAACAGGTTTCCCATGCCAGGCCAATCAAATATTTCTTCTATCAGTATAGACCCTCCCAAAGTTGCAGTAAGACCTAATCCTAGCATTGTCGTCAATTGAGGTCCAGCGTTCTTCAGTGCGTGTTTGAGTAAAATTTTTCTAGAAGGCAATCCAATAATTCCTAGAGTTTTTATATAATCTTCATCAATTATCCTCAAAACAATATATTTGACGTAATAAACCGATGATGCAAAACCTATGATAACCATTGTAATAAAAGGCAAAGTCATATGATATAATAAATCAATAAAGTATCCTGGAGTATCTGGAGAAATTAAAGGGGTAGATCTAGCAGGAAAAATTTGAAGCAGGAACGAAAACAAAACTATCATTATCATTGAAAACCACCATGGAGGTATACTCTGACTAGCAGAGGCAAGACCAGCTATCAATTGATCGGAAATTTTTCCTTCCCTCTTTGCTAAATATGATCCTATTACTATTCCTATGGCTACTACAGTTATTGACGAGGAAGTAAACAACAAAATTGTATTTGGTACTTTTTCAATTATTAATTCATTCACGCTGCTTGAGCCATCATGGGTGGTAAAAAATCTAGAATTACCCAGGTTCAATGTAATGATTTGAAGGAGACTATTGATTATTTTTTTTGGAGAATACCAAGGTTCGTCTAGCCCCAGACTTTTAATTTGGATACTAATTTGTTTATTGATGATCGACTGCCTTTCCTGTGGGTCTTGTAGCTGACCTAGTCTTTGGTTTTCAGATATAGAGTTGGATAGAGAGTTAGTTACCTGCATTCGGATATTGTCTACCATTATTTTGTCAATGGTCGAGCCTAAAAGGAATATTGTAACCAATAGTGTGATAATTAAAACTGATATCAAAATTGAAATTTTTTTTAAAAGGTACACAATGATGGTCATCAAGGCAAATTCGTCTATATCGTTGTATTAAACCCTACTCAAGGCCGGGCAATCAATGTATTTTCTTGGATCAGTGGTTTTGGCGACTCTGTAGAAGTAATGATAAGTTTTATTTTTGCTGGACCTGGTTTAAGTTCCTGTGTCTGGCTTGCATTCAAAGATATGGCAACAACTCCAGATTCATCCAGTTGAAGTTGACCTTTACTATCAGATTGATTATTAGAGCTATTATTTATCACAGTAGAACCTTCGACTACGATCTTATTATTTCTGTCAGAAATGAAATGATCAATGATCCCGCTAAAACTATTTGAGCCATTAGATAGATTGTTAATACTTAACTGCAAGTCAAAATCATATGGATCTCCTATTTTTAGGAACTTTGGAATGTTAATCCTATCAAAGCGTAGTTCAGGAGGGTTTTCGAAGTCAGAGTATACTCCTGTCTTGAACGGATATGTATTATCTCTAAACGCATTCAAGGTTACAACTCCTCCAGTAGGATTAAAAGTTTCCAAATAATAAGGCCCATTTCCAATGACTGCATTGTGATGAATATTAATCCAGTCTATTGATGACTTGTAGCGTTCAAGTGCATACTCCAAACTTACCAAACCTTTCAAAGGATTGGGTAAATATTTTTCATTAGACATCTTAATTAACTCTTGTTTTACCAATTCGGATTGCACTGGAAGATTCAGAGATAACTGATCTATATGTTTAATATTAGCGTCAGATTTTGAATAAGACAATTTATTATCAGCAACCAATCGTTCCGTAGCGGCAGTAATTTCCCATGGTTCAGAAGGCCATAATGTCCCGTAAGAGGGGACTAATTTTTTGTCATAATGCCAAAGATCGACATAGGTATCAAATGTACTGTTCTCATAGAATTTTATTCCTTTAATCAGGGACAAAGTTGGAAAAATTAAACTGGAATATTCGGCATCAAAGGTCTTATCATTATTTTTAGTATCAGTTGACCATTCAAATGGAAAATAATAAGAGTACAAGAGATCGTACCTATCCATAGGTTCCCCATTATGCCAATTTGAAAATAAAGGTTTCATAGTAACTTTGGTTAATGCAGAATTACTTTGATTTTTGTTCTTATCCCAACTTTGATTAAATGGGTTCCAAGTAAGGGCATCGCTTGGAACTATGACAGTATCAGTAGGACCTTTTGAGAACAGATAGGTCCACATATTCCTAGAGGGTTCAGGGTCGCCAGAATAAGGATTAGATATCGTTGGAGTATCAGCAACAAGTGAATAAATGATCCTACAATAAAAATCTGTGCAACCCTTAACATTATTCCAGGCTCCTTGATACACTTCTTTCATCCCTATATTGAGTGTAGAATTATCGGTATTGTTTTTTATAGCGTTTATCAATGACAATTTATTAGCGATGCCAGCAGAATAGTCGTTAATCAGGCCACTAATTTTTGATGAGGATATGTATGGATCAAAGGATCTTGCAAAAAAGAGGCGCACTGCTTCTTGCAAACCTGCCGACTCCGCTTGTCGTAACAAATTATTTCGTTCTATTTCAGAAGTAAAATTGTTAAAAACGAGCTTTTGTGTTAGGTTATCGATTGTTGAATTGGAATACTGCCAAAAGACAGGATTCTGAGATCCTGGCATATTTCCAAACCACGGAGCATACATTTGACTAACAGTTGTTGGATTATACCTTGAGAATGAACTGGATATGTATGATTCGGTGTAAACATTCCATTCCAAATCTGCCGGGTTTGATCCGTAAACAACTCTATTGGCTTTTGTCAAGTCACCGTATTCCTTCACGACCGTGAATCCGACTTTTTCAATTTCGGATGCAACAAAATCACCGAAAGATTTTCTTAACAAATCGTCATTTCTAATCAATATCTTAACCAGCACGGATTTTCCGTTTAAGGTATATTTGCCTGTTTCATCCATATTTGCCCCCGCCTTTGTCATAGAGTCCTTGATACTTTTAGTAGCAAGGGTTAAGTCATAACGGATTTTCAATGGATCGACTACAGGCAACACATTATGGTATTCTGGAGATGTGGGTCCATACGGCTCTACGATGGGATTGCTGAAACCCTTTAAAATATTATTTACTATAAAGTTCCTATCGATTAAGAAATTCATTGCAAATCTAATTTCTTTGATTGAGAAAGGATTGAAAGTTTGGTTTGTATTATAAGGATTTAATAACAAACCATAAGAAAGACCCTCCTTCTCAAACACTTCTAGATTTGGATTCTTTTTAGCTGATTCAACAAGTTGTAGAGGAATTTGGAAAAAATAACTGTCAAGGTGACCATTACTCACTTCCTGGTACGCAACATTTTCATTAGAAAATCTTATGAATTTAACTTGGTCAGCATAGCCCCCAGTCTTATTCATCTGGGAAAAGGCATAATTATCAGAACTAAAAAGAACGATAGCGGAAAGTGCAGTCAAAAAAACAACCACATGTAAGTTATTCCTCATGAATAAAGTATTGATGGAATAATGCATTATAAATTCATTATTTTAATTTCAGGTATTCTATCTGGAAAAAACTATAGTATATAAATAATCGCCTATTATTTTTACCCATGAGCAATAAAAGTGAAAAAAGAACTCATGCTTACAGTTCAAAAAGAAGTGAGAGCAAAAAATACGCCAAAGTAGAGAGGAGAAAAAGAACTAAAGCAAAGTATTAACGGATTTATTTGGTAAATTTCGATATATTTATATGTAAGGAAAGATATAAATACATGTGGAATTAGTTTATATGTTTTATGGTGATATCTTTTGGTAAAAGATATATCTATGTTTGGTGACCAATGTCCACGATGTGGCAAGGGTCCAATGGTTACTGACAATTCTACTGGAGAAATGTTTTGCGGCAACTGTGGCTTTGTAGTTACAGAAAGGATAGAAGAAACTGGACCAGAGTGGAGAGCCTTTTCCAAGGAAGAACATGAAGATAGAAGTAGAGCAGGAGTACCCACATCTTTGGCTATGCACGACATGGGTTTAGCTACGATTATTGGACCAGTGGATAAGGATGCATCGGGTAAACCACTCTCTGCATCCATGAAAAGCACCATCGAAAGGTTAAGAACATGGGATAGTAGGAGTCAAGTCCATGAACCTGTTGACAGGAATTTCAGGCAAGCATTCAGTGAATTGGACAGATTAAAGGATAAATTAGCAGTTGGTGATGCAGTAATTGAAAAAGCTGCTTATGTTTATAGAAAGGCTTTAGAAAAGGGTTTGGTGAGAGGGAGATCTATCTCAGCACTGGTTGCAGCTGCACTTTATGCTGCATGTAGGGATACAGAAACACCCAGAACTTTGAAAGATGTCGCAAATGCCAGTAACATAAAGAAGAAGGACGTTGCAAGGTGTTATCGATTACTGATTAGAGAATTGGATCTTAAAATGCCAGTGGTTGATCCAGTAAAATGTGTTGCTAGGATAGCAAGCAAGGCTGGCCTCACGGAAAAAACCAAGAGAAAAGCTTTGGAAATTCTAAAGAAAGCAGAAGAAGGTAAGATATCGGCTGGTAAGGATCCAATGGGCTTAGCAGCTGCAGCACTGTATGTAGCTTGTGTAATGAATGGTGAAAATAAAACTCAAAAAGATGTTGCAGAAGCGGCCGGTGTCACTGAAGTTACTATCCGAAATAGGTATAAAGGACTCAAAACTCATTTGAAATTGTGAAAAAATCACATTTTTGATTTTGTCAAATACTTTGTAATTAGTTGCTCGAGAAGCCTATACAAAAATATGACACCCATTACTATAAAAACCACTGATATTATAGCCAAGAATAGATTATCAGATTCGGCGTTCCAAGGAGTTTTGAACAAAAAATATCCAAATATACTGTACGCAAAAAATACATAATTAGAAATCCAATGGAAGGTAATAGCTGAAGAGAGGCTGTACCTATAATATAGCCAAGCTATTATAACGCCGCCCAACCCAGCTTGAGTTATTTTTCCGATTTCATAGCCACCTCCAAATATGACATGAGTTAATCCAAAAGCTAGCGAATTCAATGCAATAATTATTGCTATTGCTAAAGTAGTGTATTTTCCTTTTTTATACGGAATATTTTTGTATGGATGATTAAGTGTTGAAAGGAATAAACCTTTACCAGATGGGATAAATAATAGGAATAATGGTATCCCTAAAAGGAGAACCCTAAAGAATATCTCTTCGTTCAGAGGGGCTGCAGACAAATAAAAAAAGGATAAAATGGGGTTGGCAGTTAAGGGGTTCCCTAACTTGAAACCAAATAGCTGTTGTATAACATCGATCAAAATTGACAGTACAAAATAGCCTGAAAACCAAGAAATAGTTATTGCAAGATAATTATTGCGCTGTACTTTGATCGCTTCAAGTCCAATCATTTGAAACGGCTTTTTCACTGAAGATAAATTAAGGATTGAAAAAGGTTTTAAAAAACAAAATACATAACATGCCAGGTAAACTGTCCAAAAAAACATGAAGGTAATTCCTAAGTTGAAATATATTGAATTAAGTCCAAAAATGCCAAATATCAAAAAGTCAAGAGGAACATCATTATACCAATGAACTTCACCACCAAGGTTTGTAAAAAAAACTAAATAGAGACCTATAAGAAAAGAGAAAGCCGTTACCAAGATAACGATGAAGATAAGTGTATCGTCTATCCATTTTAGAACTTTATTCAACGATGATTTATTCAACAAAAGTCTTTTCTTAAAATTATAAATCTACATTACTTCTATAGAAGCTTCATTAAAGCCCTTTATTACTAGATAATTTTTGACAATATCCCTATGATCACCCTGTAAAAGGATAAAACCGTCTTTTGCTGTACCGCCACATGCCAACCTGCTTTTAAGCTCTTTAACAATTGTATGTATATCATTAATTTTTGGATCTAAGCCCTCAATCATGGTGGTTGTCTTAGAAAATCGTCGGGTTTCCAACCTTACTACAATTCGAGTATCTTCTTTATCTAACTCTCCGCATGCACATAAATCATCAGGTAGGCCACATTTCTTGCATATTACAGCCATCTATTATTGCTTCATATACCTAATTCCTCTTATTAAGCGTTCCTTTGCCATTGTTTCTTTAAACTATTAGTGATCATATTGTAGATTACATCCGGATCTGAAATAGAAGAGGATTTAATAAATACCACAATATTTCGAAATTGATGCTAGAATTTCGGGAATACCTCAAAATTTTAGCAGGTGTACTTTCGAACCCATTTTAAAGCGAACTTTGCTTATTTATTCACAAAAATATTTAAAAAAACCACCTTTAATTCTGAAAACCCGAGTTTCTATTCGATATTGAGCTTACTGAATTTAATGTTTTTTTGATTGTGGAAGGATTATATAAAAACGGACACAAATAACAATATGCCTCCTGCCATTTCCTCACTCAAATTTCCCTTTGAGTTAAAACCAGATCAAGTAGCGGCAGTTGATTCTTGGATTAAAAACGGCTATCGAGGATCCGTCATTTATTCAACCGGTACTGGTAAGACGGAAATAGCATACGAGAGCGCTAGGAGAGCATGTTTAGAAGCCATGAGAAATGCGCAAGTTAAAGAAGATTTAACTAGTTCTTTTAATATTTTATTCCTCGTTCCTCGAATTGTACTTATTGAACAAAATGTTAACAGACTCCTAAGATATAATATTTCAAAAGAATATGTAGGAACATATTATGGAGAGAGAAAAGATCAAAAGGAGATTACTGTTTCTACATATCAAAGTGCAATAAATAATTATCCTTTGATAGAAAATGCAAAATTGGTCATCCTCGATGAAGTTCATTTACTGAGTAACACAGCCTTTTCTTTCAAGAAACTTTTTAAAATAATAACGGCTGATCCGAAAAGAAAGATATTGGGGCTAACAGCTACCATTAATGAGTTAGACCCAAAGTACAAGGAAATTATTGAAATAATTCCACCGGTAAAGAAATACCTCATCAAGGAAGCGGTAGATGACGGCAGATTAGCAAAACCCGAAATAGTTTCTATGGAAGTGAGCCTGACAAACGAAGAAAAAGAGATCTACAAGAAAACCAGTGAGTCCATTAGAAATATTTCCTACAAACTAAATGCTTATGACCCAGGCGTTATTTCAAAGATCCTTTACCAGGGGGGAATGCGTTCAAAGTACGCAAAGGAATGGTTTAACCAAGTAAGATTAAGAAAGGATTTATTAAATTCATCCAAACATAAATTAGAAAAAGCCGTTTTCATAATTGAAAAACATAATAATGAAAAGATAATGGTTTTCAGTGAAACTATAGATTCAATTATAACGTTACAGGAAACCCTTAACAAGAAAAATATTAAATCTGAGATAATCCATTCAAAAATAAAAACAAAGGATCGGAAATTGATCCTTGAAAAATGGGGAGAAGATTTTTATCCGCTCCTATCCGTCCACACTCTGGAAATAGGTTTTGATATTCCCCAGGTTAGAATAGCCATAATTCTTTCAAATACCTCCAACATTAATCAGATTGCTCAAAGAATAGGTAGGGTAATCAGAAAAACCGAAGAAAAGGACATTGCGTGGATATATTTGATTTATGCGAAAGAGACCAGAGATAACAATATTCTGAGAATGGTGGATAAAGCAGTTGGCAAGAAAAGCAGTAAAATTATCAGAAAAGGAACAAAACAGACTAGAATTACAGATGAATTTTAGATGAATAACTAGAATAAAACAAAAGTTATATTTTGATAGTAGCTTATCGCTGATTGTGTCAATAAAAAATATAACTGTTTTAGGTTCAGGAATAATGGGTCATGGAATTGCTCAAGTATCGGCCATGGCGGGTTATAAAGTAGTATTACGTGATATAGAACAAAAATTCCTGGATAAGGCAATGGAGAAGATCAAATGGTCTTTACAAAAGCTTGCCGAAAAAAATAAGATTTCCAAAGAGGAAGTTGATATTTTTTATAATAATATAATCCCTCTGGTCGACCTTCAGACAGCAATAGGGAACGCGGATTTAATAATTGAAGCGGTTCCAGAAGATTTTGATCTGAAGAAAAAAGTATATCAAGAGTTAAATAGTTTGGCAGAAAAGAACATTATTTTCGCATCAAATACTAGTACGTTACCCATAACAGAATTGAGCAAACTAACGGATCGTCCGGATAAATTCATTGGTGTTCATTTTTTTAATCCTCCTCAATTAATGAAATTGGTTGAAGTGATTCCAGGCACTACAACAGATTCTAAAGTAACAGAAGATGTGACAAATTATATTAATAAGATCAACAAACGTCCCGTAGTTTGTAAAAAGGATGTATCTGGATTTATCGTCAATAGAGTTTTCATACCAATGGTGCATGAGGCACTCTATTCAATGGAAAGAGACAATGTTTCTATGGAGGTAATTGATTCTGCAGTTAAATTCAAATTGGAATTTCCAATGGGAATTTTTGAGCTTGCCGATTATACAGGCCTCGATGTTATTTATAAAGCATCTTATGAAATGAATTTGAGGGACAAGACGGTCCTTTTGCCCCATCCAAAAATTAAAGAGTTGTACGATAATCATGACTTGGGTCAAAAATCTGGAAAAGGCTTTTATGAATACAAGGGGGACAATTATGAAAGGATAGATCTTACTCCGGAAAAGGCTTCAAAATATGATCCTTATTCAATTTTAGGGGTCGCAGCTAATAATGCCTCCTGGCTGATTGATAATGAAGTTTGTACAATAGAAGATTTGAACATTGCATTGAAGTTGGGTATGGGTCTTAAAATGGATATTTTTGATTTATTTAAGAAGAATGGGCCAGATACCATCATAAATAAATTGTTAGAATTGGAATCAAAATACGGATCCTTTTATCACCCGAATCAATCTTTGTATTCAAGAAAATAGTATGATATCAATTTACTTTTGATGATTTATAATAATGAATTATTTAATATTATCTTAGTTTAGTGCAACAAGTTCTACCATTACTGTAGGCTATTTTTCTTTAGTATGTATTCTACTGCTTCCAGTGGAGACTTTATTTTCTCGATCAAGATTCTCTTTCGTTCATCTAAATATTTGCCCCCATAATCATCAGAAATCCCACCACTATCCGAAATTGATACCATTGGTTTTTTTGCTATATATCCAACGCAAAGCTCAATTAATGTACCAACCCCACCTCCCACTGAAATAAGGCCATCAGAGGAGTAGGCCACGATAAAATCCCTAGACAGTCCGATTCCGGTACATATTACTGCATCACAGTATTTGTTGGCACTTGAATAATCTTCTTGTGGAACTATCCCAATTGTGAAACCATTATTATCTTTAGCGCCTTTACAAGAGTATTCCATTACCCCTCCTAACCCCCCGCAAACCAAGATGGCATTTTTCTTCGCTATAATACTCCCCACCTCGTAGGCTAAATCAAGCGTTCTTGATTTAATCGGAAGAGAGCCGCTATTGTATCCTATAACCCCGATTTGCGCTCGTTTCAAACTAGTTAAATTAAAAGACCGTCATTTAAATATAATTTAGAATCTGATTCGTTGTTTTATATTTTTTTAATACAGAAATGCTTTTATTTCCATTGTAAGAATTTTTAAATATGAGTAAGAAGGCGAAGAAAAATGCACCTTTACCTGCATCAAGTGCTGGTCTGTTAAGGTTTTTTGAAGATGAAACTAAAGGGGTTAAGGTAAAGCCGGAAATTATATTAGGGATTGCAGGAGCTTTAATTGCCATTTCGATAGCAATAAAAATTTTGATTCCAGTCTAAATTTTTTTGACACTTAATGAGTAATTTTGAGTCTGACAGTGTTTCCAGCCTTCATAAAAGATGGCTATTTACAAATATAAATCCCTCTTCAGAAAAATTTTCTTTTCTGATATCTATCTTAAGTTTAATCACAAATATAGCACTAATTAATTTCGTAATTACTCCACACTCCATTACTGATTTTTTAACAAGTCTTCCAATTATTGCATCTGTATTTTCAGTCACACTTGTTTTTGACTACCTTTCATTGCGGGGGACACCTCTAAACAGATTCTCCAAAGTCTTGCATGTATCTGCATTTGCAAACCTACTTTGGACTCTAACCGTAATTGGCGGATTTATTTCAGAATTTATTATTAATACCAATAGTTTGAACATCAATTTCGTTTTGCAAGGAATGTTTATGGCCATAGGCCTAAGAATAGGTATTTTCGTGTCGGTGTTCGGAGCATCGTTAAAGAGGACTATTCCGATTTCATTCATTCAGCCGTTGATCATTTTTATTTTATTCTCTTTTTTTTATTTTAACCACATATTTTATACAAACATTGCAGTATACGTTTTCGGGTCGGTGATTTTATTCATAGGCGTGTTATGGACAATTATTATCGACAGAATCGGCAGACCCAATTTTACTAGCGCGTTTAAGATATTACAAGCTTTTCTTATTGCTTGGACCGAGAATAAGTCTGATGAAATGGAAAAGATTGCAGAAGCTAAAGCAAGCCCCAAGATGGTTAACACTCTAATCGTTAAATTAAAGCCTGAGAATCAAAAGGAAATTTTTATTGTACTACCCGAGCTCCATCCAGGCCCTTTTAATCCAATAGGAGGCAGCAATTTGCCATATGATATTTTTAAATTTTATTCAAATTCTGCGATGGTCATGCATAGCATTTCTGATCATTCTTTAAACATACCTTCTAAAAAGGAGGTTGAAAAATATCTAACGTCATTAGATCAGCATAGCCATTTAGAAGCAGGTGATAAATGCTCAATTCCGCTTACAATTCGCAACAAGGATTGTAATTGCAGTGGGTTTGCTCTTGGAAAAAATGTAATAATCATGTTTTCAAAGTCTCCGTCAGGGATGGAGGACATACCACCTGATGTCAAAACAGAACTTGAAATATATGCGAAACAAATTGGTTTTGAGCAAATTTTGATTATCGACGCTCATAATTCACTTGGGGAGAAAATCGAACAAGAACATATCGAGTTGTTGATAAAAATAGGTAAGGAAAACCTGATCAAACTAAGAGAATCAGAACAATTTCCCTTCAAGGTAGGATATGCCAATAGTTTTCAAATAGAAGAACAGACGAATAAGGATTTGTTAAAACAACCAGACTTAGGACACGGCCAATTTGGACTGTTGATTATTTCAATCAATAACGTAGACTATTCACTATGTTGGATAGATTCTAATAATATGAAAAATGGAATTAGGGAAAAAATAGTAGACTCCCTTGTGGCAGAAAATTTAAAGATCATTGAAATATGCACTTCTGATACTCATTCTACATCAGGAAAGAGAAATACGAAAGGCTATTACACATTAGGTGATGTCACTCCCGAGTCCAAAATATTGAGCGTATTCAAATCTTTGGCTAAAAGAGCAAAAGGTTCTCTTGACAAATCGACATTTGATGTTTTTAAGATTGAAAGCCAAGTAATGGTCATGGGAAACAACCAATTTGATGATTATTCAAACGCCTTGGAGAAATCATTTCAAGTAACGAAGATTTTTCTGGCAATTACTTTTGTTGTATATATCCTAATGTTACTATTTACCTGATTTTACATTAGTTTTTGAAGCGCGATGGATGAGGAGAGATTTGAACTCTCGACCACCTGTGTGTGAGACAGGTATCCTAACCAGACTAGACCACCCATCCAACAATGAATACTCTTCTAGAGATAAAATATGAAGATTAATTAACTTTTGGCTACCTAGTCATCATTAAAATTAGTGGATAGTTGAATTGTAATACTCAAAATAATTAAGTCCCCTCACCATATTCACTGAGATATTTATTTTGGACCTCAGACAATATATCGATGCTAATCCCCATTGCCTCTAACTTTAGGCCAGCAATTAGCAGATCTTGGGCCCTATCAATATCGTAAATTTTATTCTCCAATTTACCCTTGTTACTAACAAGGTTAAGCACTGATAAGAACTGGTTAGCAAAACTCATATCCATAACTTCGGATGGATGACCTTCTGCAGCTACTAGGTTTACCAATCTTCCCTCCCCAATTACATTGATCTTTGCATCGTTTTTCAAAACAAATTGTTCCACATTTTCATTTACATGTTTTGAACTCTTTGCCAACCCTTTGATCTCTTCAATGGAAATTTCTACATTAAAGTGTCCCGCGTTAGCAAGGATCACGCCATTCTTCATTTTTTCGATATGGGAACCAACTATAACATCTTTGCAACCTGTCGACGTAATAAATAAATCGCCAAGCGACGATGCTTCATCCATTGGAGCAACTATGAATCCATCCATCTTTGCTTTTAGGGCATTTATAGGATCAATTTCAGTAACAATTACCGATGCGCCAAATCCTCTGGCCCTACTTGCGATTCCTTTTCCAACATGACCGTATCCAGCAATGACAACTGATTTACCAGCAATTAATACATTAGTTGCCCGAATTATACCATCTAAAGCAGATTGGCCTGTACCATAAACGTTATCAAAGTCATGTTTGGTTTCAGCATCATTAACAGCCACTATAGGATAACTAAGTTTTGATGTTTTTTCAAGAGCTTTCAATCTTAAAACTCCTGTTGTAGTTTCCTCCGTCCCCCCAATGATATTCTTCCCGTATTTTTCGAATGCTTTATGAAATTCAATTGTCAGGTCAGCCCCGTCATCAATTGTAATATCCGGATTGAACTTTAGGACTGAGTATATATCTTCATAATATTCGCTAGTTGATACTCCCCTGCTTGCGAAAATTGACAACTCTTCGTCTTTTACAAGTGAGGCAGCAATATCGTCATTAGTGCTTAATGGATTACATCCTGACCATGCTATTTTGGCCCCAGCTGCTGCAAGTGTTTTAGTTAAAACGGCTGTTTCTTTAGTTACATGCAAACAGCCACCAACCACAAGATCCTCCAACGGTTTTGATTCTTTATATTTATTCTTTAAAGATAGTAATACGGGCATATTCGCTTCAGCCCATTCAATTTTTTTCTTTCCTTTATCTGCCAAGGAAATATCCTTAATTCTATATTCCATAGGTAAAAAAATATAGAAACCTTATATTACTTTAACACCATAGTTGAGGCTCAAAAAATCATTTTTTGAGAATGAAACGCTCAGGGTAGCTAGTTCCTTGATTGGAAAGGTTCTAGTCAAGTACACAAATTATATGGGTAACTTTTTCAAAACCAGTGGAATAATTACAGAAACGGAGGCATACGGGTACACTGATGACCCTGCTAGCCATGCATTTAAAAGATTGACCCTTAGAAATGCCTCAATGTTTGGAGAAGTAGGCCGACTTTATATATACTTCATTTATGGGAATCATCATTGTCTCAATATCGTCGCAAGGAATCACGAGCAATTGGCAGGAGCGGTCCTGATTCGGTCAATAGAGCCTATTGAAGGAATTAGTTTAATGAAGTTGTTTCGGAAGACAGAAAATATATACAATTTGACTACGGGACCAGGAAAATTAACTCAGGCATTTAAGATTACCATCAAACAGAACAATCTAGATGTAACCGATCATATAACAAATAATCATTTTTATGTCGAGGAAAATGAGAGTATTTCTCAAATTCACCAATTCAAAGTCGCTCAAACTATTAGGATTGGCATCTCAACGGGTATTGAAAAAAAATGGAGATTCATTATGCTAAGGCAAGATGGAAATAGTTTACAATATCAACCAAGCAAGTTTCTGTCTAGAAGAAGCTAAAATATAATTACTAAACAGATTAAATCCATAGACTACATTCAATATATAGCTAATTGGAAATTATTCTAAAATGCCTCTTAAAGATTTCTTAGTACCTGAAGAACAAGTGAAATTTATTTGTCGAAGGGACATTGAATACGCCAACAAAAAGTATGACTTGTTCATCACAAACAAGAGGATTCTATTATATAGGGAAAGTGGATTCATCAATAAATCAGAGGATGTTATTTGCGAAAAAATTGAGAGATTGCAAGGATTAGAATACAAAGAAAAAGGAGGGTTATTAAATCTAGCAAAGATATCGATTAATGGTGGAATTAAGATAGACATCAAGGGCCCTTCAAAAGAAGTAAGAAACATGTTCAAGATTCTTGAATGTCTAATTAATTCAAAATAACAATATTCAAGATGAATTAAGACAAAACTGTGCTTATAATAGTCCTCAATTCATCCAACTTATCATCTTTGTTATCATCTTTGTTATCATCTTTGTTATCATCTTTGTTATCATCTTTGTTATCATCTTTGTTATCATCTTTGTTATCATCTTTGTTATCATCTTTGTTATCATCTTTGTTA
>Ga0183260_10001611_pt1 | contig 18750 bp, 15 predicted proteins | sample AntDrymUQ4972206_2_FD_129768 | JGI IMG/M metagenome (GOLD analysis project Ga0183260, IMG submission 129768) | Polar desert sand microbial communities from Dry Valleys, Antarctica - metaG UQ497 (22.06) (version 2) (version 2) | ecosystem: Environmental > Terrestrial > Soil > Desert | place...
CTATACCAAAGAATCGCATCCTAGATCTACTGGTCATCCGAGCACGTCGCGCATGGAGTACAAGCCGGGCCCGGCTCCGGCGGCGAACCTGGCGGCGCGGAGGGCGCCGTCGGCGAAGGTGCGTCTACTGAGGGCGCGGTGGATGACCTCTATCTCTTCGCCTTCTGAGTAGAAGATCAGGCGGTGCTCGCCCACCACGGCCCCGCCGCGCAGGGCGTGGATGCCGATCTCGCCTTCCCTTCGCGGCGAGACGCCCTCCCTCCCGTACACGGCGACCTCGTCGAGGTGTTGCCCGCGGCCTTCGGCGGCGGCGTTCGCCAGGAGGAGCGCCGTCCCGGAGGGGGCGTCTTTCTTGTTGCGATGGTGAGCCTCGACGACCTCGATGTCATAGCCTCCGAGCTTCGCGGATAGATCCCGCACCACTTCGCGCAGCAGGTTCACCCCGACGCTCATGTTCGGGGCGAGTACGATAGGAACGGTCTCCGCTGCTTCTTCGACCTTCGTCCGCTGATCTTCGGAGAGGCCGGTGGTGCCGATGACGTGGGGTTTGCCGTAGGCGAGGTGGGCGACCGTCGCCTCGGGGGTGGTGAATTCTATGAGAGCCTCGGCACTTTCTGGCGGTTCTTCGGTGGCTGTCACGCCGGTCTTCCCGAAGCCGCACAGCTCGCCGAGGTCGGAACCGAGTTGGGGGACGCCGGGCTCGACGGTGCCGCCGGTGAGGTCCAGGCCCTCCGTTTCGAGGGCGGCGCGGCAGAGTTCGCTGCCCATGCGGCCCGCCGCCCCAATTACCGCTACCTTCGTCACACTTCCTCTGGGGTGGGGAGGAGGTGGGCGGAGGCGTCGAGGGTTTCTTGTAGATACTGAAGATTCTCGCCCTCCATCGGGACGAGCGGGAGGCGCATCTCGTCGGAGCACAGGCCGAGCAGGGACGCGGCGGTCTTGACCGGGATGGGGTTGGTCTCCACGAAGAGCGCCCGGAAGAGGGGGAGTAGCTGGTAGTGGATCTCCCTTCCCCGCTCGAAGTCGCCTTCGAGGAAGGCGTTCACCATGTCCGCGACGGCGCCGGGGGCGACATTGGAGGATACGGAGATCACCCCGACTCCGCCTAAAGCCATCAGGGGCAGAGTCACGGGATCGTCGCCGGAGAGGATGTCGAAGTCCTCGCCGCAGAGCTTCTTTATATCGCTCACCATGTTCATGGAGAGGGTGGACTCCTTGACGCCCACGATGTTGGGAACCTCGGCGAGTCTCGCCATCGTGTCGGCCTCGATCGTGACGCTCGTGCGGCCCGGGATGTTGTACAGGACGAGGGGGAGGCTCGTGTTCTCGGCGATGGTGGCGAAGTGGCGGTAGAGCCCTTCCTGGGTCGGCTTGTTGTAGTACGGTGCCACCTGGAGGGAGCCGTCGGCGCCGGCCTCCTCGGCCATCCTGGTGTATTTGATCGCCATGTCGGTGCTGTTGGAGCCCGTGCCCGCGATGACTGGCACGCGCCCGTTCGCCACCCGCACCACCGTCTCGATGACAACCCGGTCCTCGGCCTCCGACATACACGGGGTCTCCCCTGTGGTAGCGCAGGGGACAAGGCCGTGTATGCCGTTCTTGATCTGGAATTCGACCATGCCTTCGAGGGCCTCCACGTCCACCTCGCCGTTCCTGAACGGGGTGACCAGTGCCGTAAACGCGCCGCTAAACATCTCTCTCCTCCAGTTCGAAGCTCCCGTGTAGACGCCGGACCGCCTCCTCCACTTCTTCGGCCCGCACCACGCACGTGACCTGTATCTCCGAGGTCGAGACCATCCTGATGGGTATACCCGCCTCGCCTAAAGTATCGAACATCCTCGCGGCGTAGCCTGGGCGGTTCAGCATCCCGGTACCCACTACCGATACTTTGCCAAGCTCCTCCTCGCCCACGGCCTCGCCGCCCAGAGAAGCCGCTATACCTTCCGCCACCTCGCGGGCTTCGGCGAAGTCGCCGCGCCGGACGGTGAAGGCCACGTCGGCTCTCCCTTCCTTCAGGCCATTCTCCACGATCACGTCCACCGAGATGCCGCGCTCCGCGAGCGGCGCGAAGACGCGGCTCAGGGTTCCCGGCCCGGTGCGGATGCCGTTGAGGGCCACGCGCGATACGTCCAGATCGTGGACGATACCGGCCACCGTCTCTCTGGTTTCCAGTCGTTCCAAGTCTTCACCTCCGGCTATCACGGTGCCTGGACCCTCGCTGAACGAGCTTTTTACGTGTACCTCGACCCCGTACAATGCCCCGAGTTCAACGGCGCGGGGGTGCATCACCTTCGCGCCGCGCCACGCCATCTCGGCCATCTCGGAAGGGGAGATGACAGGGATTCTACGCGCTCCGGGCACCATCCTGGGGTCGGCGGTGTAGATGCCGTCCACGTCGGTGTAGATCTCGCACCGCTCGGCCCCCAGCGCCGCCGCGAGCGCGACGGCCGTGGTGTCCGATCCACCGCGGCCCAGGGTCATCACATCCCCCAAAGAGTTCGTGCCCTGGAAACCGGCGACGATGGCGACCTGGCCTTCGGCGAGCAGGCTCCGTAGCCGCTCGGGACGTATCTCGGAGATCACACCCGATCCGTAGCGACCCTCCGTCTTCATCCCGGCCTGGGAGCCGGTGAGGGACGTGGCCGCGACGCCCCGGTCGTGCAGGGCCATCGCAAGGAGCGCCACCGACTGAAGCTCGCCGGTCGAGAGGAGCTGGTCGATCTCACGCGGCGACGGCGCCCGGCTGACCTCCCCCGCCAGACGCAAGAGTCGGTCGGTCGTCTTGCCCATCGCGGAGACGGTCACCACGAGATCCGAGCCGGCCTCGCGGGTCTTCTTCACCCGCTCGGCCACGGCCTGTATGTGCTCGGCCGTCGCAACCGAGCTCCCGCCATACTTCTGGACCACGATCCCCAAGAACATTGCCTTCCGACGCTTCGCTGTCAGGATAGCATCTCGGCCGGCGGGCTTGTTGGGACTTCGGCCCGGCGGCGCCAGGAAGACCGTGCCGGGACAGCCGGGACAAGATCTCCCGGCCCAAATAGGACTCTGCTCCCATGACGGCGGGACACCATGTGCCGTAAGGTTCCGTCAGCAAAGGAAGCGAAGAAAGGAGCTTGCTAATGTCGTCGAACTTGACCCGGTGGGGTGGCCTGGCGGCCATGGCATCGGCTATTTGCGCGGTGCTCTCGTTCGTTCTCTACACCACTATCGTGGGCAATGACCGTATCAGCGAGGCCGCGATCTCCCCGGTCTTCTTCCTTCCGAGCGGAGCGCAACTGCTCGCCATGGTGCTTCTGTTGATCGGCCTCGTGGCGCTTTTCGCCCGCCAGGCGGAGACGTTCGGGGCCCTGGGGCTCACGGGCTTCCTGCTGGCCCTGGTGGGGACGACGATGGCCGCTGGCGCGCTCTGGAGCCAGGTCTTCGTGGTACCGCGCCTGGCGGAAGTGGCGCCCGAAGTCGCGGACAGGGGTTCGGGGTCGGTACTCGCGGGCTTCCTGCTCTCGTTCTTGATCTTCGGCGTAGGCTGGCTCTTGTTCGGGGTGGCGACGCTCAGGACACGGACGTTCCCGCGTTGGGCCGTAGTTCTGCTGGTCGTCGGCGCTGTAATCTCGATCCTCCCTCTCCCCTCCAGGGCGCTCATCCTGGAGATCGCCGTGGCCTTGATGGGCTTCACCCTCTTGACCGAAAGGGGCGCGCGAACCAACAGCCCCACCCGCGGGCCGGACGAGGCCGGAGCGCCGGCGAGTACGGCACGGAACGCCACCGGGGTATAGGCGGAGGCCGGGGTCCGGCCCCGGAATAGTGGCGTTCCAGGAGGAGCCAGGAGATGCGTGGGGTTCCGTCCGGTGGCATTATTCCTTCACCGGCGAAGGTTTCGAGCGAAGGAAGATCTAGACGTGAACTCGCACCCGGTCGAGCCGGGATTGCAGACAAGCCCCGCCGCTGCGCCCCCGGCGGGGCTGCGCGGTCGCTGGCTTCTCCTGGCCCGGGCAGGGTGGGTGGCGGTGGTCCTGCTCGTCGTCGGGCTATTCGCCGCCGCCGTACCCGCGCGCTACGATCAGATAGTCACCCTCTCCAATCTCCCCGAAGGCATTGACCCGATCGCACTACGCGCCGGTCTGGCGGACGCCGGCCTCTCCATCGGCTTCTACGCCGCGTACCAACTCGTGCTGGAGATCTGCTTTGCGATAGTGTGCCTCGCGCTGGCCGCCGGGATCTTCTGGCGCAGGTCCGACGAGCGGATGGCCCTGTTCGTCGCGCTGCTGCTGGTGTTGCTGGGGACGACCTTCTGGGGCGCCATCGCCGCGCTGTCACTCTATCATCCCGCCGGGTCCTGGATCGGCGAGAGCCTGGGCGTCGTTGGCAAGGTGTCATTGTTCCTTTTTTTCTACCTTTTCCCTGACGGACGGTTCGTGCCCCGCTGGACACGCTACCTGGCGCTCGCGCTGATAGCCGGGGCCGTAACCGGGATCTTCTTCCCGGAGTCGCTCCTCACTGTGAGCAACTGGCCGGTCCCACTATTCTTGCTGTTCATGTTGGGCTGGCTTCTCACCGGCGTGTTTGCCCAGGTCCATCGTTATCTCCGCGTGTCGGGGCTGGAGCGGCGCCAGCAGACCAGGTGGGTCCTGTTTGGATTCACGGGGGCGCTCGCGGGCTTCTTGGCGGTGATCCTCTTCGGGGAAGTTTTGTTCCCGCTCGCCCAGCCCGGCACGCACGGCGAGTTGGCCGCCATGACCATCATGACCCTATCCATGCTTCTCATCCCACTGTCTATCGGAGCCGCGATCCTGCGCCACCGTTTATTCGACATAGACCTCATCATCAACCGCACCCTCGTCTACGGTGCCCTGACGGCCTGCGTTATTGGTATCTACGTGCTGGTGGTCGGCTACCTCGGCGTCCTCTTCCGCGTACAGGACAACCTGCTCGTCGCGCTCTCCGCAACCGGCCTCGTGGCCGTGATCTTCGCACCCTTGCGCGACCGGCTGCAACGCGCCGTGAACCGACTGATGTACGGCGAGCGCGACGATCCTTACGCCGTCCTCTCCCGACTCGGTCAACGCCTCCGGACCACGGACGCGCCCGAGGCGGTGCTGCCGGCCATCGTCGAGACGGTCGCCCAGGCGTTGAAGCTGCCCCATGCGGCGATAGCCCTGAAGCGCGACGACGGATTCGAGACCGTCGCAGAGCACGGGAGCCCCGCCTCGGGCGAGCCGCTGGTCCTGCCGCTCGCCTACGGGACGGAGACCATCGGGCGTTTGATCCTGACTCCCCGCGCTCCGGGCGAGCCGTTCGACCCGGCGGACAAGCGCCTGCTCGACGACCTTGCCCGCCACGCCGAGGCCGCAGCCTACGCCGTGCGCCTGACCGCCGACCTCCAACGCTCGCGCGAACGGCTGGTCAACGCTCGGGAGGAGGAGCGCCGGCGCCTCAGACGCGACCTGCACGACGGTCTCGGTCCACAGCTCGCCACCCTCACCCTCAAGCTCGACGCCGCCCGCAACCTGCTCGCCGAAGAACCGAAGGCCGCGGACGCTTTGCTGGCCGGGCTCAAGACCGAGACGCGGGCCGCGATCTCCGACATCCGTCGCCTCGTCTACGACCTCCGCCCCCCCGCCCTCGACGAGCTCGGCCTCGTCCCGGCCATCCGCGAGGGGGCGACCAACTACGCCCCAAACGGCCTCAGCGTCTCCGTGGAAGCCCCGGAGAGCCTGTCGCCGCTGCCCGCAGCCGTGGAGGTGGCCGCCTACCGCATCGCCCAGGAGGCGCTCACCAACGTGGCGCGCCACGCGGGAGCCCGCGCCTGCCGGATCAGGCTCTCCATAAGCGACGGGCTGGAGCTGGAGATCTCCGACGACGGCATCGGCCTGCCCGAAGATCATCCCGCCGGCGTGGGCCTCTCCTCGATGCGCGAGCGGGCGGCGGAACTCGGCGGGACGTGCGTGGTGGAGCCGGGACCTGCGGGCGGAACCTGCGTGCTCGCGCGCCTGCCTTTAGAGGCAACAGGCAACAGGCAACAGGTATCAGGAAAAAGCACGGAGCCGGTCACCCAGGCTCCGTGGCCCCAGACGAAAAGTCCTGGAGAAGATCCGGGCACGACGGAGACGAGAGCGACGAACCAAGACAACCTGAAACCTGATGCCTGAACCCTCGAACATCCGCATCCTCGTGGCCGACGATCACGCCCCCTTCCGCGGTGGCCTGGGCGCCCTCTTCCTCTCCATCCCCGACACCGAGGTCGTGGGTGAAGCGGCCACCGGGGAAGAAGCCATAGCGAAGGCCGCTGACCTTCAGCCGGACGTGATCCTCATGGACATCCAGATGCCTGGCACGAACGGCATCGAGGCCACGCGCGCCATCGTGCGCGACAGCCCGCACGTGGGCGTCATCGTCGTGACCATGTTCGAGGACGACGACTCAGTCTTCGCCGCCATGCGCGCCGGGGCCAAAGGGTACGTCTTGAAGGGCGCGGACCAAGAAGAGATCCTCAAGGTCATCCGCGCCGTGGCGGCCGGCGAAGCCCACTTCGGGCCCGAGATCGCCCGCCGCCTGATGGGCTTTTTCTCTGCTCCCAGACCGGCCGCCCCCTCGGAGGCGTTCCCGGAGCTTACGGCCCGAGAGCGCGAAGTCCTCGACCTCATCGCCAGGGGACGCAACAACCAGGAGATCTCAAAACACCTCTACGTCAGCCCCAAAACCATACGCAACCACATCTCCAACATCTTCACCAAACTCCAGGTCGCGGATCGGGCGCAGGCCATAGTTCGCGCCCGCGAGGCCGGACTGGGGAACGATGGAGTGTAGAGACGATGCTAGGCAATGTGCGATTTGATCGAGCCATCGTTTCTACGTCGGGCGTGAGACCCCGACGGAATCGGGCGGCTGCCCCTGGATCTTCCCTCCAGGTAACACAATCCGGCGGAGACTCAGTCAGGGCCTGTTCGCGCCGGACGCAGAGCCGATGGCATGGAGAAGATCAAAGATAACCCGGTGCCCCTGGGGTGATAGGTGGGGAAAGGAGGAGTACGAACACCGGGTATCTCGTATCCCACATAGACGGGTTTTTCGAGGCCTGCGGCGTGTCCCGTGTGAGCGCCGGGCTTGCCTTGACGGGGTGTGGCTATGGTGTAGCCTGATTCCCCGGCACTGCACGCTCCGAACACAGGAGGGGGAGGAGCTACATGATCACGGTGACCGAGGAGGCCAAGGAGGTGCTCCGGGACTTCGAGCGGCCGGACGGGACGGTCCTGCGGCTGGACCCTGTGGGGGTGCGCCACCCCGACGAGCTGCGGTTTCGGCTGGGCGCCGGAGAGCCGAGGGGCGACGACCAGGTCGTCGAGCGCGACGGCGAGGACCTGTTGCGCATCGCCAGGCCCGTAAGCGAAGAGCTGAACGGCAGCGAGATAGACCTCGTGGAGACCCGGGAGGGACCGGCCCTCGGCATAAAGCCGCCGCCAGCCGACACCGGTCCCCTCCCCGACGGCTCCTGAGGGTACCGGCTCGCCGGCTAACCGTCCCGGATGGTTCGGGATTCTGCAGCGGACGGCGCGCGCTTCTCCGGCGCTTCCGCGAGTGGGATGTGGATGTCTAACCTACCGTAGCGGAGGCGGACCCAGGCGGAGATCAGGAGGCAGCCCGCCGGGATCGCGGCGGTCACCAGAAGCCCGCCCTCGGGGCCGAAAGCCCCGCCAGTCCAGATCACCGGTCCATCTTGCCCAATGGAGAGAAAGACAGCGCCCACGGGCTCCAGGCCGCTGACCGGGAACCCGAACACGTTGCCCTGGAAGAAGTTCCACGTGACGTGCAGCCCGATGGGGATGGCGAGCTGGCCGGTCAGCACGTAGCCGATCCCCAGCAGAACGCCCGCCAGAACGATGTTGACGGTGCTCAGTACGGTGGCGTTCGGGTTGAAGGCGTGCAGCATCCCGAAGAACAGGGACGTGAGACCCCAGGCCGCGAGGACCGCGACCCTGGGACCGAGGATACTGCCCAGCCCCTCGGCGGCGTTGCGTAGCCCGTAACCCCGGAACACGGTTTCCTCCGCGACGCCGACGCACACGAACGCGGCCAGCGGAAGGAGGATGGCGAGCGCGAATGGCGCCCCGGCGGAGCCGCCAGCCGCCTCGAAAGAGCCTGTGACCTTCGCCCATCCCAGGACGAGTTGCGTCAGAAAAATGCCGGTCATCAGCAGCGCGCCCAGTACCATCCCGAAAAAGAGGTCCAGCCACCATCCGGCGTCCAGGCGGAATCCGAAGTCCCGGAAGGACCGGCGGTCGAGGAGGCGGCCCGCTAGCCACACCGTCAGGAGGGCCGCCGCCACGGACGCCAGGTTGGAGATCAGGAAGATCTCGGAGTAGCCGATGAGGTCGGAGACGCTCCGGCCCCAGGAGGTCAGGACACCGGGGCCGGAACGGACCAGCAACCACGACACCACGCCCAGGTTGACGAGCAACGCGGCCACCACCCTGTAGGACAGGTACTGGACCAGCAGCCTCCATGGGGCGCGAAGCCTCCCACTCTCGTCCGTTACAGGGTGCAAAGCACCTCCGTTCGGCCGCGCGAAGCCGCAAAGGAGCCGTGAGCCCCGGTGCGGCGGGACGTTATCCCGATACGCCGTCCCTCTCGCGCATCTCCCGCCGCCGCATGGGCATGGCGTCTATGCGGCCGAAGATCTCCGTTGCGGGGACCGGCTCGTCCGCGCGGAACTTGACCCCGCCGTCCCTGCCCACGAGCGCCACGGCGAACCGGCCATCTTCGACGCCGTGCTCGCGCCTCGCGGACGCCGCCGCTTCCGCCGGTACCGGCTCGCCCGCCGCAGCGCCCGTTCCGTCTTCGAGGATGCGCAGCAGCAGCAAGTCCCGGTCCTCCAGGCCGGATTCCTCGTCCGCGAGGAGGCGCTCCTGTTCCATATAACGTTCATCCGAGGTGGAGGGAGCGAAGATCAGGAGCAGCCGGTGCTTGGCCCGGTGTAGCATCAGGTCCACGGGGTCATGCCTCGCGGTGCGCCTCGACGGTCTCCCGGATCGCGGCGCTGTAGACTTTGATCATGGCCTGGTAGCGGTCGGTTTCCTCCAGGGCGTCCCTGCCGCGCCGGCCCCACTCCTCGAAACGCTTCTTCAAGGCCACGGTGGTGAATAAGGCTCCCCGATAGTACGGAACGAGTCTATCAAGGGTCATCGGCGGCTTGTCCGGGCGCACGCTGGCCTCGCGCGCCTCGGCTGGCGTCACCCTGACCTCCGGGTCTCGTGGCGCGTCCGGGCTAGCGCCGTCCACGTCGTCGAGGGCCGCGAACACCTCCTCGTCCCCCGGACGGTCGGCGAAGTCGGCGCCCGCGTAGAGGTAGCGGATCTCACCGGAACGGTCCACCACCACGATGGCCGGGACCGCCACACTCTCCTCTCCGTCCCAGAGGCCGTAAAGTTTCGCGAGGTCTCCCCGCGGATCGCCGAGGAGCGGGAAGGGGAGCATGAGCTTGCCTATCGTCTCCACGCTGTTCTCCGGCGGGTCGACGCTGATCGCCGCGACCTGCGCCCCACGCCGCTCGAACTCCCCGTACTGCCTGGCGAAGCTAACCAGTTGTCCGTTGCAGTACGGACACCAGTCACCCCGATAGAAGACCAGCATCACGGGACCGGCCTCCAACTGCCCCGAGAGGTTCCACGGCTGGCCCTGATGGTCCGGTAACTCGAAAGACGGCGCCTTCTCTCCCACGTTCACCACAAGATGCTCCTTGTTCGCTGGTACTGGATCGGCAACGCGCGAATATATCATCGCCGCAGTAGATCTACGGGTTCACATCCGGGCTGTCCGTGACCTCCGGCTCTTCGGGCTCAACGGGTTCCGGGTCCACAGGCTCCGGGTCCACGGGTTGTGGCTCGACGGGTTGTGGCTCGATGGGCTCAGGCTCGACAGGCTCCGGCTCGACGGGCTCCGGCTCCGCGGGTTGTGGCTCTGCGGGCTGCGGGTCCGCAGGTTCCGGGTCCGCAGGTTCCGGGTCCGCAGGTTCCGGGTCCGCAGGTTGCGGCTGTGCGGGCCGGTAGACTTCCGGGGCGGGCGTGGCGGAGCTCTCGGGCGACGAGGTCGGTGATGAAGCCGGTGACGCCGATGAAGAAGCGGAGGCCGACCCAGAAGCGGACGCCGACCCAGAAGCGGACGCGGTGGCCGATCCGGAGGCGGACGCGGTGGCGGACGCAGTGGCGGACGCAGAAGCGGAAGCCGACGCGGAGGTAGAAGCCGGTGTGACGTCGGGCGTGGTGTCGGATGGCGTGCCGGAAGAGTCGGGCGCGGGCTTGTCGTCTGGCGCCGGGTCCTTTGCCTCGGGTGGTAGGGCTGGCGTGTCGTGGGCGACGGCCTGCACCTGGATCGCCGGTGGGTTCTCCTCGGCCCACAGCGGGTCTCGCGCCACGGCGCCCAGTGTGCCCAACGCCGCGACGGCTGCTGCCGCCAGGACCCAACGCCGCGTCTTCCTCCGGCGGACCGCAGCGCGTGGTGGCGCGCCTGGCATGGTGGGCAGCGCCACGGTCGGGTCGTCCGGGGAGACAGCCGCGCCGTAGGCGGCCAGCGGGAGTCCCTTTCGCGCGCGATCCAGGTCATCCATGAGCGCCGCCGCGCTCCCGTAGCGGGCGGCTGGATCTTTGGCGAGGAGTCGGGCGACCACGGCGTTCAACTCCTGCGGGGTCGTGGGTTCGACTTCTCTGGGGAGCTTCGGGGGGTCCTTCACATGCTTGAGGGAGACCGCGATCGGGTTCTCCGCCACGTACGGTGGTCTGCCAACGAGCATCTCGTACAGGACGATCCCCAAAGAGTACAGGTCGCTCCTCGGGGTCGCGGGCTCGCCTAGCGCCTGTTCGGGGGACATGTAGCTGGCGGTGCCCATGATCGTACTCGTCCCGAAGGTCGAGGTGGCCGAAGCGGCCCGGGCTATGCCGAAGTCCCCAACCTTCACGTCGCCCGACTCCGTCGCCAGCACGTTCTGGGGTTTTATGTCGCGGTGGACCACGCCTCGCTCGTGCGCGGCCCGGAGCGCGTCCGAGATCTGGTACGCTACCTCGGTCGCCCTGTCGGGCTCCAACGGGCCTTCCCGTGAGATCCGCTCCTTCAGCGTCCCGCCGGGCAGGTACTCCATCGCCATGTAGTAGACGCCGTCTTCGGTTTCCCCTTGATCGAAGACCGGGACGATGTTCGGGTGGGAGAGCGACGCGGCGTTCCTGGCCTCGCGCCGGAAACGCTCCACGAACTCTCCGTCCTCCGCGTAGTACTCCCGCAATATCTTCAGCGCCACGTCCCGCCCGAGAACCCTATCGTGGGCGAGAAAGACGGTCGCCATGCCTCCGCTTCCCAGTAGCGCGGCGAGATCGTAGCGGCCGTCTATGATGGTCCTTTGCACGACTGTGTTTATACTCCGTTGTCGCGGTTGAGGTGACGATCTCTTTTACGGATTTTGGGGCCGGTTGGGATCACCCGCGCTTCAGGGTCGTCCGCGTTTCAGTAGGGAGAGCGGGTAGAAGGTGCCGCGCCAGTAGATGCCACCGCGCAGGAGTGCGAGGGCCGTGGAACGGACGATCACGCCCGAGAACAGGAGGGCGCACGCCGGATAGCCCAGGGCCAGCGGAAAGATCCGCCATCCGAGGAACCGGTTGACCACCGCGTAAGCCCCGAGCTGCGCCGCCGCCGCGCCGAGGCAGAGCAGCCGGGTCGGGCCTTGCGTGAGGAACACTCCCGCAAACGGCCACACCGTCACCGTCAGCAGGCCGGAGAAATAACCGGCTACCTTGAGGAGACTGTAGTCGAGGGCGGGGAAGACGTTCTTCTCGACGCCCCGGACCAGGGCCCCCAGGGAGCCGTACCACTCCACCGAGAGGAGACCGTGTCCGCCGAGCACCCGCTGGCGCAGCCCGAGGCTTTTCACCCGCGCTCCGAGGCTCAGGTCGTCGTCCGGGCGGAGGGCGAAGGCCCGGTAGGTGCCGATCTCCTCGTAGGCGCGGCTCCGGATCAGGTTGAACGCCCCGATGCCGACGCCCGTCTTGGACGAAGGGATATTCGCCCGGTAGTAGCCTCGGTAGAGCAGGAACGCCACGTAGAAGAAGGCGACGGCGCTGCGCAGCCAGTACCCCTTCAGGTCCAGGTCCGGCACGAGGGTGAGGTGGTCGAGATCATGCCCTTCGGCATACGCGATGGCCCGCCGCACCGTGTCTCGCCGGAACCGAACATCGGCGTCCGTGAAGAGCAGCCACTCCCCGTCCGCCAATGCGGCCCCGAGGTACACCGCATGGTTCTTGCCGAGCCAACCCTCCGGCAACTCCTCGATGTGGACCACGCGGACGTTCTCCCGGCCGATGGCCGCCTGGTCCATGACCTGCCCGGTCCCGTCCGAAGAGCGGTCGTCCACGAGCACGACCTCCAGCGCGGGATAGTCCTGCGCCAGCACGGAGCCCAGAGAGTTATCCAGCCCGCTCTCCTCGTCGCGGGCCGGCACGACGATCGAGAGCCGCGGAAGACCGGACGGGACCCCGGCCGGCTTCTTCGCGACGAGCGTGGGGACCTTGCGAGCGGCATACAGCGCCTCGCCCAGCTTGGCGGCGCTGACGACGAAAGCGAAGAGCGCCACCCAGAAGGAGACGCCGCTCATCAAGGGATGACCCCCTCGCGCGGGCGTCCGCGGACGCGCGGCGGCTGGGTGAAGCCGTTCCTGGAGGGCCTTTTGGAAATGGCCCGCCCCGGGAGGGGGTTCGGGGGGGCCAAAAAAGTAAATGCCGGGCGACACTGGAAGGAGGGGGGAAGGTATCCGCCCGGTCTACGAAGAAGGATAACCCACTCCGAAGGGCGAGCGTATCCCCCAAATGGGTGATTTTTTTCTAGTCCAATTGAGCTAGTCAAAATAAAGAACACTCTGTTGCCGATGCCGCTTCGTCCGGACGGCTAGCCCTGATCCCCGGTCCTCTGGACCTTCTCGGACAATGTAATGCACCCGGCTGGCGGGCAGGAGCCACACCCCGTCGGAGTGCGCGGAGATCCTCGGCGGCGCGTTGCACTGGAGATTGTCGGCGCCCGTGGCGGCGGGATGCCTCCTTGTCGCGCCCGGCGGCCCGCTCCTCTTGGCTTTCCTCTCGCGGTTTACCATTCACACCATCACGCTGTACGCCAATTCGGTCCTCCTTTTCGCCACGTGCCTTCGCCGGGAAGATAGCATCGCCCGTTTTCGGACGGTCCTGGCGGATGACGGTCTCGCGGCCTTTGAGCACGTTCCGCCGGTCCACCCCCGCCGAGTCCGGGCCGCTTCCGCGGTCCACGAAGTCCCGGCTGCCGTGCACGGACTGGATCGCGTCGCTGCTCGATCCGCCGAGGAGCCGGTCCCGTCCGGAGTCGCCGCGCAGCAGGTCGCTCTCACCGCAACCTTCTATCCGGCCGTCACCTCCGCGGCCTTCGATGAAGTCACCCTCCGTGGTGCCCACGATCTTGTTGTTCCGGTCGTTGCCCTGGACCTGCGCCGCCAGCGCCACCCTCGCGCCCGGCGCGAGCATCAGCCCCATCGCCGTCGGAAGAACGATCATCCTCCTCTTCCTGCCTCTTTCTCGGTGAAGCTAACCGCTACTTCTTATTACCCTTCATCCAGTTTCTCAAGCCGGCCGTTCCGGGAGCCCGGAGATCCGGATCAGTACCAGTTTCTTCGGAAACGCGCGCAACGTGACCGGATATCGGGGGAAGGAGAATAACGTACGAACGAGGCATAAGGCGTGGGAAAGAAGCGGGACATTTACGTTGACTACGAGGGCCTCATCGTGGCTTTCATGTCCCTATCGGTCGGGGACTCGGGTAACCCTGGTACTGGGAGTTTTTGCTCCGTTCTTACTGTACGTTGGTTCGGAGGATTCGAGCACCGGAACGACACACCGGAATTCCTCTGAACCGTGGCATGGTCCCGGCTCGCAGCCCGGCGACGAGGGGTGGGGCCGGCACGACAGCGAAAGCGGCGATCACGACGGCGGGGGGCGGTGACAGCGGAGGCGGCCGTAGCTACTAGGGGTGTTCCGGCGGGCTCGGAGAAGGCTCGACGCGCTGCTCCACACCCCTCCGTCCGCCGGCTGGGATAGACACCCTCGGAGATGCGCCGGGCACAGCCTGGAGGTGCCCGGGCCGCCGGATCAAAACCGCGACATCCGGCAGAGGGCCGTATGCGGCGTTGACAAGGTCGGAGAGGCGGTGCTCCTGTCGGGGTCCCCGTCGCGGACTTTTTCTCGGAGCGCCGTTTGTGTTCGGGGCCACCGATGAACGCCCGGAACGGTTCGAGCGTATACAATCTACGCACATGGAGCACATAACCGTAGACAACCGTTACGCCTTGTCGCGTTTTCTGGGCGGCGGAGGCATGGGCAAAGTCTATCTCGCCCACGACGAGGAGCTCGACCGCGACGTCGCCCTAAAAGTCTTGAGGGAGCACTACGCCGAGGACGAGGGATTTGTCGAGCGGTTCGAGCGCGAGGCGAAGAGCGCCGCCTCCCTCAACCACCCCAACGTGGTCGCCGTCTACGACCGGGGGCGTTCGGAGAACGGCTCCTACTACATCGTCATGGAGCACGTGCCCGGCGGCACGTTAAAGGATCGCGTCCTGCGCGAGGGCGCCCTGGACCCCGGCGAGGCGGCCCGGCTCGCCTCCCAGGTCGCGGACGCCCTCGGCGTGGCCCACGGGGCCGGCGTCATCCACCGGGACATCAAGCCCCAGAACGTCCTACTGACCGTAAGCGGCGACGCCAAAGTGGGCGACTTCGGCATAGCGCGCGCCGCCGAGGCGGCCCCGCTCTCCGACAGCGGCCTGGTGCTGGGTACCGCGAACTACATGTCCCCCGAGCAGGCGATGGGCGACCCGGTCGGCCCCGCGGGCGATCTGTACTCCCTGGGCATCGTCCTCTACGAGATGCTCACCGGCGAGCTGCCCTTCGAGGCCGATAGCGCGGTCGGCGTGGCCATGAAGCACGTCACCGAGCCACCACGCCCTCCCGGAGAACTGAACCCGAAGATCCCGGAGCCGCTGGATGCCCTCGTCATGAGGCTCCTGGCCAAGAGGCCAGGGGACCGGTACGCATCGGCGGCGGAGCTTGCCGGGGATCTCCGGCGGGTGGCGGAGGGGCTGCCCCCGGTCCACGCGCCGGCCGCAGGCGAGGCCGAGACGCAGCGGCTCGCCGCGCCGGTGGCCTTCCCAGGAAACTCGGGTGGGTCGCGTCGCGGCCTCTTTCGGCGTGGGTCGTGGATGCTCCTGGCGCTCCTGGCGGCGCTCGTCGCCCTGCTCGCTCTGGCGGGCCTGGTTCTGTCGCGGGACCCCAACGGGCCGGTGGTCGGCTCCCTGGGACGGGCCGCGGAGGAAGGCGGGCAGGCTCTGGGCGTCGGACAGGGAGAAGTGCCCGGGGTGGTCGGGCTCAACGAAAAGGAGGCGCGGGAGCGTCTCGCCGATGAGGGTTTCGGGGTCTCCGTCGAGCGGAGGGAGAGCGCCGCGAAGGACGAGGACAATGTACTCGAACAGTCGGTCCCCGGCGGCGAGGAGGTCGCCAGGGGCTCGCGCGTCGCCCTGGCCGTGGGCGATGGTCCCCGGATCGTCGAAGCGCCCGACCTCGTCGGCCTGAGGCCCGAGGAGGCGGAGGATCGGCTCAGGGAGGAGGGACTCAAACCAGGCGATCGCAAGGAAGCCTCGAGCGAGGAGGTGCCGGAGGGCGAGATCTCCGGTCAGGACCCCCCGGCGGGCGAGAAGACGGAGGCGGACACCGAGGTGGAACTGATCGTCAGTTCCGGCCCTCCGGAGACCGGCCGGATAGACGTACCGGTGGTCCGGGGCCTGAGCGTGGAGGAGGCGTTGGCGATGCTCCGGGAGGCGGGTTGCGAGGTGGCGGGCACGCGAACCGAGCCGAGCCCCCGGCCGGTCGGCACGGTCGTGGGAACAGACCCGCCCGCCCGTACGGCCGTGGCGTCGGGGACGCCCGTGGTCCTCATCGTTAGTGGTGGTCCGGCCGGCCCTTCGGGAGGCCCCGCTGGCCCGGAAGCGTCCGCGCCTCCCTCGTCTTCGGGCTCCGCTTCTCCGTCGGCTTCCGCCTCTCCGTCGGCTTCCGCCTCTCCGTCGGCTTCCGCCTCTCCGTCGGCTTCCGCCTCTCCGTCGGCTTCCGCCTCCCCGGAGCCGTCCCCGGAGCCGTCCGCGTCAGCATCGCCGGCCCCGGCGTCGCCGGAGCCATCCGCCCCGCCGGCATCATCCGCGCCGCCGTCCGCCCCTGCGTCACCCCTGGCCTCCGTTACCTCCTCCGCCGCCGCTTCTCCCGGGTCGGAAGTTCCAGAAGGGGATGGAGACTAGCAAGGAGCGGGAGAAGGACCCAGGAGAAGCTCACGAGCCTCTCCTGGTCGGTGGCGATCCTTTTGCGGCGGGCTGCGGCGGGTAGAAAACCCTCGTGAAACGTGCCCTCTTCGACGGTCGCTACGAGATCCTCCGCCCGCTGGGCGATGGGGGTATGGCCGAGGTCTACCTTGCCCGCGACGAGGTCCTGGGCCGCGACGTGGCTCTCAAGACGCTGAAAGAGTGGCTGGCCGAGGACGAGATGTTCCTCGAACGCTTCCGCCGCGAGGCGAGGAGCGCCGCCACCCTCAACCACCCGAACGTCGTCCAGGTCTACGACCAACGCCGCTCTGCGGAGGGCCGTTACTACATCATCATGGAGCACGTGCCCGGCGGCACGCTCAAGGATCGCATCGCTAGCGAAGGACCTCTGGACCCTGCCGAAGTGGCCCGGCTCGCCTCCCAGGTCGCCGAGGCCCTGCGGGCGGCTCACGAGGCAGGCGTCGTCCACCGGGACGTGAAGTCCCAGAACGTGCTCCTCGCCGCGAACGGCGCCGCCAAGGTGGCAGACTTCGGCATAGCGAGCGCCGTCCACGCCACCACGATCTCAGAACCCGGCACCGTACTCGGCACCGCCAGATACATGTCCCCCGAGCAGGCCACGGGCCTGGACGCCACGCCCAGGAGCGACCTGTACTCGCTGGGCGTGGTGCTCTACGAGGCGCTGACCGGCGGGCTGCCCTTCGAGGCCGAGGACGCGGCGGACTTGCGCGCCCGGCACGCGGCCCGGCCACCGCCCCGCCCCAGGGACGCGAACCCCGAGGTGCCTGAGGCGTTGGATGCCCTCGTCGCGAGGCTCCTGGCGAAGGACCCCGAAGACCGCTTCAGGAGCGCCGCCGAGCTCGTCGAAGAGCTCCGCCGGGTGCGGAACCGCCTGGAGGATCGTCACGGGGACCGTGCGCGCCCTGTCGCTCCCACCGACCAGGCGGCCCCGAAGGTCCCGGCCCTTCCGCCGCCCACGTCAGGCGGCGACGGATCACGCCGCCGGAGGCCGCTCCTGGTCCTGGCGGTTCTCGCTGCGCTCCTCGTCCTGCTCGGCGCCGCCGGATGGGGCCTGTTGGGAGACCTCGCCGGAAGTGGTCTGTCCGGGGTGATCGGCGGCATCCCCGGCCAGGCGCGCGAAGCGTTCGAAGATGCCCGTCAGGTGCTGCTTGGCCCCGAGGAGGTCGCGGTTCCCGACGTGGAAGGTTTGACCGGGCGCGAGGCGCGCCAACGCCTCCGAGCGGTCGGCCTGGGGGCCGGGGTTCGGTCCCGCGAGAGCGCCGAGGAGGACGCCGGCAGGGTGCTGGAGCAGTCGGTGCCCGGCGGAAGGGAAGTGCAGAAGGGGTCGAGGGTTCTCCTCGCGGTCGGCAAGGGGCCGCGAGAGGAGACTCCTCAGGAGGAGGCTCCCTCCGGCGGCGTCCCGGACCTTGTCGGCCTCCCGTACCCGGCGGCGGAGAGAGCCCTGAGAAAGGCGGGCTTCACCCTCGGGGGCGTGGAGGAGGCGCCGAGCGCGTCCGTGCCAGCGGGTGTGATCCTGGACCAGGACCCCCCGGCCGGGAGCGCGGCGGCCCCGGGCTCCCAGGTGTTCCTGACGACCAGCACCGGCGGGGCAGGCTCAGCGTCGGCCTCGGCGTCTCCCTCGGCGTCCTCCTCGGCCTCCCCGTCCGCGCCCGCGTCCCCATCTCCGTAGCCGCCACCGAAAACGTGGCCTTCCGAAGGCTTTTACGCGCCCGGATCGCCGGCTGCCGTCCGCTTCGTTCGGATCGCAGCCGAAGTGCGCCGGCGAATCGTGGACGGGATCTGCGCGGGATGCTTCCCTATCTCGGGAGACGTTTGCTGATTGCTCGCCGGCAGCCGCCTCTGCAACGGGGCGGCCCGCGTCCAGGACCTCGCTCAGATCCTTCTCGGGTGATGGATGGACGTGGGCGACTCCTCGCTCACGGATCAGAAGCGCGGCATCCGGGGCGATGAACCAGAGGAGGTCTATCTCTTCGTCCGTGAGGCCGCAAGCAGCAGTGAGCGCCAGCTACGGAACAGACGCCGGATATGATCGGCAACGGGACCTTGGTTATCGTGCTTGCGCGGGAGTAAACTGATCTGTAGGCACGAAGCGTCGAGTGAGGTGAGCGTATGTCCGCGTTGTCCATGTACCAGAACAAAGTCGGTAAGCTCACGGCGGATATAGCTTTGCTACGCAAGAAGCTGAGTCAAGAAAAAGACAAAGAGGCCAGGAAGAACCGAGAACTCACGAAAACGACGCAAAGCCTTTCCAGGACGAAAAGTTCGTCCACCCGAAGAACGAACGAGAACAAAGCAACTCGTCTCATGGGAGAGGTCGCCAAGATTCAGAAGAATATCGCTGACCTGGAGAACAAGATAGCGGGTAAGACCAAAGA
>Ga0183260_10001614_pt1 | contig 18729 bp, 12 predicted proteins | sample AntDrymUQ4972206_2_FD_129768 | JGI IMG/M metagenome (GOLD analysis project Ga0183260, IMG submission 129768) | Polar desert sand microbial communities from Dry Valleys, Antarctica - metaG UQ497 (22.06) (version 2) (version 2) | ecosystem: Environmental > Terrestrial > Soil > Desert | place...
AACTCGCTGGCGCCGTCTCCGCCGATGCCGACGCCGAGAGTCACCCGACCGACCGACAACCGATCCAGCGTCGCGACTTCGCGCGCCACCTTCACGGGCCGCCGCCGCGGCAGCGGCGTGATCGTCGGGCCGAGCCGCAGCCGCTCGGTGGCGCAGGCGACGGCTGCCAACGTGATCCACGGGTCGGCGATCGCGGCAACCGGAGCGGAGTAGGCGATGTGATCCCACACGAAGAGCCCATCCCAGCCGGCGGCCTCGGCGTGGACCGCCAGATCCGCCACCGCAGCTGGTTCGGCAAGCGCGTCGAAGATCGGCAGGAACAGGGCATGCTTCACGCCCGGAACGCTATCGGCCGCCCTTCGGTCGTGGCGGCGCTAGCGCATCGGTGAAGTTTCCACAACTCCACCAATCCACCGTGTGTGTGGAGACGAACACTCCACGTGAGCAGACTTCGGGCCTCCACCCGCTTCGTGGCCGCTGGCGCAGGCATCCTGGCCGCCGCGACGGGCGTGGCCGTGTCATCGGCGGTGTCCGGAGCGCTCACCGGCGTGCCCTCACCGCTCATCTCGGTCGGCAACCGCACCATCGACATGGCGCCTCCGGCGCTGAAGGACTTCGCGATCGAGCAGTTCGGCACCGCCGACAAGCCGATCCTGATCGGTAGCGTCGCCGTCGTCATCGCGCTGGTGGCTGCGGCCGCAGGGGTGATCGGGCTGCGTCATCCCCGCGTCGCGTTGGGCATCACCGGCCTGCTCGGCCTCGCGGCACTGGCTGCGGCCGCGACCGATCGCACCGCGACCGCTTACCCCTTGCTCGTCGTGCTTCCGTCAATCCTCGCGACCCTCGTCAGCATGGCGGGACTGGCCTGGTTGCTCGCCACCCTCGGGCGCCGCTCGGGTCGTAGCTCGGACAACTGGCTGGCCCCGCACCCCGGTGACGACGTGCCGAGCGGCTTCGACCGGCGGCGTTTCCTCGCCGCCGTGATGGCGACCGGAGCGGCTGCAGCGGCCGGCGGTGTCATCACGCGGTTGGTCGGCGGCTCGGCGGCCGCCGCTTCCCGCGCGGACATCCAGGTCCCGATCCCCGCAAGCCCGGCCGGCCCGGTGCCGCGGGGGGTCGAGGCGGGTGTCCGCGGCGTGACGCCGTACCTCACCGCCAACACCGACTTCTACCGCATCGACACCAACCTGCAGGTGCCCGACGTCCCCGCCGACACCTGGACGCTGCGCATCCACGGCCTGGTCGACAACGAGCTCGAGCTGACCTTCGAGGACCTGCTCAAGGAGCGTCTCATCGAGCGACGCATCACGCTGACCTGCGTCTCCAACGAGGTCGGCGGTGAGCTGGCCGGCAACGCGACCTGGATCGGCGTGCCGCTCAAGGACCTGCTGGATCGCGCCGGTGTGCAACAAGATGCCGATGCCCTCCGCTCGGTCAGCGTGGACGACTTCACGATCGGCACGCCGGTCGAAGCGGTGATGGACGGCCGTGACGCGATGGTGGCGATCGCGATGAACGGCGCGCCGCTGCCGCTGGAGCACGGCTTCCCCGCCCGGATGGTCGTCCCAGGCCTCTACGGCTACGTCTCGGCGACCAAGTGGCTGACCGAGATCGAGGTCACCCGGTTCTCCGACTTCACCGCGTACTGGACCGAGCGCGACTGGGCGCCGGAAGCGCCGATCAAGACCGCCTCGCGGATCGACGTCCCCCGTGCCTTCCAGTCGCTGCCCGCGGATGCCGTACGTGCCGGGGGAGTCGCCTGGGCGCAGACCACCGGCATCGCACAGGTCGAGGTTCGCGTCGACGAAGGCGACTGGGAGCTGGCGCAGCTCGCGACCGAGGACACGTTGGACACCTGGCGACAGTGGTCGTGGCAGTGGGCCGATGCCACACCAGGCAGCCACACGTTGACGGTCCGGGCCACCGACAAGGCCGGCGCCACACAGACTTCCGAGCGGGTCCCGCCCCGGCCCGACGGAGCCACGGGATGGCACAACGTCCAGTTCACCGTGGAGTGATCAAACCGGGGAGTACAGCACCACCAGCAGGACCCACAGAGAGGGAAGACAATGCAAAAAGCTATTCGGAAGGGCCTGGCCGTCAGCGCCGTCGCCTCGTTGGCGATGTTCTCGGCGGCTTGCGGCTCGGATGAGAGCACCGACACCGCCGGTGGCGGCTCCACCACGCCGAGCCAGGAGCCCAGCTCCGACGGCGGCGGCGACGACATGATGGCCAACCTGGTCGGTCAAGGCTGCGACGACTACGCCAAGGCGGTGCCTTCCGGGGCCGGCTCGGTCGATGGCATGGCTCAGGACCCGGTGGCAGTCGCGGCAAGCAACAACCCGTTGCTCAAGACCCTTGTCGCCACCGTGTCCGGCGAGTTCAACCCCAAGGTGAACCTGGTCGACACGCTCAACGGTGACGAGTTCACCGTCTTCGCCCCGGTCGACGACGCGTTCGCCAAGCTTCCGGCGAGTGCGCTGAAAGACCTGGCCAAGCCGGAGAACGCCGACACGCTGGCGACGATCCTGACCTACCACGTCATCCCGGGTCAGCTGTCGCCGGACAAGGTCACCGGTAGCCAGGAATCAGTCCAGGGCGACGCCGTCGAGGTCACCGGTTCCGGCGACGACCTCAAGGTCGACGACGCCACGGTCATCTGCGGTGGCGTGCAGACCGCCAACGCAACGGTCTACCTCATCGACTCGGTGCTGATGCCGCCGAGCCTGGCCTGACCGAGGACCGGCTCACACCGACTCGCGTCGCCCCGGCACGGCTCGTGCCGTGCCGGGTGCGGCGCGTGCTCCTCGACTGGGGGTAGCCAGATGGCAGACACGCCGGGCGCGTCGGGGTCATCTGGCTACCGCCAGCGGTAGCCCACCGGCGCGGCGTCCGGGGTCTGGCGCTACGTGGTCAGCGCCGAGGTGCTGGTGCGGCGCAGACCCCACCAGCCGGCGGCGCCACCGAGTGCCAGCAACACCGCGCATATCACCATGGCGGCGCGGTAGCCCGAGCTGAAGGCATCGGCGTCCCGGTAGTCGTCACCGCTGAGGCCGACGGCCACCGGTAGGGCCGCCACCGCGAGCAGACTGCCGGCCCGGGCCACGGCATTGTTCACCCCGCTGGCGATACCGGCGTAGCGGTCCGGAGCGGCGGCCAGCACCGTGGCCGTCAGCGGCGCTACCAGCGCCGCCAGCCCGAGCCCGAAGACGAACACGCCCGGCAGCACCCGGGTCCAGTAGCTCCCCTCGCCGTCAACCATGAGCAGCATCAGGGCGCCGATAGCGCCCACCAGCGGACCGATGCTCAGCTGCAGCCGCGGTCCGATCCGCGCCGCCAGTGCACCGGACCAGCCGGACAGCACGAGCATCAGCACGGTCACCGGCAACAACGCGACACCGGCCTGCAGCGCCGTGTAGCCCGACACCACCTGCAGCTGCAGGGTCAGCAGGAACATGAGGACACCCAGCGCCCCGTACACCACAAAGGTCAGCGCGTTGGTGGAGTTGAAGACCCGTGACGCGAACAACGTCGGTGGCACCATCGGCGCTCGGCGCCGGCGCTCGGTGACGACGAATGCTGCGAACGCGGCAACGCCGCCTGCTCCCGCGGCGTACGTCCATGTGCCGTCACCGGACTCGATCAGCGCGTACGTGATGCCGGCCAGCCCGAGGCAGCCGAGCAGCGCACCGGCGACGTCGAAGCTGCGCGCGGCCTGCGGGTCACGGGTCTCGGGGACATGGCGCCCGGCCACCAGCGCGACAGCGACAGCGAGCGGCACGTTGATCCAGAACACGTAACGCCAGCTCGCCACCTCGATCAGCCACCCACCCACGAACGGGCCGATCGCGGTGGTGACCCCGGCAAGACCGGACCAGATGCCGATCGCGCGGGCGCGGTCCTCCGCGCAGAACGAGGCCTGGATCATCGCCAGGCTGCCGGGTGTGAGCAACGCGCCACCGACGCCCTGCAGGGCTCGTGCGCCGATGAGCAACGCGGCCGTCGGTGCGAGCGCGCAGGCGGCGCTCGCGACCGCGAACCACACCACCCCGACGACGAACACCCGCCGCCGCCCGAAGCGGTCACCCAGTGACCCACCCAGCAGGATCAGGGCGGCCAGCGTGAGCAGGTACGCGTTGATGACCCATTGCAGGTCGGCCAGGGAGGCGCCGAGGTCGTCGCCGATGGCCCGCACCGCGACATAGACGACGCTGCCGTCCAGGAACGCCATCCCGGATCCGAGGATCGCGGCGGCGAGGATCCAACGGCCCTGGGCGGTCCCGATACGCACCGCGGCCTCGGTCGTCGTGACCGGCTGTTCGGTCGCGGTCATGCCGCTGGAACACTGCTACATCACCACGTGTTCCGGGGCCGGTGGCATGCGTCAGGATCGGGCCATGACGGGACCGACCGAGCTGGTACACCTCGACATCAGCGTTCGCTCCGACGACGCTTCGGTGGCTGTCGTGACACTCGACAGCTCCGCGAACCGGAACGCTTTAAGCAAGGCGCTGCTGCAGCAGCTCGGTGACCATCTGGACGCCGCGGACGCCGACCCAGCCGTGCGGGCCGTCGTCGTTGCCGCTGCCGGGCCGGTGTTTTGCGCCGGCGCCGACATGGTGGAGGCGACCAGCGGCGGGATGGAACGTGGCGCCCGGGACATCGTCGCCCTGCAGCGCCGGATCGTCGCAATGGGCACACCGGTCGTCGCCCGCGTTCACGGGCCGGTTCGAGCTGGTGGCCTCGGCATCGTCAGCGCCTGCGACGTCGCGATCAGTGCGGCGTCGGTGACGTACGCGTTCACCGAGGTCCGGCTCGGCCTTGCGCCTGCGGTCATCTCCCTCACCACGCTGCCGCGGCTGACCGCGCGGGCGGCCAGCGAGACGTTTCTGGGCGGCGAGACTTTCGATGCCGCCGAGGCAGAGCGCATCGGCCTCGTCACGCGGACGGTGCCCGACGCCGAGCTCGAGGCGGCCGTCCAGTCAGTAGTCGACTCATGGTGCCAGGGCAGCCCGCAGGGCCTGCGCGAGACAAAGGCCCTGCTCAACTCGCCGCTGCTGCGCCGCATCGACGAGCTCGGCGAGCAGGTGGCCGTGCAGTCGGCCCGGCTCTTCGGTTCGGACGAGGCCCGGGCGGCGATGCATGCGTTCCTCGACCGGCGCAGCCGCTGAGTGCTGCGCGAGAGTGGCCAACGCCTTGCCGTGCGACGGTTTTGGCGGGAGGCTAAACCGCCCGGCCGTCGCCGCCGGCTCCGGAGAGGACTCCATGACCGCGCGGACACGTACGTCTCGACGACTGGTGGCCGTCACGGCGGCCGTTGCACTCGGAGCCGGCCCGGCCGCGTCGGCGCTGCCGCAAGCCGGCGCCACGGCCGGGTCAACCGCTCGCGCAACGGTGAGCACGGCCGCCGGCGACGACAACCTGGGACGCGCCAGAGGCTTCTACGACGCACGTCTCGGGACCACCACGCACTCTCGGACGGTCCTCACGAACCGGGCTGCCCGCGCGAGCACTCGCCGCGAGGCGCAGACGCTGCGTGAGACGCTCGGCGTGCAGGGTGTTGTTGACATGGACGGGTTGACCGGAACGCCCCGCCAGGTGGCCCGGCTCGACGGCTTCCTCACCGAGCGCAGCAGTGCACCAGCCGCCGGGATCGCGCTGGAGTACGTCCGCACCCATGCGGGCGCCTTCGGGCTCGACACAAGAGACATCGCCGCTCTGAAGCTGCGCCGCGACTACGTCGACATCGAAGGCATCCACCACCTGTCGTGGGTGCAGTCAGCCGGCGGCGTGCCGTTGTTCGGCAACGGCTTGCAGGCCGCTGTTACGCGGGACGGACGCCTGCTCAGCATCGGCGGCTCCCCGGTTCCCGGGCTGCGCGCCGTCCCCGCCGGAGACCTCGTGACCAGCGGTCCGGCTGCCATCGCTGCGGCGCGATCCGACCTCCGGGAGCCGACATCACCCGGTCCCGGTGACAGCGCTCGCGCAGTGCTGTTCCAGACCCTCGACGGCACCCGTCACGCCTGGGAGACGATCACGATGTCGGCCGTCCATCCGGCGCTTCAGGTCATCGACTCCGCCACCGGGGCGATCCTCTACAGACGCAGCCTCGAGAGCGACGCGTCCTCGGAGCCCCGATCCAAGCAGGATGCAACGGCGATCGCGTACCGCTACTTCCCCGGTGCCCGCCACGGCGGCCGTCAGCGACCGGTCAACCTCAGCCGCCGGGGCTGGCTGGCGGGCAAGGCGAAGCTGCTGCACGGCAACAACGCGCACACCTACGCCGATGTCAACGATGACGGTAAGGCGAACCGGGGCGAGGAGATCCGGCCGGTGGAGCCACGGTCGTGGGCGTACGAGCTGAAGCCTTTCCGGCTGAAAGACGTCTCGTTCTGCAACCAGGCAAGGGATCCCTTCCCATGTTCGTGGAACCCGAACAAGCCGTACTCGTGGCAGGTGAACCGCGACCAGAACGGCGCCCAGGCCTTCTACTTCGTCAACCAGTTCCACGACCACCTGCTGAGGGCACCGATCGGGTTCACCGAGGCTGCCGGCAACTTCCAGCGGAGGAACTTCACCGGCAAGGGCGAGGACACCGACGCGGTCCAGGTCCAGACCGACGACGGCGCGGACACCGCCGATGGCCTGCCCGACGCCAACCACGTCGACAACGCCAACATGGCCACACCGCCGGACGGCACGTCGCCCCGGATGCAGCTGTACCTGCAGCACCTGCCGGGCACCAGCTATCCCGACGGTGACCCGTTCGCGCCGACCAATGTGGGCGACGAGGCCGACACGGTCTACCACGAGTACGTCCACGGACTGTCCAACCGGCTCGTCGTCGACGCGTCCGGGCGCTCGACGCTTGGCCCTGTCCAGGCCGGTGCGATGGGCGAGGCGTGGAGCGACTGGTACGCGATGGACTACCTGGTCCGCAGGGGCCTCGAGTTCGACCAGAAGAAGTCCGGTGACGTCGTGCTCTTCCGGTACGACGGCGCCGGGGTGGCCCTCGACCGTACCGAGCCCATCGACTGCAAGGTGGGAGCGAGGACCAAGCGGTGCCCGGGCGGCCTGACCGGGCACCGGGGCGGCTACACCTACGGCGACTACGGGCGGGTCGGCGGTGGCCCGGAGGTGCACGACGACGGCGAGATCTGGGCGCAAACCCTGTGGGACCTGAGGGACCGGGTCGGCTCGCGGGTGTCGGAGTCGCTGGTCACCCGGGCGATGGAGCTGTCGCCGGCCAACCCGTCGTTCCTCGACGAGCGCAACGCCGTCCTGCTCGCCGACATGGCCGTCTTCGGAGGTAAGCACCATGACGCGCTGTGGCGGGTCTTCGCACACCGGGGCATGGGCTACTACGCCGGTTCGCTCAACGGCAACGACACGGCGCCGGGTGAGAGCTTCCGTGTCCCCCCGCCACCCAACACCCCGATCGGAGGTTTGCGCGGCATCGTGCGCGACTCGATCACCGGCGATCCGCTGCCGGGTGTCCGTGTGGTGGTCGCCTGGCAGGGTTCGCCGTTTGCGACGAACCCGTCCACCCGGACCGGTCCCGCCGGGCGGTACTCGCTGGGTCCGGTGCCGGTGGGCCGCTACCCGAAAGTTGTCGCGCTCTCGAACGACGGATACGACACCAAGTCCGCCGTTGTCCGCGTCAGGGAGGGCACCAGGGTCCGCAACTGGATGCTTCGCCGCGACTGGGCTGCATCGGCCGGTGGTGCCTCGATCACCGCGTTCGACGGACCGGACTACGGCCGGTCGTGCGGTCCGCCGGCCGCCATCGACCAGTCTGTGTCGAACGGATGGAGCAGCACGGCCAACCTCGGCCGGGACGGGCAGCCATCGGCGCGGACGCCGAAGTCGATCACGATCCACCTCCCGCGAGCCGTCGACGTCACCACCATGGGTATCGACCCGACCGCGAACTGCGGGGACGGGGCGAGCGCGTCGACCGGCGACTACAAGATCGAGACATCGACCGACGGTACGACGTTCGAGGCGGCCGCCAGTGGTCAGTTCACTCCCGACGACCGTGGCCGGCTCAACCAGGTGACGCTGAACGGGGGTACGACGGCGAACGTCACCGATGTCCGGTTCACGATGGTCGCGCCGCAGGTGTTCCAGCGCAGTGACTACCCGGCCAACCCGTGTCCGGGCCCCTACAGCGGCTGCGACTTCATCGATGTCACCGAGATCGAGGTGTTCGGCACCGGCTCCTGACCTAGACTTGTCGGTTCGCGTGTCCGCCGAGCGCACGAAGGAGCGAGGTGTCTGCCGAACCGGTGATGTCGGGCGTCGCCGAGCGCGAGATCGCCGCCGAACAGCGCTACGTCGATGGCATCTACCTGCGGCTGGATGAGGCCGCGAAGTCCGCGCAGGCGCTGGCCGCCGAGGGACACGGCCGGGCCCGGCTCGGTCACGAGGGCGGGCTGGTCGAGCGCGACGCCATGGTCTACCAGGCCGCCAGGCGTATCGCCGCGCTCGACGCCGCGCACGAGGGGCTGGTGTTCGGACGCCTCGATCTCGTCGACGGGGCGGCACGCTACATCGGACGGATCGGCCTGCGCGATGCCGCCCGCGAGGTGATGCTGCTCGACTGGCGGGCCCCGGCTGCCGCGGTGTTCTACCAGGCGACCGCCCAGGAGCCGTCAGGTGTCGTGCGCCGGCGGGTGCTGCGCTGCAAGGCCTCCCGGGTGGTCGGCGTCGAGGATGACCTGCTGGACGCCGACGCCGCACCCGACGACATGGTCGTCGTGGGCGAGGGGGCTCTGCTGGCGCAGTTGGGCCGGGCCCGCGACGCGTACATGCACTCGGTCGTCGCGACGATCCAGAAGGAGCAGGACGAGGCGATTCGCGCCCCGAGCCGGGGGGTGACCACGATCGCCGGCGGGCCGGGGACCGGCAAGACCGTGGTGGCCCTGCACCGTGCGGCGTATCTGCTGTACACCGAGCGGCGGCGTTTCGAGAGCGGCGGCGTGATGATCGTGGGCCCGTCGAGCGTCTTCATGTCCTACATCGACCGGGTGCTGCCGAGCCTCGGTGAGACCAGCGTGACGTTGCGCTCGATCGGAGCGGTCGTGGACGGCGTCTCCGCCGGCCGGCACGACGCCCCGCAGGTGGCCGTGGTCAAGGGTTCGATGCGGATGTGCCAGGTGCTGGCGCGTGCCGCGCGCGGGCAGGTGCCGGGGGAGCCGAGCTCGTTCCGGTTCTTCTACCGCGACGACGTGGTGACACTCGACACCGGCGCGCTGCGCCGGCTGCGCCGCTCCCTGCTGTCCGGCGGCCAGCGGCGCAACCGGGCGGCCGCCAAGGCCGCGCAGCAGCTCGTCGACCTGCTGTGGCGGCAGGTGCAGGGTGAGCGCGGCCGCGAGCGCGGGCGGGACGACTTCGTCGACGCGTTGACCGGTTCGCCGCAGTTCGAGGAGTTCGTCTTGTCGTGGTGGCCGCCTCTGGACGCGGTCGATGTGTGGCGATGGCTGCACGACTCCGACCGGCTGCGTTCGTACGCGTGCGACGACCTGACACCGCAGGAGATCGAGGCGTTGACGGCGTCGTGGCGGTCCCACGACGACCCGGCCGTCGAGGACGTACCGCTGATCGACGAGCTCCGCTACCTGCTCGGCGACGTGCCCGAGGGTTCGGCTCGCGACCTGGTCGAGGGACCGGCACCACGGCAGCTGTTGTCGTTCGAGCGCGAGGAGGCTGCCGGGCGGTTGCGGGCGACGCAGCGCACCGAGGACGACTCGTACGCGCACCTGTTGGTGGACGAGGCGCAGGATCTGTCGCCGATGCAGTGGCGGATGCTGGGTCGGCGGGGGCGCTACGCGAGCTGGACAGTGGTGGGTGACCCGGCGCAGTCGGCCTGGCCGCTGCCGCGGGAGGCGGCCGCCGCGCGGGAGGAGGCGCTGGCCGGAAAGCCCGAGCATGCGTTCAGGCTGTCGACCAACTACCGCAACTCGGCGGAGATCTTCGATGTCGCCGCCCGGGTGGCCAGGGTTGCGGTGGCGCACCCGGATCTGCCGCACGCGGTCCGCCGCACCGGCATCCAGCCGGATCACCGGGTGGTCGACACCGGAGCTCGCGACGCGACCACCCGCGATGTGCTGCGCGCCGTGGCGGAGGCGGTCGAAGGCACCGTGGCGGTGGTGACGTCACAACGGAGCCGGTCGCGCGTCAAGGCGCTGGTCACCGATGACCTACGTCGCTACGGCGGGCGGGTGCTGGTGCTCGACGGGCTCGACATCAAGGGCCTGGAGTTCGACGGCGTGGTGGTCGTCGAGCCGGGTGAGATCGCGGGCGAGGCGCAGTCGGGATGGCGCACCCTCTATGTCGTGCTGACGCGCGCCACGTCGCGGCTGGTCACGGTCAGCACCGACGCCGCCTGGTTGCACCGCATCGGCAGCCGGCAGGCATGACGGGCGCTGGCGCGTCTCGTCCCGGGGCCATCCCGAAACGAACCGGCGCGGCCCTGGCGCTGTTGGTCGTCGGGCTCGGAGTAGCGGTGGCGGTGGGCTTCACCGGCTTCCGCTCCGACTCCCGTGTCGTAGTGATCGGGGCGCACACGACGACGGTGTCACCCACCTTCGACGGCTACGCCACGCTGGACTTCGGGCCGCTCGTGCCCCGGGTACGCGTCGCCACCGACGAGCCGTTCGGTCTCGGGGTCCGGATCGATGTCGGCGACACCGACGTCGGCAGCGTCAACGAGCTGATCCAGCGCGACGCGTTGATCGCCAGCCAGCCCGACGGCGAGGTGACCCGGATCCGTGCCACCACTACCGCGATGGCGGTAGCCGCCGCCGTACGCGGGCTCGGTGCCGGCGTCCTCGCGGCGCTGCTGCTCGCCGCGTTGTGGCGGCTGGTCGGTCCCCAGCGCCGAACGCAGCTCGCTGCGGGGGCGCGTCGAGTGGTCACCGAGCCGCGGCCCCGTCCGTTGTTGGCGGGCGCGGGTGTCGTCACTGCGACCGCCTTCGCGCTGGCCGCTTCCGTGCTGCCCGGCGCCGGGGTGGCGGAGTCCGCCTCAGGCCAGGAGGAGTGGGTGCGCGTCCCGGAGCTGTTCCCCGACCTGGCGCTGGACGATCGGCTCCGCGATGTCGAGGTGTCCACCGGTGGCGCCACCCGTGGTGGCGTCGAGTTGGTCGACAGCGCTCTGGCGACCTACCGCCAGTCGGTGGAGTTCTACGGCGCGTTGGCGCAGAGCGTCGCCGACGTCGCCGATCGCATCCGCCAGCCGCTGGAGGACGAGACCGTCGGGCTGCTGGTCGCGGACCGGCACGACAACATCGGCATGGACCCGGTCGCCCGCGCGGTCGCCGATGCTGGCGGCGCGACCTTCGTCATCGACGCTGGCGACGACACGTCGAGCGGCGGTGACTGGGAGACGTTCAGCATCAACTCCCTCGCCGACGCCTTCGACGGCTTCGACGTCGTCGTGGTCGCAGGCAACCACGACTCGGGGGACGCGGTGCCTGCGGCGTACGCCGACGCCGGCTTCACCGTGCTCAGCGGCGAACCGGAGACCGTCGCCGGCATCCGCTTCATCGGTGACTCCGACCCGCGCAGCAGCGGGCTCACGGCAATCCGGACCGAAGGCGCCGAGACCGTCGAGGAGCAGGGCGCCCGCCTTGCGAGCGCGGCCTGCGAGGACGGTGACGTCGACGTGGTCGTGGTCCACAGTCCGACCACCGGCCTCGCTGCTGCCGAGTCGGGCTGCGTCGACCTCGTCGTCTCCGGGCACGTGCACCGCCAGCTCGGACCGGACACGGCATACCCGGTCGCCGGGCGGCCCACGACGACGTACAGCAACGGCACCACGGGTGGCGCCGCGTACGCCTTCGCGCTCGGCGCGGCGCTGCGCCGGGACGCGCAGGTCACGCTGGTCACCTTCCGAGACGGCCGGCCGGTGGGCCTGCAGCCGGTCGGGTTCGCCACGGGCGGCATCGTCGAGGTGGCGCCGTACCAGCCGATCGCCACCGGCGTGGCCCGAGCCGCTGTCCGAGGCCCATCGTGAATGTGCTCGCAGACGTCCTCGCCGCCCCGGCATGGGCCGTCATCCGGATGGGCAGCTCCGACACGGTCACCCTGCTCGGCGGGACGCGAAGCGACCTCACCGAGCTCGCAGACATTCCGCTGCAGCAGGGCGTGCCGTCACCGGGTCACCGGTTCGACTCGCTGGTGCTCGTGCCGTACGCGCAGCTGCGCGAGCGAGGGTTCGAGGCCCACCAGGACGGGACCCCGCTGTCGCACATCCGTCTCGAGGAGCAACACGAGGTGCCGCTCGGGGAGCTGCTGAGCATGCTGCCCCACGGGCCGGTGGGCCGGCCCGGCGGCGGCGCCTTCGACATCGACGACCAGGCTTACGCGGGTGTCGTCGAGGCAGTCATCCGGGACGAGATCGGCAACGGCCAGGGCGCCAACCTCGTCATCGCCCGCCGCTACGAAGCCCAGCTGGCGCCCTGGGGCACCCACCAGGCCCTGAGCGTGCTGCGCCGACTGCTCGAGACCGAGCGCGGCGCGTACTGGACGTTCTGCGTATTCACCGGCAACCGCTACCTGATCGGTGCCAGCCCGGAGCGGCACGTGAGCATCGAGGCCGGCAGCGTCCGGATGAACCCGATCAGTGGCACGTTGCGGCTCGGTGGAGCGCGCTCGGCCGAAGAGCAGCGGTCGGCCCTGCTCGCATTCCTCGCCGACGAGAAGGAGATCTACGAGCTCTTCATGGTGGTCGACGAGGAGCTCAAGATGATGTGCGACATCTGCAACGAGGGCGGCCTCGTGCTCGGCCCGTACCTCAAGCAGATGTCTCACCTGGTCCACACCGAGTACCTGCTGGCCGGCCGGACAACCCGCGACCCGCGCCAGGTGCTGCGCGACTCCATGTTTGCGGCGACCGTCACCGGAAGCCCGGTGCAGAACGCCTGCCGCCTCATCAAGCGGTACGAGTCGTACGGCCGCGGCTACTACGGCGCCGCGATCGCACTGATCGGCCGAGGCTCCGACGGCGCCGCGGTTGTCGACGCCCCGATCCTCATCCGCACCGCCGACGTCGACCTCGCAGGACGCCTCAGCGTCACCGCGGGCGCGACGCTCGTCCGAGACTCCGATCCGGCGGGCGAGGTCGCCGAGACGCACGCCAAGGCGGCCGGGATCCTGACCGCCTTCGGCCTCGTCGAGGCGCCTGCCCCTGACGGAGACGATGTCAGCGGGCTCACGCACGACGACGTGCGAATCGCACTAGGGTCGCGGAACTCCCGGCTCAGCCCCTTCTGGCTGGCCGACCAGGCGGCGACCCCCACCGATCCGGCGCTGGCCGGGCGCCGGGCGGTGATCGTCGACGGTGAGGACGACTTCGTGAACATGCTGGCCCACATGCTCGGCGTGCTCGGTGTCGAGTCACGGGTGGTGGGCCACGAGCGGTGGTCACCGCACGACATCGACCGCGCCGACGTCGTCGTCGTCGGACCGGGACCGGGGGATCCCCGCGACGTCGCCCACCCGAAGATCGCCGCCTTCCGGGCGGTCATCCAGCGCAGCAGGGAGCGGAGACAGCCGCTGCTCGCCGTCTGCCTCGGTCACCAGGTGCTGTGCGCCGAGCTGGGCCTGGAGCTGGCGTACAAGGACATCGTCTTCCAAGGCACACAGACCCGGCTGCCGGTGCTCGGTCGCCCGGAGGTTGTCGGCTTCTACAACACGTTCGTGGCGCGGGTCCCCGCTGGCGGCCTGCCCGACGGCATCGAGGTGGAGACCGACCCCGAGACCGGCGACGTTCATCTCGTCCGGGGGCCGGGCTGCGCCGGCATCCAGTTCCACGCCGAGTCGATCCTGACCCAGCACGGCTTCGACATCATCGCCGAGCTGCTCGAGTCCCTCCTTGCTGCGTGAGCGCTCGGGAGTCTGGTTCGACACCCATGTTCACATGGGATAGGGGCACTGCCAATGGGGTGGAACCTGTTCGAAGTGCACCTCAGCCATGGGAAGTAGCCACTCGGGTGTCGTTCTGCTGGACAGCTCGTTGCCGGTGCTCAGGACGCTGGCGTCCCGCCATCGCTGTCGAGGGTCACGTCGGCCTGTGCGGTCTCGCCGTCCCGTTCGTACGTCAGCGTGACCGCATCGCCCGGGCGGTAGCCGCGGATGGCTGCGACGAGGCCGTCGCCGCCGCTGACCAGCGTGTCGTCGACCCGGATGATCACGTCGCCGCTTTGCAGGCCGGCCTCTTCACCCGCACTGCCGTCGGTGATGTCGCCGACTCGAGCGCCCAGAGTGGTGAGCCCGTCGGGGTCGACGGCGTCGGAGACAGAGACCCCGATGCGAGCATGGGTGGGCTCCTCGCCGTCAACGATCTGCTCGGCGATCGCTCGAGCCAGGTCGATGGGAATGGCAAAGCCCAAGCCGATCGAACCGCCGGCGTCGCTGACACCGCTCGACGCGGTCCGGATCGCGGTGTTGATGCCGATGACCTGTCCGCTCACGTCGACGAGGGGACCGCCGGAGTTACCGGGGTTGATGGCGGCGTCGGTCTGGATGCCCGGGAAGATCGCACTGCCGGCACTTCCCGACGAGCCAGCGGACACCGGGCGGTTCAACGCGCTCACGATGCCGCTGGTGACGGTGCTCTCGAGCCCGAACGGAGAACCGATCGCGACCACCTGCTGCCCCACGGCCAGCTCTGACGACACGCCCAGTCTCGCCGAGGCGAGACCCGAGACCCCCTCGGCCTGGATGACGGCGACGTCGGTGAGCGGGTCGCGGCCCACGATGGTGGCGTCGGCTGTCGTGCCGTCGTCGAAGAGGACGGTGATCGAGCCGCCGTCCGCTGCGGTTTCGACCACATGGTTGTTGGTGAGGATCTGACCGTCGGAACTGAGGATGATCCCGGTGCCGCTGCCGCCCCCCTGCGACCCGTTGACGTTGATCTGCACCACCGAGGGGCGCACTGTCTGCGCCACCTCCTGCACGCTGCCGCGAGGCGCCGCTACGGTGTCGGCGCTGGCGACCGGTGCGTTCAGTGCACTAGTGCCATCGGTGGACACCGGGTCGGGGGCGGTGACCGCGTCGTATCCGGCGGCACCACCGACGCCCGCAAGCGCTCCTGCGAGCACCGCGGCGACAACCAAGGTCGCGGCTCGTCGCGGGGGGCTGGATTGCGGCGGGACCGGCGGCGGTGGCGCGCCGGTCCCGGACCAAGAGCCGTACGCCGCCGCAGGCAGCGGCGCCGTGGGCTCATAGACGTGCGTGGTGCCGGCCGGGTCGGGAGTCGTGGTCATGCACCCACTGTCTCGGCTCACTCTGAGACGCTGCTGAGACGCCCTTGTGAGCAGGCCAAGACTTGACGCTGAACCTGGGGACGATTCGCGAGTGCTGAGCCCTCAGACCCGTTCGGGGGATGGGGCCACCGGCGCTTCGGGCGATGGCGCCACCGGCGCGGCCGCCAGCGGTTCACCGGGCAGCCGCAGCGTGAACATCGCGCCGCCGTTCGGGGCTCGTCCGGCGGTGACCGTACCGCCGTGGCGCCGCGCCGTCTGCTGCACGATCGCCAGCCCGAGTCCAGACCCCGGCAGCATCCGAGCCTCGCTGGAGCGGTAGAAGCGCTCGAACACATGGGGCAGGTCCTGCTCGCTGATGCCCGGACCGGAGTCGGCCACGGTGAGATCCCCGGCCCGCAGCCGCACGGAGACGGTGCCGAGCGGCGGGCTCCACTTCGCGGCGTTGTCGAGCAGGTTGGTGACGGCGCGCTCCAGCAGCTGTGCCTCGCCCACCACGAGCCACGGCTCCACCTCGACGTCGAAGTCGATCCCGGCAGCCCTCCGGCGTACCCGCTCGACGCCACCGGCGACCAGCTGCGCCAGGTCGGTCGGCTCCGGCGTGCGGGTGAGGGGCTCGTCGCGCGCCAGCTCCACCAGGTCACCCACCAGGGTCGAGAGCTCCTCCACCTGGGCGTGGGCGTCGGCGAGCAGCTCGCCGCGGGCCTGCGGGGACAACCCGCTGCCGCCCTCGCTCTGAGTGAGCAGCTCGATGTTGGTGCGCAGGCTGGTCAACGGAGTTCGTAGCTCGTGACCGGCATCGGCCACCAGCTGTCGCTGGCGGTTTTGGGAGGCGTCGAGCGCGATCAGCATCGAGTTGAACGCGACCGTCAGCCGGGCCAGCTCGTCGTCACCGGTCACCTCGATCGGCGTGAGCTGCTGAGTGCGCGCGACCTGTTCCACCGCCCCGGTCAGCTTGCGGATCGGACGCAGGCTGTTTGTGGCAACCACCCAGCCCGCGGCCCCGGCGACCAGCATGCCCCCGATGCCGACGACCCAGAACAAGACGCCGAGCCGGTCCAGCACCGCGTGGGTCGGCTGCAGCGACTGGGCCACGACCAGCGCCGTTCCGGGACCGGCGCCCACCGCGACCACCCGGAAGTCGGTCCCTGCAATATCGACGGTGCGGATGGAGTGCCCCAGATCCCCTCCGGCGACGCCCATCTCCCGTGCACCGACGTACGGTCGGGCTGCGTTGCCGTCGGGCGTCGACTCGACCATGTCTGCGCGTACGACAGCGAGCTTGATGTCCGCGGCGGCGAACGTCGCCGGCGGGATCGTTCCCACGACACCGCTGTCGGCGAAGCCGGCGTCGGCCGCGGCGTACGCCCGGCGCAGCAGCGACTCGTCGAGGGAATCGACGAGCTGCATCCGAACCATGAAGTAGACGGCGCCGCTCACGACCGCCAGGGTCAGCCCAACCGCCAGCGTGGCCAGCACCGTCACCCGGGAGGCGAGCGAGATACGCGCGGAGACCTGCTCACGCCACCTCACGGGGCGGTCTCCCGCAGCACGTACCCGACGCCGCGCACCGTGTGCAGCAACCGCGGTTCACCGTCCTGCTCGATCTTGCGGCGGACGTACCCGACGTAGACCTCGAGCGAGTTCGCGGTGGTCGGGAAGTCGAAGCCCCAGACCTCCTCCAGGATGAAGGACCGCTCGAGCACCCGGCGGGGACGCCGCATGAACAGCTCGAGCAGCGCGAACTCGGTACGCGTCAGCGACACCGCCCGCTCACCGCGGCGCACCTCCCGAGTCGAGGTGTCGAGGGTGAGGTCAACGAACCCCAGCAGCGTCTGCTCGTCTTCGGCGCTGCGGGCGGCCCGGCGCAGCAGTGCGCGCAGCCGCGCCAGCATCTCCTCGAGGGCGAACGGCTTGGTGAGGTAGTCGTCGGCGCCGGCGTCGAGGCCGTCCACCCGCTCGCGCACGGCGTCCCGGGCCGTGAGCACCAGGATCGGCACGTCGTTGCCCGCGCTGCGCAACGCCTTGGTGGCTTCGAGGCCGTCCAGGCGGGGCATCATCACGTCCATCACGATCGCGTCGGGACCGATCAGCGGGACCCGTGCCAGCGCCTCCGCACCGTCGGCCGCGACGTCGACCGTGTACCCGTTGAACTCCAGAGACCGGCGCAACGAGTCGCGCACGGCACGGTCGTCGTCGACCACGAGGATTCGCCTGCGCTCGGGCATAGGCTCAAGAGTGCCACCAGCGCCTGAGATGCGGCTGAGGTACGGCGCTCAGCTCGGTCTCGCGGTGGGGCAGAGCCCCGTCGCGGCGGCCCTGACCTCAGGCGCTGTCCAGAACCGCGCGTGCCGCGGCACCGGCGCGACCACCGTAGCTGCCGCCGCGCACCACCGCGTGCACCAGCAGCGCATGCAGCTGGTGCAACGGCACCCGTGACTCCCAGCCTTCCGCCAGCGGGGCGGCTTCGTCGTATGACTCGAGGATCCGCAGCAGGTGTGATGACCCGAATAGCGCGAGGGTGGCGAGGTCGCTCTCCCGGTGGCCGCCGTGGGCCGCCGGATCGACGAGGTGCGCCTGGCCGTCGGACCCCCACACGACGTTGCCCGACCACAGGTCGCCGTGGAGTCGTGCGGGCGGTTCGGGGGGGCCGCTGACGGCATCGATGCGGTCGAGCAGCTTCTCGATGTCGGCGGCGTCCTCCTCGCCCAGTTGGCCACGGTCGGAAGCGAACCTGAGGTACGGCAGCACCCTGCGGGTGGCGTAGAACTCCGCCCAGGTAGGCGCCGGGCGGTTGACGAGGGGAACGCCGCCGATGAAACCGTCATGCGGCGCGCCAAAGCTGTCGGCGCCCGCAGCGTGGGTGGCGGCGAGCCCGCGGCCGAGCCGCTCTGCGGCCTCGACGGTGGGCCGGCCCGCCTCGACCCAGGCGAGAATGATGCACTCGTCGTCAACCGCGTGCACCTGCGGGACTGCAGCCCCTTGCGCTTCGGCGAGCCAGCGCAGGCCCGCCGCCTCGGTGGCAAAAAACTCCGGCGGGGCCTGGGGTCGCGTCTTCATCAGCGCGCTGCGTCCGTCACTGAGCCGCAACCGGGTGGCGGTGCACAGGCTGCCACCGGGCACGGGCGTCGTCGCCACCACGCTGGTGTCGAGCAGCTGCTCTGCCCGCGCCGCGATCGTCGCCATCCGAGCCACGCCACCGACCGTAGGGCGTCCCTTGGCGACGCACCAGGCCAGCCGCCCCGTCGACCCTCGGGCGGCGGGGCTGGCTGCGTCGGTCAGTCGTTGTCGAAGGCGAGCCCGAGCGCCCAGCTGACGACTGAGATCACCAGCGCGCCACCCACCGCGGACCAGAAGCCGTCGACGCGGAACGCCACGTCGACGCCGTCCGCGATGGCTGCCACGAGCAGGAGCATCAGTGCGTTGATGACTACCAGCAGCATGCCGAGCGTGAGGATGATGA
>Ga0183260_10001615_pt1 | contig 18728 bp, 18 predicted proteins | sample AntDrymUQ4972206_2_FD_129768 | JGI IMG/M metagenome (GOLD analysis project Ga0183260, IMG submission 129768) | Polar desert sand microbial communities from Dry Valleys, Antarctica - metaG UQ497 (22.06) (version 2) (version 2) | ecosystem: Environmental > Terrestrial > Soil > Desert | place...
ATGCCCGACTGCTAGTAAAGGGAAAAAACAAAGAACACTTGTCAAATATCTTGGAGTTTATTTATAGAGAGGGGGCAACTTCAGTATCTTTAGATGAGGTAAAATGCATAGAGTCACCAAATGACATGGTGTTACCGGATGACTTTTACAGTACAACAAACAACCCTACACAAATTTTTTTTCGTGGTCAATGGATAAACGTTGGCAACATGATGATGGACAAATGCATTGTTTTAGATCCAAATAAAAGAGTGGCTCAATGCAAAATTAATCGAGACGTCAAAAGGGGGGACCTCGTGGTTACCGGAGAAAGAGGTATAAGGATAATACCACAAGAACGACCAAGAGAGGGTGTTGACATTTTTCAATTTATGAGTAGTTCCAGTTCAAGTGAGCGACCCTCACAGCAGATAGCGATAAAAGTTGCACGTGATATATACAAAACAAAACAAGAAGGAGGAAAAATTATCGTTGTATCAGGTCCAGTTATAGTTCATTCTGGCTCTTCAGATATTTTGGCAAAACTAATCAGGTACGGGTATGTAAACGGCATTTTAGCTGGAAATGCATTAGCTGTGCATGATATTGAAAACTCATTACTAGGTACATCGTTAGGTATGCATGTGGTTGATGGAACTTTAGCAGTTCGTGGACACCGAAATCACATGATAATAGTAAACGAAGTTTTTAAAGCTGGTTCTATTAAATCAATGGTAGAAAAAAAAATACTAAAAAGCGGGATAATGTATGAGTGCATAGTTAACAAAATCCCTTTTGTATTGTGTGGATCAATAAGGGATGATGGGCCAATACCAGATGTCATTACAGATGTTGTTGATGCTCAAAGGCAATACAAAGAACTATTGAGAGATGCAAATTTGGTATTGATGTTTTCCTCCATGCTGCATTCTATAGCGGTAGGTAACATGATTCCCGCTTCTGTTAAGGTAATTGCAGTTGATATAAATCAATCAGTAGTGACTAAATTACTTGATAGAGGAACAACACAAGCAACAGGAATTGTAACAGATATTGGCTCTTTTTTGCCTTTAGTGATGAAACACCTGGATTCACTTATCAACCCCTAACCATAACATAATATCTGGTTTAAATTTATACCTTCAAGATATTATGTTTTAGAATAATATAGCATATCGGAAAAAATAAAAATGCATTATTTAACTATGTCTAATTGATTCTTTAATCAATTTTAGGGTTAATTGTGGATCAGCTCTCCCACCAGTTTTTTTCATTATTTTTCCCAAAATGAAATTGGCAACATTTGGATTGTTGTTTGATTGTTCAATCAGGTGTTTCTCGTTACTCAAAATCTCATCAATATACTTTTTTATAATTTCGGAATCTTGGATTTTTTCTACCTTTAAATTTTCGACCAATTTAAGGGGGCTTTCACCTGTCCTAATGCTTTTATCGAAAATTTCTTTAGCAATATTTCTGTTGATAGATTTTCCCTCAACCAGTTTTGCCATATCCGCAATTTGCCGTGGAGTCACCTGACTATTGAAAGCCCTATTTTTATCAGATTTGTTACCAATGGATTCATCTTTTTCTAACTCATTGGTTTTTGAAAGAAGTTCGTTCACAATCCAGTTAGATATTTCTTTTGGTGAATTGTATATCTTTACAGATTCTTCATAAAAATCACTCACGTTTTTATTGTTTACAAGTATGTCAGATATATGATTAGATAGTTTGTGATTTTCAACATACCTTTTTAATCTTTCAATTGGTAGTTCGGGCATGTTTTCTTTGATTCTTACTTTATAATCTGACCCCAAAACGATTCTGGGTATATCGGGCTCTGGAAAATACTTGTATTCGTCTTCCTCTTCCTTTGTTCTTGCCGGAATTGTTATTTTTCTTTTCTCATCCCAGTGTCGTGTCTCTGATTTAACGCTTATTTCATGCATAGACAATGTTTTTTGGCGTGTAATCTCATAAAATATAGATTTTTCAACATCTTTAAATGAACTGACATTTTTTATTTCTACCTTTTTTCCACCCTTTACCGAAACATTCACATCACATCTTACGGCCCCTTCCAAGTTTGGATCTGAAACACCCAAATACTCGAAAATATTGGTGATTTTATTTAGGAAAAGACGCACATCGGTGGCATTCTTAAAATCTGGCTCTGTAACAATTTCTACCAAAGCTACACCCGCCCTGTTATAGTCAATTAAGCAATAGTTATTTATTTTGGAATTGCTTTCTTCGTGAACAATTTTGCCGGGGTCTTCTTCTAGTTGGATTCTTTTTATTCTTACAGCTTTGGATTTTGATTTTCCTGTGTTATCTAATTCAGCTTTGTCATTGTAATATGATATTAACCCATCAAATCCAATGCTACTTAGTTCATAAGAATTATACTGTGTTATCTGAAAGTTTTTTGGCAAGTCAGGATAAAAATAATTTTTTCGATAAAAGGTTATTTTTTCAGGAATGTTACAATTAAGGGATATACATATCATTGATGCGTATTCAACAGCTTTTTTGTTTAGCAGGGGCAAGGATCCAGGAAGGCCTAAACAAATTGGACAGGTATTTCCATTTGGCTGGATGTCCCTATAATTGGAAAAGCATCCACAGAACAATTTAGTTTCCAGCCTTGTTAGCTGGCAGTGAATCTCTAGGCCGATCTTTATATTTTCATAAGACTTGACATCATCATTAACGTTATTATTGTTATTCGAATCAAAATCCAATTGGTTTACATTAGATTCAGTTTGGGTCATATGCTTGGAATCCATTCATTGAATTTATCTTCGTGTTCAAAAAAAGTTGCAATATCAATTAAAACTTGTTCATTGAACTCATTTGACAACAATTGTAAACCTATGGGTAACCCTTCTTTGCTGAATCCAGCTGGTATAGACATTGCAGGTATCCCGGCCAGATTGGATAGAATAGTGTAAATATCTAAATTATACAGTTCCAAAGGCTTGGCGACTTTTTCACCAATCCTAAAAGGAAGTATAGGCATTGTTGGCAATACCAAAACATCAAAAAGTTTGAATAGTTTGTTGAATTCATTTTTTATGATTTTTCTTATCTTTTGGGCTTTTAAATAATATTTCCCATAGTAGCCGGCGGACAAAACAAAAGAGCCGACCAATATCCTTCTTTTTACTTCTTCTCCAAAATTGGATCTTACATGAGAGGAATAACTATTCCATTCATATCCTTCGGGATTATAATTAAAACCATACCGAATGTTATCAAATCGGGATAGATTGCTGCTTGCCTCCGCAGTTGCAATAACATAATACGCGGCCAAAGCAAAATCAGAATAATTTATTTTAGTTTTATGCACACTAAAATCATGTTCCTTCAATAAGTTTATTTTTTTGTGAACAGTTTCCTTGACTTGGTATTCTGAACTGTCTATCAAGTTATCTATAATTCCAACTTTATAGTTTTTGCCCAATATGCCGTCAACAGAATCTATTTTATATTCAAATTGCTGATCAATGCCAGCAGAAGCAGAAGAAGAAGCAGAAGTATTATCGTTAGAGTCTCTGCCGCAAATAGCGTTTAGAGTCATAGCAATATCAACAACGGTTCTTGCTATTGGGCCTATTTGTTCAAGCGAGTTGGAATAGGATACTAATCCATATCTACTGACCAATCCATAGGTTGGTTTTATACCTATAACAGAGCAAAAACTACAAGGGCAACGAATAGAACCACCAGTATCTGAGCCCAAAGATACAGGAACTTGTAACGAAGAAACAGCTGCAGCACTTCCCCCTGACGAACCGCCGGCAACATATTCTTGGTTCCAGGGATTATGAACAGGTCCATAATGAGAAAATTCAGAACTAGTGCCCATTCCGAATTCGTCCATGTTTAACTTTCCTATTATAATGGCATCTTGTTTTTCTAATCTGTCAATTACCGTAGCGTTATAAGGAGGGACGTATTCTTGCAAAATTCTAGAAGCGCAGGTGGTTTTCAATCCCAAAACAGAAATGTTGTCCTTAATGCCAATGGGGATGCCCAACAAACTACCTAATTTTTCGTTGTTCTTGATTTTTTTATCTATTTGTTTGGCTTTTAATAATACGGATTCATAATTTTTTGATATAAAAGAATTGATTTTTAAGTCTACTTTGTCAATTCTCTCAAATAACTGACTAATGTATTCTTCTGCAAATATTTCTTGGTTTCTTATTTTTTGTGACACTTGGTATCCAGGCAGTTTGTGCAATTCGCCCATTTTATGTCAGATCCTAGGTCCTATCACATATCCGTTTTTCCGATTAAGAAAATTAAAAGAGGTTTCTTTTCCATTTATACCATCAACATTGCTTGATTTTGAAGTTTTTAGATCTTCACGCAAATCATCAATTTTTATTTCCGTTTTCATATCGTTAAAAGACATTTCTTGCTCATTATCATTTAACTCTAATTCATCTAGTTTATTAAAAAACAAAATAGTTTCTTTGATTTTATCCAATGTTTTCTGAATCTCGGATTCATCAATTTCCAATCTTGATAGTGTGCACAATTTCTTTATATCATTGTAATTAGTTGACATTTTTGGGTATAAGGAAAATTGTTTTCCTCTTTCGTATATAATTTTTCGTATAGGCAGAACAAATAATACATACTGCAAAAAAATACCCAATATGAAAAACAATAAAACAGATTTAGAATAAATACTGCTTTGGATTGCAGATAAACAGGTTATTAAACAAGCCACCTGATTGTTTTCATCCAAATAATCAACAAATATATTGTTACATATATTACATTCTCTCCACTAATCAAATTTTTGGTTTCCATTGATTGTCACAGGGAGCCAGAATAAACACCTAAAGTCTAACTATCTATAACCTAAAAACAAATTAATGGTTTATTTTCCAATATCACCAAAAGTGGTTCTCAAGAAAAGAAAGTATACGGATCCTATAAAGGATAGAACGGATTATTTGAGGGTTACTTTCAAGGCCAAAAAGAAACAAAAAACAAAAGATACAGAAAATGGATTTATCTTTTCTATGTTATCAAAACAAGAAACTAAAATAAACAAATATGTGAACAAAGATATGTATTTAATCAAAACTGTTTACAATAAAAAAACTTTTTAGCAGAAGAATTTTCAGTATCTAAAAGAAATCAACCGCTTTAAACAATACGATAGATGAAGAACATAAAATAAAAAAGTTCAAACAAGCCCAACTTAGGGCGTTAACCTGTCTATATCCCGGGGATAAAATGTTGCATCCCTAATGTTTTCTATTTTTAGCAACGCCATCAAAAGTCTCTCAAGTCCCAACCCAAAACCAGCATGAGGCGGAATACCATAATCAAATATCCTTAGATGATAATCAAACGCGGCAGGATTAAGACCCTTTTTTTTCATGTTATCCAACAAGACACTCTTATTGTTAATACGTGTGCTTCCGGAAGACAACTCCAATGGGCCGTACATCAAATCAAACGATTCACTTACCATCATACTGTTGTTTTCAGAAGTATCAAAAGATGGATTAGGTTTAGAAATGGCAATATCGGAATTTCCCTTTGATTTTACATAAAATGGTTTAGTTGATAAGGGCCAATCAACAATATAATAAAAACCATCCCCAATCACATCCTTTAGAATTTTCGGGGAAATATCATCTCCCCATCTAATATATTTATGATTCTTTTGTAGTTTATCTATCAGTTCCGAATACGTGTATCTGGGGAAAGGGATTTTTAGTTCAGATAGTTCTATTTCCAAATTTTTTAACTCATTTGGGTTTTCATCTTTTATTCTTAATATAATGTAAGATATAAGCTCATCAAGCAAATCCATTATGTCATAATAATTAACAAATGCTTTTTCAACATCTATAGAGATTGCCTCAGAAAGATGCCTATTAGTTCGTGAGGGCTCTGCTCTAAAGATAGGCGCAATTTCAAAAACATTTTCAAAGGCCATTGTTAATTGTTCTTTATATAACTGAGGACTTTGAGCTAAAAAAGCCTCTTTATCATAGTAAAAAATCGGAAAGAGTGCCGCACCTCCCTCTGTAGCTGTTGAAATCATTTTGGGCGTGTTTACCTCAATAAAATAATTTTTAGTCAGAAACTCCCTTACAGATTTTAAGATGGTGAACCTAATTCTGAATACATTTTGTAAATAATTTCTTCTCAAATCGAGGGCCCTCAATTCCAATCTTGTGTCTATGCCTATAGTTGAAACAGACTGGGTTAAAAATGGGGCAGACTTTGTTGAAACCGACAATACCTTTATTTCATGTGGAATCACCTCAACACCATTTGGAGACTTTTTTTGCCCAACAACCTTTCCTTTTATGCCTATCGAGGAATGCTCTTTTAGGTTTTTTAATACTTCAAATATATTATTTTCCAAATCTTTTTCTTTTTTCGCAACTATTTGAGTATCGCCAAATCTATCCCTTAATTGAATAAATAAAACATTGCCATGATCACGTTTGGAGGATATCCATCCCATCAATACAGTTAATTGGCCTATCTGGGAATCATTCACCTGGGATGAATAATGGGTCCTCCTCCAATCTCCAAGATCCTGTTCAGTAATCATTTTATCTTCCAACTTAATACAATAAATTCAAAATTTATCAAAATATAACTTTTATTGATACTAACTATGGTGCATTGGACAATTTACAACATTCCAATCTCTAAAGGCTTCCTTTTTTGAATTATAATTTATAAAAATTAGTTTTTTTTCATGGCATACTCTGCAAATATTCAAATATGTTGACACAAATCATTCACTATGGTTAACGAAAATTTAGTGCAAATAAATTCCACAAACTGGGAATCTGAAGTCCTAAAGTCAGATAAACCGGTTTTTGTAGATTTCTGGGCAGAATGGTGTGGCCCATGCAGAATGGTTGGTCCGGTAGTAGAGCAAATAGCTCAATCACATTCAGACAAGATCAAGGTTGTTAAACTTAATGTAGACGAAAATCAGGAGATTGCAATGAAATATAGTATCCAGTCAATTCCTTCATTGTTGATTTTCAACAAAGGCAAAGAAGTTGGCAGAACCATAGGTGCAGCACCAAAGGATACATATCTAAAATTTATTAACGATTCGTTATCAAAATAGATTTTTTTTATTTTTGGTTACTGCTGTCGATATTAAAGCATTAATAACCATAATTATCAAATAATTTCTAATTGAATAAAACAGAGATTCTTTCCATTTTTTCATCTAATTTTGAAAAATACTACAAGGTATCACTTTTTGAAAGATTGGGTTTCTCAAGGCAATCATGCAGTATTTGTAAAAAATTCTATTGGTCACTTGCACCACGCTCATGCTGCCCAGATCACGAAAATTATTCTTTTATTGGCAATCCACCGACCTCAAAACGATTGAGCTATACTCAATCCTGGGAAGAAACTAAAAAATATTTTGAAAAAAATGGGCATAAAATAGTAAACCGGTATCCGGTTGTATGTAGATGGAGAGACGATCTTTATTACACAATTGCATCAATAGTTGACTTTCAAAGAATTGCGGAAAATAAGGTAGTGTTTGAACTGCCTTACAACCCTCTTGTGGTGCCTCAAATGTGCCTCAGGTTTAACGATATAGAGAACGTGGGGATTAGCGGACGCCATTATACCTCATTTTGCATGGTAGGTCAAACATGTAATGCCGATATAGAAGGTGGATATTGGAAAGACCGATGCATTGATTTGGATTTTGGTTTATTGGTGGATGTTCTTGGTATTTCTCCAAAAGAAATAACCTTTGTAGAAGACGTATGGATTGGTGCAGGGGCATTTGGTAGCTCTTTGGAATACTTTGTTAGGGGATTGGAATTGGGAAATGCGGTTTTTACGGAATTTGAGGGAACGGAAAAAAAATACCACCCCATGAAAAACAAGATTATCGATATGGGTGCAGGTTTGGAAAGATTTTCATGGATAACCAATGGAACATCCACCAGTTACGATTGCACCTTTGAACCGGTCTTAAAAAAAATTTACAGCATATTAGGCTTGGACCATTTTTCGTCTCTGGATAATGATAGCTATGAATCAGAAATGCTTGCAAATTATTTTAGTAGGGTTTCATCAAAACTTGAATCCAATACCGATATAAAGATCATAAAAAAACTGGTTTCCAAAGAACTAAAAATAGATTATGAAAAACTGCAAAAAATAATTACACCCTATGAATCATTATTTACCATACTTGACCACATTAAAACACTAATTTTTGCCATAAGCGATGGTTCTTTGCCCTCTAATGTTGGGGGGGGATACAACCTAAGGGTATTGCTAAGAAGGTCATTGTCAATACTTAAAAAATCAGGTTTCAAATTAAGGATTTCAGATATAGTAGACATGCATATTGATCAATTACAAACACTTTATCCTGAGCTAAACTATTTTAGAAATGATATTTTTACCATTTTAGACATCGAATCAAAAAGGTTTGTGGAAACCCAAAATAGAATTAGCTCCATTTCTGCCAAAATAAAGAAAGAGAGTAACAGATTGGAATTGGAGGATTTGATAAGGCTATATGAGTCAGATGGTATCACTCCAGACTACCTTGTCGATATGGGACTGTTAGGTACCGTCCCCACCAATTTTTACACAAAACTTTCAGAGATGCATTCATCCACACAACTGAACAAAAAGGACAAAAACGAAATAGCAATAGACAGCGATTTAGATTTAGATTCGCTGATAAAAACCCAATTACTTTACTATCAACATCCCACCAAACACATTTTTGATGCAAAGATAACAAAGAAAATTGATGAGAATAACGTAGTATTGGATAAGACCTGTTTTTATCCAAGAGGCGGAGGTCAGGAACCCGATACAGGATACATCGGAACCTTCAAGGTAGACAATGTCATAAAAATCAAAGACATAGTGTTTCACCACACAGCAGAAAAAAATAATTTAATAGAGGGGGAGATGGTAAACTGCATAGTAGGGAAAGAGCGCCGTCAATCAATAACAAAAAACCACACATCTACCCACATTATCAATCAATCATCTAAAAACACATTAGGCTCATGGGTATGGCAGAATTCTGCATTTAAGGAAGAAAATTATGCCCGTCTTGATATAACGCATCACTCGGCCTTAAACAGGAAAGAGATTCAAGAAATAGAAAAAAGGGCAAATGACATTGTAAGAAAAAACTTACCAGTTTATATCAACACTTTTGATAGGGGAATAGCTGAACAAAACTATGGTTTTAGAATTTACCAAGGAGGCGTTGTTCCATCCAACAATGTGAGAATAGTAAACATTGGTGGTTTAGATATAGAAGCCTGTGGAGGAACGCATGTTTTGAATACCGGGGAGATAGGCCTAATAAAAATCATAAAAACTGAAAGAATTCAAGACGGTGTTGTGCGACTTGAATTTGTCTCAGGAGAGAATGCACTAAAACACATCCAGAAACAAGATGATCAACTACAGCATATTGTCACCAGCCTTGGTACCAGTAAAGAAAAAGTTTTGGACTCTTTTTCAAAGAATTTAGAGGAACTCGAAAACTCAAAGAAAAAGATAAAAAGCATAATAAAAAGCATCTCAAAAGTATACCTGCAGCATATTTTAAACAACGCCACAACAATAAGATCAAAAACCACCACAAGCAAATACGTCAAACTATTTTTTATTATAGAGGATGAGCTTGATGAGGAGTTCCACCTAACCATAGGGCAAAACTCTACAGAAAGCGATCCGGATCTAATATATGTTGCAGTAATCAACGGCAAAAGTTCTGCCAAGGTAATATCTTTTTGCGGCAAAAACTCTTCAAAAATCATAAATGCAGGTTTTATTGCCAAATCTGCTTCCTCAATATTAAACGGCTCCGGAGGGGGTTCACCAAACTTTGGCCAAGGCGGCGGAAAATCAACAGATAATATAAACAAAATCAGGCCAGCAATAGAGGATTTTGTAAATGAAAAAATGGTGTAAGGCACGCATATACATATTTCACAAATTACAAAGAGTGATCCAAAAAGGATTTGAATTGCAAAAACAGCTAAACTTCCATTTTTTCAACTTTGACACCATACATTTAAACAACAAAGACAACCACATCAAAAATGGTTATAGCATAATGGTAACAACCATTATTGGTAAAACCACATTATAAACTCGATATAATAATATCTCACACACACAAAACGCTACCAATGTAATAAGGGTTTAAGAATATGTCTTGACACTGAAACATCAACTTTATCTTTTTAGGTTACAATTTTGACCAAGTTATCCGAATTTTGCAATGACTTTTTGATCTCCATAGCTATGCGTCTTCCAACACCAAATGTTTCACCATATTTATATTTTGTATAGGGAGATGTTGTAGCAAGAATAGGGTTTCCAGGAACTCTTAAGGAAACATCATAAACTATCATATCCAAATCAAGATTAACAACACTCTGTAAAGAGAAAGGCCCTATAATCCCGGGAGGGTATTCTTTTTTAGTGCTCTCTACAAATTTTTCACCCATTTTAAAAACATTATCTAAAAGAGACTCGCGAATGCTTGCAGGCGTATGCCCAACCTCAATGTTCTGAAGCTCAATATCCATCTCCAGTTGATTTCTGGCAGGGATGGATGTGGTGTAATCATGAATATTGGTCTGCAGTCGTCTCTCAATACCTAAAAATTCAGTCTCATCATCAAGAGGAGAATAAAAAAAATTAAAGTTAAAATATGTTCCAATCAAATACTGCTCTATTACGGAATTATTTTCCAAGGTTTCTTTGTCTATTATGCCTTTGTCAATCCTATCTTGGGACTTTTTTTTATAATCATCAAAAGAAGTAACAATAAAAAACGCTCGCTCCAACTTTCGTTTGGCCTCTTGAATTTTTACAAGTGAAGGGCCTTCAATTTCCTCAGGGTTTGAATAAATTTTGGGATGGGCTATACCAGCCTTTTCCAACAAATAATATTGATTTTTTGGTAAATTCCTCTCCTCAGCTTTTAACAACCATCTATTACCAAAAATAGGTACATTAAAGTTATTTTCTATGTTGTCGTAGCCAAGATAAACCGAAAATGATCTATGGGAAATCATTATTGTGTTAAGATTTAAGAGTTTTTCCTGGTTTTCTTTAAAGAGAATATCCGAAAATTTGTCTAAAATAATTACCTCATCCGAAAGTCGACTAAACTTTATGTAGGGCAACTCCCTCCCCTTTTGGCAAATACAAACTGTCTTGAGATTTTCATCCTTTGCCCCATCCATTATTTCAAGAGCGGAATGACTCCCTATAACACCGACTGAAATGTTTTCTAAATCATACTTGTTATGAACATAATCGTTTATTTCAGATCTTTTGGTTTTTTCTTTTCTTTGTAAATAAGGGCTATCCGGCATTATGACACACTGTATCTTATACTATTGTTCACTGTTTTGTTTTTTTAATTCAAATTCAATAGAGTTTTTTAAATCCTGGTCATTTTTGTTAGAATAATCAACACCCAATGTCTCTGCAATAGATTCTAATTTTTCCCTGTCAACCGATTTCTGCGCCGATTTATCCATATCCGTTTCAAGTGTTTTTTTTGAATCAATCCTTGCCTTTTGGAATTCGCTTGATGCTTTTCCCAAAGACCTAGCTAATTCTGGAATTTTTCTGGCCCCAAAGAAAAGTACAACAATAATCAGAACAATAATAATCCATTCGGCACCATTAATGAAAGCCATAAAAGGTATGTTACATTTCCCATTAATAAACAATAATATTCAGTTTTAAGGATTGAAGCCATAATCAGATAGGTTTTATCCGTTACCTTTACCTATTAGGCAGCAATGGCGTTTAAAAATATAATAATTTTGTTATGCTTTCCCATGGGCTACAAAGAACATTATATGAATCCTGATTTATTAAATTCTGAACCATCCAAAAAAATAAAACACCAGATTTATGAACAGACTAAAATTCATATAATTTAAAAAATACAGAAATACAATGAAATACAACGAAGCTGCATTTATTGGTCAGAAGAACTCAAAAGACGCCCAAATAAGGTTATTTAATTACACAGGTTTTGCCATGTTAACATATACAATAAAACAATCACCCGAGGGAAAAGGTTTTCTTCCTGTTGGAGAAAAGATATTTGCAGCCAAGGCGACTTATGGTGATCAGATAATCCTATACATAACTGATGAGGATGGTTTTGCAAAAGCTCAATCAAAACCAATGAAAATTGAGGAGGGAGAAAAGTTATTTGATAAAATGCTGCAGGATGGAATAGAAAAATATAATGGTCCGATTAAAACTATATGACTATCTCTGTACCCATCTTTACATTTTCCAAAACAACCTTATGAATATTATCAGTTGACAACTTAAAGACAACAGTTGGTAAGCCCGATCTCTCAATTACTTTTAAACTAATTAAATCCATTAAATCATATGTTCCAGCCATAGAATTTTCTATCCTTAATAGATTAATGCAATCCTTGATGCCAATGGATTCAAATAATTTAGCGTCAGGGTTGCTTCTAGGATCATAGTTAAAGATTCCCTCCACATCCGTTGCATTAAAAAACTTTATTGCCTTAACCTTTTCAGCAATCAATGCGGAGGTAGCATTTGTACTTTGGCCAGGATATAATCCCCCAGTAATAACTATCTTATTTGCGAGAACAGCGGCTGAAACATCATCCAATGTTTGAGGGGTTAATGGGTAGCATAAGTCCCCAAGACCGGACATCAACAACTTTGCGTTCAGATGAGATACCTGTATGCCAATTATATCAAGTGACGATTCATCAAAACCTAATGATCTGGATAAACTGATATAGAATCTTGCAATTTTTCCACCACCAGTTATTATTATTGGTTGATAGATTTGATTTATTTTTTTTATTAGATTAACATACTCGTATAACATTTTGTGATCTGTATTAAAATTAAATATACTTCCACTGAGTTTTATAACGATGCGTGGCTTAATCATTCGTTTGATTGTTTGTTTTTCTTCCTGATTATATAAATTTCGTTATGAATGCTAATTGAAATGGCCTTCAAAAACACTTTCAAAAAACTTCCTGTTTTCCCTAGTGGTGTAAATCCTAATCATATCCAGATAACCACTGATAGCATTGATTAGTGGAATTTGATCAAAAGATTTTTCATATTCCAATTTTTTGTCTATAATCATTATAGACGTGACTTCCCTTTTTTTTGGGGCCAATGGAATTGAGGGGGCTCTCGAAACATCCAAAAATACGGGATACCCAGATTGCCGATATTCTTCAACTATTTTTGTTAGTTCTTTTACTTTCTCATCAAAAAGTTCGAGTCCGTTGACATTGCTTTTTTCTTGATCAAGTTCCTGTGTGGCAGCGGATATTTTGTTTTTATTTCTTTGGCTGGATAGTAAAAAAAACTCATAAACACATTTTAATAGGTTTCTATTTTGGTAATCCTTTGCCAGTTTGATCCCAACGTTAGTGTCAAATCCGTTATCCGGACTGGGGTTCGATAGGCTGGTAGACAATCGTTCTAAAACCAATTCATCATGTAAAACAAAAAAGTCCTCCAAAGATTTGAAATTGGTAAGACTCAGGTTCTCGTTTTGAATTTTCATAGAGTGCAGGAGCATTACCTCACCTGACCTAACAGATTTATGGAAATATACCGCTTTAAACATTTGATATCTTGATATCAACATAGATTCATATGAATACAAAGACGATTTGTTTATCCCTAAATTATTTTTGGATGAGACCTCCATGGAGTTTATGATCCTATGGTAATCTATTTTACCGTATTCAGTACCAGAAAAATAGCTGTCCCTGGGAAGGTAATCCATCAAATCCACAGATAACCCCCCGGATATGATTTCATTCAAAAAGTTCATCTTATGTTTTCCAAAGCTTATGGAGGCTATTTCCTTTGAATCATAGCCATTTTTTTCTATGATATCCGAAATTATGGTGCTCGTGATGATTTTTTGCCCAAAACTTTCATGCGAGAACCTGTCACCATCTTTTGAGACCTCCTCAAAAAGATGAGAAAAAGGACCGTGGCCTATATCATGCAACAAGGCAGCAATTCGAAGTTTTTGGATAATATCCATATCGGTAAGGTAATCTTTGCTATACAGAGTTTGACCTGACAAACCGGCAAGAAACATTGAGCCAAGGGAATGCTCAAAGCGGGAATGCAATGCACCAGGATATACCAAATGCGCTCCGGCCAGCTGCCTAATCCTTCTCAATCTTTGAAAAATAAATGTATCAATTAATTCTTTCTCTATCGATGTGTATTTTATATTTTTATGGATTGGATCGGTAATCTCACCAACAAATTTGAAATTCAATCAGACTGTTCACTAGTTACCAGACAAAGAAATATTAATTTTTATTTCTTTGTGCGTTTTCCACATGGTTAATGATCAACTGTAATATGGAGTTGGTATCACGGTCCGAACTTATCACAATCCAGTTAAATTTTTTTGCCAAATTTAGGTAGTTTTTTCTTGCCTTTTCCAGAAAACCTTTGTTTTTTTCAAATTCATCAAGTTTAAAGTTATTCTCAATGCCTCTTTTATAGGAAATAGATGGGTCGATATCCAAGACAATCACCATATCCTCTTTGGGTAGGCCGGAATCCAAATTAATTAGCCAATCCAAATCCATACCATTTGATAACCCATAAGCCAGATTGGACTGGTAATATCTATTCAGAATGACAATATTGCCTTGGTTTCTTAATGTTTCTATTTCGGATTTTTTTTCCCACCTATTTGCAGACAATAGAATATGCTTTACCTCATCATTGTAATGAATTTTACCCTCTAAAAATAACCTTATTTCTCGGCCTATTCTTGTCGTATAGTCTGGAAAATTAAATAGGCTAACGTGGCCTGGATAAAGTTTGCTGTAAAACTCAAATAGCAGTTTAGATTGAGTAGTTTTTCCAGATTTATCCAACCCCTCAATGATGATTAGTTTGCCTTTTGCCTTGTTGCCCCCTTCCAAACCTTTTACAAAACTTATAGCTATCTACATACAAAAAAGTTTTAGTTTATAAATCCTTCACTTTTAAAATACAAAGTTGAAAATCAGATACATCAGAATAGGCATAATTTTAGCCAGTATTTACATTGTTGTGTATTTTGCATTTACTGCCGGTATAATCAATGCGCTAATAGAGGGGCAGAACTACAATATTGATGGCTTCATTCCCTCCCGTGCCGTACAAAACAACTATGAGACCATAATTGGAGTTGTCACTCTTTTGTTCGGTTTTGTAGGTATGATGGTAATGTCAAGGGCATACAATGTCACAAAGAAAAATGAAAAATACATCTACCTTGGCGTTGGATTAGTTATATTTTCATTATCTTTAACCGCAATGTATAAAATTGCAGAGCTAAAAATGGGATAAAGAAAAAAGGGGATCATAATTTAATAAAATTGTGATAAAACCACCTTGAGTAAGGGAAAAAAATCTTTGCAAATGGATTCGGGGAAGGGGTGGAAGGATGAGAAGAAGGATGAGAAGAAGGAGAAATAATACGCGGTTTGTTTTTCATGATTGTTAACCCTGTCCTACATATTCCCTCGTTAAACTCTAGAAATATCGCAGTACTGGAAATTCTCAAAATGTGGTTGTTCTTCTCCAAATCGTTAATTTCCCCTAGTAATTCATTGACCATTTTCTTTGATCTTTCCAATGGCTGATAAAGCGTAATTACGATTGGAATTTTTTTGTTTTCTATTTTCTTTAACAATAGTGATAGAATGTTTAGGCTTTGGTATCCGCCTGATTTTGGTCTTGGGGTTGTTGTATCTGCGGTTGTTTTGTTATTTCTCAATTTGTAAAGGTTAAACATATTCAAAGAATCAATCAACCCATTTAGGGAATCAATGATTAATATGGAATCACAAGTTAACGAATTTACCATTTCCTTTATTGTAAATTCAATATTTTTTATGTTTGGCAAAACAACCTTTAGATTTGGAAATTCGCTTTTATCATATTTTAGTATATTATTGTCTTGAAAATAAGACGAAAACTGGGTATCAAAATCAACAAATAGTATTTTTTTTTCTTTGCAGCTCAAAAGCAAAAACGATAAAAAGTTAATCTTGCTGTTTATGTTGTAAAAATATGACAGGTTGATGCCATCGGAGACTAAATCAGAAAGGTTGCAGGAAGGAAGATAATTTAATTTACAACACCTTAAATAATTATTGACCAGTCTAATATTTAATGCTAAAGGATAAAAAAAAATGAAACGCGAAGAGAAAGAGAAAGAGAAAGCAGCAACAACAGCAGAGAATATTGTTGACGATGCTGGACTTGATGAGAAAATACATGGAGATTTTTTAATTTCAAATAAAAAAATATATCTAAACAACGGATCTGTTGGTCCGGTACCAATTTCAACTGTTAAAGCCATTACAGATTTTTATTTAAGGTATTCAGAGCATGGTCCTGACTCTGCAGAGTCTAATGAGTATTTGGAGAATCTGAAGAGGGAGACAAGGCAAAGGGTTGCAGATTTAATCAACTGCGACAGCGACGAAATTATTTTTACATCCAGCACCACCGAAGGTATCAATTTTATCACACAAGGCATTTCATGGAATAAAGATGATAAAATATTGCTAAGGGATGCAAAAAATGAGCACTTTTCAAACTATTTGCCATGGGTTAAGGCAGCCAATGATAACAATTTACAGATAGAGACCTTCCCCTTTGACAACGAAAACATGGTTATAGAAGATCTCACAAAATTGATAGGGTCATCAACTGATGTTCCCCGGGTTGTTACGACTAGTCATGTAATGTACAACAATGGTTCAATTACCCCTGTTGAAACAATGGGAAGCATTATTAAAAAAAAGAATAAAAAGATATTGTTTTCTATTGATGGGGCCCAAAGTGTTGGTGCCATTGACGTAGATGTAAAAAAAATCAAATGCGACTTTTTGTCCTTTCCGGCGTTTAAGTGGGTTTGTGGGCCGCTGGGAATCGGGGTGCTATATGTAAATAAAAAAGTGATGGATAACGATTTTGAGCCAGTGTTTGTGGGAGCAGGCTCCGCACAAATTGAATCAAACAAGGTGAAAGGCAACAACCCCACAAACACCTCAAACAAAACATGGGAAACCCTAAAATTTTACAAATACCCCCAAAAATATCATTCTACATTCAGAAACTATCCCGGCTTGGCGGGCCTTGAGTCATCAATAAGGTATTTGCTTAGAATAGGAATTCCCAACATCTACAAAAAAAATAAAAAGCTTTCAACAATCTTCAGGGAGGAAATCTCCAAAATAAATGAGATTGTTATCCATGAGGCCTCTGAAGAAGGCATGCGTTCGTCCATGGTTAGTTTTTCGTTTAAGAGAAATAGCAACAATAGGGTAAGGATGTTGGTTGAAAAACTGCAAGAAAAGGGGATAATACTGGCAGAAAGAGAAATTGGCCTGAAAAAAATCGTAAGGGCATCCCCTCATTTCTACAATACCGAAAATGAAATCATAAAAACAATTAACGAAATTAAAGTCATAACAAGCAAAATGTAGAAGGTTTTATTTTTTTTGCCCCTGTCCCTCTATCACTATCATTGTCAGTGTAGAACGTACTTTATCAATTTTTCTTATGTTCCAGGTGATGATTTCTCTTAATTTGTCCATATCATCCGACGAGACCCGCACAATAATGTCGTAAACCCCGAAAACTCCGCTCACTTCCACTACTTCCGGAACTTGCTTTATTTTTTTGATTATGTCACTTTCAGCACCCAAATCACAGTTTAATAATACATAGGCAGTTGGCATGAGGACTTTAGTTGGATTAAATTATTAAACTTTTTGTAGATTTTTTTTCAAGGTTATTATTGAAAATTAGCAGGATGCCTAAAGATGATTTATCTTTTGTATTGCACGATTTACACTATTTCGATAACATATGCAAATAATTAATATACCCATTGAGAAAACCTAAATTTAAAGCGGGGGTCGCCTAGCCTGGTAGGGCGTGGGATTGCTAATCCCATGTTCGCAAGAACTCGTGGGTTCGAATCCCACTCCCCGCGCTATTCTTGGGGATTTATTAAAAAAAATGCACACATGAATAAGAATGCTAAAGATTTAAAAAGAAACTCGGATTGTCACGCAAGCAAACCAACACCAATGGCAAACGTCTAGTTCAAGGAAAAAGAGAAAAAGGTTTTACCTAATCCACTTGTTGTAGAAACTAACGTTGCTTTGACCTTCATAGTTATCATAACTTGTCAGATGAGATGATTTAACATTAGTATAACCAGACTTACTTTCTAACATTAAAGTATAGTCGTCATTTTCTATACACCCCCTTCTTAAATGATTTAATATAACAACAATAGCCAAACCAATAAAATAAAGTGAAAGTGAGGTTAAACAATCTAGTATGTGAATATTATAAACTATAGCGTAAATCAAAGTATGTAAAAATAAATAAAAATGTAATTAGATTGTACTCTATATTTTAAGAATCATGTTAAATTTTACAAAAAGAAGGGACAGTTCATTAAGATAAAAGAAAAATTTTCCAAATGATAGAATGATGTTATTGGCATAACCGGCTCTGTTCACTTAAGGATTCTAAAAGAGCATTTCCTAACTTTATCTGATGGTTAATGTGGTATATAGATTCATTTTCAAACCAAATCAATCTTAAATCCACAAAATTAATTTGTTTTCATA
>Ga0183260_10001616_pt1 | contig 18726 bp, 17 predicted proteins | sample AntDrymUQ4972206_2_FD_129768 | JGI IMG/M metagenome (GOLD analysis project Ga0183260, IMG submission 129768) | Polar desert sand microbial communities from Dry Valleys, Antarctica - metaG UQ497 (22.06) (version 2) (version 2) | ecosystem: Environmental > Terrestrial > Soil > Desert | place...
CCTCTACATCGTCCTAAGGGGGCGCGTGCGCGTCTTCGAGGACAACGGCGGCCGGGACCAAGACGTTGCATTCATGGGGCCTGGGGACTTCTTCGGAGAGGCCTCGCTGCTGCTCGACACGGATCACACCAAGAGCGCAGAGGCCGTGGAGGACTCCGAGCTGATGGTGGTGCCGCGACGATCGTTCCATCAGCTGCTCGCCTCGGATCCGGAGCTCGACCGTCAGGTCAGGGCGACGCACCACGAGCGGGTCCCAGGGGGGAGCGCCCCTGCCGTCCAGCGCTGAGCTCTCGCTTGCCGAAGCCTCACGGGCGATAGCGGCCCGCGAGCTGGCGCCGCTCGAGTTGACCGCAGACTGCCTCGAGCGGGCCAACGCCCTCGAACCCAAGCTCAAAGCGTTCGTGACTCTCGACGAAACGGGCGCCCTCGCCGGCGCCAGGGCCCTCACGGACGAGCTGGCGCAGACGCCGCCGAGGAGCCCGCTGCACGGCATCCCGCTCGGGATCAAAGACCTCATCGACGTCGCAGGGCTCCCGACGACCGCTTCCTCCAAGATCCTGGCGGGCACGGTGGCGGCCGCCGACGCCCCGGTGGTCGAGCGCCTCAGGCGCGGCGGCGCCGTTGTGCTCGGCAAGACCAACACGCAGGAGTTCGCCTATGGGGTCGTCTCTGCACCGACTCGCAACCCGTGGGACCTCGGGCGCATCCCAGGGGGCTCGAGCGGCGGCTCGGGCGCCGCCGTAGCGGCGGGTCTGTGCCCGGGCGCGCTTGGAAGCGACACCGCAGGCTCGATCCGGATACCGGCAGCCCTGTGCGGGATCACCGGGCTCAAACCCGCTCCCGGCGCAGTGTCCTTAGAAGGCATCGTTCCGCTGGCGCCGTCGCTCGACGTGTGCGGCCCCATGGCACGCAGTGCTGAGGACGTCGCTCTGCTGTGGGGCGTGCTTGCTGGAGCGCCACCGGTGAAGGTGCCCGAGCCCCACCGCCTCAAAGTCGCCGCCCCCGCCGACCTCACCGCTGTGGCCGAGCCCGAGCCCGAGGTCACAGCGGCGGTGGAAGCTGCAATCGGAAGCCTCGTCGCCGCTGGTGCTCGCCGGGTGCCCGTTTCGATGCCGCCGTTCAGCTTGTGGGATCGCCCCCGCTCGGTGGCGCTCATGACCGAGGCCCTGCTCGTCCACAAGGCCGCAGGCTGGTACCCGGATAGGGCCGCCGATTACTCCGAGGAGACCCTCGACAACCTTCGTCTGGCCGAGACATTCTCGGCCGCCGAGCTCATGACGGCCCTCGGGGAGCTCGAGGACCTGACTACGCTGCTGATCGGGGCGCTCGACGCCGCCGACGTCCTTGCCCTGCCCACCGTTCCCATCCAGGCTCCGACCGTCGACGAGGCTGCACGTCGGGGCGAAGGGGGGCGTCGTCCCGTGGTACGGGCGCTGAGTCGCATCTGTGGCCCGGTCAACTGGTGCAGGCTCGCTGCCGTGAGCGTCCCCTGTGGCTTCACGGAGGCCGGTCTCCCTATCGGGATGCAGTTCGTGGCACGCTCCGAAGCTGCCGCGCTCGAAACGGCACTCCTCTATCAGTCGCTGACGGACTTCCACTCGCGCCGCCCGCCCCTGCCATAAGGGCCCCCGGTCGTTCCCTGGGCGGAGCGCCCCTTATTCGCGAGTGAGCGCGGCAGCGCCGCGCCGACTCAATGACCGGCAATCCTCCCGGCCGGGTGCGCTCGCAAGCTCGCCGCCGAGAGCTTCGAGGACGATGCCCACGGGTAGGGCATCGCCGACCAGGGCGCCGTGAGGGACTTTCGCCCCTGGGCAGACATCTTGCAGGCGGACGTTGACGGCCCCCGCAAGGACAGCCGAGCTCGGGGGCCGAACGAAGCTGTCGCCGGCCGTCCACACGCTTGTGTAGGCGGCTTCGTCTGGCCCGGTGGCTTCGTTCAGCCTGCGGAGATATGCCGAACCCGGCCGCATCTGCAAACAGGAGCCAAAGCACAGCTCCGGGCTTGTGGCCGCCGCGACCTCCGCTATGCGTGCGCCGTGATTGGGCGCGCCGAGCAGCACCGCACGCCGGAGCCGTGCGCCGTCGTCAAAGCGGGCCCCGTAAGCTCGCACCACGAGCGCTCCGGCCGAAAAGCCGACGACATCGACCCGCTCGGCCCCCGTGCCGGCCGCAACGTCCGCAAGAAAGCGGGCCGAAGCAGCGATGTCACCGGTACCTCTGCTCGGCAGGGCGACGTCGATCACCCGTCGGCCGTCGCGCTCGAGCGCACGCCTAAGGCTCGACATCACCTCAGTGGGCTGGGCGTAGCCGGGCACAAGGAGCACGGGCGGCGCAGTCGCCGCTTCGTCGTCCCCGCCAGACGCCACGAACAATGCCGCGCCTCCGGCAAGCACAGCGGCGGCAAGACACGCGACCGCTAAACGCACACGGCGTGACGCCACCCAGGTCATCTGTCGTAGTGGGCACTGACGGGCAACCCCCCGGCAAGCCTCAGGTCGGCTTTCTGTCCGACCGTTGTCGAGTGTTGGTGGGGCCGCCGACCATTCGACCGACCGCTCGGCGCCGGAGCAGCGGACGATGACGCTCAAGCCTTGAAGTCGTTGGGAGGGAGGCCCTTGATGCCCGGCGAGCAGCGCCACAGGGCTCCGGCGTGTGGCTCCCTTGCGAGCTGATCATCCGTAAGCTCCTGAGCCGCAGAGGTGATGTAGAGGTCCGAGAGGCCGTCTCCACCAAAGGTGCAGCTGGTTATGTTGGTCGCCGGCAGCGCGATCGTCCTCACCAGATCGCCCTCGGGTGAGTAGCGCCGCACCGCTCCTCCACCGTAGAGGGCCACCCACAGGAAACCCTCGGCGTCCACAGTCATCCCGTCGGGCGAGCCGACGCCGGGCTCGACCTCGATGAGCGACCGGCGGTTGGCCATCGAGCCCGTAGCCGCGTCGTAGTCGTAGGCATAGAGCGTGTGGGCCGGGGTGTCGATGTGATACATCGTGCGGTTGTCGATGCTCCACCCGATTCCGTTCGAGATCGTGAGGTCCCCGACCATCTTGGTGACGCTGTAGTCGGTTTCGAGCCGGTACAGGGCTCCGGCGCCGGGGGTGACGGCGAACGCCATGGTGCCCGCGAAAAACCTTCCTGTGAGATCGCACTTGCCATCGTTCATGCGGTTGCCGGCGATATCGGCCTCTGTGTCTGCGATCATCCGCACCTCGTCGCCCCAGCGCTCGACGAGGCCGAAGCCGTCCCGCAGGGCGAGAACGAATCCGCCCATGGAGCGCACTGCGGCCGCGCCGACGGGCTGCCCAACCTCCATCGTTTCGCTCGATCCGGTGGCGGGGTCGTAGCGGTGCAGGTGGCCCTCCATGATGTCGACCCAAACCAGGCACCTGGTCCCGTCGTCCCAGATCGGTCCCTCGCCCAGCATGGCGTGTGCGTCCATCGCGATCTCGACTTCTTCAGATGGAGCCATCCACCGCCCTCCCTGTCCTCGTTGTCGCGGCACCCCGGGACCCTAACCCTCGCCCCGGCACCATCATCGATGGAACCTTTTGCGGTCCCGCTGTGTTGTCGTGAGTAGAGAATTCCTCAAGCGATTGCTCAAGCAAGGAGGGCAACATGAAGGCAACCTTTGGAGCCGGCTGCTTTTGGCAGGTTGAGGCAGAGTTCAGAAGAATCGAGGGCGTCACCGCCACTGCCGCCGGCTATGCCGGGGGCACCGTCGAGGCACCCACCTACGAGCAGGTCTGTACCGGCGCCACCGGTCATGCCGAGGTCGTCGAGGTCACCTTCGATCCGGCCAGGGTTTCCTACGGCGAGCTGCTCGACGTCTACTGGAAGACTCACGACCCCACCCAGCTCAACCGCCAGGGCCCCGACGTTGGAACCCAGTACCGTTCGGTGATCTTCACCCACAACGCCGAGCAGGAGGCGACGGCCACGGCGGCAAGAGGCGCGCTCCAGGCGGGCTCGCCCCGCCCCATCGTCACCGAGATAGCTCCCGCTGGCGACTTCTGGCCTGCGGAGGACTACCACCAGCGCTACCTCGAGAAAAGAGGCCTTGCGAGCTGCAGGATGGAGCTCAGGGTTTCCTAGACGGGCGCCGCCGAGCGCCTCACAGGTTGTCGTCGTCTAAGCCTCGGGGGGACCGGGCAAAGGAGGCACCAATTCATGAAGGTGCTTGTTACCGGTTCCAGCGGGTTCCTCGGGGGGGCGCTGCTCAGGAGCTTGTCAGCGGAGGGCCACCAGGCGGTCAGGCTGGTGCGAAGCAAACCGGGCCCGGGCGATGTCATCTGGGACCCCGATGCCGGAGCCCTCGAGCCGGGCCCGATCGAGGGTATGGACGCTGCCATACACCTCGCCGGCGTCAACATCGGGGGCAGGCGGTGGAACGAGCGCCACAAGAGGGCTGTGCTCGACAGCCGGGTGGGATCGACGAGGCTCCTGAGCGAAACGCTTGCCTCGCTCGACCATCCACCAGCGGCGCTTGTGAGTGCCTCCGCCATCGGGTACTACGGGAACCGCGGCGGCAGCGAGCTCACCGAGGAAAGCTCTCCCGGAAATGACTTCATGGCCGAGGTCTGCCGCCGCTGGGAAGCGGAGACCGCTCCTGCCGCCGCCGCCGGCATTCGGGTCGTCAACACGCGCTCCGGCCTCGTGCTCCATCCCAGCGGAGGGGTCTTCAAACCCCAGCTGATCCCGTTCAAACTGGGGGTCGGCGGGCGCATCGGCAGCGGCCGGCAATGGTGGAGCTGGATCACGCTGCGGGACGAGATCGGCGCCATCCTCTACGCCGCGGCCAACGAGCTTCTGTCGGGCCCGGTCAACCTGACTGCGCCCAATCCCGTGACCAACGCCGAGTTCACTGCGGTCCTCGGCCGGGTCCTGAGCAGGCCGACCCTCTTCACCGCCCCGAGTGGGGTGCTAAGGCTTGCGCTCGGAGCCGAGATGGCGGAGCAGCTCCTCCTGACCAGCCAACGCGTGCTCCCCCGCAAGCTTCTCGGGGCCGGTTACCAGTTCCAGGACCTCTATCTCGAGCCGGCCGTGCGCACGCTACTCGGCAAGTGAGGCACATGTCCCACACCGAGCTCTCAGACTCTTCTAAAGGGCGGCGGCGTTCACCAACGTCTCTTTGATGCCGTCGGGATCATCGCTGTTGCTCCAGCTTAGGTTCCCTGAGCCCTGCAGCGCCGTCTTCACCGCAGCCGGCGATGCTCCAGGGTTCTTGGCCTTGTAGAGCGCGGCCGCACCCGCCGCGTGCGGGCTTGCCATCGAGGTGCCGCTGATCGTGTTGTAAGCGCCACCCTTCCATGTCGAGTTGATGCACACGCCCGGGGCGATCACGTCGACGTCCCTCCCATAATTGGAGAAGCTTGCGAAGGTGTCGTCGACGTCAGAGCGGCAGATCGAGGGGGCGCCGCCGCCCGGCTGCCCGTTGAAGTCTGCGAGCGCCGAGACTGTAATGACCTCGTCATAGGCAGCGGGAATGTGACGGGCCGAATCTTGCGAAGAGTTGCCCGCTGCGACCGCATAGGTGACTCCCGCCGCAACGGAGCGGCAGATCGCCCGATGCTCGGCATCATTGTTCGTGTTGCCACAGTTGCCGTCGTCGGCGCCGCTGCCGCCGAGGCTCATGTTGGCGACTTCGATCTGGGCGGCATGGGCGGTGACGTAGTCGATACCGCAAACGACAGTCGCGGTCGTTCCCGAACCCTTGTTGTTGAGAACCCGCACCGGCCACAAGCGAGCGCCGGGGGCCACCCCGACGACGCCGGTCGAGTTGTCGAGCGCGCCGATCGTCCCTGCGACGTGGGAGCCGTGTCCGTTGCCGTCGTTGGCGGTGCTGCCGCTCGAGCAGTTCTTGCCCGAGCCAGAGACGTTGAGGTCGGGGTGCCTGAGGTCGATGCCGGTGTCGATCACAGCGACGTCGACGTTCACGCGCTGGTCGACCCCATTGATGGCCGCCGTCGAACTCAGATCCGCATCCACTCTGTCGATGCCCGTGGGGATGGTCTGCAGGTTTGCGCTAACAGGTCGATCGCGTTCGACAAAGGCGACACCCGGGGTGCGCCTCAGGGCGGCCACGGCAGGCTCGGCGAGGCGTGCTGCATAGCCCGTGATGGCGGACCGGTAGACGAAGCGGACTTCGGCGCCGTAGGAAGTAGCGTGATCCGCAGCTACCCTCCCCGGGTGAGCTACCGAACCGTCAAGGACGACAATGTAGCGGTGGAACTTCGGCGCCCCTTGAGCTGCGCCGGCCGACATCGGCGCCGCAAGCACAGCGAGGCAGGCAGCAGTGCCGCAAATCGCTTTGTCATAGTCCCTCCCCTATGGGATTTTGGTCGAGTCTAGATCGTTAGTGACTACCCTCTCATGAAAGATGCTAAGCAGACAAGGCGTGAGGGCCCCTCGAGCAACTGAGATGCGCATCGTCGCGGCCATGCTGCTGTGGGCAGCTGCTTGCTCTCAAATGGAACCGGTGGGGCGGCCCGGAGCCGGCGACGGAACAAGCAGAACCGGAGGCGAGAGAGCAGGCAAAACCGGAGGCGAGAGAGCGGATAGAGCCGGAGACGACAGAGCGGGCGGCGCCGTTCGGCGAGACCGCGACACCTTCGCAGAGGCACGATCGGCGCGGAGATCGAAACCGAAGCGCGGTCGGCGGGCCGAAGGTGAGGGCAATGCGCGCCCCAAACACACCGAGGGTGGAGCGGCGCGCCGCGTGGTCCTTGTGGCGCGCGCCGTTGACGGGGACACAATCGAGGTCGAACGCGCCGGCTCAACCGTCGCCGTGCGCCTCATAGGCATTGACACTCCGGAAACCGTGCATCCTTCGGAACCGGTCGAATGCTACGGGCGTGCGGCTTCGCACTTCACGACCGAGTCGCTCGAGGGCCGCAGAGTCGGCCTGCGATTCGACGAGGAGCACTTCGATCAGTACGAGCGGCTACTCGCCTATGTGTTCATCGACGGAGCGCTGTTCAACCATACCCTTGTGGCGCGCGGGTACGCCGAGGTCTCGACCTACTACCCCAACAAGCGCTACGAGGATCGCTTGCTCGCAGCGGAGGCCGCGGCGCGCCGGGCGGCCAGAGGGATGTGGGGCGCGTGCCCGGCCGCCGGCTCGACCGTGGCCGGCGCCGCTACCGGCGACCCAGCGGGCAAAGACGCGGGTTCAGGGGCAGACTGCGACCCCAACTACAGCGGCACCTGCGTCCCACTTTACCCGCCGGATGTCGACTGCACCGAGGTGTCGGGGACAAACTTTGCCTCCACCGGCTCCGATCCGCACGGTTTCGACGGAGACGCCGACGGTGTGGCTTGCGAATAGCCCCGCGACCGACGGCTGGGGGCCGGGTCATAGGATACGACCAGCCTCGCAGTCACCCCGACTCCTCGCCGCCCAAGTCAAGGAGACCCACATGACCTACGACCTGGGAAAGTCCCTCGGCACGGACTACTACCGCGCCGACGAGCTCCTCACCGCCGAAGAAAAAGAAATCAGGGACCGGGTGCGCTCGTTCGCCGACTCCGAGGTGATCCCCGTGATCAACGACTACTGGGAACGTGCCGAGTTCCCTTCGGCGCTCATCAAGTCGCTTGCAGAGCTCGATATTGCGGGCGGCAACATCGAGGGATACGGGTGCCCTGGGATGAGCGCGGTCGCACACGGACTCGTGATGATGGAGCTTGCACGCGGCGACGGCAGCATCTCGACTTTCTTTGGAGTTCATTCCGGCCTCGCCATGAAGACCATAGGAATGCTCGGTTCGCACGAGCAGAAGAAGCGCTACCTGCCGTCCATGGCGCGCATGGAAAAGATCGGCGCCTTCGCATTGACCGAGCCCGATCACGGCTCCGATGCGGTCATGCTCGAGACCAGGGCGCGCAGCGACGGTGACGACTACGTCATCGACGGCGCCAAGCGGTGGATCGGAAACGCGTCGTTCGCCGACGTGATCGTCGTGTGGGCTCGAGACGATGACGGAGAGGTCGGCGGTTTCGTGGTCGACAAGGGGGCACCCGGCTTCGAGGCCGAGATCATTACCCGCAAGACATCTTTACGCGCAGTGTGGCAGACCGACATTCGCCTAGATGCCGTGCGCGTGCCTGCCGCCAACCGGCTCGCCGGAGCGCGCACATTCAAAGACACCACCAGCGTCTTGACCGCGTCGCGCGATGGAGTTGCGTGGGACGCCCTCGGTCATGCGGTGGCGGCGTACGAGTCCGCCGTCACTTACGCCGAGCAGCGCAAGTCGTTCGGCAGACCGATCGCTACTTATCAGCTCGTGCAGGAAAAGCTTGCCCGGATGCTTGCCGAGATCACGTCGATGCAGCTTCTTTGTATCCGTCTCAGCCGGCTCGCCGACGAGGGCGAGATGACGGCGGGGATGGCGTCGCTCGCCAAGATGAACAATGGGGCAAAGGCGCGCGCCGTCATCGCCGATGCGCGCGACATCCTCGGAGGCAACGGGATTCTGCTCGACTACCACGTTGCGCGCCATCATGCCGACATCGAGTCGGTCTTTACCTTCGAGGGGACCGACAGCATTCAAGCGCTCGTGATAGGGCGAGAGATCACGGGCGTGCAGGCGTTCTCCGTCCAGCGCTCCGCCGAACCCGAAGTCGAGCCCCCAGACCCGCCAACGGACTGACCACCGAGCGCCGGCCCCGTCGAGTCGGCGACCCGCAGGGCCGCCCCGCGCCGAAGAGGAGCCTCGGGTGCAGTTCCTTAGATGCGGCCTTCGACCTCGTACTCGCGCAGGAAACCCTCGAAGAGACGGCGGTGGCCTTCCTCGTCCCGCATGATGGCGATGACCATGTCCTGAGTGACCCAGTCGACGCCGTCGCAAAACTCGATGATCTTGCTGTACTGCTCGATCGCCCCCGTCTCTGCCTCGATCACGCCCTTGATGATGGCGGTGATGTCGGTCTGCTGCTCGGGGGGCTGGAGGTACTTCTGCTCGGGAGTGAACTCCATCGAGCCGGGGACGATGTCGTAGAGCTCCTTGATGCGAGCCGCGAACTGCTGCGCGTGAGCGAGCTCCTCCTGGATGTCCTGTTCAAGTGATTCGGCGATCTCGCGCGCCCTCACTCCGTCGGGGTTGACGGAGTTGGCGATGTAGTTCATAACCGTCTCGAGCTCCATCCAATACGACTTCTTTAAAAGGCCGATGAGCTCCTCACGCTTTTCCGAGTTCTCTTCGGACAGGATTGCAGGCCTTCCACCTCGTGCATGCGTCATCGTGACCTCCCTGGTTTTCTGAAGCTGCCCCACCCTTATCCGGGTGCGCCGACAAAGGAACCCCCAGGCTAACCCCGGGCCACATCACCCGCCGACGCGCTCGCCGACCGGAGCTGGGGCCGACCAACGGCTGTAGCGAGAGCCCGAGAGAACCGCCCGAATCCTGTAGGCGAGCTGCGCAGCCTGCAGATCAAGGAGGACATCCCGCCCGCTGAGGCCTTTGGAGGCTGGATTGCGGCCTGCAGCTGCCTCGAGGCGCACACAGCGACCTCGTTGGCGCTGCACATGGGTGGAGGAACGTTTGCTCGTGACGGCGCTCACCTGGTACGCCACGGCCCCCGGATAAGCGTCCCAGCAGAGGGTCCAGTATGTGGACCACGCGATCTCTTTTCCGGGGAGCTTCCTCACGTCATCCTGAAGCGCGGATCTGAGACCGCCGACCGGCGCCTCAGTGCCTCCGCCGGTCCCGGCCGAGGACCCGCTGCATGCCGAGGTGACCAGCACGAATAGAAGCACTAGCACTGGTTTGCGCATGATGCCTCCCACTTCCGTGGCCGTCGCAACCTGAGCGACGATAGACCTACTCGTCGAAGTAGGCAAGAAGTTCCAGAGCACGCAGCGAAAGTTCGAGGTCGCAGGGCCCTCCGGGTGAGTCGGAGCAGAGCTGGGCGCCGCCGGCGAGCAGGTCATCGAGGAAGATCTCAACGCTTGGGTGCTCGGAGGGCAGGCGCGCAGCGGCCCAAAAGATCAAAGCGGCGGAGCGCTCCGACGGCCCCCATCCCGCCTCCTCCCCGTCGACTTCTCGCGCCCAGCGCAGCGCCCACTCCGCCATCTCGGTCCGGGCACCCTCTGCGAGCCAGAAGGCGGCCGCGGCGGCAAAGGTCGGGTAGGCGCCGCCGGTGAAGCGGCCCTGCACGTCGGCTTCCCCGCGCAACAGATCGAAGGCGCGACCGCCGGGATCGCGGCCGACGGCGAGGAGCCCGGAACAGGCGGCCGCCGTCGCCCACACCCTCGAGCCCCCTTGCGTGGCCCTCCCGCCCGTGTCCCTCCCGCCCGGCATGTCGTCGGGCGCATCGAGCCACGCCTTCGCCGGCGTCCTTGCGCCCTCGAGCCAGTCCGCCGCCACGACCGCCGGGGCCGAACCGCCAAGCCCAAGCACGGCGAGGTGGCAAAGCCCGGCCCCCGTAGCCCCGGGAGAGGTTCGCCCGGACGGGCCGGTAAAAGCCCCTTCTTGATCCTGATGGGCGGGGACGGGCGGGGCGCCTGGGGCCTCGCCGGTCAGGCGGAGGGCGCGCCACGATTGCCACTCGTCGCCTTCGCTCAGGACTCGCTCGAGGGCGAGCTCTGCATCGAAGGACACAGGTCAGGGTGTCCAGGTCCAGTAGATGATGCGTTTGGGTTGCAATGAGATGACGACGCCCTCGGGAGGCCGGTCCCTGTACTGCGGATATCTGGCGGCAAGCTCCGCATCGGCGCTGCCCGGCCCCTCGACGGCCGCTTCCCCCTGGAGCATCACCCAGCCGAGGCGGCGCCAGTCCTCGTCCCAACGATCAACGGCAAGCGCCGCCTGCGGGTGACCCTTGATGTTCGTGATCCTCGCCAGCTCCCCGCCCCGCTTGGGCTTGTGATCGACCGCCGTGACGACGGCGCCGTCCCTGAGGGCGAAGCACACAGGCACCGTGTGTGGCTGCCCGTCTGCAGCGACGGTGGACAAAAAGGCGCGCCTAGCCGCCTCGAGGATGCCGCGCGCCGCCTCTGGCAGCTCGTCGATGCCGGCGCACGATCCCCCAGGCATCAGACGTGCCATCCGATCCTTGGAATCTTCGGCGTCTCATTCTGTGGATCCTCGGGCGTGCGATCGGCCGGTCGCTGAGGAGGAATCGTGAAGCCGGGGAGGCTCGAGCGGGGGCCCGACCACGGGCCGGGCGCGGCCACGATCCTGTCGGCGATGGCGTAGACGACGGGCTCGTAGTTGACCCTCCAGCCCTTGAAGTGAGGCCACGCCTCCTTCGCATCCCTTTCCATCGGAAAGCCCGACTCCTCGAGTCTGCGGATCCCGCCGAGGTATTCGTCCTCGGTAAGGCGGACGGCCTCGTCGGGGAAGGGGTCGGGATCGTAGGGAATGCCCATGGCATCGGCGATCTCCCGCAGGCAAGTGAAACCCATTCGCAGGCACAGCCGGGTCTCGGAGGGGGCCGACTCGGGACATAGAGACTGATAGAGCGCGGCCGAGTCGAGCACGGCGAGAAGCGCAACCACCCACGATCGGAGTGGGCTCGGGGAGCGAAACCAGATGAGGGCTGGGTAATTGGTGTGGCTCTCGGCGACGTCGGCCGACCAGCGCTCCCACTCGGCGTAGAGGTCGCGCAGGTTGTCGACTATGCCGACGAGCTGATGACGGGCAAGCAGCTCCGGCCCCCACGCCGGCGCTCCGGCGCGGCTTTGCAGCATCGTGACCAGCGTCTCCCGCCGGTTGAAAGCGGAATAGAGCGAGGGGAGATAAGCGATTTGGAGCGCGACCACGATTAGGCCGCTGAACGCGGCCAGGAAGTAGATGACGGCGGGGTCCAGCCCCGACGTGGATGCGAAGCCGAGTGTGAACATCGACGACCCGGCCTCCACGACGGCCTGGGAGAGCGAGTCGACGAAGGGCCACAACATGAGGCTGAAGCCGACGACGAACATGACAATCCACACAATCAGGATCACCAGGATCGAAAGGGGGGCCTGGAAGATCAGGACGCGGTCCTTGTCCTCGTAGTCGTCCAGGCGCTTCACGATCAACAAGAAGACCTTGTGCAGCGCCTTGGCAACGGCTGTGGAAAGCCGCGCAGACACGCCGCGCGGCACGATGAGAGTGCGCACAACACTGCCGTATGTGACCAGCACCAAAAGCAGTCCCATGACAAACCCGAACCACGCAACGCCCTTTGCCATGTGTCAAGAGTAGTGACGTCTCGGCTACCTTCGGTTCATGCCCGAGATCACTTTGCTCCAGGGAGACATCACCGAGCAGGACGTCGATGCGGTGGTCAACGCCGCCAACAGCTCGTTGTTGGGAGGAGGCGGCGTCGACGGGGCCATCCACCGCAAAGGGGGGCCCTCCATCCTCGAGGCATGCCGGAGGATCCGGCACCAACGGCTTCCGGACGGGCTCCCCGCCGGCGCCGCCGTCGCAACAACGGCCGGACATCTTCAGGCGCACTGGGTCATCCATACCGTCGGGCCTGTCTACGCCAAATCCCAGGATCGCTCCGGGCTGCTGGCCTCGTGCCACCTCGAGTCGCTGCGGGTCGCGGATGAGCTCGGAGCTCTCACCGTGGCTTTTCCCGCCATCTCAACGGGTGTATACGGCTATCCCGTGGACGACGCTGCAACGGTCGCCATCACAAGCGTGCGAGGAGCACCCACGAACGTCTCAGACGTCCGCTTCGTCTTGTTCGACAAGGACACCTACAGGGCGTTCGAGCGCGCGGCAGCGGCCCAATGAAGCGGCGCTGCCGATCCACCGGGCTGACCGTCGGCGTGACCGGTCCAACCGGCGATGTCGGCAAGGCGCTCATGCGCGCGCTCGACCTAAGCGAAGAGGTCGAACGCGTGATCGGGCTGGCGCGCCGGCCTTTCGATCCGGCGGCTGAGGGTCTGAGAAAGGTCGAGCACAGACAAGGCGACGTCCTCGACCAGGCCGCGGTGTGGTCGTTGGCGCGCGAATCCGATGTCCTTGTGCACCTGGCCTGGCTGATCTTCGGGTCCGTACACAAGACTCGCAGAGTCAACCTCGAAGGGTCCCGAAACGTCTTCCAAGCGGCGCTCGACAACGACGTCGACCGGCTCGTCTACGCCTCTTCCGGCGCCGCCTACGGCTGGAGTCGCCCGGGGGCCCGGCCCCAGCAGAACGGCGCGCCCCTCCCCGAGGCCGCACCCGTCCGGGGAACACCGGGTCACTACTACTCGACCCAAAAGGCCGAGTCCGAGCGCATGCTCGCCGAGCTCACGGACGGAACGGACCTCAGCGTCTCCGTCTTCCGTATCTCCATGGTCGCGGGACCGAGTGCACTGAGCCTTGTCGCCAAGTTGCCCCAGAGCGCGGCCTGGACGAGGACCCCGCATCAACTCCGCAGTGCATGGCGCGCGCTTGGTGTGAGACCCGCGCTGGCGTCCACCGACGTGTCGTTTCAACTCCTCCACGAAGACGATCTCGCCGCTGCGCTCGCTACCGCAGTCATGGGCCGCGCGGCGCCGGGAACCTTCAACCTGGCGGGACCGGATCGCTTCACGATGGCGGATCTCGCCCACGCCCTGGGCTGGGCCTTCGTGCCCGTGCCGCGCTCCGCTGTGGCGGCGACGCAGGCCCTCGCGGCCCGGCTCCCGATCGTCGGCGCCCAGGCGGGATGGCTCCACGCGCTGAGGTCGCCTCTCGAGATGGACATCTCGAAAGCGGAGCACGAGCTCGGCTGGAGCCCTCGCTACGAAGCGGCCGCCACGCTGGCGCAAACGGTAACCTCGGCGCGCCGCCGCCGGCTCATTCCCTAGCGCCCGCCTGCGAGGCCCCCACGCCGAAGCCTAGGGAACCAGGAAGATGGGGTTTGCAAGGCCCACCATGGTGGAGTCCGGGGACCGGACCTCGGCGCGCACGAAACGCGTGGCGGCCGCAGTCGTGGTCCAAGTGACGGTGGCGTCGTTGGTCTCGATCGGCTCGACCGCCGTGAGCCCATCGCCCGTGTGGAGGGCGGCCACCGTCCCCGGCGCGCCCTGGACCCGCAGCCGCACAACGACGGAGCCTCCACCGACGAGCCGCCCGCCGATGCCCGCGCGCTTGGAGCCCGATTGGGCGGTGAGCTGAAGGGTCTGGCCGGAGGACTCGACGATGTAGGAATGGCCCCCTGCGACACCCTTGATGATCTTGCCCTGGTTGAGACCTTGCGCCCGAACGACGGTCTGGGGCAAGCCGATCACATTGGGGCTTCTGTGAGCGTCGCTCGCGCCCACGGCCGGCAGGAAGGTCTCGGCCCTCAACAACTCGTCCCACTTTGCGACGGCGGCCTCGTCGGAAGGGTCCCACGGCCCGTTCCAGACCTCGATGCCGTCCATGACCTCGTAAGGGAAGCGCCAGTCGCAGCCCTTGAACGGGCAGAACGGATGGTTGAGCACGGCGATGCCCCGGTCTCCGTGAATCTCGTTCAGGAACCTCGGCAGCTTGTTGTCTTCAGGTCTGTATCTCCAGTCGATCCAGTGGCCCGGATCGAGCCCCACGGCGTTGTAGTGCCCGCCGCGCGTCGTGGCCTCTTCACCGCCCACGATCAGGAGGTCGGGCCGGGCATGCCGTCCCCATATCGAGTTGGCCGTCGGTGTGTTGTGCTCGGTCGAAACGAAGTAGTCGAGCCCCGCTGCGTCGGCTCCGGCCACGATCTCCTCGGGGGTGTAACTGCCATCCGAGTGCACGGTGTGGAGGTGGAGATCGCCCCGATACCAGCCTGGGGTGTCGTTGACCATGGTGGGCGCCGGCTCCGGGGTAAAGGCGGGCCCGGGAGCACCAAAGGTGAGCGTCATGACGATGCGGTAGTCAATGCCCTGAGGCGCAACCTGGTAGGGACCGAGGATGACTTCCAGGTGCCCCTTTCGATGTCACCGGGGACGTATGCGGGCGTGGCGTCACTCCGGGAGATGGAGAACTCGGAGCGAAACCGCCGGACCAGCCGCGAAAACCCTGCTGGTTGCCAAGCCCGATGCCGTCGGGGTCGAAGATGCCGATGTCGAGGGCGTTGCCGGGATCCCGGTTGTAGCTGTAGGCGACGTGCAGGTTCGAGACTCCTGCCGGGACCCGAAACGGGACATAGACCCAATCGGGCCTGTCCGAGGCGATGTGGCCGGTCTTGACGATCGTCTTCTGTCTGAGCGCCTCGGCATTCTCCGACAGCGCGGTGGGAAGGGCGCTCACCACAACGACGAGCACAAGCGCAGCAGCACCCAAGAGCCTCCGTGCGCCCACAGCCGGCTTTCCAACAATGCCTGCCACCTGCCTCACCCGACCTCCAGCTCGACTCGTGTCCAGGCACACAGTGACAAGCCGAGGTGAACACGAGCCATTGCCGATGTGAACCGGATGCGAACTGCCCGCAGGCAAGTTGGGCAAGAGCGGCCTCAAACGGAGGTGCGGTAAGTGTTTGGTCCTCTGTACACATTTTGCCACCGCGGCTGCCCGGATCCGGCTCGGGCAGCGGAGGGGCCTCGTGGGGAGGTTAGCTGAAGGCTTCTTCCATGAGCTCTTCTTGTTCCTGCTTGTGGATGCCGGCGCTGCCCGTGGCCGGGCTCGCGCTTGCGGCGCGCGCGACGTGGTCGAGCCTGAGACGCTCGGGGAGCCTCGCAGATAGGTTCTTGTGGACGAAATCCCATGCGCCCATGTTGGCGGGCTCCTCCTGCACCCAACGCAGCTCCCCGGCATTCGAGTAACGGTCGAAGATGGCGTCGAGCTGCTTTGCGGGGAAGGGATAGAGCTGCTCGAGCCTAACCACAGCGCCGGGGTAGTCGCGCCGGTTGCGCTCTCCGGCAAGCTGGTATGCGACCTTGCCCGTGCACAAGAGGATGCGTCTGACACCGGACGGGTCCTCAACCTGCGCGTCGTCGAGCGTCTCGTGGAACGAGCCCCCCTCGAGCTCCGCACTCTTGCTTCTTGCATCCGGCAAGCGCAACAGCGACTTGGGGCTCATGACGACGAGAGGCTTTGACACCGCCCTGTGCATCTGTCTGCGAAGAAGATGGAAGTACTGCGCCGGCGTCGTTGGCTGTGTGACCTGGATGCTATCTTCCGCCGCCAGCGTGAGGAAGCGCTCGAGCCTCGCGCTCGAATGCTCGGGGCCCTGGCCCTCATAGCCGTGAGGAAGCAGCAACACAAGCCGGCTGCGTTGGTCCCACTTGTCCTCCCCCGCGACGATGTACTGATCGACCACGACCTGAGCGCCGTTAATGAAGTCGCCGAACTGTCCCTCCCAGCAAACCAAAGCATCGCCGTTCGTGACCGAGTATCCATACTCGAAACCGACAGCGGCGAACTCAGAGAGCAGACTGTCGTGGATGCGAAAGATCCCCTGGTCGTCGCTGAGATGGTTGAGCGGCGTGTACTCCTCGCCGGTGCGGTGATCAACGAGCACGGAGTGGCGCTGGCTGAAGGTTCCTCGGCGTGAGTCCTGCCCGGAGAGTCGCACCTGAATTCCCTCGAGCAGCAGCGATCCGAATGCGAGAGCCTCGCCGCCCGACCAATCGATAGTGTCGTCGTCGAGCATGCCGGAGCGCTTCTCGAGCATGCGCTTGAGCTTCGGGTGTGGCTCGAAGGCCTCCGGCCACGTCGTAAGCGCCTCGTTGACACGCTCGAGCCGGGCGCGCTCAACGCCGGTCTCGATCGGTGGCAGGACGCCCACCGGCTCGGGCGGTGAAGCGGCGCGTGCATCGGCCTGCGGGATGCCCTCTCTGGTGGCTTCGAACGCTTGCTGAAGGCCTTTTCTGAAGTCTTCGAGGAACTTCTCGGCTTCTTCGACGGACAGCTCGCCACAGTTCAGCAACCGCTCGGTGTAGAGCTTGCGCACCGAGCGACGGTTTTCGATGCGTGCGTACATAAGGGGCTGCGTGAACGCAGGTTCGTCGCCCTCGTTGTGCCCGTGACGGCGGTAGCAGACGAGATCGATAACGACATCCTTCTTGAAGTGCTGTCTGTAGGCGAAAGCAAGGCGCATCACCCGGACACACTCCTCGGGATCGTCGCCGTTGACGTGGAAGATCGGGCACTGAATCATCTTTGCGATGTCGGTGGCGTAAGTCGTCGACCGCCCGAGATGAGGCGCGGTCGTGAAGCCGATGAGGTTGTTGACGACAACGTGCACCGTGCCGCCGGTCCGGTAGCCGGGAAGCGCCCACAGGTTGAGCGTTTCGGCCACGACCCCCTGTCCCGCAAACGCTGCATCCCCGTGGATCAGCAGCGGCAAGACCACCTCCTGACCGTTGAGGCCGAGGAGGTCCTGGCTCGCCCTTGCCATGCCCTCGACGACCGGATTGCAGGCCTCGAGGTGTGACGGGTTGGATGCGAGCACGATGCCGATGTCGTTGCCGGCGCGCGACGTGAAGCGCCCGGTCATGCCGAGGTGATACTTGACGTCGCCGGAGCCCTGCACGCTTTCGGGATCGATGCTGCCCTCGAACTCCTTGAACGTCTCTTTGAGCGGCTTGCCGATGATGTTGGTGAGAACGTTGAGGCGGCCCCTGTGCGCCATGCCGACGACGATCTCCACCATTGAGCTGTCTGCCGCCTGCTCACACAACGAGTCAAGCATCGGGATGAGGCTTTCCGCGCCCTCTAGCGAGAAGCGCTTGTGGCCCGTGTACTTGGAATGGAGGAAGCGCTCGAAGGATTCTGCCGCACTAAGCCGTCCAAGGATGTGCTTCTTGTCTTCGAGCGACGGGTCCTCGCGGTCCCGTTCGACGCGCTCCTGAATCCAGCGCTTGTGGTCCGGGTCCGAGATGTGCATGTACTCGACGCCGACATTGCGGCTGTAGGCGTCCTGCAGCGTGTCGATGATCTTCCGAAGCGGCTGCTTGCGCGGCGCAGTCACCCCATCGGTGAGGAACTCGCGGTCGAGGTCCCACACCGTGAGGCCATAGTTGGAGAAATCGAGCTCGGGATGCGACAACAGCTCGAAACCGAGTGGGTTGAGCCTGGCCAGCAAGTGACCCCGGACCCTGTACATGTTGATGAGCTGAATCACGCGCGACTGCTTCTCGAGCTCGGACTCTGCGTCGTCGGTGACCCGGTCGCGGCTCCAGCGGACGGGTTCATAGGGGATGTCGAGCGACTGGAAGATCTCATCGTAGAAGCGGTGGGCGCCGAGAATCAGATCGTGAATGTGAGACAGGAACAGTCCGGATTCGGCCCCCTGGATCACGCGATGGTCATAGGTGCTCGTGATCGTGAGCACCTTGCTGACGCCGAGACGAGCAAGGGCGCGCGGATCAGAGCCCTCGTACTCATGTGGAAAATCAATGTTGCCCGTTCCGACGATGAGACCCTGCTGCGGCATTAGGCGAGGAACAGAAAGGGTCGTCCCGACGGTTCCTGGATTCGTCAGGGTAACGGTCGTGCCGGCAAAGTCCTCGGGGGCAAGCTTGTTGTCGCGCACCTTTGTGATGAGATCTTCGTAGCTCTCGACGAAACCGGCGAAGTCGAGCCGGTCGGCTTCTTTGATGTTGGGCACGTAGAGCACCCGGCCCCCATCCGAGCGCTCGACGTCGACGGCGAGGCCGAAGTTGACCGGCTTTTGCTGCACGATATGGGGCTTGCCGGCGACCGAAGCGAAGCTCGCTTTCATCGCTGGGCGAGCCTCGAGGCCCCTCAAGATCGCCCAGCCAATCATGTGGGTGAACGAGACCTTGCCGATGTTGCCCTCGCCGAGGGAGCGGTTGATGATCCGGCGATTCTCTTCGAGAAGCTTGGCCGGGAGCGTGCG
>Ga0183260_10001617_pt1 | contig 18721 bp, 17 predicted proteins | sample AntDrymUQ4972206_2_FD_129768 | JGI IMG/M metagenome (GOLD analysis project Ga0183260, IMG submission 129768) | Polar desert sand microbial communities from Dry Valleys, Antarctica - metaG UQ497 (22.06) (version 2) (version 2) | ecosystem: Environmental > Terrestrial > Soil > Desert | place...
ATGCGGCTGCCCAGCTCCCGCTCGGCGGGGACACAGGAGTGACGGGCTCGCAAAGGACGAGCAGCGGGCGCGCAGGCTGAGAGTGCTGCTCCTCGACCAAAGCAGCGCTCTCGAGCAACCGGCGCGAGCGCGTGCCCGCTGCCCCCTTGGACGAGACGCGATAGCCCTTGGCATGCAAGCGGCACCCGCGCCTGCGCTTCACGCCGCTAAGCGGACCTTGATCTTGTCCGCACGCGCCTGGCGCCTGATCTCGGCGCGCCAAGCCCCGATGTCGTCGACGTCCTCGAGGCGGTGGATCGCCTGGCCGTAGGTAAGCAGCTTGCCGTAGTCGTCGCGGCGGTCGACCCGCGCGCCGAGGCGGTGGATGCGTCGCCGGATGTCGACGGGATCGTGCATGAGTTGCCCGTGATGATGATGCCGCATCACCGCCGCGGCGCCCGGGTTTGGCCGCGAAATAGGCGCTGAAAAGGCAGACGGGAGCGTTTTGCCCTATCAGGCGCTCCGAGGTCCGCCACGCAGAAAGTGCGGTTTTTGCGGGCCTTTCGTGGATGGCGAGACCCGGACTCGAACCGGGGACACCACGATTTTCAGACAGATGCTCCGAACACTCGAACGGCTGCGGAAATACCTGCAAATCGGCTGGTTCTCAAGCGCGCCAGAGCGTCGAGGTGTCGCGCAATTAGCGCGTGGATGTAGGCCTGATTAGGACACGACAGGGGTCTCGTGTCCTAATCGATCCGCTCCTCGACTCGAACGACGACAGCGTCGCCGCCTCCTAGGCGATCGCATTGCGGACGAAGCGCGCGTGGCTGCAGCTCGTCGCGCGACGTTCGTTGCTCGTCGGCTTGGGGAGCCGGCACGCATCGCGGGGGGGTGACCCGAATCGCCGCCGAGCTCGGCTGGTCGGCCACGAGCGACCTGAACGACGTGGTGACGTGGCCGGGCTCGCCGGCCAAGGCAGCCACCGCGCACATCAGCCCGTTAGGATTCGACGGTGCCCCGCGAGGCTGCCTCCGAATGGCAGGAGAACGCCGCCGGGCCGGTGGCACGGACTCATGTCTGGCGGTCCCTGTGGGAGTCACGAGAGCTGGTCGCTCTGCTCGCCGCTCGCGATCTCCGCGTCCGCTACAAGCAGACCGCACTCGGAGTCGTCTGGGTCCTGCTGCAGCCCATCGCCTCGGTCGCCATCTTCACCCTGGTGTTCGGACGCCTTGCCGGGATCAGCAGCCAAGGGGTCCCATACCCGCTCTTTGCTCTCGTGGGCTTCGTCGTGTGGACGTACTTCTCGAGCGCGACTGTGCGGGCGAGCGACGTCTTCATCAGCAACCCCGATCTGGTGACCAAGGTGTCGTTCAACCGGCTGGCGGCTCCCGCGGCAGCTGTGCTTCCCCCCCTCGTCGACCTGGCCATCTCTATGGGGCTGGTCGCGCTGCTCCTGGTGTACTACGGCGTCGTCCCCACCTGGGGAGTGGTGGCGGTGCCGGTCTGGCTGGCCCTGCTGGTGCTGACCGCCCTGGGTCTAGCGCTGTGGCTGGCCGCACTCAACGTCCGGTATCGAGACGTGCAGCAGGCTGTGGGACCGAGCATGCAGACCTGGCTGTTCCTCAGCCCCGTGGCCTATCCCAGCACCCTGCTCTCAGACCAAGGGGAGCTGCTGTACTCCTTGAACCCCATCGCGGGGCTCCTCGGCCTGGCCAGGTGGTCCTTGCTCGGCACACCCTGGCCGGGGTGGCCCTTGGCCGTCTCCCTCGGGATGGTCGCGGTGGTGTTGGCGTGCGGGCTGACGTACTTCCGGCGAGCCGAGCGCTTCTTCGCCGATGTGATCTGACGTCGATGGATCGCGTCGAACTCGACCGTGTCAGCAAGCGGTACGTCCTTGGCCAGCGGCTCAACGCCCGGGAGGCTCTGAGTGCCGCAGCCGCCCGGATGATCGGTCGGTCGAGTCGCCCCAGCCGAGAGATCTGGTCACTCCGTGACGTCAGCTTCTCACTCGCGGACGGGGAGGCACTGGGCATCGTCGGGGCCAACGGCGCGGGGAAGAGCACGGTGCTCAAGATCCTGGCCGGGATCACGGCGCCGACAGCGGGGGTGTCACGAACGCGAGGCCGGGTGGCCGCCTTGCTCGAGGTGGGGACCGGGTTCCACCCCGAGCTCACGGGCTGGGAGAACATCTACCTCAACGGCGCCATCCTGGGGATGTCCCGGTCGGACATCACCCGCAGGTTCGACCAGATCGTCGATTTCTCAGGTGTCGAGCGCTTCCTCGACACCCCGGTGAAGCGGTATTCCAGCGGGATGTATCTGCGCCTTGCCTTCGCTGTGGCCGCGCACCTTGAGCCGGACGTGCTCGTGGTCGACGAGATCCTCGCGGTCGGTGACGCCGAGTTCCAGCGAAAGTGCGTCATGCGGATGCAGGAGGCGGAGAAGGAGGGGCGGACGCTGATCTTCGTGAGCCACGACCTCGAGACGCTCAGCAGGCTCTGTGAACGGTCCCTCTGGCTCGAGTCGGGCCGGATCCGGGACTCGGGCGCCACGGAGGCCATCGTCCGTGACTACCTGGCGTCGAGCCTGTTGGCTCAGGGCGCCGACACGCAGCGGTTCGAGTCCGACGGGGTGGTGGTGCATGCCCTTCGAGCGCTGCCGGTGGAGAAGGGCGCAGGCGCGGTGCTCATGCGTGGGGACCGGCTGCGGATAGAGACGGAGTTCGAGGTCACGCACGACGTGCCGGGACTGGATCTGGCGGTGCTCGTGACGAGGAGCGGCGGCGCCCGGGTGATCGATGAGGTGTTGAGCGAACGCTCCACCGTCCGCTTGTCGCGGGGACGGTACCGGGTGTCTCTGGTCCTGCCGCCCCTGCTGAACTCCGGTGACTACACGGCCGGTCTGTGGTTCGGCACCCAGTACGAGGAACTGCTCGACCTCACCATGGCTGTGCCGTTCACGGTGCACGGCTCCCACGTGGATCGACCGGAGCGGATCCTGGTCATGGCTCTCCCCTTCGAGGTGGACCGGCTGGACGCTGCAGGGTGACCCCGAGCCAGCACAGAGCGAGTCAGGGCCCGTGTTCGGGGAATGGTCATTTGACCGCGCGAACCGTCACCAGCATGGGAAACTGCGGGTCGTGCGTGGCCAGCTCGCTGTGTCGGAGCTCACGGGCGGCAAGCCCCTCCAGGAAGGCGATGCTGGTGAGCACGTTGCCATGCGCGGACACCTCGACGTGGTCAGGACCGAAGGCCTCGCTGAACAGCCGGCGGGCCGAGAGCGGCGTCAATGACCAGTACCAAGTCTCGGCCCACCGGTCGGTGCTCAGTGGACTGATGCCCGGGAACGTCGCCAACACCACACCTCCGGGCCGCAGGATCCGGTGCAGCGTCTCGACGGCGGCAGGCAGGTCGTAGATAAGATGCAGGGTCTGGGTGACGACCAGGCAGTCGAAGCTGTCGGAGGGTATGTGGTCAGCACTGGCCAAGTCGCCCACGATCGTGGTCTCCGGATGGCCGGCGTCGATGTTGAGGACGTCGATGTTGGTGACTCGGCGCCCGCCGAACCGACGGGTGTACGCGCTGTCCCCGATCTCCAGGACGTGTCCTGCGACCACAGCAGCGTTCTCCCCGAGAAAGCGCTCGATGTAGTGGCGGTCGACCGGAAGGCCCCGGTCGTAACCGAACTGACGACTGATCGGTGCGAGACGCCGGAGGGAACCCAGCCTGACCGGCACCCGGGAACGAACGCGTCGCCCGGCGGCCCGCAGCAGGCGGCCGGCCAGCGGCCTGTCGGCTGCCGTCATACCTATTCGCTCCGCGGCTCGGAGACGGTGGCCGTTGAGAACCGGCAGGGCACGGTGGCGCGCCTCATCCGGAGCTCACCTCGACCGTCCGCGGGCCACGCGGCACCAGCCCCAGCCGATCGTGACACCTCACGGCTGCGACACTAACGCATGCCTGGCCGGCGCCCGACGCGCATCCTCTTCCTCAACCAGGGACAGCCGCTCCCGAAGTCGGCATACGGCATCCTTCGCGCCCAGCAAGTGCTGCAGGCCCACTTCCGGCCCGGGCCCTCCACCGTCGCGAAGTTCCGAGTGATGGAGCCGTTCGACCGGCTGGAGCGTGCGCTCGTCACGCCCGTTCCCGGCCTGCCGGGGCGCGGCTACTCCGACCTCCGTTGGTTCGCGACGCAGAGCGTCACCGCCCGCCGGATCATTCGTGAGGAGGTCCGCGGCTGGAAGCCCACCGTCGCTCACCTGGCCGTCAACGGCGCCGCCCTGCTGCTGCCGCCGCTGCAGGCTGAGCTGCCGTGTGTGCCCTCCTTCGACACCACCATGTCGGAGTGGATGCGGATGATGCACCGCCTGCCCGACGATGGCCGGCTGCCGCACGCCTGGCGTATTCTCGAGGAGCTCGAGCGGAGGTCCTTGAGGGCCGCGCCGCTAGCCGTCTCCTGGACCGACCACGTCCGTGACGGGCTGCGCGTCATGGTGCCGGAGGCTCGCGTCGAGACCCTTCATCCCGGCCTGGACCTGACGCAGTTCACGCCCCGCGCGGGCCGTCGTCGCCCTGGAGTGCCCAGGATCCTCTTCGTCGGTCGCCGGTTCAGGGCCAAGGGCGGGCCGGCGCTCCTGGAGGCCGCGGAGACGCTGGCTCGACCGGTCGAAGTCCACGTCGTGACGACCGACAGGGTGCAGCCTCACCCGCTCATGACCGTCCACCGGGCGAGGGCGGGAACGACCGATCTGGCCGACCTGTTCCGCGATGCGGACCTGTGCTGCCTCCCGACGACGCTCGATGCCGCACCCTGGGTGATCCTCGAGGCGCAGGCCAGCGGTCTACCGACCGTCTCCACCACGATCGGGTCCATCCCCGAGCTGGTCCCGAGCGACTGCGGAAAGGTGGTGCCGCCGGGTGAGCCGGAAGCCCTGAAGCAGGCGATCGACGGGCTCCTGGAGGACGAGGGCCAGCGGCGCACGATGGGCGAAGCCGCGCGGGCGAACGTGGAGTCGAGGTACGACGCCGAGAGGAACACGGCGCGCCTCGTCGAGCTTCTCAGCAGCGTCGGAGGCACCTGACGTGACGGCCCCGGCACCCGGCGACCCGTTCGACGAAGGCCGGAGCGAAGGGGCCCGGCACCACGCATGAGCTGGCCTCGGCCGCTGACGCCATGCTGCGGTCGAGCAGCCAGGCCAGGCCGGGGCGCGGCTGACAGAGCCATCTTCTTCGGCCAGAATGACACCGTGGCTCCACTTTCCGATTCCCGCAGCACCGGCAACGCCCGTTGAGCGCGAGGTCCGTCGCCGGCCGGGTCCTGTGCCGTGGAGCGACCGTGCGGGCGCTGGCCGGCCGCAGGCTCGCGCGCGCCGCGCGCCGCGGGGGCGTCCTGCCCGTCCGACCGGCTGTTCTCATGTACCACCGCGTCGCGACCGAGGTCGTGGATCCCTGGGGGCTGGCGGTCTCAGCCGGCCGGTTCGACGAGCAGCTGCGCTGGCTGACGGAGCACCGGGATGTGCTGGCGCTCCCTGAGCTCGCCCGGTTGCACCGAGAGTCACGACTCCCGGCAGGAGCGGTGGCCATCACCTTCGACGATGGCTACGCCTGCAACGGGACGGTGGCGGCACCGCTGCTTCACGCACATCAGGCGCGCGCGACGGTCTTCGTGACCACCGGTCCGCTCACCACCGGGCAGGAGTTCTGGTGGGACGACCTGCAGCGGATCGTCTTCGACGCCTCCGTCCAGCGGCTCGACCTCGCGCTCGACGACCGGGAGATGTCGGTGGAGCTCGGGGATGCACGCGGAGCGGAGGTCCGCTGGGGTCCGGGATCGCCGCCGCGCAACGCCCGGCAGCACGCGTTCCTCCACTTGTGGCGAGCGCTGCGCTCGCTGGAGCCGCCTGCCCAGGCGGCCGCGCTCACCGCGCTACGGGCGCAGAGTGGCATCCCCGTCACGCCGCGGGAGAGCCACCGACCGATGACCCCGGCAGAGCTGCAGTGGCTCAGTCGCTCCGGCGTCGTCGAGATCGGCTGCCACACCGTCACGCACCCTGCGCTCACCGAGCGCTCGGAGGCGATGCAGCGAGCCGAGATCGAGCAGGGTCGGGCGGCCTGCGCCGACATGACCGGGCGCCTTCCCACCACCTTCGCCTATCCCTTCGGCGACTACGGGCCCTGGACCGTCGGACTGGTCCGCGAGGCAGGCTTCGAAGCAGGTTGCACCACCGACGCCGATGCCGTCACGCCAGCCCACGATGTCTTGGCCCTTCCCCGTCTGCAGGTCCTGGACTGGTCGGCTGAGGAACTCGGGAGGCAGTTGCGTGCCCTCTGACCCTGACGGGCGTGACGTCGAATTGACCGTCCTCGTCGTCACCCACAACCATGCGCCGTTCATCGAGCAGGCCCTCGACAGCGTGCTCGCCCAGGACACCGATCGCCCGATCGAGATCATCATCAGCGAAGACGCCTCGACCGACGCGACGAGGGAGATCGTCACCGCCTTCGCTGCGCGAGAGCCACGTGCCCGCCTCCTGCTGTCGCGGCACAACCTGCGGTCCAACGAGGTCGTCGCTCGCGGCATCCGCAGCGCGCGCGGACGCTATCTGTGCCTTCTCGACGGTGATGACTACTGGACCTCACCCTGGAAGCTCGAGAAGCAGGCCGCGCTGCTCGACGCCCATCCGGGCACCACCGCCTGGTTCCACAACGCGGTGGTCTGCCGGCCGGACGGCGAGTTGCACCAGCGTTGGACTCCGTCGAGTCAGCCAGGGGTGCTCACCAGCAGCACGATCTGGCACGGCAACCCCTTCGCGACCTGCGCCGGGATGATCCGGTCCAGCGCCTTGCGCGGGCTCGGCGCCTGGTACGACGACTTCTTCCCGATGACCGACTGGCCGCTCTACGTGCTGTGTGCCGAGCACGGCGAGGTCAGGTTCGACGACGAGGTGGTCGGTGCCTACCGGCTGCATGAAGGAGGGCTCGTCTCAGCACTACCCGGCAGGGCCAAGCTGGAGATGATCGCGCGCTTCTACCGGCGCATGGACCAGGCGCTGGCCTTTCGTCAGCACGACCTGGCGCGGGCCGGCGCGTCCCGCTTCTTCTTCGATTGGGCTGAGGTCCATCGAGCGGCTGGGGACCGGGAGACAGCGCGGTTCTGCCTGGCCCAGAGCCTGCGGAGCAAAGGCGTCGGGTTGTCGGTCGGCTGGCGTGCGTGGGCTCGCTGTGCCTGGGGACTCCGGTGAGGATCGTGACGCCGCTGCACGAGGTGTCCGGCTCCCGCGCGCGGATCGAGCCGGTCCCCGACGGCTCGCCTCGCCCGCTCTGGTCGGTGATGATCCCCACGTTCCACTGCGCGCGCCATCTCGGCGAGACGCTGCTCGGGGTCTTGTCCCAGGCGCCCGGCGCGGATCAGATGCAGATCGAAGTCGTCGACGACGCGTCCACCCTGGACGATCCGGAGTCGGTCGTCCGCAGTCTGGCAGAGGGCCGCGTCGAGTTCGTCAGGCAGCCCGCGAACGTCGGACACATCCGCAACTTCGCCACCTGCCTGCAGCGGGCCCGAGGGCACTACGTCCACCTGCTGCACGGCGACGACTTCGTGCTGCCGGGCTTCTATGCGGCGTTGCATCGAGGGTTCGAGTCCGATCCCGCCATAGGCGCGGCGTTCTGCCGATGGATGGTGGTCGACGAGAAGAGCCGGCGCTTGTCCGTGGTGGAGCCTCTGCAGAGCAACCCGGGACCGCTGACCGACGCGGCGGCGCGGCTGGCTGAGGAACAGCGCATCGTCACGCCCTCGATCGCCGTGCGACGGACTGCCTACGAGCGCCTCGGCGGCTTCGACGACCGGCTGCTCTGCGCCGAGGACTGGGAGATGTGGGTGCGCATCGCCGCCTCCCATACCATCTGGTACGAACCGGCCCCGCTCGCGGCGTACCGCACCCGCCCCGACTCCAACACCGGCCGGCACTTTCGGCTCGCCGGCGAGCTGGGCTACAACAGGAAGGCGATCACCATGTTCGGCAGCTATCTGCCCGCGGACCGCGCGCCGTCGATCATGCGTACCGCTCGCCGGACCTACGCGCGGACGGCGTTGTCCAACGCACGGGACTTCGCCCGAGAGGGGGATGCCCAGGCCGTGCGGGCCCATCTCCGCGCGGCCCTCCGCTTCAGCCGCTCACCCCGGGTCCTGCTGCAAGCGGCACGGTTGCTGGCGGGGTCGGCAAGACCGTGAGCGCCCGTTCGAAGCCGGCTCGAGTGGCTCTGGTGGGGTGCGGTGCGGTGGCGCAGCTCTACTACCGGCCGGCACTCGAGACGTTGGAGCGCGAAGGCCTGCTCCGCCTGGTCGCCGCCCACGACCCCAACCCCGCGGCCCTCACGGCCTTCTGCGCCGCTTTCCCCTCCGCCGCTCGCCTCGGGAGCTTCGGCGAGCTGCTCGAACAGCGACCCGAGCTCGTCATCATCGCCTCGCCACCCCGCCACCACCGGGAACAGACGGTCGCCGCGCTCGAAGCCGGTGCCGACGTCCACTGCGAGAAGCCGTTGGCGCCGGACCTGGGGGCCGGGGAACACATGGTCGCGGCTGCTGCCGCCGCGGGCCGGCGCCTGACCGTCGGGATGTTGCGCCGGCACTTTCCCGCGACCCAGGTGATCGGTCGGCTGCTCGCGGCTGGCGCGATCGGACCGCTCGAGTCGGTCGACTGCTTCGAAGGAGGGCCGTTCGCCTGGCCGGTGCAGTCCTCGGACTACTTCCGGCCCGGGGCCGGTGCGGCCGGGGTGCTGCAGGACATCGGCACCCACTGCCTTGACCTTCTGACCTGGTGGCTCGGCGTCCCCACGGTGATCGCCTACGCCGACGATGCGATGGGTGGCGTCGAGGCGAACTGCAGTGTCGCCCTCGCGTTCGGCGAGGTCCCAGCGACCGTGCGGCTCAGCCGGGACTGGGCACGGCCCGACCGCTACGTCCTGACCGGCCGTGACGGCTGGCTCGGCTGGACCGTGAATGAGACGAACCGCTTCGACCACCGAGTCCGTGGCACCCGCTTCGCCGGCGCCGTCACCGTGCACGACGTGGCCGTCGGGCGACAGCAACCGGCTCTGGGTCCGGTGGCCAGCGAGTTCGACGAGGCGTTCGCCCACCAGCTCCGCGTCCTGGTCGACCCGGGTGGCGAGTCCAGCACCTGCATCGACGGAGCCGAGGCCCTCCCGACGCTGGCCCTCATCGACCGTTGCTACGCATCGGCAACCCGGATGCCGATGCCTTGGCTCGTGCCAGCAGCGGAGCCTGTGCCGTGACCCATGCCGGCACGGCGGTTCTGGGCGCCAGCGGGTTCATCGGGAACCGGCTGGTCGAGACCCTGCACCTCGCCGGGATGAGGGTCACACCCATCGTCCGGCGCTGGTCGGCCCTCGCCCTGCCCGGACGGTTCGACCTGCCGGCACGGGTCGCCGACGCCTTCGACACGCAGGCGCTCAGCGCGGCCTTCACCGGGTGCGACACGGCGGTCGTCGCGGTCGCCGGTGATCCGCAAACGATCGTCGGCTCGGTGGATCCGGTCTACCGGGCTGCGGAAGCAGCGGGTCTCCGCCGCCTGCTGTACCTGAGCACCGCCTCCGTGCACGGTCAGGCACCAGCTGCGGGCACCGACGAGACGACCCCGCTCCCCGTTTCTCAGCCGATCGCCTACAACAACGCCAAGGTGCGGGCCGAGCGACGTCTGCAGCGCCGTCGCCGGAGCGGCTCGGTGGAGATCGTCCTGCTGAGACCCGGCATCGTCTACGGCCCCCGCTCCGTGTGGACCGGTGGACTGGCAGACGAGCTGCTGAGCGGTGAGGCCGCTCTGGTGGAGGGTGGGCACGGCATCTGCAACGGCGTCTACGTGGACAACCTCGTGCACGCGATCCTCCTCGCCCTCATGGCGCCGGGTGTCGACGGCCAGGCCTTCCTCGTCGGAGACAGGGAGACGGTCACCTGGCGCGACCTGTACCGGCCCGTCGCCGACGCGCTCGGGTTCGACGTCGACCTGCTACCCACGCCGCCTGCGTCAGCCGCTGCTCGAGGGGTGCCGCTGGCCGAGCGGGTCCGCGACTCGGCAGCGTTCAAGCGGCTCCCGTCGCCCGTGAGGGCGGGACTGGCGGCGGCCTACGTGGCGCGAAGCGCGGGGCAACCTCGACGCGCCGCTGACGTTGGGGCACCCACGGTCACCCTCGAGAAGGCGTTGCTGCACACGTGCGCTCACAAGCTGCCCTGGTCGAGGGCTGAGGAGTGTCTGGGCTACCGACCTGTCGTGTCGTTCGCTGAGGGCTGCCGCCGTGGGGTTGCATGGCTCGATTTCGCTGGATATCCGGTCCGAGGCGCCCGGTGAGCGACGACCGGGCGCAGGCGGGCAGTGTCGCCATCATCATCACGACCTACAACCACGCGTCCTTTCTGGGATCCGCCCTTCGGAGCGCAGTTCTCCAGACCCGTCAGGCCACCGAGATCATCGTCGTCGACGACGGGTCGAGGGACCACCCCGAGGCCGTGACCCGCACGTTCCCCGGCGTCCGCTTGATCCGGCAGCCGAACGCTGGTCTGGCGGCGGCGCGCAACACCGGATGGCGGGCCGCGAGGAGCGAGTTCGTCGTCTTCCTCGACGCCGACGACCGGCTGCTGCCCGAGGCGCTTCAGATCAACGTCGAGCGGCTCGCTGCCGAGCCCAGAGCAGGATTCTCATACGGCGCCTACATCCATGTGGACGCCACCACAGGGCGCAGACGTCTCGCCGAGTTCACTCGTGCGACCGATGGCTTTCCTGTGTTCCTGCGTGGAAACGTCATCGGGATGCACGCCAGTGTCGCGTACCGACGCGCCAGACTCGCCGATATCGGCGGCTTCGACGTCAGCCCTCCGGCATGCGAGGACTACGACGTCTATCTGCGGATGGCGTACCGCTTCCCCGTCGTCTGCAGCCCGGTGCCCCTGGCCGAGTACTGGCACCACAGCGGCAACATGTCTCGTGACTCGGCGATGATGCTGCGGGCTGCCCTGATGGTCCTCGCCCGCCAGCGACCCGCAGCGGAGCGGCTGGGTGAGGGCGGGGCCTACCGTGAGGGGGTCGCTGGATGGAAGCGCCACTACGTCCGGGCCTGGTGTCTGGAGCTGGCACAGGGCCTTCGTACCGGGTCGGTCCCGGGATCGCTCTTGGTCCAAGGGATCTCCTTGGCCCGCCAGGCCCCTCTGACGGTGGCCGGCGCTCCGGTTCGGAGAGCGCGCGGGCTCCTGCGCCAACTCCGTAGCCGTGTCCGTCTCGACCACGTGGCGTGCAGATGAGGCCACCGGCCGTGACCTGCATCATCATCGTCCACAACGGCGAGACCTTCCTGGACGAGGCGATCGCCAGCGTCCAGCGGCAGAGCTTCGAGGACTGGAAGCTCATCGTCGTCGATGACGGTTCGTCGGACGCGAGCCGGGAGATCGCCCGCCGTCATGCAGCAGCTGATCACCGGATCCGGCTGATGCAGCATGCCGACCGCGGGAACCACGGAATGAGCGCCACCCGGAATCTCGGGTTGTCCGACTCGCGGGGGGACTACGTCGGCTTCCTCGATGCCGATGACATCTGGGAACCGGCCAAGCTCGAGGAACAGCTCGGTGTGCTCGCGCAGCATCCCGAAGCGGCCATGGTCTACGGCCGGACGCTCATCTGGCACTCTTGGCGGGGCAGGGGTGGTGGCGAGGACTTCTACTACGACCTGGGCGTGCCGGCCAACCGTCTGCACGCGCCGCCGCTTCTCTTCCGTGAGCTGGTCCGCAACCGCTATCAGACACCCACCACCTGCAACGCCCTCATACGGCGGTCGGTCATCGAGGAGGTCGGGGGGTTCGAGAACTCCTTTCTCGCGATGTTCGAGGACCAGGCCTTCTTCGCGAAGGTCCTGCTGCGGTTTCCGGTCTTCGTCAGCGATCGGTCATGGGCCAGGTATCGACAGCATGCCGGGAGCGCTTCGGCCATCCTGGCAGCAGCGGGGGCTGACGAAGATGAGCGCATCAGGTTCCTCCTCTGGCTCCGCCGCTTCGTCAGCCGGGAGCGGGGGATGACCGCGACAGAGAGCCGGTGGGTTGCGGCGAACCTGGCCGCACTGAGCGGCAGACGGTGGATGAGGCACTCACGGCGTCGGCTCGAGGGGTTGCGGAGGCGGTCATGGTGACCGTGTCCGTCATCGTCCCCTTCCGCAATGCCGAGGCCTATCTCGGTGAAGCGATCGCCAGTGTGGAAGGACAGACCTTCGCTGATTGGGAGCTTCTCCTCATCGACGACGGTTCGACCGACAACAGCCGACGCATCGCCGAGGAAGCCGCCGCCCTCGATTCGCGGCTCCGGCTGCTCGACCGACCGTCCGGTGTGCCAGGCAATGCCGCCGCGGCCCGGAACTTGGGCATCGAGCGGGCTCGAGGAGAGTTCGTCGCCTTCCTCGACGCCGATGACGTGTACGAGCGCAGCAGCCTCCAGTCCCGGCTTCAGGGGTTCGAGGGTCGTCCCGACGTCGCCGTGGTCTACGGGCCGACCCGGTGGTGGCACCCGGGAGCCGAGGAGCGCGACTGGACGGAGAGTGTGCGGAGGGAGGCCGGCCGCGTCCACCAGCCTCCCGAGCTGCTGAACCGTGTCCTGCTTCTGCGACGGGGGCGTGTGCCGTGTACCTGCGGCATGCTGATCAGACGTCGTGCGCTCGAGGTGACCGGTGGCTTCGAGGAGTCCTTCCACCTGTACGAGGACCAGACGTTGTGGGCGAAGCTCCTGCTGCGGTTCCCGGTCTATGTCACCGACGTGGTCGGGGCCAGGTACCGCCAGCATGAAGAGTCGACTTCAGCGCATGCTGAGCGATCTGGGGTGTACCACTACAGGCGACCGCACGAGTCGCGCGCCGACTTCCTGACCTGGGTGGACCGCCATGCCCGGAGCAGCGGGCTGGCCGACCCGTCGGTGCAGCGAGCTCTGCGTCTCGCCTCAGCTCGCTACGGGGATGGCCGCGCTGGTCTCACCCCGGCCGACTGGCTCACGATCGCGGGCCACGCGGTGTACGGGGCGCTCGTCTCGGTACTCCGTCGTCGGTTGGGCCGACGCGCATTCGGAGCGCGGCGTCGTGGCCGCGTCGGTCTGGTGCTGACTCCTCGGCAGTGGGGACTGGTCCGCCGGGCGACCCGGGCCTTGGGAGTCCATCGCCTGGAGAACCTGCTGACCTTCCTCCGGTGGCCGCTGCAGCAGGTGGCCGACGCCCTGCTGCGGCGGGTCGACCGCGACCCGCGGCTCGTGGCCATGGGGTCCCCGGCAGGGCGTTTTGCGGACAACGCCGCGCTCGTCTTCTTGTATCTGTCCGAGGGAGCGCCCGAGCTTTCCCCCGTTTGGATCAGCGGATCGGCAGCGGTCGTCAGGCGGCTCCGCGCCCGCGGCTACGCCGCTGAGCTGCGCTGGTCCTGGTCCGGTGTCCGCACCTGCATCAGGGCCGGCACCTACGTCTACTCCGCCTACCGCTCCGACATCAGCCGGTGGTTCTCCTCCAGCGCCACCACCGTGTGCCTGTGGCACGGCATCCCGATCAAGCGGATCATGCTGGACCTACCGGTGGCGCAGACGGCGTGGACCAGGATCCTGCCGCTGCGCCATCTGGTCCGCGAGCCAGCTCCCGACCTGCTGCTGTCCTCGACCAGACATGTCACCCAGGAGTCCCTCGCCCACGCCTTCGGGATCCCCGAGGAGCGTTGCTTGGAGCTTGGCTACCCGCGAAACGACCATCTCGTGCACGCGCCCCGCAACCCACACTCGGCGCTCGTGGCGCGTACCGATGAGCTGGACCGCATCAAGGCGGCCCCGTTCGTGGTCGGCATGTTCCTGACCTGGCGGGACGACCGGGCGGTGGACATCGTGGACGCCCAGCTCGTCAACCAGTTGGCCGTTCTCTGCGCCGACCACGGCGCCCTGCTCGTATACAAGGCCCACTACAACGTCGCCCCCGTTCACGTCGACCCGGCCCTGTGTGTGCATCTTGCGCCGGACGTCGATCTCAACACCTACCTCGGGTTCTGCAACATCCTCATCACGGACTACTCCTCCGTAGCGCTGGACTTCCTGCTGCTGGCCCGGCCGATCCTCTACTTCATGCCCGACCTGGAGCGCTACGTCTCGAAACGCGGCGTCTACATCGACCCCCTGGGGCTCCCGGGGACGGTGACCCGAGATCAAGCGTCCCTGATCGACGGCTTGCGGCGTCTGCTCACCGCACCGCGCCCACTGCCCGCAGACGAGGGGGCGCACGCCCTCCGCCGCCGGGTCTGGGGCGACTATGACGGCCACGCCACTGCTGCAGTCGCTGAAGTACTCCGGCGCCACATCGACCGCCGGCGCGCAGAGCAGCAAAGGGGCACCGGTGGGTCACCCGTGGGCCATGCACAGAAGCAGGACGGAGTCATATCCGGCACGACGTCAGATCACGAGACGGGCACCGGGCCACGAAGGGCGTCGTCATCACGATCTCGGCGTTGAGTCATGGGGCAGGTGGGCCACGTGGACTCGAAGATGACGATGGACGTCTACGCGCAGCTCCCGCAGCGCGTCAAGCGCGAGCACGGGCGTGCGTTCGACTGCCCGCGGATTGCATCCGTTCGGGTGTCGTTTGGGCAGTGAACGGAGGCTCGCTGCGCAATCGGCGAGCTGACCTATTCGGGGTCCGCGTGGTCCAAGAGCCAGCGCAAGGGTCAGCTGCCAGTGTGTGGTGGCGCGGCGGGTAGTTGCACCGTGGCCCGGAGCCCGCTATCGGGCCTCGGGGTGAGGGTGAGGGTTCCGTCGTGCGCTTCGGTGATGCTCTTGACGATCGCCAAGCCGAGGCCGACACCTGTGTGGTCGGTCCGTACGCGTTGGGTGCCGCGCTGAAAAGGCTCGACAAGCGTGGCGATCAGCTGTGGGGTGAGCTGTCGCCGGTGTTCTCGACGGTGAGCACTGCACTCTTGGGCTGAACGCCCGTCGTGACCCACACGGCGCCCTGGTCGGGCAGGTTGTGGACGATCGCGTTGTGTACCAGGTTCGTAGCCATCTGCAGCAGGAGGGCGGGCGAGCCGATGGTGGGCGTCATGTCGCCGAAGGTCTCGATGGTGGCGCCGCGCTTTTCTGCGATGGGGAGGAGCGATTCCGTGACTTCCTCAGCTATGAGCGACAGCTCGACGTGCTCTCGAACGAAGGACCGCTGGTCGGCGCGGCTGAGCAGGAGCAATGCTTCAGTGAGGTCGATCGCTCGAGCGTTGACTGCGTGGAGGCGCTCGACAAGCTCGCCTTTGTCGGGGTGCGGATCCTTGCTGGCCACGTCGAGAAGCGTCTGCGTGACGGCCAGCGGGGTGCGTAACTCGTGGGAGGCGTTGGCTGCGAACCTCTGCTGTTCGGCGACGTGTGCCTCGAGGCGCGCGAGCATGGCATCGAAGGCGTCGGCGAGCTCGCGGAACTCGTCGCTGCGGCCCGGTAGTCGGATTCGGTGGGAGAGCGATCCGGTCGCCGCCGTGCGCGTGGCGTCGGTGATGCGGGCCAGGGGGGGCGAGCACCTGGCCGGCGAGAATCCATCCACCCAGGAGACCGAACACGAGCAGGGACGCCAGCGCGATGGCCGCCTTGGGAGCGAAGGCGTCAACGAGGTCGTTGCGGGTGGGAATCAAGGCGCCGGGAGGCGGCCCGGGTCCTCTGAAAACCTCACGCTCGGGTACGTAACGCAGCAGGAACACCCACACGACGGCGAGCAGCAAGGCACCTGCGACCCACGGTGGCGATGATCGCCGGTTCGCCGAGCCGTTTGCGCAGTGCGGAGACCGTGATCCGCACAGCGTTGGTGAACGGGTCCGCGTTCTCATCCCACGCTCGCTGCAGCAGATCCTCGGCGCTGACGACACCTCCATCGGCCGCGACGAGAACCTCCAGCACGGCGAACTGCTTGCGGGTCAGCGCAACGTAGCGCCGTCGCGGTAGACCTCGCGGCGGAACGGATCCAGACGCAGACCTGCGATCTCCCGCACAGGCGGCCTATGGTGGGCGCGTCTGCGGTCGAGCGCTCGGAGACGGAGCACGAGCTCTTGGAGCTCGAACGGCTTGGTGAGGTAGTCGTCGGCGCCCAGCCCGAACCCGGTGGCCTTGTCGTCGAGCCGGTCGGCAGCGGTGAGCATCAGGATCGGCATGCCGCTCCCGGAGGCGACGATGCGTCTGGCGATGTCATCACCGGAGGGGCCGGGGATGTCGCGGTCGAGGACGGCGAGGTCGTATTCGTTGACGCTCAGCAATTCCAGAGCCGTGTCGCCGTCGCCGGCGATGTCTGCCGCGATCGCTTCGAGGCGTAAGCCGTCGCGGATCGCTTCCGCCATGTAGGGCTCGTCCTCGACGAGCAGCACGCGCATGCCCCGAGGCTAACCAGCCGGCATATCGCCGGCCTATCGAAAACCGCATACGCGCTGGCAACACCACGCGGTCTGGAATGGCAGGGTGCCGTACACCGAACCAGCACGAGCGACGCCCCATCGGATCCGGATTCGCCGGATCCGTGTCGTCGGCCTGCTGATCGCTGTCGCAGGGATCGCGGCAGCCCTCGGATCCCAGTCGGGGGCGACCTCGCCCTCGACGGCCGGATTGCCCGGCGTCGTCCTCCGCAGCGAGCACCGTGATCCTCCCGGTCAGCACCGTGGTGCGCTGGGCGAGGCCGCCGGCTCGGTCCCCGACGGCACGACGGTTTTCGATGACGAGGTTCCGGGTGTCGCCAACCTCGATTCCGCACTCCTCGGCGCCCTGCGCCAGGCCGCGACGGATGCCGCATCCGACGGCGTCGAATTCGTCGTTGCGAGCGGCTGGCGCTCGCCGGCCTACCAGACGCAGCTCTTCCGCGAGGCCGTCTCCAAGTACGGCTCGGAGCAGGAAGCCGCCCGATGGGTGGCCACCCCCGACAGGTCTGCTCACGTGTCAGGTGACGCGGTCGACATCGGGCGCTCCGCTGCTGCGGCGTGGTTGTCAGAGCACGGCGCCCCGTACGGGCTGTGCCAGACCTACGGCAACGAGCCCTGGCACTACGGACTGCGCCCGGAGGCGATCGCTCATGGTTGCCCGGCCATGTACGCCGACCCCACGCAGGACCCAAGGATGCAGCGGTGATCAGCAAGCGTCCGCAAAGAACCGCTGTGAACGCAACCCCACACATACATGGAGCAGACATGAGCAGAAACCGCGGCCATTGGCCGCCCTTGCCACGGTCGCGCTGATCGGCGCCGGATGTTCGTACGGTTCTGCCGATAACGGGAACACCGCCAGCAGCACCCGCACCGCCGGCACTAACAGCAGCGGCGCTAGACGCCAACGCGCACTGGGACGATCACGGTGCGAGCGATCCGCAGCTCTGACGGACGGTGGAAGCGGCCCGGCGTCTCGCGAGGTACCAACCCGCATAGCCCTCGGCCGTAGCCTGCCTCGCACAACCAGGCGAGCGAGGAGAAGAACCCGTGGAGTCCGAGCGCGGCCCGGTCACCGCAGTCGTCACCAGGGATGTGATCCCGGGACGCGAGAGCGACTATAAGGGAGTGGGCTCACCGGGTGGTCTCCGCGTCCGCCCGCTACCGGCCGCGACCGCCGAGCATTCGGCTCAGCAGACCCTTACGGCGGGGCTGTGACTCCGGCGTCGCGGCGCTCACGCCAGGCCGGGCCACGAGTGTTCGCGAATCATTCGCACCGGCTCGCCAGCTCTTGGCGTCCTCCGCTGTAGCGCGTCGCTTCGACCATGTGCGACGACTCGCGACACGACATAGCTCGAATGTGTCGTTGTCTTTCGGGTCCTCTTGCCCTGTCTGTACGGGTTTCTCCGGCGTCCCGGGGCGGGGCCGGGCGGTGCGAACAGCCATAGGCCCGGCTGGATTCGCACCTCGGAACGGCGAAAGCCCCGTTGTACGGGGCTTCCGAGCGATGGCGAGACCCGGACTCGAACCGGGGACACCACGATTTTCAGTCGTGTGCTCTACCAACTGAGCTATCTCGCCGGGCGCGAACAGGCTAGCGGCTGCCCGCCCACGCCTGAAGCTGCGCGAGCGGGTCGATCGGGCGCGACTCGTCCGAGGAGTACCAGCCGTCGGGCCAGATCTCGAAGTGCAGGTGCGGGCCCGAGGTGGTGCCCGACCTGCCGACCTGCGCGAACGGCTCGCCCGCGGCGAGGACAGCTCCCTCCGCGACAGTCACCGAGCCACGCTTGAGGTGCATGAACACGTAGTCGCGACCGTCGGCGCTGCGCATCACGACGTAGCGCCCGGCGCCCCCTGCCTGGAACGCGACCCACGTGACCGTCGCCGCGACGGGTGCGACGAGCGGCGTGCCCGAAGCGGCGGTGATGTCGTGCCCTTGGTGAATATGACCCTCGCGGCCGGCGCCGAAGAGCGCATCCTCACCGCCGAGCGAGTAGGCGCCCCCGACGGGAAACACACCCGCGGTCGGGAGCACCGCCGCGGGTGCGACCAGGACGGTCACCCGCTCGCGGCCCGAAGCCTCGGCCGTGCGTCGCAGCGATTTGCCGGCATCGTCGAAGGCCTGCAGCGAGACGGTGTACTCGCCTGCGGGCAGCTCGCCGGCACCCGGCGTCCAGACGTGCGAGTGGTGACGTCGCGTACGCCGGTAGCCCAGCCGCAGCAGCTTGGCCGGCGCAGCCGCACCCACGCGCGTGACTGCGATCCGGACGCGCACCCGGCGCGCGCGGCCGTCGACGCG
>Ga0183260_10001618_pt1 | contig 18721 bp, 17 predicted proteins | sample AntDrymUQ4972206_2_FD_129768 | JGI IMG/M metagenome (GOLD analysis project Ga0183260, IMG submission 129768) | Polar desert sand microbial communities from Dry Valleys, Antarctica - metaG UQ497 (22.06) (version 2) (version 2) | ecosystem: Environmental > Terrestrial > Soil > Desert | place...
CACGTCGCACACGGCGACTGGCACCGACTCCGGCGTGGGTGGTTCGTGGCCGGAGACCGATGGGCGGGTGCCGACGAGACAGAACGGCACCTGCTCGTTGCCCGGGCCGTGAGCACCCCGTACGGACGGCGAGCCGCCCTGACGCACACGACCGGCGCTCTTGGTCTCGGTGTGAGTCTCTGGCGACCCGACCTCCGGAACGTTCATCTGACCCATGTGGATGCCGTGACCGGCCGCATCGAGCATGGCGTCAACCACCATGGGGGGCCGCTCGACCCAACCTCGCTGGTTGAGCGTGACGGGTTGGTGATCGGTCCACCCGCTGAGGTGGTCGCTGGCGCGATGCTGCTGTCTGACCTTGACGGTGCTGTCGTTGCGGGTGACTCCGCATTGCGCACGGGCATCACCAATGCGGACGCCATTGAGGCGGTCGCTGGTTCGTGGATGCGCCGTGCGGCGAGCCGTACAGTGCGATTCGCCGTCCCGCTTCTCGATGACGGTGCGGACAACCCAGGCGAGTCGCTGGGCCGACTACTGCTCTGGCGCAAGAGGTTTCCGCGACCCAAGACTCAGTACGAGGTCCGGGGCGGCGGGCGCGTCGCCTTTGCGGACTTCGGATGGCGCAAGAGTGGAGTGCTCGGAGAGTTCGACGGCAAGCGAAAGTACCAACGCGATCTGCGTGAGGGCGAGGACCCCGGCGAAGTCGTCTTCCGGGAGAAGCAGCGCGAGGACTGGCTCCGGCGCCTGGGCTGGACGGTCTGCCGGTTCGTGTGGGCAGACCTGTTCACCCCTGATGAGACAGCGGCGCGGTTCCGTGCCGCGTTCCGGGACGCCGCGCGGTTGCCGAGGCCCGCCTAGACCACGCGCCGAGTCGTCGAGCCCTTCCTCAGGGGGTACGCGTCCCCAGCGTCAGATCCACTGCCCCAGTGAGATATGGCTAGGGGAGCGTGATTTTCGCTGGGGCCCCAGCGAAAGTCACCTGCACCGGGTCAGTGCAGGGTGGTGCCGGCGGAGCGGAGGTGTTGGCAGGCCTCGACCACCCGGGCGGCCATCGACTGCTCGGCGGCCTTGCCGTACGACCGGGGGTCGTAGGCCTTCTTGTCACCGACCTCGCCGTCGATCTTGAGCACGCCGTCGTAGTTGTCGAACATGTGCGCCGCAACTGCCCGGGTGAACGCGTACTGGGTGTCGGTGTCGACGTTCATCTTCACGACGCCGTAGTCGACCGCGTCGCTGATCTCCTGCGCTGTGGACCCCGAGCCGCCGTGGAAGACCAGGTCGAACGGCTGCGCGCTCTCCCCCAGGTCGAACTTGTCCGCCACGACCTGCTGAGCGTCCTTGAGGATCTCCGGTCGCAGCTTCACGTTGCCGGGCTTATAGACGCCGTGCACGTTGCCGAACGTCAGTGCCAGCAGGTAGCGGCCCTTGTCCCCGAGGCCCAGCGCCTCCGCGGTGCGCACGGCGTCACCGGGCGCGGAGTAGAGCTTCTCGTCCATCTGGCCGACGATCCCGTCCTCCTCGCCGCCGACCACCCCGACCTCGACCTCGAGCACGATGTTCGCCTCAGCCGAGCGCTCCAACAGCTCCTCCGCGATCGTCAGGTTCTCCTCGAGCTCGACCGCCGACCCGTCCCACATGTGCGACTGGAACAGCGGCTCCGCGCCGGAGTCGACGCGCTCCTTGGACAGCGCGAGCAGCGGCCGGACGAAGCCGTCGAGCTTGTCCTTCGGACAATGGTCGGTGTGCAGCGCGATGTGGACCGGGTAGCTCTTGGCCACCTCCCGCGCGTACGCGGCGAACGCGACCGAGCCGGAGACCATGTCCTTGATGCTCGCGCCGGAAAGGAACTCCGCGCCACCCGTGGACACCTGCACGATGCCGTCGCTCTCCGCTTCTGCGAAGCCGCGCAGCGCGGCGTGCAACGTCTGCGACGACGTCACGTTAATCGCCGGATAGGCGAACGACCGCTTCTTGGCGGCGTCCAGCATCTGTCGGTATGTCTCGGGGCTGGCGATGGGCATCGGGGACTCCGGGTGGTCGAGACCTGGCTCAGTGCACGTCCGACAGTAGTGCCCGCGCGGCGGACTGCACGGGGTCCCAGACAGGGGAGAACGGCGGGGCATACGCAAGGTCGAGGTCGACCAGGTCGGAGACGGTCAGCTCGGCCCAGAGCGCGGTGGCGCACACGTCGATACGCTTGGCAGCACCTGGCCCGCCGACGATCTGGGCGCCGAGCAGCCGGCCGCCGCGCCGCTCCGCGGTGAGCCGTACGGTCATCGGCTCCGCACCGGGGAAGTAGCCGGCGCGGGTGGTCGAGTCGATCGTCGCCGACACCGAGTCCCGGCCTGCCGACTCCGCCGCCGACCGGGTGAGCCCGGTCCGCCCGATCTCCAGCTCACACACCTTCGTGACGGCCGTCCCGACCACCCCCGCGAAGACGGCGTCCCCACCGGTGATGTTCAGCCCGGCCACCCTGCCCTGCTTGTTCGCGTGGGTGCCGAGCGCGACGTGGGTGTAGGCGGCAGCGACCCGGTCCCACACCTCGACACAGTCGCCCCCCGCCCACACCTCGTCGCGGCCGCTCACGCGCATCGACGGCTCCACCCGCACCCCGTGCGAGTCACCGAGCGCAATACCGGCGGAATCGGCGAGCGCAGTCCGAGGCCGCACCCCGATGCCCAGCACGACCAGGTCGGCGGCGTACGTCGACCCACCGGCTATCACGGCGCGCACTCGGCCGCCGTCGTCGGTGTCGAAGCCCTCGACCGCGGCACCCATGACGACCGTGATGCCCATGCCCTCCATCGCCACGCGCAGCCGGCGGCCCAGGTCGGCGTCGAGGGTGCGCATCGGCTCCTCGGCCAGGTCCACCAGCGTCGTGTCCAGCCCCCGCCTTACGCACGCCTCGGCCATCTCGAGGCCGATGTAGCCGCCGCCGACCACGACCACGCGGCGAGCGTCCGACGCACCGAGCCAGTCGAGCAGCCGGCAACCGTCGTCGAGGGTCTGCACCCCGTGCACGCCTGGCGCGTCGGCGCCGGGCACGTCCGGCCGCGTGGGTTTGGCGCCGGTCGCCAGCAGCAGCTGGTCGTAGCCCACCGAGTCCCCGGTCCCGTCCTCTGCCCGGGTCGTGACATTGCCCGTCCCCAGGTCGATCGCCGTGGCCGTCACGCCGGTCCGTACGTCGATGCCGCGTTTGCGGTGCTCGGGCGGCGTCCGCACCACCAACGCGTCCGGGCCGCTGACGTCGCCGGCGACCCAGTAGGGAATGCCGCAGGCGGAGTACGACGTCCAGCCGGTGCGCTCGAGCACGACGACGTCCAGCGCGTCGCCCGCGCGCCGCTTGGCGGTGGAGGCTGCTGACATCCCGGCCGCGTCTCCTCCAACCACCACCAGCCGCTCGGCCACCGGGCCAACCTAGTCGGCGTGCTGGTCCGGAGCAGGCCAGGCGGTAGACAGGTCGGCGTGGGTCCGCACCCACGTGTGCATCGCGATCGCTGCCGCCGCGCCGGCGTTGATCGACCGGGTGGATCCGAACTGCGCGATCGACACCGTTGTCGCGCACGTAGCACGTGCCTCCGACGTCAGACCGGGTCCCTCCTGACCGAACACGAGCACGCACGCGTTCGGCAGCGTCGCGGTCTCCAGCGGGACCGACCCCGGCTGGTTGTCGACGCCCACCAGCTCCAGTCCCTCCACACCAGCCCAGGCGGCAAAGGTCGCGACGTCAGGATGATGTCGCACGTCTTGGTAGCGGTCGGTCACCATCGCACCGCGCCGGTTCCACCGCCGCCGACCGAGGACGTGCACTGCGCAAGCCTGGAAGGCGTTGGCCGTACGGACCACCGACCCGATGTTGAGGTCGTGCTGCCAGTTCTCGATCGCAACGTGGAAGGAGTGCCGGCGGCGATCCAGGTCGGCCACGATCGCGTCGATCCGCCAATAGCGGTACGCGTCGACGACGTTGCGGCGATCCCCCGCGGCGAGCAGCTCCGGGTCGTACCTGTCGTCGACCGGCTTATCACCCTGCCACGGCCCGACTCCCACGGACGTCACGATCGCGCCTCCTTCGTCTCGCGAACCGCGACGCTACCGTCGAGACGTGACTTCTCTCGCCCTCGGACCGAGCTGGCTCGACCCCACGTACCTGATCGAGAACTTCGGCCTCGTCGGCATCTGCGTGATCGTGTTCGCGGAGTGCGGCCTGCTGGTCGGTTTCTTCCTCCCCGGCGACTCGCTGCTGTTCACCGCTGGACTGCTCGTGGCCAGCGACCTGATCGGCCAGCCGCTGTGGCTTGTTTGCGTCCTGATCGCGGCGGCGGCCGTTGCGGGCAACCTCTGCGGCTACGCGATCGGGTACGCCGCCGGCCCGGCGGTGTTCGACCGACCACGCTCCCGGCTGTTCCGACCCGAGTACGTCGACCGGACCACGCAGTTCTTCGACCGGTACGGGAACCGCGCGATCGTGCTCGGCCGGTTCGTGCCGATCGTGCGGACCGTCATCACCGTGATGGCCGGCGTGGCGCGGATGCCGTTCAGCCGGTACGCCACCTACACGACCGTCGGCGGGATCCTGTGGGGCGCCGGGGTGACGGTGGCCGGCTACTACCTCGGCAGCATCGACTTCGTCCGCGAGCACATCGAGGCGATCCTGATCGGGATCGTCGCGCTGTCGTTCATCCCGATCGGGATCGAGCTGTGGCGCCACCGGGCGCGTACGCAGCCCCCAACCGGGTAGCGCGTCACTCCAGCCCGAGGTCGGACCGCCCATACGCGAACCGGTACTCCAGCCCGGCCCCCTCGATCCGCCCGCGCGCGCCGGTGTCCCGGTCGACCACCACGGCCACCGCGACCACCTCGGCGCCGGCCTCCCGCAGCGCGTCGACCGCGGTGAGCGCGGACGTCCCGGTGGTCGACGTATCCTCGACCGCGAGCACTCGACGGCCGGAGACGTCCGGGCCCTCGATACGTCGCTGCAGTCCGTGCGCCTTGCCCTCCTTGCGGACGACGAACGCATCCAGCCGCCGGCCTTGGCCGGCGGCCGCGTGCAGCATCGCCGTCGCGACCGGGTCTGCGCCCAGGGTCAGCCCGCCGACCGCGTCGAAGTCGAGACCGTCGACGAGCGCGAGCATCACCTCACCAACCAACGGCGCCGCCCGCGCCGACAGCGTGATGCGGCGCAAGTCGACGTAGTAGTCCGCGGTCTGCCCGGACGACAGGACTACCCGCTCCCGTACGACCGCGTCGTCGACGATTTGGCGACGCAACCGCTCCCGCCCGTTCGGCTGCTCAGGGGACTTCATCTGGCCGACCCTAGGGCTCCGCCGCAGCGCGTCAGTCAGCGTCGCGCCCGCAATGACCATTGCCGGTCCGCTCCCTCCGCTGGCAGGGTCTGCGAAGGGTCGGCCGACCCACGTGGATGAGATGGAGGCGCACCATGGCTGGCAGGTCACAGAGCGACGGGGGACCGCGGGTGCTCGCCGCCGGTGCTGGAGACGTGGTCGGGGACATGAACGCGGTTCGGGACCGCTTCATGATCGACGGCGAGGACGCCGGCGGCCGCTTCGCCCTGGTGCAGCACCTGTTCGCGCCGAGAGCGCTGGCCGCCCCGCTGCACCGCCACCACAAGGAGGACGAGTACACCTTCGTGCTGGAAGGGCGGATCGGGGCGATCTTGGGAGACGATGAGGTCGTCGCTGAGCAGGGTGACCTGGTCTTCAAGCCCCGCAACCAGTGGCACACGTTCTGGAACGCTGGCGATGAGCCGGCCTCCGTGCTCGAGCTGATCTCCCCCGCTGGGCTCGAGCAGTTCTTTCGCTGGCTGGGCACGTTGAGCGAGCCCCCTGACCCGGAGACGCTTGCCCAGATGGCGGCGCCGTACGAGTGTGACGCCGACATGGACGCCACAATGCCCATCATGGAGCGGCACGGGCTCCGGTTCTGAGGCCATAGGGTCGCGAGGGTGCAGCAGCGCGCGTACGCGGAGCGGGTGCAGGGGCTCGGCACAACGATCTTCGCGGAGATGTCTGAGCGAGCTCAGCGCACCGGTGCAGTCAACCTCGGGCAAGGCTTTCCCGACACCGACGGCCCGTCCGAGGTGGTGCAGGCGGTGGTGGAGGCGCTGCACTCCGGGCACAACCAGTACGCGCCCGGCCCCGGCCGGCCGGAGCTACGGGCCGCGATCGCCGACCACCAGAAGCGGCACTACGGCCTCGACCTCGACCCCGACGGGGAGGTCGTCGTCACGACCGGCGCGACCGAGGCGGTGGCTGCGGCACTCCTCGGCCTGGTCGACCCCGGCGACGAGGTGGTGGCTCTCGAGCCGTACTACGACTCGTACGTCGCGTGCATCCAGATGGCTGGCGGGGTACGTCGGCCGGTGACGTTGCAAGCACCGCAGTTTCGGCTCGACGTCGAGCGACTGCGCGCCGCCGTCACCCCCAAGACCCGACTGGTGCTGCTCAACTCGCCGCACAACCCGACCGGCTCGGTCCTGTCCCGTGCAGAGCTCGAGGCGGTCGCCGAGGTGGCGATCGAGCACGACCTCACCGTTGTGACCGACGAGGTCTACGAGCACCTCACCTTCGACGACAACGAGCACATCCCGGTCGCGACCCTCCCCGGCATGGCAGAGCGGACGGTCACGATCAGCAGCGCGGGGAAGACGTTCTCGTTCACCGGGTGGAAGATCGGGTGGGCGACCGGCCCGAGCCACCTCGTCGGCGCCGTGCTCGCGGCCAAGCAGTTCCTCACCTTCACCTCCGGCGCGCCGATGCAGCCAGCGATCGCAAAGGCGCTCGCGCTCCCGGACCAGCTGCTCGTCGAGCTGGCTGCCGACCTGCAGGCACGGCGCGACCAGCTGTGCACCGGGCTCTCGGCTCTCGGACTGGAGGTGTTCGTCCCGCAGGGCACGTACTTCGTCACCACCGACGTGCGCAGGCTGGGCTACACCGACGGGGTGGAGTTCTGCCGCGACCTCCCCGAGCGGGCCGGTGTGGTGGCGATCCCGCACCAGGTGTTCTACGACGACGTCGAGGCCGGACGACCGCTGGTGCGCTGGGCGTTCTGCAAGCGACCGGAGGTGCTCGCCGAGGCGCTCGGCCGCTTGGGCCGGGCGTTCGGCTGATGCACGGGATCGAGACCCGAAGGTTCACCGCCGACGACCTGCCAGCGGCGGCCGAGCTGCTGGCGGCGCGGCACCGCCGACACCGAGCCGCCGAACCGTTGCTGGGCAACGACTTCGAGGACCCCGCCGTCGCCCAGGAGCACCTGAGCCAGCAGTGGCAGGACGACGACCTGAGCGGCTCGGTTGCACTGGCGGACGACCGGGTCGTCGGCTACCTGCTCGCGGCTGAGAAGGCCCGGACCACATGGGGCGACAACGCGTGGGTGGAGTCCGGCGGTCACGCGCTCGCCGACGACTGCCCCGCCGAGGTGGCCCGCGAGCTCTACGCCCATGCCGCCGCCCGCTGGGTCGACCAGGGGCTGACCGCGCACTACGTCCTGGTCCCCGCGCACGACCAGGCGTTGGTCGACGCGTGGTGGCGGCTGGGGTTCGGCCTGCAACACGAGCATGCGGTGCGGGAGCCGCTGCCCGGTCAGGCAGCCGACCCACCGGCGGGTGTACGGCTGCGCCATGCCGACCGCGGCGACGTCCCCGCGCTCGCCGAGCTCGACCTGCTGCTGCCGAGCCACCAGGCCAGGTCGCCGGTGTTCTCCAGCGGCCCGGTGTCGACGTACGACGAGGCGGTTGCCGACTGGGAGCAGCAGTTCCGCGCCGAGGAGCGCGGCGACCGCACGTACGCGACGTTCGTCGCCGAACGCGACGGCGCGGTGATCGGATCGTCAATCGGCTGCCGGCTCACGGTCTCCAGCGGCCACACCGGGCCGGCCCGACCGCAAGGCGCCGGGTTCCTCGGCTGGGCGGTGGTGCGCCCGGACGATCGCGGCAGCGGCGTCGGGCGCGCGCTCGGCGAGGCCGTGCTCGCCTGGTCCGCCACCGAGGGACACCCGGCGGTGGTCACCGACTGGCGCGCGACCAACCTGCAGTCGTCGCGGGCCTGGCCGCGGCTCGGCTTCCGACCCACCTTCCACCGGCTGCACCGCCAGGTCGGCCACTGATCACCGGACGACTAGACCGCGCCGGCCTTCTTGCCGGCGAACCACGACCCCGCCTCGCCGACGAACATCATCGCGATCACGGCCCCGGCAGCCACCACCCAGATCAGCCCGAAGATGGCACCAGTGACGGTGAAGAAGAGCCCGATGAGCAGGCTCACCGCAGCGCAGACGGTCAGTAGCACCCTGCCGGCATTGGAGCCGCGCAGCACCATGACAGCCGGGATGATCGCCAACAGCATCAGCAACCCGAACACGAGGCCGACGATCCCGGCGACCTCGACGCCGTCCCGGAACTGGTCGACGCTGATGTCGAGCTCCTGGAGGAACTGCCGACCTTCCGGCTCCTCCAGGATGCTGTCGCTGACGCTGCCACCCGCGGCGAGCAACCCGATCCCGATCAGCGCCCACAGCCCGCCGGTGAGCGCGGACATGACGATCGTGATCCATGCGGCCGCGGTCACCGTGCCGGGGCGGCGGGACGGGTAGGGGCTCGGCTGGCCATAGCCGTACTGCCCGTGGCTGGGCTGCTGGCCGTAGCCGGGTTGCTGCTCATGGCCGGGCTGCCCGTACTGCGGTTGCTGCTGCGCGTGGGCCGGCGGCTGCTGCTGCCACTGCGTCTGGTGCTCCTGCCCGTACGCGGGCGGCTGCGGTGGTGGCTCGCCGCGGGCGTCGTCGTCCGAGGGGGGTGGGGTGCTGCTGGACATGCGATCTCCTCCGTGCCGGATGATGCCAGTGTGCCGGTTGGGCGCGGAATCCGTCGGACCCGGGGCGCTCACCGGCGCGTACCAGCCGCGGGCCGACGGCACCCACAGCATCACGACCGCTGCGACCGCGACCGCCGACACCAGCAGCCCGACAACACCTGCGAGCGCGAAGAGCAACGCACCCAGCCCGCCGAGCACGGTCAGCGCGACCCGCGACACTCGGTCGCCGCGGGCAGCGAACACCGCGAACACCGCGACCGGGACCGCCCCAACCGCCAGTGCGGTGAGCAGCCAGCGCACCAGCTCGCGCAGGGTCTCGGCGTCGACCGAGCTCGGTAGGCCGCCCTCGGCCAGTGCGCGGTCGAGCTCGGCGCGCACCTGTGGCTCGTCCAGCGCTGCCACCAAGACGACCGACCAGGCGAGCACCAGTACGGCGCCGACCCCGAGCAGCAAGCAGGCGGCGGTGACCGCCCGCGGCCGCTCCGGTCGTGCGGTCACGCTGCGATCCTCACGCAGGGCGCACGACCAAGGTGTCCTCGTCGCCCGGACGTTCGACCACGACGTTCGCTCCGTCGCGCACGCTGCCGTCGAGCAACCCGCGCGCCAGCCGGTCGCCGATCGCCGACTGCACCAGCCGGCGCAGCGGGCGCGCTCCATAGACCGGGTCGAAACCGGCAAGCGCCAGCCACTCCCTGGCGGCTGGGGTGACGTCCAGCGTGATCTGGCGGCCCCGGAGCCGTGCCGCGAGCGCATCGACCTGCAGATCGACGATCGCGGTCAGCTCCTCGGCGCCGAGCTGGTCGAACATCACCACGTCGTCCAGCCGGTTGAGGAACTCCGGCTTGAACGCCTGCCTCACGACCTCCATCACGGCGTCCCGCCGAGCGGTCTCGTCGATCGTCTCGTCGGCCAAGAACGTGGAGCCCAGGTTGGAGGTCAGGACCAAGATGACGTTGCGGAAGTCGACCGTACGGCCGGCCCCGTCGGTCAGCCGGCCGTCGTCGAGCAGCTGAAGCAGCACGTCGAAGACCTCCGGGTGCGCCTTCTCGATCTCGTCGAGCAGCAGCACCGCGTACGGCCGGCGGCGCACCGCTTCGGCGAGCTGACCGCCCTCCTCGTGACCCACGTAGCCGGGTGGGGCGCCAATCAGCCTGGCGACGGTGTGCTTCTCGCCGTACTCGCTCATGTCGACGCGCACCATCGCCCGCTCGTCGTCGAAGAGGAACTCGGCCAGCGCCTTCGCGAGCTCGGTCTTGCCCACGCCGGTCGGGCCGAGGAACAGGAACGATCCGGTGGGCCGATCCGGGTCGGACAGGCCGACCCGCGCGCGGCGCACCGCGTCCGCCACCGCCACCACAGCGCGCCGCTGACCGACGACGCGACGGCCGAGCTCGTCCTCGATCCGCAGCAGCTTGCCGGCCTCGCCCTCGAGCAACCGGCCGGCCGGTATGCCGGTCCACTGCGCCACCACCTCGGCCACCTCGTCGGCGCCCACCTCCTCGCGCACCATCAGGTCACGCCCGTCCACCTGGGCGGCCTGGGACTGCGCCGAGGCGAGCTCGCGCTCGAGGGTCGGGATCTCGCCGTACGCGAGCCGGCTGGCGGTCTCCAGGTCGTTGTCACGCTGGGCGCGTTCGAGCTGCACCCGGAGGTCGTCGATGCGCTCCTTGATCGCGCCCACCCGGTTGAGGCCCTGTTTCTCCGCGTCCCAGCGCGCCTCGAGACCGCGCAGCTGCTCCTGCTTGTCGGCGAGCTCCGCACGCAGCCGTGCCAGCCGCTCGACGCTCGCGTCATCGGACTCGCCGCCGAGGTGCAGCTCCTCCATCCGCAGCCGGTCGACGGCTCGACGCAGTTCGTCGATCTCGACCGGCGACGAGTCGATCTCCATCCGCAGCCGGCTGCTCGCCTCGTCCACGAGGTCGATCGCCTTGTCTGGCAGCTGGCGGCCCGGGATGTAGCGGTCGCTCAAGGTGGCGGCCGCCACCAGCGCGGCATCCGACACCGAGACCTTGTGGTGCGCCTCGTACCGTTCCTTGAGCCCGCGCAGGATGGCGATCGTGTCCTCGACGCTCGGCTCGCCGACGTACACCTGCTGGAACCTGCGTTCGAGTGCGGGGTCCTTCTCCACCCGCTGCCGGTACTCGTCGAGGGTGGTCGCGCCTATCATGCGCAGCTCCCCGCGGGCCAGCATCGGCTTGAGCATGTTGCCAGCGTCCATCGCGCCCTCGCCGGTGGCGCCGGCGCCCACGACCAGGTGCAGCTCGTCGATGAAGGTGATGACCTGGCCGTCGGACTGCTTGATCTCGTCGAGCACCGCGGTCAGCCGTTCCTCGAACTCGCCTCGATACTTGGCCCCGGCGAGCATGGCGCCGAGATCCAGCACGACGAGCCGTCGGTCGCGCAGCGACTCGGGCACGTCGCCGGCGACGATCCGCTGGGCGAGCCCCTCGACTACCGCGGTCTTGCCGACGCCGGGCTCTCCGATCAGCACCGGGTTGTTCTTGGTCCGCCGGCTCAGCACCTGCACCACCCTGCGGATCTCGCCGTCCCGCCCGATCACTGGGTCGAGCCGGCCGTCGCGGGCCTGTTTGGTCAGGTCGATGCCGTACTTGTCCAGCGCCTGGTAGGTCGACTCCGGGTCGGCGCTGGTGACCCGGGCGCTGCCGCGTACGGACGTGAACGCCTCCAGCAGCGCTTCCGCGGTCGCGCCGGTCTGGTCGAGGGCATCGCGCGCAGGGCCTCCGACGGTGGCGGTCCCGACCATGAGGTGCTCCGTGGAGACGAACTCGTCACCCAGCTCGCCGGCCAAGTCCTCGGCCCGCTGCAAGACCTCGAGCGTCGGGCGCGCGAGCGACGGCGCGACGATGCTGGTACCGCGCGCGCTCGGCAGGTTGTCGAGCGCGTCGGCGGCCGCGGCGGCGAGCTTGGCCGGGTCGACGCCGGCGGCGCGTACGAGGCTGACCAGGAAGCCGTCGGAAGGGGCAAGCAACGCGGCCAGCAGGTGGACGGGCTCGACCTGGGCGTGACCCGCCGCAGCGGCCCGCTGTACGGCGGCGGCCACCGCCTCCTGGCTGCGCCGGGTGAGTTTCGCGGCGTCCATCTCGGGTGTCCTTTCCAGGTCAGACTCCCGACTTGTCACCGCGGTACGGCGCTAGAACGCCGTGTGCCGGTGACAAGTCGGCAGTCAGCGGCGGGTGAGGTGGGCCTGACACGTGAGGTCGGAGCCGTACGGAGGCGCCGGCACCCGACGGAACCGGAGGTCGACCGAGTCGCCCGGGGCGAGCCCGACCCGCTGGCGCTCCGCGCGCACCGTCCGGTCCCCCGGCCGGGTCACCGCGACCGTCACCCGGAAGCCGGCGCGCCGATAACCGGGGTTGGTCACCGTGCCCACCGCCCACCAGCTGCCGTCGTCGCGGGGTCGGCAGGAGAACCCGGTGAACGCGGGCGTCCGGTCGGCACGTGAGCTCGCGGTCGGTCGGTCCGTGGCCTGTTGGTCGCTGTCGGCGCAGCCGGTCACCATCGGCGCAGCCGCAAGCACAGCGGCAACCACTGCGGTGCGCATGCCCACGCTCCGATCCCACCACGGGCTCGGCCAGGGAGCGGGTCAGCCGCGCCGCCACACCACGACCTGGCTGGCTTCGCGTCGTACCGGCACGTTCGAGTGCGAGCCCAGGCGCGCGCTCAGCGCCGCATGTGCCGCTTCGAGCTCTTGCTCCAGGTGGGCGATCTGTTCGGTGAGCAGCTGCACCTCGCGCTCGAGCTCGAGCACACGCCGCACTCCCGCCAGGCCAAGTCCCTCGGCGGTCAGCCGGGCGACGACACGCAGGGCGTCGATGTCACGCAGCGAGTAGCGCCGGCCGCCGCCGCCAGTACGGCCCGGTGTCACGAGGCCGAGCCGGTCGTACGTCCGCAGCGTCTGCGGGTGCATCCCGGTGAGCTCCGCGGCCACGCTGATCACGAAGACCGGCACCTCGGGTCCAGGCACACCGGGACCGCCGAGAGGATCGGTGGGGCCGGTCACGACGCACCTGCGGACCTGAGCAGGTTGGCGCGCGGGTCGGCGTCGCCCCGCGCAGTGCGCAGCGCCTCGACCGCTGTGCGCTCGTCACTGCTCAACATTCGCGGCACCTGGACCTCGACCGTCACCAGCAGGTCAGCCGGGCTGCCGTCGCGCCGGCGGGCACCTCGACCGCGGGCGCGAAACGTCCGCCCATTCGGCGTGCCGGCGGGGACCTTGAGCGACACCGGCGCCCCGTTGAGCGTCGGGACCGAGATGGTCGCACCGAGGGCCGCCTCGTCGAAGCTGAGCGGCACCGTGACGGTGAGGTTGTCCCCGCGACGGCCGAACACCGGGTGCGCCGCGACGTGGACGGTGACATAGAGGTCGCCGGCCGGACCCCCGCGTTCGCCGGACGCGCCCTTGCCGCGCAGCCGGATGCGTTGGCCGTCCCGGACGCCGGCCGGAATACGCACCTGCATCGTCGTCGAGGACCGGCCGCGCCCGGAGCCGTGGCAGGTCGGGCACGGGTCGTCGACCACCATGCCGCGACCGCGACACGAGGTGCACGGCTCGGTCATCGCGAACAGCCCACCGGTCGTGCTGGTCTGCATGCCGGTGCCCTCGCAGTCCGGGCAGACCCGGGGCACCGTTCCCGCGCGGGCGCCGGTGCCGCGACAGTCTCGGCAGGCGGTGTCGCTCGTCGTACGCAGCGGCAGCGTGACGCCCTCTGCCGCCTGCTCGAAGCCGATGTTCACCTCGGCCTCGACGTCGGCGCCGCGTCGACCCGCCGCCGAAGTACGGGTGGTGCGCGCGCTGCCGCCGAACAGGCCGCCGAAAAGGTCCGAGAGGTCGAACCCGGCTGGGCCGGCAGGCCCGGCACCACCGGGGAAGCCGAACCCACCCGGTCCCGCACCCGACCCGAACAGCACCCGCTGCTCGTCGTACTCCTTACGCTTGCTCGTCGAGGACAGCACCGAGTACGCCTCGGAGATCTGCTTGAACCGCTCCTCGGCGGAGTGGTCGCCGGGGGAGGAGTCGGGGTGGTTCTTGCGCGCGAGCTTGCGGTAGGCCTTCTTGATCTCGTCGGCGGACGCGTCCTTGGAGACACCGAGGACGCGGTAGAAGTCCTTGCCCCGCCAGTCAGTGCTCACGTTCGTTGCTCTCCGGCTCGGGGCTCTCCGGCTCGGGACTCTCCGGCTCGGGGCTCTCCGGCTCGGGGCTCTCCGGCTCGGGGCTCTCCGGCTCGGGGCTGTCCGGCCCGGGCGAGGCACCTTCCGGCGGCACCACCAGCGGCTCCACAACGGCGACCCGCGCCGCCCGCAACACCCGCTCGCCGACCCGGTAGCCCGGCTGCAGGATCGTCTGCGCGGTGGGGCCGTCGACGTCGTCGCCGTGCTCGTGCATGAGCGCCTCGTGTACGCGCGGGTCGAACGGCTCGCCCGGGGTGCCGAACCGCTCGAGCCCCAGCCCCGTCAGCGCCCGCTCGAGCGAGTCGGCGACCGCCTTGAAACCACCGGTGAGCTCACCGTGGTCGCGCGCCCGGTCGAGGTCGTCGAGCACGCCGAGCAGCCCGACGAGGACGGCGGCCCGGGCGGTGTCCCGCACCGCCTCCCGGTCGCGGTCGACCCGCCGCTTGTAGTTGACGTACTCGGCCTGCAACCGTTGCAGGTCGGCGGTCCGCTCGTCCAGCTCCCTGACCAGCTCGGCGGTCACGCCCTCCTCCGGTGGCTCAGCCTCCTGCGGCAGCTGCGACGCCGGTTCGGGCGCCGCGGCCTCCCCGACCGCGGCGTCCGGCTCGTTCGGCGCGTGGCTCACCGGGCAGCCTCGTCACCTTCGCTGTCGGACTTGTCGGCACCGGCGGCAGAACCGTCGGACGAGGAGTCGGCGTCGTCCACGATCTCCGCGTCGACCACGTCGTCGGACCCGTCAGCGGGGGCGGCACCCTCGGCGCCTGCTCCCGCGGTCGGGGCGCCGGCCGTTTCGGCCTGGGCCGCGTACATCGCCGCACCCATCTTCTGGCTCGACTCGCCCAGCTTGGCCATCGCCGGACCGATCGCGTCGGCGTCGTCGCTCGCGAGCGCCTTCTTCAGCTCGTCGACGTCGGCCTGCACCTGCGTACGCAGGTCCTCGTCAACCTTGTCGGCGTTGTCCGAGAGGAACTTCTCCGTGGTGTAGACGAGCCCGTCGGCCTGGTTGCGAGTCTCGACCTGCTCCCTGCGCTGGCGGTCCTCGTCGGCGTACTGCTCGGCATCGCGGACCATCCGGTCGATGTCGTCCTTGGACAGCGCGGAGCCACCGGTGATCGTCATCGACTGCTCCTTGCCGGTCCCACGGTCCTGAGCCGAAACATGCACGATGCCGTTAGCGTCGATGTCGAACGTGACCTCGATCATCGGGACCCCACGCGGCGCCGGCGGCAAGCCGGTGAGCTCGAAGTTGCCGAGCGGTTGGTTGACCGACCACATCTCGCGCTCGCCCTGCGCCACCTTGATCTCGACCGACGGCTGGTTGTCGTCGGCGGTGGTGAACACCTCCGACCGCTTGGTCGGGATCGTCGTGTTGCGCTCGATCAGCCTGGTCATGACGCCGCCCTTGGTCTCGATGCCGAGCGACAGCGGGGTGACGTCGAGCAACAACACGTCCTTGACCTCCCCCTTGAGCACACCGGCCTGCAGAGCAGCGCCGACGGCGACCACCTCGTCCGGGTTGACACCCTTGTTGGGCTCCTTGCCACCGGTCATCTCACGGACCAGGTCGGTGACGGCGGGCATCCGGGTGGAGCCGCCGACGAGCACCACGTGGTCGATCTTGCTCACGTCGATCCCCGCGTCCTTCATCACGTGTCCGAACGGGGCACGAGTCCGGTCGAGCAGCTCGACGGTGATGCGCTGGAAGTCGGACCGGGTGAGGGTCTCGTCGAGGAACAGCGGGTTCTTGTCCGCGTCCACGGTGATGTACGGCAGGTTGATCGAGGTCTGCTGGCTGCTCGACAGCTCGATCTTGGCCTTCTCGGCGGCCTCACGGACGCGCTGCATCGCCATCTTGTCCTTGGTCAGATCGATGCCGTGCCCGGCCTTGAACCGCTCGACCAGCCAGTCGACAACCTTCTGGTCCCAGTCGTCACCACCGAGGTGGTTGTCGCCCGACGTCGCCTTGACCTCGACCACGCCCTCACCGATCTCGAGCAGGGACACGTCGAACGTCCCACCCCCGAGGTCGAACACGAGGATCGTCTGGTCGGTCCCGCCCTTGTCGAGCCCGTACGCGTGTGCCGCCGCGGTCGGCTCGTTGACGATGCGCTGCACCGTGAGCCCGGCGATCTCGCCGGCTTCCTTTGTGGCCTGGCGCTGTGCGTCGGAGAAGTACGCCGGGACGGTGATCACCGCGTCGGTGACCGGCTCTCCCAAATAGCTCTCGGCGTCGCGCTTGAGCTTCTGCAGCACGAACGCGGAGATCTGCTGGGCGGTGAAGGTCTTGTCGTCGATGGTCTCCGACCAGTCGGTGCCCATCTGGCGCTTCACCGACCGGATGGTGCGGTCGACGTTGGTGACCGCCTGCCGCTTTGCCACCTCGCCGACCAGGACCTCCCCGTTCTTGGCGAAAGCGACCACCGAGGGGGTGGTGCGCTGGCCCTCCGCGTTGGCGATGACGGTGGGCTCGCCGCCCTCGAGGACGGCGACGACGGAGTTTGTGGTGCCGAGGTCGATGCCGACCGCTCGAGCCATGGGAGTTCCTCCTGAGTTCGGGTGCACGACAGCGTTCTGCCTTGAGTCTGCTGGACTCAACTCTAGTGAGTCCGCCGGTGTTTCCCCAAATCCGGCGGCGGCTTACCGCGGTTGCCGGGCCAGCACGGCGGTGGCGGCGGGCTCGAGCCGCAGCCGGACCCCTGCTCCGACCGCCGGACGGTGTGACCCAGGCGCCCAGGCCTCCACCGGACCCACCCCGTCGAGGCTGTCGACCTCCACCCGCAGGGTGGTGCCGCCGCGGGTGAACCGGCTCTCTAGCACGGTGCCGTACAGCGGACCGTCGGGGTCGACCGCCAGCGACTCCGCCCGCAGCCCGAGGACGTCGCCGGGCCGCACGCCGTGCGGCAGCGTCGGCCCCAGGTCGGCGCCGCGGACGAACCAGCGATAGCCGAGGAAGCGCGCCACCCGCTCGTCACGGGGTCGGCGCCAGAGCTGTTCGGGTGGCGCGGTCTGCAGCAGCCGACCGTGGTCCATGACGACGACCCGGTCGGCGACGGTGAACGCCTCGTCCTGGTCGTGCGTGACGTACAACGCGGTGGTGCCGGTGCGGCGCAGGATCGCGGCGAGCTCGCCGCTGAGCCGCTCGCGCAGCGGTCGATCCAGCGACGTCAACGGCTCGTCGAGCAGCAGCAGCCGGGGCCGCGGCGCCAGCGCCCTGGCCAGCGCCACCCGCTGCTGCTCACCGCCGGACAGGGTGTGGACGCTGCGGTGCTGCCGCCCGGACAGGCCGACCAGCTCGAGCAGCTCGTCGACCCGGACCGCCCGCTCCCCGCGGTCGACTCCGGTCATCCGCAGCCCGAAGTCGACGTTGCCGGCGACGTCGCGGTGCGGGAACAGCTGGCCGTCCTGGAACATGAGCCCGAAGCCGCGCCGGTGCACGGCGACGTCGGCCAGGTCGCTGCCGTCCCAGGCCACCGAGCCCCGGTCGACCGGCTGGAGCCCGGCGACCGCTCGCAGCAGCGTCGACTTGCCGCACCCGGACGGCCCCAGCAACGCCTCGATCTCGCCCGGCGCCACGGCGAGTGACGCGTCGTCGACCGCGGTCGTCGCACCGAACCGCACCGTCACCGCGCGAACGGACAGTCCGAGCGGCGTACGCGCGCCCGACGCGGTCACAGCTCGGCCCCCGCGGTCTGCACCCGCAGCCGCTCGCAGACGCCGATCACCAGCGTGGTCACGCCGGCCAGCAGCACCGAGGCCGCCAACGCCATCCCGAGGTTCTCGTCGCCGGGCCGGCCGATGAGCCGGAAGATGACCACCGGGAGGGTGGGCCGGTCCGAGCGGGCGAGAAAGCTGGTGGCGCCGAACTCGCCGAGGCTCACCGCGAAGCAGAAGCCGACCGCGAGCCCCAGCGAGCGGCCGAGCACGGGCAGGTCCACCGAGGTGAAGACCCGCACCGGGCCGGCGCCGAGCAATGCCGCCGCCTCTCGCAACCGCGGGTCGACCGAGCGCAGCACCGGAAGCAGGGCCCGGATCACCAGCGGGATCGCGACCACCGCCTGCGCGATCGGGATCAGGACCACTGACGAGCGCAGGTCGAGCGGCGGGTGGTTCAAGGTGATCAGGAACCCGAACCCGACGGTTACCGCGGAGACACCCAACGGCAGCATGAACAGACCGTCGAGCAGCGCGACGGCCCGTCGCCCCGCCGTTCTTCGCGGCCGACGCGACAACACCACGCAGATCGCGACGCCGACCAGCATCGCGATGACGGTGGCGTCCACGGCGATGCGCACCGAGTTCAGCGCGGCCTCCCACACCGACACCTCCAGCGCGCCACGGGTGCCGCCCGTCGCCAGGTTGGCGTAGTTGTCGAAGCCCAAGCCGGCGCCGGTACGCAGCGAGCCGACGACCAGGGAGGCGAGCGGTGTGAGCAGCAGCACGGCCACCACGACGGCGGTGACAACCACGGCGGGAAGGTCGGTCCGCCCCAGAGCCCGGTCGGCCGCCACGTCGGCCTGAACCCTGAGTGCGGTCTCCCTCCGCCGACGGGACCAGGCCGACAGGCTGAGGCTCACCGTGACGACGAGGAGCTGCACGGTGGACAGCACCGCGGCGGCGCGGAGGTCGAGGAACTGGGTCGTCTGGAGCCAGATCTCGGTCTCGACCGTGCCGTACGACGGGCCGCCGAGCACCAGCACGGTGCCGAA